>ENA-OQAB01001693-OQAB01001693.1-human-gut-metagenome-genome-assembly--contig:-NODE-1693-length-10172-cov-3.733300_pt1 | contig 10172 bp, 11 predicted proteins | sample MGYA00242490_ERZ504517 | MGnify/ENA primary metagenome ERZ504517 (study PRJEB26092, sample SAMD00036298) | human gut metagenome | host: Homo sapiens | study: EMG produced TPA metagenomics assembly of... | reverse complement strand
TCTTTCATAAATAACAATTGCTGCAATGACTGATAAAAGATCCCCTGGAATATAAACAAGAATAAACTTGTTATTAAAAACATAACAGGATAACTTTGTCCATAATAGAAATATTGAAGCAAAGCAAAATACAACATCCCAATCAAATAAATCAATAACATTCCTATTAAACAGACAACAAACGTTTTGATATAATTTTGGTATTGAAAGTGTCCTACAAAAATAGGCACAAACAACAAACCCAATCAAATACCCAAATGAAGGAACAAGCACATAAGAGATTCCCCCCACCACTAGCAAACACTGGAATTCCTAATAATCCAATGCCAATATATAATAACACACTATAAACTGCTTTTTCTTTTAATATCAAAGCGGCCAATATCACAAACAATGTTTGTAATGTTACTGGTACAATAGAAATTGGTAACTTGATAAACGCTCCTACTCCAATCAGTACAGCAAATAAAGCATATAAACACATATCTTTTGTTTTCATTTGATAACCTCCTTGGTTCCTAAGAATACAACAAATCTTTTTATTTGTAAAGTATTTTTTGTAATTATCTTTACAATAAAGAGATATATCATTTTCAAGAACTATGTTATAATAAGAAAAAATAATGTGTGAGGTTAATTTATGAAAAAAGTTTTTTAGTCAATTTTTTATTTTTGTTTTATATTTAATTGCTGGAGGAATGTGTGGATATTTTGGTATTGCTTTTTTTAAAGATTATGATTTATCAATTATCACTGCTTTTTACGTTCTTGGAGCTTTTTATATATGTATCTTTCTTCAAGTCATTATTCATGAATGTGGTCATTTGATTTTTGGATTATTATCAGGCTATCAATTTTTATCTATTCGTTTCTATAATTTCATGTGGGTAAAAAGGAATGATAAAATTGTATTTAAGATGAATAAAGTTCCTGGAACACTTGGTCAATGTCTGATGAGTATTGACCATTATCAAGAGCCTTTTCCTTTTGTTCTTTATCATCTTGGTGGTGTTTTTAACAATCTTATTTCTGCACTCATTTCCTTTATTATATGCTTAATTATCCATAATCCCTATTTACAATCGTTCTGTTTTAGTCTTGGTATATTTGGATTGATAAGTGCTCTAACCAATGGACTTCCACTCAATATAGGAATAGATAATGATGCTAAAAATGTTTTCAATATGATGAAATACCCAATCACAAAATATGCTTGTTTTCAACAACTCAAAATTATTGAATATATGAGTAAAGGATATTCCTTAAAAGATATCAATGAAGACAACTTTACAATCTATTCCAATGAAGACTTAACACATAATCTTTGTATGAGTATCACTGCTTTCTATTGTCTAAGAGAAATTGATTTATCTCACTATCAAAAAGCCTATGATATAGCCAATCATATTTTGAATCAAAATATTCAAATGGAAGATAATACGATTTATCTTCATCAAAAACATCGTTCTTTATATTCTTATCCTCACAGATCCACAAAATCCTAAAATTAATAATATAAGAGATAAAAAATATTTAAAAATGGCTAAACTTCTTAAACGTGATCTCACAACTTTAAAAATTGAATATGCTTACCAATTATTATCATGCCATAATCCAGTAAAAGCTAAAAAAATTCTTGGAACAATTTTACATAAAGCATGTCTCACTCATCCTTATCTAGGTGAAATAGAAAGTGAAACAAGACAATAGAAATGATTCAAAAATTTTATATAAAGAAAAAGAGTTTTGTAAAAATTTCTCTACAAACTCTTTTTTTTTATTCATCTTCTTTACTTGATTCAAATTGTGAATGATATAAGTCAGCATAGAAGCCACCTTTTTGCAAGTAATGATTCATGGTTACCAAGTTCAACAATGTCTCCATCTCTCATAACAATAATTGTATTCGCATCACGAATTGTAGAAAGACGATGGGCAATAATGAAGCTTGTACGACCTTCCATTAACTTATCCATACCTTTTTGAATTAAGACTTCTGTTCTGGTATCAACTGAAGAAGTTGCTTCATCTAAAATCAAGATTTTTGGATCAGCTAAGAATGCTCTTGCAATTGTTAATAATTGTTTTTGACCTTGAGAAATATTATTTGATTCCTCATTAATCACAGTATCATAACCATCTTCTAATGTGTTGATAAAGTGATCAGCATAAGCCAATTGACATGCTTTTTCCATTTCTTCATCAGTCGCATCTAACTTACCATATTTTAAGTTTTCTCTAATCGTTCCACCAAATAACCATGTATCTTGAAGAACCATACCAAATAAACTTCTTAAATCACTTCTTGCATAATCCTTAATATCATGACCATCAATTAAAATATTACCACTATTTAATTCATAGAATCTCATTAATAATTTAACAATTGTTGTTTTCCAGCCCCGGTTGGACCAACAATCGCAACAGTTTGTCCAGCATGCACATGCATAGAAAAATCATTAATAATTGTTTTATCTGGATTATATCCGAAATTAACATGATTGAAAGTCACACTACCATCAATCTTAGCTAATTGTTCATGCGTAATTCTTGGTGTTTCTTCTTCCAATTCAGATTCATCTAAAAATTCAAAAACACGTTCAGCTGCTGCTGCAGTTGATTGTAATTGATTCATGATTTGAGCTAATTGGGTAATTGGCTGATTGAATTGACGGACATATTGAATAAAGGCTTGAATATCACCAATTGAAATCGCATTTCCTGATGCTAAGAATCCACCTAATAAACAGACTCCAACATATCCAATGTTTCCTACAAAGTTAGTTAATGGTTGCATTAAACCAGAGAAGAATTGAGATTTCCATGCTGATTCATATAAATCATTATTGAAAACTTCAAATTTTTCAACTGAATCTTCTTCTCCATTAAAAGCTTTAACAACTTGATGAGCCCCATACATTTCTTCAATATGACCATTCACATTTCCTAAACTTTGTTGTTGTCTAAAGAAATATTTTTGAGTTCTTTTCATGATTCTTGTCATCAGGAACATTGAAACTGGTAAAACACATAATGCCATTAATGTCATTGGAACACTAATTGTTAACATCATAATGAAAATACCAATAACTGTGACTGATGAAGTGACAATTTGTGTCATACTTTGATTTAATGATTGAGCTATTAAATCAACGTCATTTGTGACACGTGATAAAGTATCACCACTTGAATGTTTATCAAAATAACTTAATGGTAAACGATCCATCTTTTGCGAAATTGCTTTTCTAAAATCATAAGCCACTCTTTGAGAAATACCTGAAGTAATAAATCCTTGAATATAATTTAACAATGCACTTAATAAATAAATACATGCTAGAAAAATTAAAATCTGTGAAATTGCTGTAAAATCAATTCCGCCAGTATTGCTGACTTTAGCCATAATACCTTCACTTAATTTATCAGTTGCTTTGGCTAAAATCTTTGGTCCAAAGATTGAAAATACAGTTGAACCAGCGGCAAATATAATAATAAAGATAAATTTAACATAATAAGGTTTTAAGTAAGCAAATAATTTTTTGATTGTTCCTTTAAAGTCCTTAGCTTTTTCTGTTGCGGGTCCATGACCACGTCCCATTGGTCCTCTAGGCATCTGCTAATTCCTCCTTTGAAAGTTGTGAATAAGCAATCTCTTGGTATACCTGACAAGTTTCCATCAGTTCCTTATGAGTTCCTTTTCCAACAATTTTTCCTTTATCTAATACAATAATTTGATCAGCATCCATAATTGATGCAATTCTTTGACCAACAATCAAAACTGTATTTTTAGTTTTTTCTGTGAGCTTACTTAATTCTTTTCTTAAAATAGCATCGGTTTTAAAGTCTAAAGCTGAGAAGCTATCATCAAAAATAAGGATTTCTGGATTTTTAGCTAATGCTCTAGCAATCGCTAAACGTTGTTTTTGACCACCAGAAACATTTGTTCCACCTTGTGAAATTTCTTCACTTAACCCTTTTGGTTTATCATCGACAAATTCTTTTGCTTGGGCAATACGAATCACTTCGCTTAATTCTTCATCACTTGCATCATGTGCACCATATTGAAGATTTGAACGAATTGTTCCTGAGAATAAGACACCTTTTTGTGGAACAACCCCAATTAATTCTCTTAAATCGTGTTGTTTAACATCTCTAACATCTACCCCATCAATTGTTACACTACCTTCAGTAACATCATAAAAACGTGGTATTAAATTAATTAAAGTCGATTTACCTGAACCAGTAGAACCAATAAATGCAGTTGTCTTACCAGGCTCAGCAGTAAAACTAATATGACTTAAAACAGCTTCATGAGCCCCTGGATATTGGAAAGTGACATCTTTAAATTCTACTAATCCTTTTTGAGATGCATTAAATTCTTTTGCATCATCTGGATCTTTAATTGATAAATCAGTAGATAAAACTTCATAAACTCTGCCAGCAGCAACACTTGCACGAGGAATCATAATAAAGATCATCGCAATAAATAAGAATGACATAATAATATGCATTGCATATTGGATAAAGGCCATCATATCCCCAATCGCAATATTTCCTAAGTCTAATTGTTGAGCACCAACCCAAACAACTAACACAGTCGCAATGTTCATAATAAACATCATAATTGGCATTAATGTCGCCATTGCACGGTTAACAAATAAGTTAACTTTTGTCAAATCATCATTGGCTCTATCAAAGCGATCTTCACTATGCTTTTCATTACCAAAAGCACGAATAACCAAGACACCACTTAGATTTTCACGCATTGTTAAGTTCAATCTATCAATTAATGATTGAATAATTTTAAACTTAGGCATAACAACCTTAATTAAGACAAACAATACGCCACTAATAACTAATAAAATAAGCAAAATAATCCAAGTCATTGATGTTGAATGAGTAATTGCTTTATATAATGCACCAACACCCATCATTGGAGCAAATAAAACAATACGAAGCAACATAATCATTAACATTTGTACTTGTGTAATATCATTTGTTGTACGCGTAATTAATGAAGCTGTTGAGAATTTATTAAATTCAGTATTAGAAAAATCTTTCAACTTTTTTCAAAAAACAGCTTTTCTTTAAAATCTCTAGCCACACCTGCTCCAACACGTGAAGATAAAAAGGCAGAAATCATTGCTGCAACTGAAACCTAACAAAGCAATTGCCAACATAATTAAACCAGATGAAAGAATATAACGTGTTTGAATACTATCAACATCAGCACCTAATGCTAAGTATTTCAGTCTTTACACCATTTCCACCAGCAATCAACATTGTTGATTCACCCATTGCATCTATTTGTGTATCAATTTTCTTTGTCATTTCCTTTTTGGTATTCGCATCCATCATTGAAAATACTTGATAAATATCCATACCAGCTGGTAAATTCCCAAATCTTTCTTGATATTCTTTGGAATTTTTATCCATTGAATCAATTGAAGATACCATCAACATTGGTTTAATTAATGCACTCTCTAATTGACTCTTTTCATCTTTAGATAGATCATTTAAAACATAAGCATTTTTAAGTTTAGGGAATTCTTCTTTAAAGTTATCTTTTAAGTTTTCATAACTTGTATAAGTATAACTTGATTCAATGGTTTTCTTTTGTTCATCATCAGCAAAAACCAAAAGATGTTTAAAAGTTTCATCACTAAATACATCAGCAACTGGACTATCAAAACCACCTGCTTGAATTCCATTGGTTACAATTTTACTCATATAATCTGGTAAAGCCAATTCTGATTGAGATTGGATAAAAACGCATCCAATACATAAAAGAATTGGTAACCAGAATTTATAAGCAAACTTACGCAACTTAATCATTCCATTTCCTCCTTTATATTTTTTTGCATTCTTTTAATGATATTCAAAACAGTTTCAAAATCTTCCTGAGTCATTTCTCGACAAATAACTTCATAGACATAATCAAACTCTTTTTGCATACCATTTAATGTTTCTTCCCCCTGCGGCGATAAGACAATTTTATTATTGCGCTTATCTTGACTATCAATTTCTCTTTCGACTAACCCCGAATCAACCAAACGTTTAATTCTTACTGAAAGAGTTGCCTCAGTAATATGAAGTTTTTGAGCTATTTCTTTTTGATTCATTTTATTATCATGAATTAAAAACATCAGTTTTGCCTGTTCTGGTGTTAAATTATGAAAACGTGAAGCAACAAGTTTTGTTGAAAGCTTGTGTACTGTCCGTAATTCTTCCATAATTCTACTAAAGTTCTCATGTTTCATCTTTGTTCACTCCTTATTACTTAGTGCACTAACAATTATAGTTAGTCGACTAAGTATTGTCAACAAAAAGTATCTTTTATTTTTATAACAAAAAAGAATCAATAAATATCTCATCATTCATCGATTCTTTTATAAACATTATTTTCTAACTTGACCATTTCCATAAATCTTATATTGATATGAAGTCATCTCAATAAGTCCTAAAGGACCTCTGGCATGTAATTTTTGGGTACTAATTCCAAGTTCCGCTCCAAAACCAAATTCTCCACCATCACTAAAACGCGTAGAAGCATTATGATAAACACATGCAGAATCTAATGAATCCATAAACTTTGCAGCTGCTTGTTCATCTTCAGTGATTATAGATTCTGAATGTTTAGTAGAATATTGATAAATATGAGAAATAGCTTCTTCAATTGAATCAACTATTTTAATAGCAACAATATAATCATCATATTCCTTGGCATAATCTTCTTTGGTCGCAGGATAACAATCTATGATTTGCTGAACTTTTTCATCGCCACGAATTTCAACTTTTCCATCAAACGCTTTTACCATTAATGGCAAATAAACATGAGCTATATCTTGATGAACAAGGATTGTTTCAATCGCATTACACACTGATGGTCTTTGTATTTTAGCATTCACACTAATATCAATAGCTTTTTGCATATCTGCTTCTTTATCAATGTAAAGATGACAATTGCCTGCCCCGGTTTCAATCACTGGAACTGTTGCATTTTTAACCACAAAATCAATTAATCCCTTTCCACCTCTAGGAACAACAACATCAACATAATCATTTGCTTGAATTAATTCATTAACAATTAAACGATCAGTATTATCAATCAAATGGATACAACCATAAGGTAAAATATCTTTGGTTGCTTCTTGCATTAATCTTGTTAAAATACGATTAGAATGAATGGCTTCTTTCCCACCTTTTAAAACACAAACATTACTTGATTTTAAACATAAACATGCAATATCCACGGTTACATTAGGACGAGATTCATATATAATCGCAAAAACACCAATAGGAACTCTCACTTGTTGAATATGCAATCCATTAGGACGCTCTATTTCACGAATAACTTGTCCTATTGGATCTTCTAATTGTGTTAGTTTTCTAACGTCCTGAACCATTGATTGAATCCGTTGACTATCTAAAAGCAGACGATCAATCATAGCCGGTGACATATTATTTTCTTTAGCACACGCTATATCTTTTTGATTCTCTATAATAATTTCATCAATATGTTCAAGTAAAGCTGAAGATATATTAAGCAATGCTTTGTTTTTATCTTCTTGACTTATATTTTTCATTAAACGACTCGCATCTTTTGCCTCAGTTAACTGTTTTAATAAACATTTATCCATGACTTTCTCCTCCTAACACCACCATATTATTCGCATGAATGACTTCATCATAATCCTTATAATGTAAAATAGATTCAATATCTTGACTATCATGACCCATAATGAGCTTAATTTCATCACTTGAATAATTACTAATTCCTTTAGCAATCTTCTTTCCCTGTTGATCTACAAGATCAATGACCTGTCCCATCAAAAAATGACCACTTACATCAATGACTCCTTTAGCCAATAAACTCTTTCTTTGTTCTTCAATTGCCAAAACAGCACCATCATCTAAAACAACCGTTCCTTTAGCATTACTACGATAGGCAATCCAATGTAACCTCGCATTTAAATTTTTACCACTATGTCCATTGAACCAAGTTCCTTCTTCATTATCAAAAACATGTAATATACTATTTTCTTTTCCACCATTAATAATGACCATATCACGTCCATAATCATTAACAATTTGAGCAGCTTTAATTTTTGTCATCATTCCACCAGTTCCTAAAGAAGAAGATGGTTCTCCAGCCATTTGTTTAATTTCATCTGTTACACATTCAACATATTTTAATAACTTAGCATCTGGATTCTTTCCAGGGTGGCTTGTATATAACCCATCAATATCACTCACTAAAATTAATAAATCAGCATCAACAACAGGCACTAATAAAGCAGATAATGTATCATTATCTCCTACTTTAATTTCATCAACTGCTAAGGCATCATTTTCATTGACAATTGGAATGACACCATAATCCATTAAAGCATGCATTGTATTTGATAAATTCAACAATCTCTTACGATCATCAAAATCGCCATGATTTAATAAAACCTGTGCACAATCTAAATGAAAGATATGAAAAATTTCTTCATAAATCTGCATAAGTTGAGCTTGTCCAATAGCTGCCAATGCTTGTTTTTCTGGAATCGTACTAGGTTTACTTTTTAAATGTAATGCTCCCATTCCTGCCGCAATTGCTCCTGATGAGACCAATACAACTATATAACCTTGTTTTTTTAATTTAGAAATCTGTAATGCTATGTTTAATATTTTTTCTTTATCAATTTCCCCATTTTGATTGCATAAAGAAGATGAACCTACTTTAATGATAATCTTCTTGATTCTCGCTATTTCTCTTTTCATCATATCCCCCTGTTATTTCTTTGTAAAATAAATACTTTGCTATTTCAAATCTACCCTTAAAAACTTCAATATATAAAAATAAAGAAGTAACCATGCAAAACAACATTAATATTTCATTAATTGATCCCACAATCAGGATAACAATTCCTGTTAAAACCCAGTATATCATATGTCTGAGCATATAAACTAAGTACAATTCAAAAAAATGTTAAAAAATTATTTTTTTCTCATCAACCGAAATAGGATAAGAAATACATTCACTCCAAGAAAATTCTTCTAACTCCATGACATATGGAACCGGCATAAATAATGCAGTCAAAAATAAATAAACCAAAATACAAACAATAATATTTAATATGAGTAAACTATTATGCATAATAAGTTGTATTCCTTTAAAATTAGGAATAAAATATTCTGTCTGTATTAAAGCATTTCCAATCGATGATATCCATTCTAATGATAATTCAGGTATCAATGAATGAATAGAAAATAAAGTTGGTAATGCAACTAGCAAAACAACAAAAAGAATAATTGCCTTACGCATAAGATAAGCTGGTGCAACTCTAGCAAATTCTATAATTCCTATCATTGACTGATGGTAATCAATTCTTGGCTTTTTCTCATCAACCAAAGTCATTGCACATTTTACATATCCATGAGCAATTGGGCATAAAAACAAAGATACAAAAAATGAAAACAAACCACTTCTTAAATATTGCGCTAATAACCCCACATAACCAACATAAAAGAATTCAGGTATAATTTGTTGACGATACTTTAAATAGATATCATTTGATTGATTTTTTATTCCCCTAATACTCATGTTTATTTCCTCTCTTTGTTTTTACTATTATACACAACTTCACTATAAAAGTAAAAGGTCAATACAAAAAGCTTATAACAATCACGATATTCTATTATTTTATTCAATTTATTATACTTATCTAATTATTGACAAATGTATTTAAAGATTTCATTTTATTTTTAATCTATCAAAATATGCAAAAGAAAGTCTCTATCACTAGAAACTTCCCTTTTATTCCAAGTTTACTCTTTTATACAATCTGCAGCTTCATATATCTTTTCTAGACTTGCTTTTTCAATAAGTAAATCAAATATCTTTTCGTACTGCTCTACGGATAGATTTTCCAGAAATCCTGTTTCAGCTTGTGGATATGTCTTGATAAACAATTTTAATACAGAATATCTTAATCCATCATTCAATCCAAGTTTCTTTCCTTCAGCCAATCCTTCTTGCAGCCCTTCTTCTTTTCCTTCGTCACGTTCTCTTTTCATTCTTGCCTGTCTTGCTCGCTTGTTTAAATCACGGTTGAATGCCATGTCCTGTAGAATCATATCTTCATTAAAATCATCTGCCTTCTTCTCCATGATATCCACCACCTTCT
>ENA-OQAB01001692-OQAB01001692.1-human-gut-metagenome-genome-assembly--contig:-NODE-1692-length-10176-cov-4.707135_pt1 | contig 10176 bp, 11 predicted proteins | sample MGYA00242490_ERZ504517 | MGnify/ENA primary metagenome ERZ504517 (study PRJEB26092, sample SAMD00036298) | human gut metagenome | host: Homo sapiens | study: EMG produced TPA metagenomics assembly of... | reverse complement strand
TATCTGTATCAGCCGGCATCTGGTTTCCGCTGTTCTGATAAAGCTGTTCAGTCTGCTTGTAAACCGTTTCATACATATCCATCTTGTTTTTCCACCCGTCCGGATTGGAATTTAACTGGGCTACAGACATATTTTCCAGATTTTTGTTTGTCTGTTCCAGCATCTTTAAAGCCTTTTCAGGCTTTTTCATTTTATTGTAAGTATCTGCCAGTTTAATGGTTGCATCCGGTGATTTTTCATCAATTTTCAGTGCTTCCTGAAAGGCAAGCTCCGCCTTTTCATAGTCGCCGGATTCCAGATATTTATCCCCAAGCTCCAGCTTTTTCTGAAGCTGTCCTGCCGTTGTATTTTCGGGATTCATAAAAATGATCACAGCTGCGACCATAAGCACACAGACCGCTCCCACGATCACAGGGATCAGGATTTTGGGATCTGGTTTTGATTTTTTCTTTTTTATCTCTTTCATTGTCTGTCACTCTCCCTTCCGGAAAATAAACTCTTCATCAGAAAGTCTGATCCGGTCCTCTTCCTGAAGCTTTTTGGGATGTCCGGGCATCACGCGGATTCCGTTCAGATACGTATAATTGCTGGAATCCATATCTTCAATATAGTAGTCGCCGTCCCGGAACCGGATCACGCAATGTTCTCTGCTGATGGTTGGGTTATTGCGGATGCAGATATCAGCCATTAATGCCCTTTTGCCAATTTTACAGTTTTCTGTTGTCACGGAAAAAACTTCCTGGGTATTGATGCGGATAAGCTTTGCTGAAATTTTCTGAGGCTGTCTTAAAAGTACGGTTTCACTGTCTCCATCGTCACGTAAAAGCACAGTTTCTGAGTCATCATCAGAAAAATCCTGGGCCTGTACGGGTTCATCAGGTATCTGTACGAGAACTGGAATTTGTGGATTGCTTTTCTGTTCCCATGGTTCGTACCCTTCTGAACGTTCCAGAGGATTCTGAATTTCTGAACTGTTCCAGGGATTTCCAGTTTCCGGCTGATTCCATGGGGTATTCTCTTCTGCTATACTCCGGGAGTTTGCAGCTTCTGATTTCTCCCAGGGATTCAGAGTTTCTAAACTGTTCCGGGAGAGTGTATTTTCCAGCTGATTCCAGGGTGTTCTGCCCGGAACAGCATCCCGGGTTTCTGAATCATTCCGTAAATCTCTGTACGGAAAATCATCCTGGATCCCTGTTTTTTTCCACACATCCTTTTTGGGATCATTCTTTCCTGTTTGTTCCGAAAATCCTCTCTCCTGCCACTCTGTACTACTTTGGTTCACTTCCGGTCTGTCATAAGCCGGTTCCTCAGGTATGGGAGGGATCAGAATATTTTCCTGTTCTCTTTTTTTCTTTCCCTCAGAAGATTTTCTTCTCCACCACCGGCTTTTGCGTTCTACTGGTTTCTCTATAAAAATATCTCCCGGCATGTCTCCCCTTGGCTCCGGCGGTATCAGAGGAAGAGGGGCTGCGGAGGCCTTGCCACAGTTTTTCCCTGTTTCGGTGCGAAAAGCTTCTCCCATATCCGCCCTTACAGGAATACAAATGAGCTTTATCTCTCCTGTGGATATCTCCACATAGATATACTGCTTTTCTGTCAGTATTTCCCCCTGAGGAATCCCTCTTCTGATCACTTCATTTACAGCAGCTTCTATCCTTCTGTCTGTTTTCATCTGTTCATTTACTGTCTGCCCGTCTTTCCATGCCATCATATTGATCATTCCGGCTATGTCATAGGTAAAACTGTATCCGTCATTCTCTTTTCTCATAAAAACCGGAAGCAGATTTCTACTGACTGCCCCGCTGCTGATCACAGTCCAGGACTCTGTATCAAGAGCTTCATTTTCCTTTGAAACATAGCTGAATACAGTATGTCCGTCTGTAAAATCATAGATAAATTCCATCTTTTTTCTCCCCCTGTTTTTAATAAATGTCAAGCTGGATCAGCTTCCATTTTCCATTTTCTTTTACAGGAGCAGCCCCTTCTTTATTAAAGGTTTTTGCTCCCTCAAACTGAGGTTCCACCACAAAATCTCCGTTTCCTTAATAAATCCCCATTTCCCACCTGAGCATACAGGAGCATATCCCAGTTCGGAAAATGCTGAAGCATTTTCAAACATGCACTTTAAAACCTGATCTCCTTTTGAAGAGACAAATCCCCATTTTCCTGCCTGCATAACAGCCGCGGGACCGGATGACAAAAACGGAGAAACCGCATCGTATTCATCACCGATCTGCACGCCTTCACTGTTGATCAGATAATATTTTTCTCCTATTTTTGCAAAAACCACTCCGTTTCTGGAACAAAATCCCCAGTCATCACACACAATATCGTCAAAGCCAAAATCCGTCACTGCCTTAAGTTCCGTATTGATAATCGCCCACTTTTCGCCTTTTTTCAAGGCTGCTAATCCATTTAAAAACGGGGTGGCGCCGTCATATTCAAATTTAGTTACAGGTTGAAAATCCTCATTGAGATATCCCCATTTCCCGTCTTTTTTTGCCGGGATAGCGCCCTGATTGCAGACTCCCAGGAATTCATATTCCTCATCCGGCTGCCGCCTTTTATAATTATTTGTGTCTATGTAATACCACGTTCCGTCCTTTTGAACAGGCGCAAATCCATTTTCTCCAAACATGCCCATCTGTTCATACTGAGCGCGGATCACCACGTTCCCCTGAAGATCTGTAATACCGAGATCCTCTCCTGATTTTACCAGCATACAGGAGCCGCAGGCATTGGAAATCTCATCATACTCCTCTCCAATATAGTCAAATCCTCCTGCAAGCGAGTTCAGCTTTGCCCTGAGAGAGCCATTGGATTCCTGCTGCTGGATCTGTGCCTGCAAAAGCGCAATGGCGTCTCCTTTCTGTCCCTTTTCCAGGTAATAATCTGCCAGGATCATTACCGCCTGCTCGCCGTCTCCCTCCAGATTCATAGCCTGTGTACAGGCCTGTATAAATCCGTTTTCATCTCCCAGATTCTTGTAAGCCTCTGCGATCTTCAGATAGATATCCATATTTTCCGGATGGTATTCCAGAGCCTTCTGATAGTTAAGGATCGCGTCATAATAAATTCCCTTTTTCTCATTTTTCTGCGCTTCTGCCAGATAGCTCTGATATTCCGCAGGCTTTTGTACTGCAGATGAAAATGTAGTCCACCATGACAGTCCCAGAAGAGCTGCCACTGCAACAATCATCAATTTTTTCATAACCTCTCCCTAAAATCCAATTATCAAAATCAAGATGGTTCCCACTGAAAAAAACGGCGCCAGCGGAATGGAATCCTTCATGGTCAGTTTTTTTCGCAAAAGCTGCACAATACTGAATATTGCAGACAAGCTGAGACACACCACCAGATCAAACCAGATCAGGGAGCCTCCCAGATACCAGCCGATCACAGCCGCAAGCTTTACATCTCCCATTCCAATGCTCTTTCTTGACAAAAACCAGGCTGCCAGAAAAATCACCAGACCAAGACCAAGGCCGCCAAATGCAGATTTCAGACATTCCTTCCACCATGCAGGCTCTGCTCCGATCTCGCCAATCAGAAGCATGGCTCTTGCCACAAGCATCATAATCAGAAGCTGATTGGGAATCAGTGTTCTTTTTGAATCTATAAATCCCAGAACAACAAGAAAGGCAGACAGGATCAGATATCTCACAGTTTTCAGCCAGTGATATCCGTAAAATGTAAACAGAAACGCCTCTGTTACCACCAGTACCGCAATGATCACAGGCACATATTTTTTCTCTTTTAACAGTTCTTTTAAATACTTCATAAGACTCTCCTTTTACGCTCCTGACCAGACTCTGGTAGACGCGCACACACGGTAATGTCTGGGCGGCAGATCAAAAAAAGGAAAACTGCTTTTTATATCGTAATCCACCACAATTTTCACCTCACTGGAGCCTTCCCTGCACCAGGAGCTGTTATCATATCTGAGATTTGAAACTCCAAGGCTTTCCAGATATGCATCCGTATCTGTGGTTCCCGAGGCAACGGAAAGCTGCTGAAGCACGCAGGATTTTCCCACTGTCCCAACCATATAGGAGGACAGTGCATCCCAGCTCTGAGATTTTACAGAGCTGAGCACTCCGTTAATAAATTCCTTTGGACTGGACACATAGCCCTCTATATTGTCATATATGTCTTTTCCTGCATTTCCCATGCCAACCGCATCATCCACAGTTCCCTGTCCGGATGCAAGCTTCTGTGCTGCGTCATCGATCAGAGACAGATTTTCCTGAATTTCTTTCAGGCTGCTGCCAAAACCGGCCGCCTCCTGTCCTGTTCCCTGATATGCGTTCAGAATACCTGTTTTTTCCAGAATATAGCTGTACTGGGCAACCTCCCTGGCAGCCTGATCTGCCGCATACTGTATCAGAAGCTGCGCTCTTGCAAAAGAAACCAGACTGTAAAATACTCATAAATGCAAACAAAAATATGGGAATAAAAAGCGTTGCCTCTACGGTTATGGAACCTTTTTGTCTTTCCTTTTTCATCTTCCTCTCCTGTTAATACGCCAGAACACTTCTGTATTTGATCCGCCTTTTTCCATTGTCCGTACTTGCTGACTGTCCCAGAAACTCCGGCACCTTTGGCAAAAACGTAGTGGATGCATCCACCTCTGCCTTTAATGTCACCATGGTATATTTACTGCTCAGTTCCTCTCTGATATTCAGCTGAATGCAGTCCCCTGCACGGGCAACCATCTTGTTTTTTCCTGAATCGTCCATCATGGAGATCAGAAGAAACAGCTTCATGTAATCCTTATAAGTAAACCTGATACGGCAGACATCTTCATCCGGCCAGACAAGAACTGCATTGATGTTTTTGTCCGTACTTGTCAGACTGGCTGTGTCCTGTGCCGCCAGGGTAATTGCGCTGCAGCAGAGATAGCCGTATTTGATGATCGGGTACAGCCATGCCTGCCCGGAAGCGCTGCTGACTGCGCCGGCAATGGCATTTGCAGCAGCATTTTTCTCTTTATCCATAAAAACATACAGCATATCAATGGCAAGCCGGGCTGCATAAAGGCTGGAATAGGCAATGGATTTATTTGTTGCAGTGGAAGCATTTCCATAAAGAATGTATTCAATCTCACCATTTATGATCACATGGTCCTCCAAAAGTGATCTTCCGCTGAGGGATTTATCTTCGGGAACTGTTGTCATGCAGTTAAACATTTCTGATATGTATTCCATCAGATACGCCTGCTCCAGCACGTTGCCTGCAAGGCTGTCCAGACAGGCTGCGAGACTGTCCAGCCATCCCATATTTTCTTTTGCCGCATCCACCGCCGCATTATCGTCTGAAGTATCTGTATTGGGGTTCTGATCTGTATTCCCGCTGGCGTTTACCTTTGCCAGACCGCTGGGGAATCTGTCAGGAAATCCCTCTGCATCCTTTTTCAGATTTCTTTCGTTCCCTACAGCGTTAAGGATTTTATCTTTTGCTTCATTGGCAACCTTTTCCTTCTCTTTTGCTTCTTTCTGATGTTCTTTTCGCTGTTTCCCCTCCTCAGATGTATCGGCTGACTCATCCTTCATATTTTCAAGTGAACTCTGATAAAATAAGCCTGCCTGAGGATTCTGTAATCCGGAGGTCTCAGGAACTCCCACATCTCCCAGAATATTATGGTTTGTCCAGAATCCCTGGATTGCCTCCGACGCCGGGTTCAGCTCAAGCCATGTTCCTTCATTCTCACTGACCTGCTGTTTTTTCAGTGTCTCAGGTATTGTTTTTAACTTTTTTATATTTTCTTTATATACCTTTGCAGCTTCTGTATTTGCTTCAAGCAGAGCAATCTGGTTCTCCAGCTGCTCCTCATTGATTTGTATCTTTTCTCCTTCCTCATCTTCGCCTGGACTTTCCCCTGCATTTATAAGTGATGTGCGGGCATCGTCATATAATGCTCTTTTCTTTTTTACATCCTTCCATTTATCCCTGATCTTTTTCAGCTGCTTTACCGCCTCATTTCCTGCGCTGATAATCGTATCTGCATTCTTTTCCAGACTTTTAATACCATCCTGATATTCTTTTGCAGCCTGGTCATGGCTTCGATTCATCACAGCAATATTGTTTTTTATATTTTTGGAAATGTTGTTATAGGCATTGATCTGCTCTGAGGAAAAGCCATTCTCCTCCGTAATGATCTTTCCTGTCTGCGGCTGAAGCTCAAGAGCCTTTATCCAGCTGTCCAAAGCCAGAAGTGTTATCATCTTTCTGTAGGTGTCTTCCGGAAATGCGGAAGCGCCTTCTGTCAAAACAACAGAATCATCCAGATAATTTCCTATCATCTCATAAGAGATTTCATTGGGCGTATCCGGCGGAAAATTTGCAGTAATCTCTTCATTCAGATACATCTGCAGGGATTTTGCCGCCAGCCAGAACACAGACTTCTGCTGATATGCTGCCACCATCCCCGCAGGGTCGGAATTCTGAATCTGTCCAATAGAAGCAGCCTGTGTATCAATGGCCTCTTTTGCCTTTTTCATTGGATCACTGAGTTCAGACGCCGCCTGTCCGTAATCTGTTTTTGTGTCCACATATATTTTCTGTTTCGTTACATTTTTAAAAGGCAGTTTTTTTAATTTTTCTATAATATCGTCAGCAATATAAACAGGACCGCGAAATTTCATATATTCCACGATCTGCTGGCGCAGAACATTCACGTCTGCAAGGGAAGAGGACGATACCCCTTTTGCCTCAAAGCCATTCTCTGCAAGAGAAACCTGAATCACAGAGCTGAGATCATCACTGTCTGCATGCTTCAGGTACCTGGCGCTGATTGATTCACAGAACATTTTCTTCAGGGCTTCCTGCTCCTGGGGCGAACCGGGATCCTTTGCCATAGCGGTCAGTCCATAAGAATCCTTCAGCATTTTATCATACTGTGCAAGAGCTGCATTCATAGCCAGATCACCGGCTCCTGAAACAACTGTCTTTGACGCAAAAAGGCGGGAAGCATCCACAATAATCCCACTGAACAATAATACCGGTACCAGGATCAGGGTTAAAAACACACAGATCGACCCTCCCTGTTTTCCGCAGAATAACCGCATCTGCTTCCCTCCTCCTTCTGTTTCCTAAAATAAAATATTACTTACCTTGTCAAAGGCCTGACTGAACTTTTCAGCCTGCCCCTCCATTCCCAGCTTTTCTAAAAGAAAGCTGCCCATATCCCAGGCAAGATCAATGTTCCGGACAAAATCCGTAGTATTCATTACCGGCTGGTAGGCTGCCGCATAAATCGTAATGTCATCTCTGACTCCCACAAAGCGCAGGATTCCCGGCGTGGGAATCACATAGCGCAGCTCTGCCCGCACTGATTTACTGAGAAATGAATTTTCCAGCCCTACATAGGCTTCTGTTTTTCCCAGGGAAAACAAAGCGCTGTGCTTTTTCAGTGCTTCCTGATAAGCGGCAGCCCTCTGCTTTGCTTCACTGTCCAGCCCCCAGCGATAAATGTTGGAGGCAGAGCCTTTATAGGAGCTGTAATAGTTTTTTACCTGTGATTCAGTGGGGCCATCCTCCCAGTCAAAATCCACTCTTGTATTTTCCATAGGCTTATCCGGAGTAAACTTATCATACCCCGGATAAGCGGTCTCTCTGGCAAGCTCCATGGCTGCTCTCTCTACCTGAAAGAAAAAATAGCTTTCCTGCATTTTAAACAGCCCAAAATAAATCACTGCCATCACAACGGCAATGGTAATAGGAAAATAAATGGCGGCTTCCACCATAATAGCCCCACGCTGGGTGTTATTGTCCTTTTTTTTCATTGTTTAAAAATCAGAGGCCTGATTCACTCTCTACAAAGCTATCTGCCTGTCCCATTACTTTATCCAGTAACTCTGAAATCTTATCCTTAAAAACAACTGCCAATGCAATCACAACAACAATGATCAGAATAATCGCCACAATCTCCGCTGCGCCTTTTTCCTCTGTCTTAAAATCCTCCCAGAAATTGTGAATACGGGCTTTTGCTCCGATCCACAGCATATCCATTTTTCTCATCATCTCTTATTTCCTCCTTATGTCTGTGTACTCATTTATAATAAACCGGTCTTAGCCGTTTATTATCCCATCTGCTGAAATACCGGAACCAGAATCATGATCAGGATTCCTATAAAAATCAGCATCATAGGAAGAAGAAGTCTGGAATTGGCTTTTTCTCCCTTTTGTTTTACTTCATTTTTCTTTACCTCCCACATTTCATCGGAAAGGTCTTTCAGAAAATAGGCAAGCTCCTCATTTCCTTTTTTCAGGTTCTGGATGACCAGAGAGGCAAACTTCCTGATCTCCTTTACATTGCAGCGTTCTGCAAAATTCCGGTAAGCGTCTGTTTCCATGATGCCGTTTTCGATTTCCATGCTGGTGTTCTGCATTTCCTGATAGAGAGCTCTGTCTCCTGTAACAGACACCCGCTTCCAGGCATCCCGGAGTACCATTCCGGAATTTACCAGAAGCGTCAGCTTTGACAACACCTGAGGAAGGTCAAGCACCAGCTCCTGTCTCCGGGCTGTCAGCTTATCCTGTAAAGACAAATCCAGATAGGCGATTGCCAGTCCTCCCAGTAATAATCCCAGAAGCAACGCCTCCACGCTGGCAGCAAGCACAGCCAGAAGACAGACAAATATCAAAATGGTAAATATGTAAGTGGTTTTTGCTCCCAGCAGAATAAAATAATAATATTCTGCATACCGTTTTCCTTTGATCTCAGAGATCTCCTTGATCTTTGCCTGGGCTCTCCGGCTTTTTGTACTGATATGAAGAATCTCCATCACAGAAAATCCCACGCAGAACAGATCGCTCATCTGAAATTCTCTGGCAAAAGCGCTGTTTGTGTACTGTCTGTATTTTTTTCCTTTTGCTGCTGCCAGAAACAGCCAGATCAAAGCAAAGGGTGTGGTGACAGCCAGCAGTATCAACTGAAATAATTCCACGTTCTCTTCTCCTATATCCGAATATCAACAATTTTTCTTCCCATATAATAGGCTCCTCCAAACAGGGCAAGAGCTGTCAGCTTGATCACCACATTGACAGGAGTGTTCTGCACAATGGACATATCGCCCATTCCACCAAGCATCAGCATCAGAACAACCGGCATCAGAATCATAATGTTCAGGTCGTTTTTGTTTGCAGTGAGAAGGGTTCGTATTTCCATTCTGTCTCAATTTTTTTCATTGATGATCTGTCTTGTCTCTCCCACGACCTTTTTCAGATTTCCTCCGTACCGGTTTGTCACCTCAAAAATAGTGGCAAAGCTTTCAATATCGTCCAGATGACTTCTCAGGGCAAAATTTGACAGCATATCGTCAATATTCTGTCCATTGTACAAACCGCTGACGATGAGCTTCAGCTCATGTACAATATCTGCTTTTTCTCCATATATGGAAATCAGATCCGCACACGCGTCCTGAAAAGCGCCCTGTGTATTTTTGCCTGCTGAATAGGAGGCGGATAGGGATTCCATCATATCCCGGAACTGAAACAGAAGATTCTGCATTCGTTTTTCCTTCAGGTAATTTCTGTATTTTGCGATTCCCGGAACAGCCAGAAACCCTCCTGCAATAACAGAAAACAGAATACTCCTGAAAAATACCATGCAGACAAAAAATCCTGTTCCAAATCCCATCAGGGCCCCCAGACCTTTTTCCACAGAGTTCATCCGGTACACGTAATAATCATCTGCATGTCCGAAAAGCGCCTTTTCCGGCACATATTTTTTTCTGTGTTTTTTATTTTTTGCTCTTGCCTCTTTTATATGTTTTCTTTTGCCTGTCCTGTCTTTTTCATTTTACAGGCTTTTCTTTTATTGCTTTCTTTTTATTGCTTTCTCTTTTTTTACCTTTTCTTTTTTCATGGCTTCCCCTATATTCTGCTGCTGACTCCCTGAAGTCTCAGTTTATAGTCATTTCTCAGAGGATTTCCGGTTCTTACCAGATGCCCCTCTACTTTTTCCAGTGTGCTTCCCTCTGTTTCTTTAAAAACAAACAGAGGATTCAGCTGAATCTCCCCGTTTTCATATCCAAGGACTTCTGTAATCTCCATGGTGCGTCTGGATTTATCTCTCAGCCTGGATAAGTGGATGATAATATCCAACGCAGAGGAAATCTGCTGACGGATAGCCGGAAGAGGCAGTCCGTCGTTGCCCTGAAGCACCATTGTTTC
>ENA-OQAB01001689-OQAB01001689.1-human-gut-metagenome-genome-assembly--contig:-NODE-1689-length-10182-cov-3.148284_pt1 | contig 10182 bp, 9 predicted proteins | sample MGYA00242490_ERZ504517 | MGnify/ENA primary metagenome ERZ504517 (study PRJEB26092, sample SAMD00036298) | human gut metagenome | host: Homo sapiens | study: EMG produced TPA metagenomics assembly of... | reverse complement strand
CTGATTATCGTCGATTACAAGAAAGCCGCTCGAAGAGGTGGAGCGCTACCTGGCGGAGCATTGGGCTTTTCTCGACCGTTACTTTCGCTCAGGGCAAATTGCTTTGCACCGGGCCGCAGAATCCCCGTACGGGCGGTGTGATCGTTTCGAAAGCCGCGAATCGTGCGGAAGCCGAAGCCTTTACGCGGGAAGATCCGTTCTTCCGGCATGAGATCGCAGATTATACGATCGTCGAGTTCGAACCGACCAAGTATCTTCCCGGATTCGAGAAATTTCGGTAGTAAGCAAATAAACAGGAGCGCCCGCGACTAATCGCGGGCGCTCCTGTTTTCGGAAAACGGCTGTGGAAAGTGTTGTAAACCGTTTTGATCCGCCTCTTCGTAACGTTTTGGAAGAAAGGCGGTCGTTTGACTCTTCTCCTGTATCGGATAGGGGTTGTTTCGTGTATTTTTTTGCGGCTTTCCGGTTGAAGTTCCTGGTGTCGTTGAGTGGTTCGGATGCTTCTGGTCCGGGGTGCTCTATTATCCCCGTACGTAGTGCGGCATTTCGGCGGGAATCGGCATCGACAGTTCGATGATACCGCCTACGGTGCCGTCCTCGCGGCGCCAGGCTGTTTGGTAGATCATTTTGCGGATCCCTTTTTTCTCGATGGTGTAGGCATTCGTGTCGCCTTTTTCGAGGATGCGGGCGATGATCCCCTTCGAGCGCTCGTTGTGGCAGGGGAGCATGCTTTTGCCGCGATACTCTCCATTGACGGAGATAGATTGCTTGTTCTGGTAAATTACCACGCCTTCGGTGTCGCATACCGTTACGGCGCAGTTCGTGTCGTCAGCCCAATTAAAATTCATAGTACTATTCTGTTTTTATAGTTTCTTCGGTTGTAGAAAGCGAGGTCGGGACTGTATTTTATTGCGAAATCTTGACCAGTTGTTCGCGGTAGGCGGTCATGATTCGCGATTTGGAGATGTAGCCCCAGGTAGTGTTTCTCCTTGTCCACGACGGGTAACACCCAGACGTGGTTTTCGTCGAAACGGCGCAGCACGCTCTGGATCTGTTCATGTTGCAGGATCGTGTCGGGGGACAGGAGCATGTAGCGTGTAATCGGGTTGCCGTACTTTTGCGGATTGAACAGGTCTTCCCGCACGTCGTTCAGGCGGACGATGCCCAGCAGGTGTTTTTCGTTGTCGAGAACCGGGAAATAGTCGTCGTGACGCTCCCGGGACATGATCTGCACGATGTCGCCCAAAGTCTGGGACGGGTGGATGTAAACCCCGTCGTCCTGAATCAGGTCGTCGAGCCTCAGAAAGACGAAGACCGATTCGTCCTTGTTGTGGGTGATCAACTCCCCGTTCTGACGCAGTTGCTTGGTATAGATCGAGTCGGGATCGAGGTAGTAGTCGATGGCGAAGGCGATGCAGGCGGTGATCATCAGCGGGATGAAAAGGCCGTAACCGCTCGATAGTTCGGCGATCAGGAAGATCGAGGTCAGGGGGGCCTTCATCACGCCCGACATTACGCCCGCCATACCTACCAGGGTGAAAGAAACCAGCGACAGGTTCCATCCGAACAGGGTGTTGCAGACCAGCGCCGTGATAGCGCCCATGAATGCGCCGACGAACAGCGAAGGGGCGAACGTACCGCCGACGCCGCCCGCAGCGTTGGTCGAGGCCATAGCGATCACTTTGAAGAACATCGTGCCTACGATGAAGAGAATGACCACCCAGTCGATCTGACTGAAGCGGTAGAAGAGCGAGTTGTTGAACAACTCGGTCGTGTTGCCGTGCATGAGCGACATGAAACCTTCGTAGCCTTCGCCGTAGAGGGGCGGGAAAATGTAGATCAGGATGCCGAGTACGGCTCCGCCGATCAGCCACTTCTTGTAGGGACTGTCGATCTTTTTGAAGAAGGCGCCCACCCGGGCATTGACCGTGGTGAAGTAGTAGGACATCAGCCCGCAGAAGATACCCAGCAGGACGAAAAGCGGAATTTGGTTGAGCCGGAACGCATCGTCGGGAGTCAGCGAGATGGCGATGATCGGATCGAATCCCCGGATCGTGAGGGCGACGGCGGCGGCCGTGATCGAAGAGATCAGCAGCGGTACGACCGTGCGCGAGGTGAGATCGAGCATCAGGATTTCGAGCACGAAGACCACGCCCGTGATCGGGGCTTTGAAGATGGCTGCAAGGGCCGCCCCGGCTCCGCAGCAGAGCAGCAGGGTGGTGTTTTTGTAGTTCAGGTGGGCCAGGCGGCTGATGTTCGAACCGATGGCTGCGCCCGTCAGGACGATCGGGGCCTCGGGACCGACCGAACCGCCGAATCCGATCGTTGTCGCACCGCCTACGACCGAAGTCCAGCAGTTGTGGGAGGCAATGTACGAGTTTTTACGCGACATGGCATATAACACGCGTGTAACGCCTTCCGAAATATTGTCTTTGACGACGTATTTGACGAAAAGCGAGGCCAGGATGATACCGATGACCGGATAGAACAGGAAGAGAAAATGCGACTGTTCGACGGGGAACCAATGGGTCAGCCCTGCTTTGATTCCGTAGAGCAGCAGTTCGAACAGGCAGGTACCCAATCCGGCCAGAACCCCTACGATGATGGCCAGCAGCGCCATGATCTGCGTACTGGTGAACCGTTTGGTAAGCTCCAGGAAACGGATGTAGATACGTTCGCCCCAATCCGCGATCGTCTGCGGTGTTATGCGTTTGAACATTTCGGGTACCTTGTCTGCTGGTTATGCGCGTTATCGCTGTTGCTGGTATTGGCGAGCCTGCTCGGCGATCAGCTCCTTGTCGTCGAAGTAGTCGATCCGCATGGCGTGGCGCACTTCGCCGAGCGTTTGCGCGGCTGTTGCCCGGGCATGCTCCGAACCTTTGCGCAGAATTTCATAGACCTCTTCGATGCGGCCTTCGTACTGCTTGCGGCGCTCGCGGATCGGCTCCAGCGTTTCGTTCAGCACGGCGATCAGGAACTTCTTGACCTTCACGTCGCCCAGCCCGCCCCGGCGGTAGTGCGCCTTCAACTCGTCGAGCGAGGCGTAATCGGGCAGGTATCGCTGAAAATGTTCCGGGCGACTGAAGGCGTCCAGGTAGGTGAAGACGGTGTTGCCCTCGACCTTGCCCGGGTCCTCCACCCGCAGGTGGTCGGGATCGGTATACATACCCATCACCTTCTTCTTCACTTCATCGGCCGAGTCGGAGAGGTAGATGCAGTTGCCCAGCGATTTCGACATCTTGGCCTTGCCGTCCGTACCGGGCAGACGCAGGCAGGCCGCGTTGTCGGGCAGCAGAATTCCCGGCATGACGAGTGTTTCTCCATATACGGAGTTGAATTTATGGACGATTTCGCGCGTCTGTTCGATCATCGGTTCCTGATCCTCGCCGACCGGTACGGTCGTGGCCTTGAAAGCGGTGATATCCGAGGCCTGGCTGATCGGGTAGGTGAAGAATCCTACCGGAATACCCTGGCGCTGCGATCCCTCTTCTTCGTTGCCTTCGGCGAAGCCGCGCAACTGGATTTCGGCCTTCACCGTCGGATTGCGCTGCAGACGGGCTACGGTCACCAGGTTCATGTAGTAGAAAGCCAGCTCGCAGAGTTCCGGCACCTGCGACTGGATGAAGAGCGTCGATTGCGCGGGATCCAGTCCGCAAGAGAGATAGTCGAGGGCGACCTCGAGGATGTTCTGCCGCACTTTTTCCGGGTTGTCCGCATTATCGGTCAGCGCCTGGGCGTCGGCGATCATGATGAATATTTTCTCGAATTCGCCCGAATTCTGCAACTCCACGCGGCGGCGCAGCGAACCTACGTAATGTCCCAGGTGGAGTTTGCCGGTCGGACGATCTCCGGTGAGTATGATTTTTCCCATCAGTTAAAAAGTTTCTAATAATAAATAGTCTGCAAATGTACGAAAAACTAAACCGATGGTCGAATAATAATTGCGAAGTATCGGTTTTTTTTATATTTTCGTGCGTGCAAATAAGATAAACTATGACTATCATCCAACTCGAATACCTGCTGGCGGTAGCCAATTGCGGCAGTTTCTCTCTGGCAGCGGAACACTGTTTCGTGACCCAGCCGTCGTTGAGCATGCAGATCAAGTCTTTGGAGGAAGAATTGGGCGTGGTGCTGCTCGATCGCAGCAAGAAACCGGTCATTCCGACCGAGGCGGGCGAGGTGGTGCTTGCCGAAATCCGGGAAACCCTCCGGGCTTACGATCATATCCGCGAAGCGGTCGCGGAACTCAAAGGCGAAACTTCCGGTCGGTTGCGGCTCGGCGTCATTCCGACCATCGCACCTTACCTGTTGCATAAGTTTATTCCCGATTTCGTGCGGGACTATCCCAAAGTCGAACTGGAGATTGCGGAGATGGTGACCGCCGACATCGTCGATGCGCTGCGCCGCGACCGGATCGATGCGGCATTGGTCGCCGGCGGAACCTGCGGCGAGGGGATTCAGGAACACGAGTTGTTCGACGACAGGTTCCATCTTTACGTGTCCCGGGAGAATCCGCTTTTGAACGCACGAACGTCCGTATCGAGGATATCGACCTCAAGGAGCTGGTGCTGTTAAGTCCGGGGCATTGTATGCGTGACCAGATCATCGAGCTGTGCCAGGCCAAACGGGAGGTCCCCTCGCACTATACGTTCGAATCCGGTTCGCTCGATACGTTGATGCGGATCGTCGATTACACGCACTGTGTGACGATTATCCCCGAAATGGCCGTGGAATACATTCCTGCGGAGCATCGTTGTCAGGTCAAAACGCTGGCCAAGGGGGCTACTTCGCGCAAGATCGCCGTGGCCGTGCGCCGGACCTATGTCAAAAGTTCGATCATCAAAGCCTTGATCGATACTATTTTGTCGAAAGTTTCCCGCCAATAGGGATTCGGGACGGATATTTGCAGAGTAAATTTTCGGATATTCTCTTGTATCTTTGCGGGAAGCGGGATGCGTTCGGCATAAAAAAACAAACGGGTTTGTTTTGTTCTGCCCTCATTTTCGCTACCTTTGCAAAGTTGTATTGACCGGTAAATTCAAACTATGGAAAATTGACAGGCACGATAATTCGTGCAATCCAGGATAAAAAGGGTAAAAATATCGTATCGTTGGATCTTTCGAAAATCGACGGGGCGATCTGCTCCTGCTTCATCGTTTGCAACGCCGACTCCACCACGCAGGTCGCTGCGATCGCGGCGGGTATCGAGGAGCAGGTATTGGAAACCCTCGGCGAGAAGGTCTGGCGCGTGGAAGGACAGCAAAATGCGCTGTGGATCGCTATGGACTACGTGGATGTGGTGGTGCATATTTTTCAGACAGAATTGCGTGAATTTTACAAATTGGAGGAGCTGTGGGCCGATGCCCCGGCGACCCGTTATGAGTATGACGAATAATATTTTATGGCACAACAGAAAATAAACAACAAAATGAATATGCCGCGTCCTTCGTGGATGTGGATATACGGCGTCATCATTATTTTTATTGTCGGCTACTGGATGTTCGGACCCGGCAACGGAGTCCCGGTCAAGAGCGACTGGAATACCGTGGCGCAGATGATCGAGCAGGGCGACGTCGAAAAAATCCAGGTCGTCAATCGTGACCTGGCGGAAATCTACCTTAAGAAGGATGCTGCGGACCGGTACCGTAAGGATGCTGTTGACCCGCGTTTCCGTAATATGCCCGAAACGGGGGCTCAGCTTACTTTCAATATCGGGTCGGTGGATACGTTCCGTCAGGATTTGGATAAGGTGACGGCCGAGTCGGGTAACAAGGTGGTGCTGGTGTACGAGAACCGGGAGAATTCCTGGACATCGATTCTGCTTCAGATGCTTCCCTGGATCATTATTATCGGCGGCTGGTTCTTCCTGATGAGCCGCATGTCGCGGGGGGCCGGAGGCGGTGCTGGCGGTATTATGAACGTGGGGAAGGCCCGGGCGCAGGTGTTCGACAAGGAGAACTCGAAAAAGGTGACTTTCAAGGACGTTGCCGGACTGGAGGAGGCAAAGGTCGAGATCATGGAGATCGTCGATTTCCTCAAGAAACCCGACAAATACAAATCCATCGGTGCGAAAATTCCCAAGGGCGCGTTGCTGGTAGGCCCTCCGGGAACGGGTAAAACCCTGTTGGCGAAGGCGGTGGCGGGAGAGGCCAATGTGCCGTTCCTGTCGATTTCCGGCTCGGATTTCGTGGAGATGTTCGTGGGCGTGGGCGCTTCGCGCGTGCGTGACCTTTTCGAGCAGGCCAAGCAGAAAGCTACCCTGTATCTTTTCACGACGAAATCGACGCCATCGGCCGGGCCCGTGGCAAGAACGCCGGGTTCTCGGGCAATGACGAGCGGGAGAATACGCTCAACCAGTTGCTGACCGAGATGGACGGTTTCCAGACCAATACGGGCGTGATCGTCCTGGCGGCGACCAACCGGGTCGATATTACTGGGACAAGGTCGCTGATGCGTGCCGGACGTTTCGACCGGCAGATCGAGGTGGGATTGCCCGACGTGAAGGAGCGCGAGGAGATTTTCGACGTGCACCTGCGTCCGTTGAAGCTCGATCCGGAGCTGGACCGTACTTTCCTGGCCAAGCAGACGCCCGGCTTTTCGGGTGCCGACATCGCCAATGTCTGCAACGAGGCGGCGTTGATCGCGGCCCGTCACAATAAGAAATATGTGTCGCGCGAGGATTTCCTGGCGGCGATCGACCGCATTATCGGCGGTCTGGAGCGTAAGAACAAGATCATTTCCGACGAAGAGAAGCGGGTGATTGCCTATCACGAGGCCGGACACGCTACGGTAAGCTGGATTTTGGAGAATGCCAGTCCGCTGATCAAGGTGACTATCATTCCGCGCGGCAAGTCGTTGGGCGCGGCCTGGTACCTGCCCGAAGAACGGCAGATCACCACGCGCGAGCAGATGATGGACGAGCTGGCTGCGATGCTCGGCGGCCGGGTGTCCGAGCAGATCAATTTCGGCGAGGTTTCGACCGGAGCGCTCAACGATCTGGAGCGGGCGACCAAGATGGCGTATGCCATGGTGGCTTATTACGGTATGAGCGAGAAGGTCGGGACAATCAGCTATTACGACTCTACGGGCCAGAGCGACATGGCGCTGACCAAGCCCTATTCCGAACTGACGGCCCAGCAGATCGATGCCGAGGCTAAAAATACCATTGCCGAAGCCTATGCGATGGCGGCGGAGGTGCTCCGCAGCCATGCCGACGGTTTGAAGGAGTTGGCCGAACTGCTGTTGGAGCGCGAAGTGGTTTTTACGGAGGATGTGGAGCGTATCTTCGGTAAACGGAAAAAGGATATTCTGCGGGAACGGAAAGAGGCCGAGCAGAAGGCTTTGGCGGAGCGGAAAGCTGCATCCGGCGATGCGGAAGAGGCAGCCGGGAAAAAAGAGGTTGCGTCGGCCGAGCCCCGAAAGGACGAAGAAAAGATTTCCGGAACCGCCGCTTCCGCTGTGTCGGACGGAAAATCGTCGGCGGAAACGCCTGAAGTTTAACGAGGTTTACCCGAAAAAGGTTGAATTATGTCTGATAAAATAAGGAATCTTCTGGTGCGAACCTTGAGCGGTGCCGTCCTGACTGTCGTGGTAGTCGGAGCGGTGCTTTGGTCGCAGTGGAGTTTCGGAGTGCTGTTGCTGGCGATTCTCATCGGCGGTATGTGGGAGTTTTACCGGATGGCCCGCCGGGAGGATATTTACCCTCTCAAATGGCTCGGACTGGTTACGGGTACGGCTCTTTTCGTGGCGAGTTTCCTGCTGGCGGTTTCTGCGGAGCAGGTGGCGTTGTTGCCGAGAGCGCTTTCCGTCCTCTTGTGGTTGTTGCCGGTTTTTATTTTGCTCATACCACTGATGTTCGTCTGCGAACTGTTCCTCAAGCGTGCCCGCCCCGCCGCCGATGTGGGGGCGACGCTCGGAGGTGTCTTTTATGTGGCCGTGCCTTTGTCGATGATGGCCTATCTGCCTCTGCTGACGGGGAAGGGTGGCTGGAATCCCTGGGTGATTTTGGCCTACATCTTCATTATTTGGGCCAACGACGTATTCGCCTACCTGGTGGGGGTCAGCGTCGGCCGACATCATCTTTACGAGCGGATTTCGCCCAACAAGTCGTGGGAGGGGTTCTTCGGCGGCATCGTCGGTGCGATCGCCATGGGTTGCCTTGCCGCATGGTGGCTCGACGGTAGCTATTGGCTGTGGTGCTGTTTAGCTGCGATCGCTGCCGTGAGCGGTGTGTTGGGAGATTTGATCGAGTCGATGTTCAAGCGTGCGGCCGGCGTGAAGGATTCGGGCAATATTCTGCCGGGGCACGGCGGTTGGCTCGACCGTTTCGATGCGCTCATTTTCTCGTTGCCGTTCGTGGTCGCTTATCTGGTATTGCTGTATATTTCATAAGAAAACTTACTATCCGAATATGAAAATAAACAAGGAAGGCTACAAGATTATCGGGCTGACAGGAGTCGTTTGTTTCCTGCTTTGGGCGCTGATGTACTATCTGATGTCGCGCCATGCCGAAGCGGGACTGCTCTGGTTCGGATCCATTCTGCTTGTGCTGTTTTGGTTCTTTATCGTGGCATTTTTCCGGGAGCCGCGGCGTGTGAAGATCCATGATGCGGAGTTGGTCTTCGCTCCGTGCGACGGCCGGGTCGTAGTGACCGAAATGGTGCACGAGAGCGAATACCTCGATCGGGAGATGCTGCAGATTTCGATCTTCATGTCGATTACCAACGTTCACATGAATTGGGTGCCGGTCGGAGGTACCGTGGAGTATTTCAAGTATCATCCGGGGCGTTTCCTGGTGGCGTGGCATCCCAAGTCCTCGACCGAGAACGAGCGGACGACGACCGTCGTGCGAACCCCCGACGGCAAGGAGGTGCTCTTCCGTCAGATTGCGGGTCTGATCGCCCGTCGTATCGTTTCCTATATGAAAGTCGGCTCGAAGGTGGAGCAAAATTCGGTTTGCGGGTTCATCAAGTTCGGCTCCCGCATCGACATCCTTCTGCCGAAGGATACCGAACTGCTCGTGGAGATCGGGGATCCTGTCGTGGGATCGCAAACTCCCATCGCCCGGTTGAAGTAACTTATTGGCGGCGGTTTTCGCGTTGCGGTACGTATGAGTATTACACCTCAAACATTGCTTCGTTTTACGGTGGGGGCGGCCATTACGGCCGTCGTCCTCTTTTTGATGTGGTACTTCAGCTCCATCGTGATCTACATTCTGGTTTCGGCGGTGCTGGCCATTATGGGACGCCCGCTGGTAGCCCGGATATCCCGAGGTCGGATCGGGCGATGGCGTGTGCCGCGCTGGTGCGGAGCGCTCGTTACGCTGCTGGTGATCTGGATCGTTTTCGCGGTGATGTGCGGGCTTTTCGTGCCGCTGGTGACCAACAAGCTCTACCAGTTGGCGCACCTCGATTTTTCGACGGTGCTGACTTCTGTCGAGGAGCCGCTGCAGCGTATTCAGGATTATCTCACTCACTTCTTCTCGTTGCCCGAAACCCAGGTGTCGTTCAAGGACACGCTGATCTTGTTCCTGCAGTCGCTGATTAATTTCGACACGATCAATACGGCGTTTTCATCGGTGGTGAGTTTGGCCGTTTCGAGCGTGATCGCCTTTTTTTCGATTTCGTTCATCACGTTCTTTTTCCTGCGGGACGACGGACTTTTCTATGCGATGGTAACGGCACTTTTCCCGGATCGATACCAACAGAACGTGACGCATGCCCTCAATTCGGTTACAGTGCTTCTGTTCCGCTACTTTCGGGGGATTTTGGCCGAGAGCTTCCTGTTGATGTTGGCCGTATCGCTGGTGATGATGGCTTTCGGCATGAGGGCGCAGGATGCCTTTTTCATCGGTCTTATCATGGGGGTTATGAACGTCGTGCCATACGCCGGTCCGACCATCGGCGGTGCTGTTTCGGTCTGCATGGGTATCATCACCCCGATCGAAGGGATGTCGATCGGCCATACGATGCTGGTCATTGCAGGATCGCTGTTGATTTTGAAGGGGCTGGATGATTTCGTGCTGCAACCGACGCTCTACTCCGAGCGGGTCAAGGCGCAGCCGCTCGAGATATTTCTCGTGATCCTGATTGCAGGGTCGTTGGCCGGGGTGATAGGCATGCTGCTGGCCATACCGCTTTATACCGTGCTGCGGGTTTTCGCCAAGGAGTTTTTCTCCCAGAT
>ENA-OQAB01001688-OQAB01001688.1-human-gut-metagenome-genome-assembly--contig:-NODE-1688-length-10184-cov-2.385503_pt1 | contig 10184 bp, 15 predicted proteins | sample MGYA00242490_ERZ504517 | MGnify/ENA primary metagenome ERZ504517 (study PRJEB26092, sample SAMD00036298) | human gut metagenome | host: Homo sapiens | study: EMG produced TPA metagenomics assembly of... | reverse complement strand
GAAAAAACTTTTTCTTTTTTCCTTTATGAAAATCACAGCTCATTTTTATCCTCCCTCAAATCATTTCTGCACAAACCATCCCATCAACTGCTGCTGACATAATTCCACCAGCATATCCAGCTCCTTCGCCAATTGGATAAATTCCTTGACTTGAAGATTCTAAATATTCATTACGTAAAATACGAACAGGAGCACTACTTCTCGCTTCTACCCCAGTTAATAATGTATCTTCATCAATAAAACCAGGCATTTTCTGATTCATTAACATCAAGCCTTCTTTAAATTACGATTAATGAATGCAGGAAATAATTGATTTAAATCAGTTAATGTATACCCTGGTAAATAACTTGGCTCAATCTTGCCTAATGGATAATTCGTTCCATTGATATAATTCATCGCAAGTTGCACAGGAGCATGATAATTTTCTCCCCCTAGCTTAAAAGCCTTTTCTTCTAATTGACGTTGAAAAGCAATTCCTGCTAAAGGATGATCACTTTCAAAATCACTAGGCATGACATTAACCAAAATCGCACTATTAGCATTTTTAGCATTTCTGCTATAATAACTCATTCCATTCACACATAAAGTTCCTGCTTCATGATGTGAAGGTACAACATAACCACCTGGGCACATACAAAATGTATAGACCCCTCATTTTTTCACTTGTTTGGACTGCTAATTTATAAGGCGCAGCCTTTAGATATGGTGAATGAGCACTTTTCTTGTATTGTATCTGATTGATTTTTTCTTGTGATTGTTCAATACGTAATCCTATGGCAAAAGCTTTGGCTTCCATTGACAAGCCTTTTTGATAAAGCAATTCATAGGTATCTCTAGCACTATGACCAATTGCTAAAACAAGGACATCCGTATCAATCGTTTGAATTTGCTGATCTTTTTTCACTTTCACTTGATATCCTTGGGCCTTAGAAGAATAATCAATCATTTGTGTTTCAAACATGAAACACACCCCTTTTTCTTCCATAAAATGACGCATATCAATCAATACTTTTCTTAAATAATCAGTCCCAATATGTGGTTTTGATGCATATAAAATATCTTTGGGTGCACCATGTTTTACAAAAGTTTCTAAAATATATCTTAAGCGATGATTTTTAATTCCTGTTGTCAATTTCCCATCAGAGAATGTTCCTGCTCCACCTTCACCAAAAGCAATATTACTCATCGGATTCAAGATGCCCTCATGCATCAATGCATCAACATCTTTAACCCTTTCCTCAACCTTTTTTCCTCTTTCTATGACTGTAACATCCTGCCCTGCACAAGCAAGCGTATAAGCACAAAACAAGCCCGCTGGTCCACTTCCAACAACGACAACTTTTTTATCATTTGCTTGTTTATAAACATACTGATATGGTTTAACTTTTTGAACTTGAGGATGAGTTTTTATAAACGCATCTTCATCATCAACTTCAAAATCAAAACTACATATCCAATGAACATTTTGTCGCCTTGCATCAATAGATTGTTTAGACAATTGAACATTTCTAATTGCTTTTTCACGAACATTTAAGACTTGTGAAACAATTTTACGTTCATCCATCTTACCTAATTTTACTTTCACGTTATGAATTCGTAACATTCCATTCCCTCTCTAACGCTTTTGCGACATGACTTGCACTTGCAAAAGCAAAATGTAAATTATAACCTCCACATAAACCTATCACATTTAATATTTCCCCAATGGCATAGATATGTGGATATTTTTTAAGTTCTAAGTTATGATCAAGTTCATTCAGTGACAATCCACCCTTCATCACCTGAGCACTTTCATAAGATCTTAGCCCTGTAATATGTAAACGAAAATCTTTAAGCATTGAAACAATTTCTTGGGTTGAATTCAATGCCTGTTTTTCAAAATAAAGCGATATTTTACTATTGAGTAAGCCATCGTAGAAATGATTATAGCCCTTCTTGCGACGAAGTTCAATATATTCATACAATTTCTTTGCATCTTCTTCATCAAAAAAGTCAATTGACAATTCATAATCATGCAGTGGCTTGCAAAATGCCGAAAGCTGCATAATCGCAATCCCACTGACCCCATAATCAGTAAACAACAATTCGCCCTTTTCCTGATGAACACATTTACCTTTTTCTAATAAAGTAAATGTTCCTTTCACTCTTACCCCTTTTAGTGACTTTAAAACAGGTTGAGTAAAAAATTGTGTTAAAGCTGGTCTTGGTTCAACAACATTTAAATGTAATTTTCTTAAGATTTGATATCGTGATAACTGTGTTCCAGATAAACGACCTGCTTCGCTTCCCATTGCAAAAATAACATAATCAGCCTTTAATTGTTGTTGATTTGTTTTAACAATATAAGGATACCCTTTTTCAATCTTTAAAACCTCTTGTTCATATAAAAATAAAACCCCTAATTCCTCTGCTCTTTGCATTAAAATCTGTTTTACAGATAAAGCTTGCTCACTTTTAGGATATAATAAATTTCCTTGATATATACAATACAATCCTAAATCATTCATTGCTTGAACCATATCAAAAGAAGAAATAATTTCTTCAACCAATTGATTATTATCACTTTGATAATAATCAATTGACATATCTTTATTTGATAAGTTACATCTCCCATTTCCAGTAGCAAGAACCTTTTTTAAAGGTGCTGTATTTTGTTCTAAAACAATCACATCACAATCATATAATTTCTGTTTTAACAAAACCGACAGATAAACCCCAGAAGCTCCAGCCCCTACAATCAATATTTTTTGCATTTTCAATACACCTCTACAACTATTTTATACGAAATACAACGATTATACCATTTTTTATTGAAAAATCATCTAAAAATGTTTATAATACAGAAGGAATTTTAAAAGGAGGAATTACAAATGGGTAGAGCACACGAAGTGCGTAAGGTCGCTATGGCCAAAACTGCAGCAAAAAAAAGCCAAAGTTTATTCTCGCTATGGAAAAGAAATTTATTTAGCAGCGAAAGCTGGTGGGCCTGAACCAGATGGAAACTTAACATTAAGACGTTTAATTGAAAAAGCAAAGAAAGATCAAGTTCCTGCTGACGTTATTAAACGTGCTATTGATAAGGTTAAAAGTGGTGCCACTGAAAACTATGATCCAATTCAATTTGAAGGTTTTGGACCAAACAATTCAACACTTATCGTCAAATGTTTAACTGATAATATCAACCGTACAATTTCTCAAGTGCGTCCAGCATTTACAAAATCTAAATCTAAATTAGGAGCTGAAGGTTCTGTATCTTATTTATATGACGTAGAAAGTACAGTTGTTTTCGGTGGTATGAGTGAAGAAGAAGCATTAGATGCTTTAATCATGGGTGAAGTTGATGCTAAGGATATTACAACTTTAGAAGATGGACGTATTAAAGTTACTGGTGAACCTACTGATTTAAATAAAATTAAAACTGCAATTGAAGCAGCAAAATCTGATGTTGAGTTTGATGTTGACGACATTACAACAACACCTCAAGAATATGTAGAACTTGAAGGTGATGATATGATGTTATTTGAAAGATTAATGGATTTATTAAATGATTGTGATGATGTCGATCAAATTTTCCATAATGTTTCTAACTATGATGATGGAGAAGAAGAATAACATGATTTTCATGTTATCTTTTTTTATATGCTAGTTACACATTTATTCCATAGTGGTGTCTTGATTGAACTTGATAATCATCTATTATTATTTGATTACTATCAAGGTAAGCTTAATCTCAACAAAGAAAAACCACTTTATATCTTTGTTTCTCATCGTCACTATGATCATTATAATCCAGAAATTTTCAAACTCGATCATCCTCACAAGACTTATATTCTTTCTGATACTTTACGTCATAAGTATGAAGCCAATTATGTTGATATTCATCAAGAATATATTTTTGATGATATCAAAGTCAAAACTTTACTATCTACTGATGAAGGCTGTGCTTTCTTAGTAGAAACCGAAAAGCAAACCATTTACTTTGCCGGGGATTTAAACTGGTGGCATTGGGAAGGTGAACCAGAAAAAGACAACCTTTGGCAAAAAGAAATTTATCAGCAAGAAATCAATTCTATTCAACAACCTATTGATTTGGCTTTTGTCATTGTAGATAAAAGACAAGAAGAAAGCTATTTACTTGGTTTACAATATTTCTTAAAGCATGTCAAAACAAGATATATTATGCCTATTCACTATTTTGGTGATTATACAATCACTCAACAATTACAAAATGAAAAGCTTGATAATCCCTATCAAGCTCATATCATTCCTGTTCATCATAGAGATGAAACCTTTGAGATCTTTTAGATCTCTTTTTTTACCAATTTAAATAGATTAAGAATTGTTTGAATTGTTGATTCTCTATTTTTTTCATTTCAATAAATTGATGATTCTTATAAATAATTGTAGAAATCGGTGTTTGATAAATAAGATATCCATCGATTTGATGCTTTTGATATTTTGTATAATGGTCTTGAAGATAAAGATTTAAAATATCTAAACTCTTTTGATGATCAAGTATATTAACATATTTGATTGTTTTATTTTCTTTTTGATATTCATAATAATCTATAACTATAGAATGACTATCATTGCTTATTTGATAATCTTGAATCAAAGAAAAAGCTGGTTTGATATAAGATGATTTGTTATTGATTTTTTTCATTTGTCCACAGATTCCTAAACCCACAAACATGATGAAAAGAAAAAGAGCATATTTTTGTAATAAGATAGGATTGCTTTTTTTATATCCGTAAATACAAATAACAATAGCAAGTATTAAACTCAATATCAATAAAAATAGCGGAAGATAAATAAAGTTTCTGGTAAAGAACTCATTTCCCACAATCAACAACATTACTACAAATGTTAAACAATAATCTCTGATAAGACTAAGATGATAAGAATAATGAACCTCTTTTTTCATAAAATAATAGATAAAAAACAATCTACAACATCCTATAAATATAATATTTATTCTTAGAAAATAAAAATCAAGAATATTTTCTGTTGATAATAAATCATCAAAAGATAAAGTTAAAAAACCAAAAAATCCCCCTAATAAAAGAAAAATAACCAAACTAATGATATAATTCTTAAAGCCATTAATACTTTGTTTTTTGATAACTTCTTCATCAATTTGTTCATCAGTATACATTTCACAAGGTTTATCCGTAGCAAAAACATAAAAGATTCCTTGTTTATCAATAAAGTGATAACCATTATCTTCAAAAAAAGTCATATAAGATTCATCACATGGTTCATTAAAAATCATGTTTTTCTTTTCCTTAATTGCAACATGATAATAAATTTCATCATTATTTTCTTCATATTCACTAAAAAAACTATTAAAGCTTTTTAAATGATATCCTTTTTTAGCCATATCATTTAAGAAATCTTCAAATTGTTTTCTTTCAAACGGATAAAACCCAGTTAAATTAAAATACTTTTTCATAAGAATCCCTCTTTTCTATCATTGATGATATTCCCTCTTGGTATCTTCTATCATCCATTGTAACCTTTGATACTCATGACAAAACATTTCAACCCCTTTGTTTGTCATCACATAACTACGTTTACGTCCTTCACAATTGACTTCTTCAATCAATTGTTCTTCTTCAAACTTAGAAAGAATGGCATAAAGGGTTCCTGGTCCAAGTTGAATACGTTGGTTGGTTAATTCTTTAACATACTGTGAGATTTCTGAACCATAACGAACATCTTGAAGGGCTAATAAAACATAGTACATTTGTTCTGTTAATGTTTTCAATTGAACTCTTGGCATTCTTTCACCTTCCTTATATCGTATAACGATATTACCTTCAATTTCAGTATATTATCGTTAAACGATATTGTCAATAAAAAAAGAAGTAATACAATAAATGTATTACTTGCTAGGAATGATTTCAAACCAATAATCATCGGGATCATGAATAAAATATAAGCCCATTGCTTCATTTTCAAAACAAATACATCCCATTTCTTGATGTAATTGATGAGCTTTTTTATAGTCATCAACAGTCAAACAAATATGACTTTCATTTTCCCCTAATTCATAAGCTTGAGAATGATCTTTTTAACCAAGTTAATTCTAAAGAAAATGGTGAAACCCATCACTTAAATAAACGAGTTTAAAACTTCCATCACTGGCTTCCTTTTCTTTAACAACTTCTAAACCTAATGCTTCTTTATAAAAAGCAATACTCTTTTTCAAATCTGTAACATTAATATTACAATGATTAAAAATAGCTTTCATAAAATCTCCTTTCTTTATTCTTCATCTGGATAAATAGTTGTAACGATGGGATGACCTTCACGATCTACTAAAACCGTTAATCCTCCACCATTACCACTTTGATGAAACAAATAATTGACTCCTGTTTTTTTATCTACAAGAATTTCTGTACCTGAAGTAAAATACTTCTGTTCATAAACCGTTACAAATCGATTTTCTTTTTTAGCCATAGATTGATTCCTCCCACATCTATTATAGCGATAATCGATGAATAAAACAATTACTGACGATATTTTTTAGGAAGGGTTAAAATCATAGCTTTCTTGAATCATTGCATAAATATCTTCTAAAGCAATCGTTCCATCTAAAATCATAGAATTCCAATGTTCTTTACTTAAATGATAACCAGGAACAACTGATTCATACTTTTCTCTAAAAAAATCTAGCCATCCCCTACTTCCTTTCACATTAACCCAAATATGTCCTTGTCTTTCATAAATCCAGGCAAAGACTCTCTTATTTTCTAAATGCCGCATACATGTCCAATTAGGATCACTAAAAGGATAATCTTCATAAACATTTTTATATCTTAAACAATAATCAATCACTTCTTGTCTTTTTTGCATTTTATCACCCACTTTTTCTTATTATACTAAATCTTCAATTCAAAATAAAGCTATTTAGCACTTTCTTTTACGAAGTGCTAAATGTTCATATTCAGTTCACATATGAGATTATAATTAACAGTGTTAGCAATCAAAGATTGCGAGTGCTAAGTATAAAGGAGGATTCAAAAATGTTAAAACCATTACATGATTATGTGATTTTAAAAAAGAAAAAGCAGAAAGTCAGACTGCTAGTGGAATTATTTTAACGACTCAATTAGAACAAGCGAGCAATCAAGCAACAGTAGTTGCAGTAGGAGCTCAATGTGATGAAAATTTAAAAGAAGGAATGAATGTTATTTTTAAGGAATATTCAGGAACTAAATTTAAAGAAGATGAAACTGAATATATGATTTTAAAAGAAGAAGATATTTTGGCTATTATTGAATAGGAGGAATACAAAATGAGTAAAGAGATTCGTTTTTCTAAAGATGTCAGAGATGCGATGTTAAATGGTGTGAATACTTTAGCTGATGCAGTAAAGTAACAATTGGTCCTAAAGGACGTAATGTTGTTTTGGATAAAGGATATGGTTCTCCATTAATTACAAATGATGGTGTTTCTATTGCAAAAGAAATTGAATTAGAAGATGCTTTTGAAAATATGGGAGCTAAATTAGTTTATGAAGTAGCTAATAAAACAAATGATGTTGCTGGTGATGGAACAACAACTGCGACAATCTTAGCTCAAAGTATGATTCAAAGTGGTTTAAAGGCTGTTGAAAAAAGGGGCAAATCCTGTTTTAATGCGTGAAGGTATTGATTATGCAAGTAAGGAAGTTGCTAAATACATTTTAGATAAATCACATATTGTTGAAACAAGTAATGATATTGAAAGTGTTGCAACAATTTCTGCGGGTGATCAAGAGATTGGAAAAATTATTGCAAAAGCGATGGAAAAAGTTGGACGTGATGGTGTTATCAGTGTTGATGAATCAAATAGCTTTGATACTGAATTAGAAGTTGCTGAAGGTATGCAATATGATAAAGGTTATGTTTCTCCATACATGGTTTCTGATAGAGAAAAAATGACTGTTGATTTAGATAATCCATTGATTATGGTCACTGATCAAAAAATCAATACAATTCAAGAAATCTTACCAATTCTAGAACAAGTTATGCAATCTAATAAACCTTTATTGTTGATTGCTGATGATTTTGAACAAGAAGTTATTTCTACCTTAGTTGTCAACAAATTAAGAGGAACATTCAATGTTGTGGCTACAAAAGCTCCTGGATTTGGTGATAACCAAAAAGAAATCCTACAAGATATTGCTATTTTAACAAATGCAAAATTCTTCAATAAAGATTTAAATATGAATTTAAAAGATATGCAGATTGAAGATTTAGGTTCAGCTAAGAAAATTCATATTACCAAAGATCATACAACAATGATTGGTGGAGCTGGAGAAAAAGCAGCAATTGATGCACGTATTCATGAAATTACTCAACAAATGAATAATACAAAGAGTGATTATGATAAGAAAAATTACGCTGAAAGATTAGGTAAATTAAGTAATGGTGTAGCCATTATCAAAGTTGGTGGAGCCACTGAATCTGAATTAAAAGAAAAGAAATTAAGAATTGAAGATGCTTTAAATGCAACAAAAGCTGCTGTTAGCGAAGGAATTGTTATGGGTGGTGGTGTGACATTAGTTAATGCCTATGTTGCTTTAAAAGATCAATTAAAAGATGATAATGTTGATAAACAAAAAGGTATTAAAACTGTTTTAGATGCATTACTTGCACCAATGGGACAAATTGCTGAAAATGCTGGATTTAACAGTGATGAAATTGTTGAACAACAAATGAAAGCAGAATATGGTCAAGGTTTTGATGCTAAAAATGGTGAATGGGTAGATATGTTTGATAAAGGTATTATCGATCCAACCAAAGTCACTCGTAGTGCTTTATTAAATGCAGCAAGCATTTCAGCTTTATTTATTACAACTGAAGCTGGTGTTGCTCCAATTAAAGAAGATACACCTGCTACTCCTGCAATGGGTGCTCCTGGAATGTATTAAGAAGAAAACTGGCATTAATCTGCCAGTTCTTTTTTTTGATCTTCGCTTTTTTCAAGATAAGCATATTGAAACAAAACAACACAAACCCAAAGCATTAATATAATGTTTAATATATTTATTCCAATTTTAAAATATTCATTCCATGATAAAGCAAATAAAGTAATTGATATTAATTTAAGCGTTCTTAATGTTTTAAGCTGATTAGCAAGTTGATCATAATGATGCATAAAGGCAATATGAGAAATATTCGTTAATAATTGAAAATAGAAATAGACTTCGATAATATGCATCAAAATATATATGATTGAATAAGAATCAGTAGAAATTGCCAAGCATGCCAAGACCCAAGCAATCAATTCATAGATTCCTAATATTTTCAACAAAAGGTTTTAAAAGTTGAGTACTTTCTTCAATATTGAACAATGACATGAACAGCATCATAAAACAAGAGATAGCCCAACCAATTTGGTATAAGATTGACTGTCCCTATATTTAAGTTAAAATTATAAGAACATTAGCAATAGCTATTTTATAAATCGCCCTGATATAATTCTTCTGGGACATGCCATTCACCATCTTTCACATCTATTTTCAAGATTCTTCATCTTCTCCATTGATTACAATCTGTAAAGCATAAGCTTGAGGAATTGGAAAACCTCCATGTTCATAGTAAAATGTACAATGAGTCAAATGGATTAAATGATTCCAATCACTATCTAAATGTTGTAAATGATGAGCATCGGTATCTGATGCTCCACCACTTGAACCATATTGATTAGGATTGTCATGTTTTTCAAATTCAACTTCATCATTAATATTATCAAGATTTTTAATTTCAATATATATATTTTTGATTTTATCTTGTATAGCTTTTGGTTGTGTATTGATATAATCAATTTCAACACTTTGATAAGCAGCATTAAAATGGGCTCGTGGTTGATAATTCAATGAATGAGATGGTGTATTCATTAAGAAAGAATTCGTCTGATTTTGCGAATCTATGATGCTATTAGCATTTCTAATAGTCAATTCTAATTGACCGCTCTTGCACTTCTTTATTATTTTTTTTATAGAGTGATGTTTGAAAAACCTCACTTCCCATAAGATTATCTATACACTCAACATCTTCTTCATAAATCTTTTTTTAGTTTGTTTAACTTTCCAACCCATTTTTCTTTTAATCACTTGAATAGGCATCACCATATAATGAGATTTTGCTGGTTGATCTTCTTTGAAATTCAGGCAAAATGATATTCGTGAACTG
>ENA-OQAB01001687-OQAB01001687.1-human-gut-metagenome-genome-assembly--contig:-NODE-1687-length-10187-cov-2.803181_pt1 | contig 10187 bp, 11 predicted proteins | sample MGYA00242490_ERZ504517 | MGnify/ENA primary metagenome ERZ504517 (study PRJEB26092, sample SAMD00036298) | human gut metagenome | host: Homo sapiens | study: EMG produced TPA metagenomics assembly of... | reverse complement strand
GGGGGCGCAGGAGGGCGGGGTCCAGGATGTCCTGCCGGTTGGTGGCCGCCATGACCACCACGCCCTCATTGTTGCCGAAGCCGTCCATCTCCACCAGGAGCTGGTTGAGGGTCTGCTCCCGCTCGTCGTGGCCGCCGCCCAGGCCGGCGCCGCGCTGGCGGCCCACGGCGTCGATCTCGTCGATAAAGACGATGGCGGGGGCGTTCTTCTTGGCCTGGTCAAACAGGTCGCGGACGCGGGAGGCGCCCACGCCCACGTAGAGCTCCACAAAGTCGGAGCCGGAGATGGAGAGGAAGTGAACCCCCGCCTCGCCGGCCACGGCCTTGGCCAGCAGGGTCTTGCCGGTGCCCGGCGGGCCTACCAGCAGCACGCCCTTGGGGATGCGGGCCCCCAGCTCCAGAAACCGCTTGGGGTCCCGGAGGAACTCCACAATCTCCTGGAGCTCCCCCTTCTCCTCCTCGGCGCCGGCCACGTCCTCAAAGGTGACCTTCTTCTGCTCGTCGGCGCCGGTGCGGGTGCGGGCGCGGCCGAAGCGGGCGGTGCGATCCACACCGCCGCCGCCTCCTCCGCCCCCGCCGGCCCCGGCCTGGCGCAGGAACATGAAGTACCACAGCAGGCCGAACACCACCAGGATGACGATCCACGGGATAAAGCTCATCCAGTAGGGAGGCACCCAACCCTGGGGATAGTCGTAGTCGGTGATGATCCCCTGCCGCTTCTGTTCCACAATGAGGTCGTTAAAGTCCTGGTAGAACCAGTCCGGGTTGCCGATCTGATAGGTGAGCACACTCTGGCCGCCCTGGGGCTCCTTCAGGTACAGGGTCACGGTATTGTCCTCCAGGGAGACCCGGCTCACCATCTGCTGCTCCAGCAGCTGGCGCACCTGGGCATAGGTGACCTTCTCCTGATTCCCCATCCCGCCCCGGAGGGCGAAGATGGTCATCAGCAGAACCACGGCGATGAGCAGGTAAAAGCCCACATCGCGCAGGCTTCCGTTTCGTTTCAAACTGCGGACACGTCCTTTCCGGGCAGATTGGGCGCCTCAGGCGCCCGTTATTCCTCTCCTCCGTACACACAGGGCTTAAGAATGCCTATGTAGGGCAGGTTGCGGTATTTTTCCGCATAGTCCAGCCCGTAGCCCACCACAAAGTAGTCGGGGATGGTAAAGCCGGAGTAGTGCAGCTCCACCTCCTTGGTGCGGCGGGAGGGCTTATCCAGCAGGGTGCACAGCCGCACGGAGGCGGGGCTGCGGGCCTGGAGGAGCTGGAGCAGATAGCTCAGGGTGTTGCCGCTGTCCAGAATGTCCTCCACCACGATCACGTCGCGGCCCTCGATGTGCTCGCTGAGATCCTTGATGATCCTGACCTGCCCGGAGCTGGCCGTGCCCGCCCCATAGGAGGACACCGCCATGAAGTCCACGGTGCAGGGCAGGTGGATCTGGCGCACCAGGTCCGCCATAAACACGAAGGAGCCCCGCAATACGCTGACCAGCAGGGGCTCCCTCCCTGCGTAGTCCCGGTCGATCTCGGCGGCGATCTCCGCCACCCGCCGGTGCAGCTCCTCCTCGGAAAAGAGCACCCGCTCCACGTCCTTGTCCAGCATGTGTTCCATACCTCTCCCTCACTCTTTCTTCCAGAATAACAGCTCATAGGCCGCCTGTCCAGGGACGGCCGTCCGGCTCTGCTCAGGCCCGAAGCCCGCCACCGCGGCCACGCCCCGACCGTCGGCCAGAACCGGAATCCGCTCCCGCTCCCGGCGGGGCACCTTTTCGTCAATAAACAGCTTTTTCAGCGTCTTGGTTCCACCCCGCCCGGGCAGTGTAACCGCGTCTCCCGTCTGCCGGGGGCGGAGCACCAGGGGACCCTCCAGCGCCCCCTGGGCCAGATACAGGGCCCCGGGCTTCCGCTCGCTCTCGTCCGGGCAGCGTACCGGGCGGCAGCGCACCCGCCAGGGCGTGCCCTCCACCTCGGTCTCACCGTCCAGGGCCAGAGGCGTGGGCAGAAAGGGGGGCAGGGGGTCGGACTGGGTGGTGAGCAGCAACTCCCTGTATACCCGCTGAGCCAGCCGTCCGCCGGGCAGGAACACCACGGCGGAGGGGTCGTCTCCCCGGGCCAGCTCCACCACCGCCTTGAGGTGGGCGGCGGAGCAGTTGGTGCTGCCGTCCCCCATCATCTCCAGCAGGCGGCGCACCGCACGGGGGGCGATAGCCGCCGGGAGCTGGGCGATGTACCTGGCCTCGATCACCAGGTCGTCCTCCGCCCACCGGGCGTTCTGACAGGCCGCAGCGGCCTGGGCGTTCAGATAGTCGTTGTCGGTGCGCAGGTAGCCCATGGTCTCCGCGGCGCTCTCAGTGAGGCGGGGATTGAGCTGACGCAGCACCGGCACCACCTGGCGGCGGATGCGGTTGCGGGCGTAGCCCTCGTCGGTGTTGCTGCTGTCCTCCACGTGGGCCACGCCGTTGGCCTCCAGGTAGGCCACAATCTCCGCCCGGGAGGTGGTGAGCAGGGGGCGCACCACCACTCCCCGCCGGGGCGGGATACCCGCCAGGCCATGAAGCCCCGCCCCCCGCACCAAGTGGAGCAGCAGGGTTTCCAGGTTGTCGTCGGCGCTGTGGGCGGTGGCGATGCGTCCACAGCCCATGGCGTCCGCCGCCCCCCGCAGGAACTTCATAGCGCATCTGGCGGGCGGTCTCCTCCACCCCCAGGCCCCGGGCCCTGGCCTCATGGCCACGTCGCCCGCGCCATGACGCAGGGGATGTCCTGCCCGGCGCACCACTCCGCCACAAAGGCGGCGTCCCGGTCGGATTCGGCCCCGCGCAGGTTGTGGTTGTAGTGGGCGGCCGCCACCCGGAAGCCCCCCTCTCCGGCCCAGGTGTGGAGCAGGTGAAGCAGGCACATGGAATCCGCACCGCCGGACACGGCGCACAGCACCGTGCCCCCCGGGGGAGCATGTCGTATTCGGTTGTCAGGGCTTTGATGGTTTCCAGCATAAAGTCTCCTTTGCGGCGGGCGGATGTGGGCATCCGCCCCTACGTAGGGGGCGATGCCTACATCGCCCCATTCCGCGTCAATATTCGATGTGCCTCCGGTCGATGGACGAGAAGGTGGTGTACTCGGGCAGCCACTGGAGCTCCACGGTGCGGGTCTCGCCGTGGCGGTTCTTGGCGATGATGCACTCGGCCAGGTTGTGGTTCTCGTCGCTGTCGTTGTAGTAGTCGTCCCGGTAGAGGAACATGACGATGTCGGCGTCCTGCTCGATGGCGCCCGACTCACGCAGGTCGGAGAGCATGGGCCGCTTGTCGGAGCGGCTCTCCGGGCCGCGGGAGAGCTGGGACAGGCACACCACCGGCACGTTCAGCTCCTTGGCCATGATCTTCAGGGCGCGGGAGATGTCGGAGACGATCTGCTGGCGGTTGTCGCCGCTGCGGGTGGGCCCGCCGGCGGAGGTCATGAGCTGGAGGTAGTCTATGACCACCAGCCCCAGATTATCCACCCGGCGGCACTTGGCGTTCATATCGGCCACGGAGAGGGAGGGGTTGTCGTCGATTAAAATCTGCGTCTGGTTGAGGGCCGCCGAGGCGGCGGCGATCTTGGTCCAGTCCTCCTCCCCCAGCTTGCCTGTGACCAGCTTTTTGTTGTCCACAAAGCTCTCGCCGGAGATGAGGCGCATGGCCAGCTGCTCCCGGCTCATCTCCAGGGAGAAGAAGACCACCGTCTTGCCGGAGAACTTGCCCGCGTGGAGGAGCATGTTCAGGGCGAAGGAGGTCTTGCCCATGCCGGGGCGGGCGGCCAGGAGGATCAGATCGGACTTGTTCAGCCCCGAGATGGCCATATCCACGTCGGGCAGGCCGGTGGACAGGCCGGGTACCGCCGAGTCGCTGGCGGCCAGCTCGTTGAGCCGCTCGTACACATTGAGGATGACGCTGGAGATGTGGGCCAGACCCTGGGCGGACCGGCCCTGGCGGATGGCGTAGATGCGCTGCTCCGCCGCCTCCAGCACCTCCTGGGCGGTGCCGGTGCCCTCCTGCACCATGGCAGTCAGCTCTCCCGCCGTCTCGGCGATGCGCCGCAGCAGGGCCTTGTCCTTGACGATGGCCACGTACTCCTTCACGTTGGCCGCCGTGGGGGTGATCTCCATGAGCTGGAGGATGTAATTGCGGGAGGTGTTCTCGTCATACACCCCGTTCTGCTTCATGTGCTCCAGCACCGTCACCGGGTCGATGGTGAGGGAGAAGTTGAACATGGAGTAGATGGTCTCATAGATCTCCCGGTTGGTGCGCAGATAGAAGTCCTCCGGCCGGAGGGCCTCGATCACCTCGGGCACGCAGCGGGCGTCAATGAGCATGGAGCCGAGCACGGACTGTTCGGCCTCGGTGCTGTGGGGCATCTGCCGGGTCAAAAGCTCCTCTTCACTTGGCATGTTCCTCACCTCCGGGAGCGTAAAATGCGGGCGGGATAAAACACAAACGCCGCAGGGGCGACCCCTGTGAGCGCCCGCGGGCGGCCATAAAGGCCGCCCCTACCCAGGGCAGACCGGCTGAGCGTATACAGGGACGGCCTCTTTGCCCTCCCGTTCCCGGTTCAGGCCTCGGCCACGACCACCTTGAGGGTGCCGGTGACCTCGTACCCCAGCTTGACCTTCAGCTCATAGCCGCCGAAGGCCTTGATGGGCTCGTCCTGGACGATCTTGGTCTTGGGGATGGCGATGCCGTGCTGGGCCTGGAGGGCGTCGGCGATCTCCTTGCTGGTCACCGCGCCGAACAGCCGCCCGCCGTTGCCGCCCTTGGCCACTACCTTCACGGTCAGCTCCTTGAGCTTGGCGGCGGTGGCCTCTGCCTCCGCCTTCTCGGCGGCCTCCTGGGCCTTTTTGGCCTTCTCCTGCATCTTCATGGTGTTGACGTTCTCCGCCGTGGCGGGCACCGCCAGCTTCCGGGGCAGGAGAAAATTGCGGGCGTAGCCGTCGCTGGCCTCGATCATCTGGCCCTTCTTGCCCTGACCCTTCACGTCCTGCTGCAAAATCACTTTCATTGGGATAACTTCCTTTCCAAATCTCAAAACTTATTCAATAGGGCACGTGAAATTCCGACACCCGCCAGCCGTCGGCGGTGCGCTCCATGCGAATGGGCCAGCGCTCTGTGCTGAGCGGGCGGGCGCCCGTCTCATCCGGCTGCACAGTCAGATCGGCGTAATGCCCCACCAAGTAAAACTCCACAGCGTCCTCGCTTTGGCTCACCAGCTCATAGGTGTCCGGCACATCGGCCCAGCCATACTCCAGACTGCTGCCCCGCTCCATATCCAGGAAGCACGTCCGGCCCTCCCCATCGGCGGTGAAGATGGGGAATCGCTCCCCGTCCATATTCTCCGTCCACAGCAGCTCCTCCTGGTACGCCGGGGTGAAGATGCCGTCCAGCATGGCCTGGAAGTCCTCCCACCGGGCGTACCGCCCCTGGGCCACCAGATAGGTCCAGCCGCTGTCCAGGGTGACCGTCTCATAGTCCCCCAGCTCCGGCGGATCGCCGCCGTCCAGGGGATAGCTGTCCACGCCGCTGGTGGAGCAGCCCATGAGGAAGCTGGCGGCGCTGTACGCCCGCAGGAAGAGCGCCTGCTGCTCCGCGTCCAGGAAAGCGGGCGCCGGCTGGTCCGCCATCCAGTCCGGGATGGGGGGCTCCGCCGGAGCTGGGGCCTCCGTCGAGGCCGGAGTGACCTCCGCCGGGGGCGTGGGGGCCTCTGCCGCCGGGGCGGTGCAGGCACCCAGAACCAGCGCCAGGCCGGCCGCCAACAGCACCAGCGGTCGTTTCACAGTTCTCACTCCTCCTCCAGATATGCGTCAATGGCCTGGAGGAGCATATCGTTGACCTCGTCCACGCCTTTGCCCGGCACCTGGGCGCCGGCGGTGGCGGCGTTGCCGCCGCCGCCCAGCTTCTCCAGCACCACCTGCACGTTCACGTCCCCCATGCTGCGGGCGGAGAGGATCACCCGCCCCTCCTGGTCGGGGAAGAGGACGAAGGAGGTGTCGATGCCCGAGATGTTGAGCAGCTCGTCGGCGGCCTGGGCGGCGGTAATGCGGCCCACGGTGTGGTCCACCTTGGCTACGGCAATGCCCTCATGGTACATTTTGGCGTTCTGAATAATGTCGTACTTGGCGATGGTGCCCTCCAGGTCGTTCTGGAACAGCTTCTTGACGTCGCCGGTGTCCGCACCCGAGCGGCGGAGAAAGGCGGCGGCCTCAAAGGTGCGGCTGCCGGTACGCATGGTAAACTGCTTGGTGTCCAGTACCATCCCGGCCAGCAGGGCCTCCGCCTCGGTCTTGAGCAGGTCGGCGGGCTCCAGCAGGTACTGGAGCAGCTCGGTGACCAGCTCGCTGGCGGAGGAGGCATAGGGCTCGTGGAAATTGAGGGCCGCGTCAGCGATATAGGAGGAGGCCCGGCGGTGGTGGTCGATCACCGCCACCTTGTGCACCGCCTCCAGCAGATCCTGGCTCACCACCTGCTCGGGCCGGTTGGTGTCCACCACCACCAGCAGGCAGTTGGCGTCGGCCAGCAGGATGGCATCCTGCTGGGAGAGGAACACATCCTTGTACTCGCCCAGCCCCCCCAGCCGCTCGGACATCTCGCTGGCCGGGTTCTGCCCGGCCTCCTTGATGATGTGCACCGGCGCGCCCTTCTTCCGGGCCATGGCGCACACGCCGGCGGCGGCGCCGATGCAGTCCATGTCGGGGTACTTGTGGCCCATGACAAACACCCGGGAGGCGTCGGCCATCAGCTCGCCCAGGGCGTTGGCCATGACCCGGCTCTTGACCTTGGTGCGCTTCTCCAGCTCCTTGGTGCGGCCGCCGTAGAACTCAAAGTTGAACTTGTTCTTGATAACCGCCTGGTCGCCGCCCCGGCTCAGGGCCATCTCCACCGACAGGGCCGCGTACTGGAACAGCTCGGCCAGGGTGTCGGCGTCCTTGCCGATTCCGATGGACAGGGTGGCCTGGATGCCCGAGGGGCTGACCACCTCCCGCACCGTCTCCAGGATGGAGAACTTGCCCTCCTGAAACTGGGCCAGAAACCGCTCCTCAAAGACAAAGAGGTAGCGGTCCCGCTCGTACCGGCAGAACAGCCCCTGGGCCGGGGCCACCCACTGGGCCAGCCGCTCGTCGATGCCGCTGCGCATGGCGGAGCGGGCGGAGTCGGTGGCCCCCTTCATCAGCTCCTCATAGTTGTCCACGGTGAGAATCCCCACCACCGGCCGGGTGGAATAGTAGATGTCCCGCACCTGGGCGAAGTCGGTGACGTCCACCCAGTAGGTGGTGGCCAGGTAGCCCCGCCCGCCCTGATCCTCGGTGCGGACCAGGTGGCCGAAGACCAGGAAGCGCCGTTCCCCGATGCGCACCTCGGTGGGGCACTCAGTCTTGCCCTCCATGAGCCAGCGGGAGGAGAAGTCAGGCACCGCCGCGGTGATTTTGGTGTCGAACAGGTGCTCCCGCTCGCCGGTGAGCTGGAGAAAGCGGTCGTTGGACCAGATGACCTCGTCGTTCTCCGGCCGGAAGATCACCATGGGCAGCGGGGCGTTGACCATGGTATCCTTGGTGGCCGTGTCCATGTTGCAGGTGACGCTCTCGATGTATTTGATGATCTCCTTCTGCCTCTGGGCGTTGCTGCGCCGGAAGTAGAGGTAGAGCACCGCCACCACCGCCGCCTCGATCACCGCCACTGCCACGCTGAACAGGGCCGACACCGCGGCGAAGAGGAGCAGGAACACAAAGTAGAGCCGCAGGCTGGGCTCCAGCAGATGGGTCAGCTTGTTTTTCCGCATTGAGACACCTCCCAAGCAGGTCGTTCGGTGCAGAACACACATAATAAGAGATATTATTATATCAAAGGGCCGCCCCAAAAACAAGCCCGCTTGCCCTGGTTCTTGCCTTGTGATAGAATATTCCGGGTATTGTATCATGCTTTACATTCTTTTTTCCCCTGTACTGCCATACTTTTGGAAAACAAATGAACGATCGAGGAGGCATTCCCATGAAGGAATATCCCGTGCAGCGCGCCGCGGTGCTCAAGCCGAAGCCCGATCCCGACACGCTGGTCTTCGGCAAGACCTTTACCGACCATATGTTTATCATGGACTACACCGCCGGTCAGGGCTGGCACGACGGGCGCATCGTGCCCTACGGCCCCCTCGCCCTGGAGCCCTCCGCCATGGTGCTCCACTATGCCCAGGAGGTCTTTGAGGGCCTGAAGGCCTACCGCGGCCCCGACGGCGGGGTGCAGCTCTTCCGCCCCATGGAGAACGTCCGGCGCATCAACTCCCTCCTGTGAGCGCATGTGCATCCCCCCCTGCCGGAGGAGGACGCCCTGGCCCGCCATTGAGCAGCTCGTGCGCCTGGAGGCCGCACTGGGTGCCCTCCAAGCCCGGGCACCTCCCTGTATATCCGCCCCCTTCATCATCGCCCACCACTCCCTCCCTGGGGCGTGCACGCCGCCCACGACTACCTGTTCTGCATCATCACCTGCCCCGGTGGGCGCCTATTATGCCGAGGGAATCAACCCGGTGAAGATCTATGTGGAGAGCGAGGACGTCCGCGCCGTCAAGGGCGGCACCGGCTACACCAAGTGCGGCGGCAACTACGCCGCCTCCATCAAGGCCGGCGAGATGGCCGAGCAGCAGGGCTTCGCCCAGGTGCTGTGGCTGGACGGCGTGGAGAAGAAGTATGTGGAAGAGGTCGGCTCCATGAACATTATGTTCAAGATCGACGGCAAGATCTACACCGCCCCCTGCACCGGTACAGTGCTGCCCGGCGTCACCCGCCGCTCCATCATCGAACTGCTGAAGGACTGGGGCTATGAGGTCTGCGAGGAGCACGTGGCCATCGCCGACATCATGAAGGCCGGCCACGACGGCAAGCTGGAGGAGGTCTTCGGCACCGGCACCGCCGCCGTCGTCTCCCCCGTCAAGGAACTGGACTGGAAGGGCGACAAGGTCTTCATCAGCGGCGGCAAGATCGGTGAGCTGACGCAGAAGCTGTACGACACCCTCACCGGCATCCAGTGGGGCAAGCTGCCCGACACCAAGGGCTGGATCGTCCCCGTGTGCAAGGGCTGAGTTCCCATCGTCAAAAAGAGCGGAGCCGAAAGGCTCCGCTCTTTTCCTGCGTCCCGCTCAGGGCTGCTCCGCTTCATAACGCTTTAAAATGGCGGCCAGAGCCTCAGCCGGGATGTCTCCCACGGGGCGGATCGGCTCCGGATTTTCATCGTAGGGGGCGATGGGCTTTTCAAACCAGGCCACATCCCGCCAGGCGCCGCACTTGTACCCAGTGCTGCGGTAGGTGCCCAGCCGCCGGAAGCCCAGGGCTTGGTGGAGCCCCTCACTCTTTTCATTGGGCACGGTGACGCAGCCGTAGACCGTGCGGATGCCCTGCAGCCGCAGAATGTCTATCAGGGCGCCGTACAGCCGCCTTCCCAGCCCCCGGGAGGTGCATGAGCGGTCCAGATAGACGGACAGCTCCGCATTCCACTGATAGGCGGCCCGCTCCGCCTGGCGGTGGGCGTAGGCATAGCCCACGATCCGCCCCTTCTCCAGGCATACGAGATAGGGATACTCCCGGCCGACGGCGGCGATGCGTCCGGCAAATTCCGCTTCTGAGGGCAGCGCACACTCAAAGGTGATGGGAGTGTCCAGGTATTCTCCGTAGATCTTCAGCAGGGCGGCGCTGTCTGCTGGCGCGGCAAAGCGGAACGCCGGCGCTCCCGGGGGCTTCTCTTTCAGCCATCTCCGCCGCCCCTTACGTCCTGGCATGAATCTGGGCGCCGCACTTGGGGGCAGGTGATGACGATTTTCCCCTTGCCCACCGGCACCCGGGCAGACGGTTTTTACAGTTCTTGCAGGTGAAGTATTTGTGGGCCTTGTCCGCATGGCGGGCCTTGGCATTCTGGCGGCTGCTCTTCATCCGCCACATCCAGTTCACCCACCGCTGGTTTTCGCTCCGGCGCTTGGTGAGATTCCGAGAGAAGATGCGGAACAGGGCGAAGGCCCAAGCGGCGATGGACACCAGGTACAGCGCATTCCCCAGCCACAGATGATGGGGGGCCACAAACATGGAGAGCGAGGTCCAGAACCAGACTTCCCACCACAATGGGCCAGGCTCAACTGGTCCACGCCGTTGCGTCCGTACATGAGCCGGCCAGTGCGTTCCCGATTTTT
>ENA-OQAB01001686-OQAB01001686.1-human-gut-metagenome-genome-assembly--contig:-NODE-1686-length-10189-cov-2.666667_pt1 | contig 10189 bp, 10 predicted proteins | sample MGYA00242490_ERZ504517 | MGnify/ENA primary metagenome ERZ504517 (study PRJEB26092, sample SAMD00036298) | human gut metagenome | host: Homo sapiens | study: EMG produced TPA metagenomics assembly of... | reverse complement strand
TACGCTATATAATTAAGCCCTTTCAGGGCACCCCCAATAAATATATAATTGTAAAACCGATAAATTCTTATTTAACCGATAAATTCCCATTTAACCCTTAAATACCCATTCGTGAAACGAATTTTGAACTATTACTTATGAGGATTATATCTATATTGACATTTGTCCTGATTTTTTAGCTGTTTCTCTATTCATGCGGAAGATGGGAGCGCTTTGTGGCTTCGTTATCCAACGGGAGCAAAAGCAATAATAATGAATAAGAAACAGTCTCCCACATTAAATATCGCCGTTTCCGAATTGCGGAACTTCTGGCAGGGAGGAATCCCCATAACGCTGGAAATACAGAAAAATAAGGAACTGCGTGCATTAGGAAATGACGGGTACATCATCCGCGCTTCTAAAGACGGTAACCATCTGACAATCACTTCTTCCGGTGAGCAAGGAATACTTTACGGAACTTATCATCTGCTTCGTCTGCAAGCCACCGGGCAATTATCCGAATCAACATTGAAGTCTTTAAATGTCTCCGAAAAACCGGATTACCGGATTCGCGTCTTGAATCATTGGGACAATCTAGACGGTACAATCGAACGTGGCTATGCCGGACATTCGCTTTGGAAATGGGACGAACTCCCGTCGGTTGTTTCTCCCCGTTATGAAGCTTATGCACGCGCCAATGCTTCCATCGGTATCAATGCTACTGTGATAAACAATGTCAATGCAAGTCCTAAGATACTATCTGATGATTATTTGCAGAAAGTCAAAGTTCTGGCAGACATCTTCCGTCCTTATGGTTTGAAAATATATCTTTCAATTAACTTTTCTTCCCCGGCAGCTTTAGGTGGTTTATCCACCTCCGATCCGTTGGATAAAGAGGTGATTGCCTGGTGGAAGAAAAAAGCCAAAGATATCTATTCGCTGATACCCGATTTCGGAGGCTTTTTGGTGAAAGCAAACTCCGAAGGACAACCCGGACCGTGTGACTACGGGCGTACTCATGCCGAAGGGGCGAACATGCTTGCCGATGTATTGAAACCTTATCGCGGCATCGTCATGTGGCGTGCTTTCGTTTACTCGCCCACGGACAGCGATCGGGCCAAACAAGCCTATCTTGAATTTGAACCTTTGGACGGAAAGTTCCGCGACAATGTGATTGTACAGATAAAGAACGGCCCGATTGATTTCCAGCCCCGCGAACCGTTCAGCCCGTTATTCGGAGCCATGAAGAAAACACCCGTGATGCCGGAATTTCAGATAACACAGGAATATCTGGGATTCTCTAACCACCTCGTTTTTCTCGCTCCCATGTGGAAAGAATGTCTGGACAGCGACACTTACGTACAAGGCGCAGGCTCTACCATCGCCCGTGTGACGGACGGCTCCTTGTTCCCCCATTCATTGACGGCTATTGCCGGTGTCACCAATATCGGTGATGACATCAATTGGTGCGGACATCCTTTTGCCCAAGCCAACTGGTATGCTTTCGGTCGTTTGGCATGGAAACATTCACTTTCTTCCGAGCAGATCGGTGAAGAATGGTTGAGGCAAACTTTTCTTCCGGTTGCCTTACAGCCGTACAACGATTCCGTCAATGAAATATCTCCCAAAGAGAGACAACAACTTCACTCTCAACTCTCCCTTCTCAACTCTCAACTTCTCCAAGAGTCGAGGGAAGCAGTAGTAGATTATATGATGCCGTTAGGACTGCATCACATCTTTGCATGGGGACATCATTACGGGCCCGAGCCTTGGTGTGATATTCCCGGTGCCCGTCCCGACTGGATGCCTTCTTATTACCATAGGGCAGATGACGGCGGTATCGGATTCGACCGCAGCAGCAAAGGGAGCAACGCGACCGCACAATATCACTCTCCTTTATGCGAACAACTGGATAATGTAGACACCTGTCCCGAAAACCTGCTTCTTTGGTTTCACCATGTTCCCTGGAATCATCGGATGAAGAGCGGGCGTACACTTTGGGTGGAGTTGTGCTATGCTTATGACCGTGGGGTGCAAGAAACCAGAAACTTCCAGAAGTTATGGGCGTCTATGGAGAAATACATCGACCCGGAACGTTTCCGTGACGTACAGCACCGGTTGAAGATTCAGAACGTGAGCAGTGTGGTGGAAAGATGCCTGCTTGCTCTATTTCCAGCAATTCAGCAAGCAGCCGATACCTTATGAACTGGAACGTCCGGTGCATGAATTGAAAGATATGATGGAATACAAACTGAATATCACTAATTTTGAATGTCCGCCTTACGGATTTACTAAATAGACAAGAAAAGTGCTTATTCTGTGATAAAATTGTTACCTTTGCGGTCAAAAATAAAACAGAATATAAGAATATGAGCCAAAATACATTCTGCATGGCGGGGGGCGTAGCACGCAACCCGCTTGTGCGTTTAGCCAAACCTATCACGGCAACTATCGGAGCGAACGAACATATAGCCATTGTAGGTCCCAATGGGGGTGGCAAGAGCCTTTTTGTAGATACATTAATCGGAAAATATCCGCTACGTGAAGGAACACTCCAGTATGACTTTTCCCCTTCCGCTACTCAAACTGTTTATGATAATGTGAAATATATCGCGTTCCGTGATACTTATGGAGCGGCAGATGCCAATTATTACTACCAACAGCGTTGGAATGCGCACGACCAGGATGAAACGCCGGACGTCCGCGAAATTGTTGGGAGAGATTAAAGACGAACAACTGGAAAAATGAACTGTTCGAGCTCTTCCGCATCGAACCTCTTCTTGATAAAAAGATAATCCTTCTTTCAAGTGGTGAACTGCGTAAATTCCAGCTCACAAAGACACTGTTGACAGCCCCCCGCGTTCTGATAATGGATAATCCGTTTATCGGACTGGATGCGCCTACCCGCGAATTGTTATTCTCTTTGCTTGAACGTCTGACAAAAATGTCGTCCGTCCAGATTATTCTGGTGCTTTCCATGATGGATGATATACCTTCCTTTATCACTCACGTTATCCCTGTTGATAAAATGGAAGTGTTTTCCAAGATGGAACGCGAAGCCTACCTGACTGCTTTCCGCAACAGAGACACAACTACTTCTTTCGATGAATTGCAGAAACGGATTATTGATTTGCCTTATGACGGCAACAACTATGACTCGGACGAAGTGGTGAAACTGAATAAGGTAAGTATCCGCTATGGCGACCGCACTATTCTGAACGAACTGGACTGGACAGTGCATCGTGGGGAGAAATGGGCGTTGAGCGGGGAGAACGGTGCAGGAAAGTCTACATTATTGAGTTTGGTTTGTGCGGATAATCCACAATCATACGCTTGCGACATCAGCCTTTTCGGACGCAAACGGGGAACTGGAGAAAGTATTTGGGAAATCAAGAAACACATCGGATATGTAAGTCCCGAGATGCATCGTGCTTATCTCAAAACTTGCCGGTTATTGAAATCGTAGCCAGCGGACTGCACGACAGTATCGGACTGTACAAACGCCCCCAACCGGAGCAGATGGCTGTATGTGAGTGGTGGATGGATATATTCGGCATTGCCGACTTGAAAGACAAACCTTTCTTGCAGCTTTCCAGTGGGGAGCAACGTCTGGCTCTGTTGGCACGTGCTTTCGTCAAAGATCCTGAATTACTGATTTTGGACGAACCGCTTCATGGATTGGATACTTACAATCGTCGTCGGGTCAAAAAGGTGATCGAAGCCTTCTGTAAACGTAAAGATAAGACGATGATTATGGTAACACATTATGAATCAGAACTTCCGGATACGCTTACAAACCGCATCTTCTTGAAAAGAAATGATACGTTAATATATTAGAATATGATTTCTAATATTTTTTAATGAATTGATTGCTTTTTGTGTTATTTATCTATCTTTGTGCTTAATTAAATGCAAAAAGTAACCGCAAAGATATGAATAGTAGCCAAAATGCCATAGCTGTATTGTATAGGAAATATTGGCAAAAGCTCTATATTCATGCATATAATCTGCTGAATGACGGAGAAAGCGCAAAGGATGTATTGAGTGATGTGTTTTGCTCAGTACTTGAAAACAGCGAGCAGTTTGAAGGGAAGACTGATTTGCTGCCTTTATTCTATGTCATGGTGAAAAACCGTTGCATTGACCACATACGTCATCAGAATGTAGTGAACCGGAATGCGGAAAGATACTTGGAAGAACTTTATAGCGGTTGGACTGCCAAAGAGTATCGGGACTACGAAGATAAAATAGACCGGATGCAGGAGAGTATCCGCCAGATGGCGCCGCAAATGCGCATAGTAGTGGAAGAGTTTTTTCTGAATGAAAAGAAATGTGCGGAAATTAGTGAGATATTAAATATCAGTGATAATACAGTCAGAACTCACATTGCCCGGGCTTTAAAAATACTCCGTAAACGATTGAGTGTCTTTTTACTTATTACAGTTTAATGTTGAATCCTGCTCTTCACTTGTTTCACACTTTAGCTGAACAACTATAAATCAGATATTTATGGTGAATGGAAGTAGGAAAAACAAAGTAAATAACCCTTCACACCCTTCACGCACTTATATGGATTTGTTGGGCATATATGTCTGACGTGTTGGATCTATATGTCTAGCATATTGGATCTATATGTCCAATACGCACGGCATATATCTCCTGTAAACAAGGTATTAATGCCTGATAATTCAAGAGTTAATACCTTATAGCTCAAGAGTTAATACTTGATAACTCAAAAGTTAATACCCAACGGGTCATTTGCTATAAGCTAATTTATTTTTGCTTATAGCATATTCTTTTTTGCTTATAGCATATTCTTTTTTGCTTATAGCATATTTACTTTAGCTCATAGCATATGAAAAAGAGGTGAAGGATGTGAAGGGTTGTTTGCTTTGTTTTTCTGCTTCCCTTCACCATAAATGTCTGATTTATAGTTGTTCATCTCAATGGTGAAACCTGTGAACCGTTGGAATAGTGCATTTGTGTGTTATCGTCATTGGTATACAGGCTTCATCTTTTGTTCTTCTGAATTTCCATCAAGAAAAAAAATCTCTCATAGGTGTCATTAATTTCGGTTGGCTCTACGTATTAAGATAAACAGTTGATTATTATGATGGAAAATCCAGACCAGAATTCAGATTATGCATTGCGTGCGATACAGGAACCGAGACTAAGGGAGACGGAAGAGTTCAACCAGTGGATTAGCGTACCTGAAAACAAGGAACTATTTCTCGACTTGATGGCTTGCAAGGAAGCTGTGATGCGTGAAAGCTTGGATAGGAGACGCAAGGCAAAAATGAAAACACGTATTTGGGTAGCGGCTTCTGCTGTGGCTGCCGTTTTGGTTTTGGCCTTTCTTATACCTTCTTTACTTCCTTCTTTCTTTATAAAAAAAGAGGAACCGGTGCGATTCTTTGTCGCAACTGTCAGTGGAGAACATGTGATGCTGCAAATGGACGGTCATCATGAACAACAACTGTTGGAAGACAGTGTGATGGACATCAAAGAATGGAAAACATTGACGCCGGATACCACCTGCTGCCAAACGTTGACTACACCACGTGGAAAAAGTTTCCTATTGGTACTGTCCGACGGGACTAAAGTGTGGATAAATGCTGAAAGTAGCCTGCGCTATCCTGTCGCATTCAACGGGAAGGAACGACGGGTAGAGTTGAAAGGTGAAGCCTGCTTTGAAGTGGCAAAGGTTGAAAAAATGTCCCTTTATAGTAAGTGCCGACGGCATGGATACCCATGTGCTGGGTACTAAATTCAATGTACGTTCATACACAACAGAAGACCGCCACGTGACATTGGTGCAGGGAAAAGTGCAAGTGACCAACACGAACAGCCTTTCATCCGTAGTACTTCAACCCGGACAGGACTTGACTTATACGGAAACCGGAGAAGAGAAAATATCGCGTGTCAACATAGCTACCTATACGGCATGGACAGAAGGAATGTTCTATTTTGAAGATTCGTCACTGGAAGAAATTATGAGTTCTCTGGGCAGATGGTACAACGTGAACGTAGACTTTGAACGGGTGGAACTATACAATATCCGCCTGAACTTTTGGGCGAACCGCAACGCTCATTTGGACGAGGCAGTGGAACTGTTGAATAAACTGGAAAAAGTACGTGTAGAATATCAGGACGGGACTATTACGATTAAACATATATAACTTTACAAATACAACTCTTATGAAAAAGCAACAAATTACATTGTCTCGCAAAAAGGCAATGAGAAAGGTCGTATGGATGAAAGCCGCCTTCTTATTGCTGATGTTTGTGATTGCCCTGCATGGACGGGCACAAAATACGGACAGCAAATTGATTTCTTTGGAACTAAAGGAAGCGCCATTGGGAGAGGCTTTGAAGCAGTTCAGCAATGTGTCCGGTTATAAGGTGAATTTTCCTAGTGAAGATGTCGGAGCGTACCGGGTAAGCGTAAGTATACATCAGTTGGCACCTTTGGCGGCACTCCAGAAAATACTGGAAAGGGAAACCTTTTGAATATGAGGTGAAACAACATTTTATCACTGTCCGTAAAGTGAAGCCTGCATCGCCTACTCGTAAAGTCAGAAACATCGAAGGGCGGGTAGTGGATGAAAAAGGGGAACCGTTGCCAGGTGCGAATATCCGGGGAATCGACAGCCCGTTTGGAGCTATTTCCGATATCAAAGGAAATTTCACTTGTAAAGTGATGGAGGAAACCCACACATTGGAAGTCTCTTTTGTCGGTATGCAAACTGAAAAGGTATCTATTAAAGGGCGTACTCATGTCAATGTGATTATGCATGAAGATAAACAGCAATTGGGAGATGTTGTAGTGACGGGTTATCAGCGTATCAGCCGTGAACGCTCTACTGCTTCTTTCGGTTTTATAGATTCTGAACAACTGACAAGGCAGATGCATAGTGACCTGGCATCATCTCTGGAAGGACAAATAGCCGGTCTGCGTATGGATATCAATCCGAATAACGGGGATATGAGCCCTATCCTTCGCGGTAGAGGTACGTTCTCAGATAAGGTAGGCACAATGCCGTTGATCGTCGTAGATGATATGCCGACCGACCTGACTTTGAGTGAGATAAATCCCTATAATGTAGAGAGTATTACTGTCTTGAAGGATGCGGCGGCAGCCAGTATTTATGGTGCTTTGGCTGCAAATGGAGTTATTGTGGTCACTACGAAGCAAGCCAAAAAAGAAGGTGCGAACGTGTCTATAAACGCCGACTGGTTTATCACTACCAAGCCAAATTTTAAGAGCTTGAATCTGGCTTCTACCAGTGAAATCATTGATTACCAAACGGCTGTATTTGATGCCAATGTAGCCGAAATAGGGAGTGCGTCGGGATACTTGTCCGGTTTTAAATCTGGATACTACAATCCTCTGTTCCAACTTTATCTGGATCGGGAAAATGGAGATGTCAGCAGTGATGAGGTAAATGCCACTTTGAACCAATGGCGCAATAATGACTATTATAAAGAATATCGCGACAATGCTTGGCGTACAGCCGTGACCCAGCGTTATAATGTGAGTGTATCTCAAAAGGCTGGAAATAACAATCATTATCTTTCTTTTAATTATGAGACTGACAATCAGCGTATCATAAGCAGTAAAAGTAATCGGATTTCCTTGTATTACAAGTCGAACTATGCAATTACGAGTTGGATGAATGTGAATGCCGGCGTAGACGTACGTATGGGACGCAGCGACACACCGAATACAAGCTATACCGGCTATGCCATACAGCAAAGGTATGAACGGATATTGGATGCCGACGGCAATCGCTATACGTCTCCTTACGTCAATGTAGGTAACGTTTCTTACAATGGAAGTGTTGTGGGTGGTGCCGAGGGTGTTGCACCTTATAAATCGTTTGGCTTCAATGTGCTTGACGTACTGGATGAAAGTAAGACTAAATCACATGATGTCAGTATTCGTCCCTTCGTTAGTTTACAGGCCCGTTTCCTGAAAAATGTTTAAGTACAACTTTATGTATCAGTATGAATGGAACAAGAGCAAGAACGAACAGTTTGATTCGGAAGATTCTTACGCAATACGTATGCTGCACAACAGTATGGTTGATACGGATGGAAAAAGCGCATTTGCCGCAAGGTGGTCGATATTCCCAGTCGGAAGTTGAAAGTAAGCGCTATACTGTACGAAACCAGATAGACTTTGACAACAGCTGGAAAGATCATAGAGTGACTGCCATTGCCGGATTGGAATTTCGTGAAAACAAGATTCCGAAATCTACCAGTCAATTATTTTATGGCTACGATCCGCAAACGCTGACTTCCGATCAAATGAACTGGCAGGAATTTCGCGACGGTGTGGGAACCAGTGCCCTTTCCGGCAGTAGGATTACTTTGTCGGGGCTGCCCGGCACTTTAAAGGAAACCCGCCATCGTTATGCGTCTTTTTATGCGAATGCGGCATACTCTTTCCTATCCCGCTATCATCTGTCGGGAAGTATTCGTTGGGATCAAGCCGATCTGTTCGGTCTTGATATTCGTAAACAGCGTCATCCTTTGTGGTCTGTCGGTGCTTCCTGGATCCTGTCGGAAGAATCATTTATGAAAGAGATTTTTTGGTTGGATTATCTTAAAGCGCGTATGACTTACGGTATCAACGGTAACGTAGACCAAAGTTCGACCACTTATTTTATTGTCAAACAAAAGACACAGAGCAACCCTATCAAAACGACCTATCTGACGTATGAAGACGATGACCTGCCCAATCCGAAACTGCGTTGGGAAAAGACAGCTACTTATAATATAGGATTGGATTTCCGCCTGTTCAATAATGTGATTAGCGGTAGTTTGGAATACTACAACCGCCAGTCGTCCGATTTGCTTGTAAGCCGGTATATGGATCCGACTATGGGGGCAAAATCACGTAAAGTGAATAATGGCGAGATGCGTAACCGGGGTGTGGAACTTTCCCTCACGGCAAACATCGTCCGTAAGAAAGACTGGAATTTTGCTGTCGATTTCAACTTTGACTATAATAAGAACAAGATGCTGAAAGTGGATCACAGCGATGCGGACAATGTGTCGTCCTTTATTAAGAGTCCGCAGGACTATTTCATGGAAGGTACTAGTTATAATACGCTATGGGCTTACCGTATAGACCGTATTGAGAATGGGTATCCGGTAGCGGTGGATAAAGATGGGAATGATTTGGTGAAATTCAATGAAGATGGCACAGTAGCCAGTATTACCAGTAATTCATCGCTCAAAGGTACTGATGACTTGGTGAACCTCGGTTCATTGACTCCGAAATTCAGTGGCTCGCTGGTTTTCAGACTCAATTATAAGAATTTCGATCTGAATGCTTTCTTCGTGTATGCCGGTGGCAACAAACTGCGTAACAGTGTAGTGAGTATGAGTGACCAAATAGGAAGTCAGACGCTGAAAGGAATTTCCAACCGTTGGAGCGCGGATGAACCGGATGCGCAAGTACGTATGTATCACGATATGCCGTCACAAGTAAAAACTTATGCGGGTATTTTTGAGGATTGGTGGAAGTATGGCGATATAAACGTGAAGGATGCCGGCTATGTGAAATTGCGTAGCTTGAGTTTAGGTTATAACTTACCACTAACAATTTGCCAGCATCTTCGTCTCAATTCGCTGAAGGTAAAGGTACAAGTGAACAATCTGTTTACCTGGTGTAAGGCAGGGAGCGATATTGATCCCGAGAGTTACAATATGAATGGTGGAACACGTGGTATGGCTTCGCCCAAAACTTACTCCATCGGATTATCAACAAGTTTCTAACTATTTAAAAGACATAGGATATGCGTAAATTACTTTATATTTTGCCGATTATTCTCATAATAGGGTTTGCAGCCTGTGAGAATTATGTGGATATAACTCCCACGGGTCAGAAAACCGTGGATTCTACCCAAACTTACTACGAACTGGTGGCTTTGCCGAACCGTACTTATCATCCGATGTCTTTTGCATTGTTAAGTGACAATGTCTGGGCAAAAGAATCGAATATTATTGGCAAAGAATATACTTCCTATGATGGAATCAATATGACGTTCAATGAGGAAGCCGACAGGAAAGAACTGAGTGATAATAATCTGTATGCTAACTGTTATACATACATCTTGCGGTCAAATATTGTGATTTCATTGATAGACGACAGCCAGGGTGACAAAGACACCAAGGAACTGGCTAAAGCGGAAGCGAAGAT
>ENA-OQAB01001684-OQAB01001684.1-human-gut-metagenome-genome-assembly--contig:-NODE-1684-length-10191-cov-2.391494_pt1 | contig 10191 bp, 8 predicted proteins | sample MGYA00242490_ERZ504517 | MGnify/ENA primary metagenome ERZ504517 (study PRJEB26092, sample SAMD00036298) | human gut metagenome | host: Homo sapiens | study: EMG produced TPA metagenomics assembly of... | reverse complement strand
GGCACTGTTTCCATAGTGTACCTTCATTTTCGGTTTCCGTTTCCATGTTTTCTTCTGAAAACAAGGAGATGAAACCATCCAGAATCCAGTTGATCCAGGAAGTCAAATCAGTTCCTTTATTTAGGCTGGCGGCAAACCAGAGTCCAGCAAGAGCACCGCCCAGGTGGGCGATATGTCCTCCGGCATTACTTGAGGTGATGGAATAATACATCGATTACCGAATGACAACCAGTGCCAGATATTTTGAGACGGATAGCACCGAAAAGAAAAAGTTGCACCCTGTAATTAGGCTCACGATAAGCCGTAGCGGCTACGATGGCTAATACGGAAGCCGAAGCTACCTACCAATGTTGAGCCTACCACTTGCGAACTGAATAAAGGAAATACATTGTAGGCGATCATATACAGTAAACCTCCGCAAGATACCTCCCAATACATATAGCCCTCTTAAATGTTTGGCCGAGAAAAAGTAGAGAAACAAACTTCCGAACCAATACAGCCAGAGCATATTGAATAAAATATGCAGGATACCGGCATGCATAAACATATAAGTAAATAACGACCACGGCTGATGAATAAATCCGATAAAGGATGCCGGTAAGGCAAATATACCGAATATATCGGGGGTACTTACTTCAAAAAGTCGCAGGAAAACGTTAATCAACGTGCCGATCAGAAAGAATGCCTACATTGATATAAATCAGTTGGATGAAAATATTTCCTCTTCTGAATGTCTCCTTTAAATCAGCTATAATATGTCCCATTGTTATTGCCTTTTTTTCTCCAATATAAAATCAGGATCAATCCGAATAACATTCCTCCCAAGTGAGCAAAGTGAGCGACATTATCTCCGGCGCTATTGGCAAGCCCTGCCCATAATTCAATTGCGGCATATCCTATCACGAAGAACTTCGCTTTGATAGGGAAAGGCAGCGGAAAGATGAACAACCGATTGTTAGGAAACAGCATACCAAATGCCAGCAAAATGGCGTAAACGGCTCCCGAGGCACCTACGGTGGTCATCATGTTCAGATATTGCTCCATAGGGATAACGCCATATCCGATCAAATTCACTTGTGTATGTTGGCTAAGTTCTATCACATATTGAATATATTGCACTCCTTCCTGGATAAGTCCCGCACCGATACCACAGAGAATATAGTAGAAGAGAAAACGTTTGGGTCCCCAGGTTTGTTCGAGAATCGGTCCGAACATGAAAACTGCAAACATATTAAAGAAAATGTGGCTGAATCCGCCGTGCATGAACATATAAGTGATAAGCTGTGCCGGATTAAAGTCACTTGCGAGGAAAAAATGTAATCCCAGATAATTTGTTAAATCCAGGCCGTAACGTTGGGCTACGATTGTCCCGAAAAATACTAGTACATTGATAATTATCAGGTTTTTAGTTACAGTTGGCATCATTTTAATTTCTGAATATTTAGATAATAGACGCAAAAGTACGAATAAATTCTGTTTTAAAGCATGAAAAACGCTTCCTATTAGCTCTTTTTCAATAATTTGCTGCGTTTTTTTTATGTTTTTATTTGATATGTTGTTTTGTTCGGCTATATTTGTGGAATCAATCCATTGTGGGATAATCTTTTGTGTAACAAATATATTAATTAATCATTTTACGTATTATGAATAAGTCTGATCTTATTAGTGCAATGGCTGCTGAAGCTCAAATGAGCAAAGCCGATGCAAAAAAAGCACTTGATGCTTTCATCACTTCAGTTACTAATGCTATGAAAGCTGGTGACAAAGTATCTCTCGTAGGTTTTGGTACTTTCTCTGTAAGCGAAAGAGCTGAAAGAACTGGTATTAACCCTTCTACAAAGGCAACTATTACTATTCCTGCTAAGAAAGTAGCTAAATTTAAAGCTGGTGCTGAATTATCTGCAGCTGTTGAATAAGATAGATAGTTGAAAGAAATTAGGAGAGGAGACGCGATGCGTCTCCTTTTTTTTGTATCTTTGTGCGCAAGAAATAACTTTGATTATGAAGATAGAAGATAAACTTGTAGCGTCCGTTATCAGCGGACTGAAAGCACTCTACGGTCAGGAGTCCCTGAAAAGATGGTGCAAATGCAAAAAACAAAGAAAGAATTTTGAGGACATTTGACACTGGTCGTGTTCCCTTTTTTTGAAGATGTCGAGAAAAGGACCGGAACAGACGGCACAGGAGATCGGTGAATATCTGAAGGCTAATGAACCGGCTGTAGCTGCCTTTAATGTGATAAAAGGTTTCCTGAACCTGACTATCGCATCGGCTACCTGGATTGAACTGCTCAATGAGATTCAGGCTGACGAGCAATATGGTCTGGTAAAAGCTACCGAAACTTCTCCGTTGGTAATGATCGAGTATTCTTCTCCGAATACAAACAAACCGCTTCACTTGGGACACGTGCGTAACAACCTTTTAGGTAACGCATTGGCTAACATTGTAGCTGCCAACGGCAACAAGGTAGTAAAGACTAATATCGTAAACGACCGTGGTATCCATATCTGTAAATCCATGCTGGCATGGAAGAAATATGGAAACGGTGAAACTCCGGAGACTTCCGGCAAGAAAGGCGACCATCTGGTAGGCGATTATTATGTCTCTTTCGATAAACATTATAAAGCGGAACTGGCAGAACTGATGGCCGGATTTACAGCACAAGGAATGAGTGAAGATGAGGCTAAGGCGAAAGCCGAGGCAGCATCTCCTTTGATGCAGGAAGCCCGTGAAATGTTGGTGAAGTGGGAAGCCGGCGATCCGGAAGTACGCGGATTGTGGGAAATGATGAACAACTGGGTATACGCCGGATTCGACGAAACCTATAAAAAGATGGGCGTCAGCTTCGACAAGATATATTATGAATCTAACACCTACCTCGAAGGAAAAGAGAAGGTGATGGAAGGACTGGAAAAAGGCTTTTTCTTCAAAAAAGAGGATGGTTCCGTATGGGCTGACCTGACTGCCGAAGGACTGGACCACAAATTACTCCTCCGTGGTGACGGTACTTCTGTCTATATGACACAGGATATAGGTACGGCTAAACTTCGTTTTGCTGATTATCCGATTGATAAGATGATTTATGTAGTGGGTAACGAACAGAATTATCACTTCCAGGTACTTTCTATTCTGTTGGATAAACTCGGTTTTGAATGGGGTAAAGGCCTTGTACATTTCTCTTATGGTATGGTAGAATTGCCGGAAGGTAAGATGAAATCTCGTGAAGGAACAGTCGTTGATGCCGATGACCTGATGGAAGAGATGGTATCGACTGCAAAAGAAACTTCGCAGGAACTCGGAAAACTGGATGGTCTGACGCAGGAAGAAGCGGATGATATTGCCCGTATTGTCGGTCTGGGTGCTTTGAAGTACTTTATTCTCAAAGTAGATGCCCGTAAGAATATGACTTTCAATCCGAAAGAGTCTATTGACTTCAATGGTAATACAGGACCGTTCATTCAATATACGTATGCCCGTATTCAGTCTGTGCTTCGTAAAGCGGCTGAGTCTGGAATTGTGATACCTGAACAGATTCCTGCTGGTATCGAGCTGAGCGAGAAGGAAGAAGGACTGATTCAGATGGTTGCTGACTTTGCGGCAGTTGTAAAACAGGCCGGAGAAGACTACAGTCCGTCTATTATCGCGAATTATACCTATGATCTGGTGAAAGAATATAATCAGTTCTACCATGATTTCAGCATTCTGCGTGAAGAGAATGAGGCGGTAAAAGTATTCCGTATTGCTCTGTCTGCCAATGTAGCAAAAGTGGTTCGTTTAGGAATGGGCTTGTTGGGCATTGAGGTACCTTCCAGAATGTAATACCTGCCCTGAACAAAATATATTTATGTGTTCCGGAACGGGACTGGGATGTTGTTGAATAGAAAAAGACTGTCCGAAAAGGAATTGTACACTATCTTTAAGAAAGGCTTTGGGTAAAGTTAATGATAGGGATTACATACTTTTCAGACAGTCTTTGTATTATTGGGTAATTACTTTCGAATTATCAGGATCTTTCCACCAATATGGATTGGAAGCGCCGAAGCTGGATGCCCAGTCACCAAATTTAGGATACGCTTCCAAAATGCTTGTCGTTTCTACTGGTACGAGAAAATCGGCACTTCGTTTGATTCCTACACTGATACCGCTAATCTGTAGTCCCGTCGGCATATTTTCATTATTTACGTAATATAATCCCTCATCAGGTCTGGATACATCACTGCCTGTACCGAAATAAGAGAAATTCATTTTGTTTGTCGGAGGGAATTTCACAATATGTGCTTCTTTATCACGTCCTGTGCTGGTAGAAATGATGATAAAGGGGTTCATATTAAATTTGCTGTATGTCTTTTCCCAATATTCGTTATTAAAGAAAGGGGTGAATGCCGTTTCTGTAAATCTTTCTTGAGCGACATCTATCGTTACTGTAAATGTTTTGTTTATAGCTGTTTTTTGATTGTCAAAAAGGATAATAGTGGGATAATTTTGACCAGGCTCCCGGTCTTGCCCTTCCATGAATTGTGAGACGATTCCGCCGGATTCTACGGTTATTTTCTTTATATCACTATTTGCTATACCTGTGAGCTGGTACCCAAAACCGTTTTGCCAGTTTGCACCATCATGTTTAGGCACAAATGTATCTATAACTTTTACGACTTTACTTGTGAGAACGCTCTTATAAATCTCACGCTTATATTCGACAACCATATCATTCATGTCATAATCTCCTTTGGATGGCCAAAAATCTTCAAATGATAATACGCCTTTAAAGGAGTTATAAATCTCTTTGTCGTTAATGGATTTGTCTGGGAGTTCTTCTACACCACCAGTCTCAATGGCTGATCCATCTGAGAAATCAAGATAGAATACGGCATCGCCAAAGTTTCCTTTTCTGGTATTATCTCCTGTCGGTTCAAAGTTGGTTGCATCCTCCATACCAAATGCAACGACTTCTCCTGATTTGTTCTTTAGGGCAATGGTACGGTGTTCTTTGCTCTTATTCAGATCACGAATAGAATAGAAAGTACGTTTATTATTCAGAACCTCCTTTGTGCTTTGGTTGTAGGAAGACTCAATAAGGAACCATGCTATGCTTACTCCCGCAGGGAACTCGTTCACGAACTTTGTGCCATCCCAATATTTCAGTTCTACTCTGTCGCCGGTATACATACTACCTGCTGTACTGCTGGAATTACACACGGCAGTCGATATGCGCGGATAAGCAATGATCGGTGTAACTTGACTTATATCAGTCGGCTTTTGATTGGTAGGGTAGGTGAAATAACCGACTGTATTTTGCTTGGTACCTGTACTGCTGAGCATAACCAGTCCGATTTCCGTAGGCTTCTTAATATTGATCTCTATATTTACATTATCATCTATATATTCAGGATAATAATCTTCCATCGCTGCACTTCCACCCGGTTTAATAAAAACTTCGCGGATATTATACATGAGCTGCCCATCTATTTCCGTCGGAGTAGAAGAAAGATAAGTAGGACATCCTATCTCATTCCATTCACCTAAAACCTGGAAACCTTCCGGATATTTGTAGCCGCTATTGGTAACCCCTCTACTCGTACCCTTCGCATTTCTCTTACTTTGTATAAAAGCTTGCTGATCAAAAGATACTTTTCCGTTTGTAATTTGTAGCTGAATCGGGCTGACAGTTCCAAGATAGTCTGAATAAAGGTAAAGTTCTGTAAGATAAGACGGAATAGATATGAAATCATTAAAGATTCCTTTTTTATCCGTAGCCCCGCGATAGACAGGCTCTTCTTTTGTCTTGATAATGTTTCCATCCTTATCTTCCGATAGCGGATTTTCGGCATATAACTCAAATACAACTTGATAATTTAAACCATAGTTTACATCAACTGTGCAACTGGAGGATGTTGTAAAGCCAAAGTATTCATCTGCAGTTTTTTCTTCTGGAGCCTGATATAAGTCCTTTTCCATACAACCGACTAACGAGAGTGCGCATAGTACCCCCATTGAGAGAGATTTGAAATTGTTTGTTTGCATAACTGTGTTCTGATAATTTGATTGTGACCCGCAAATGTATGCATTTAATATATCAAAACAAAGAGTTTGGAAATAAATCGTTTAAAAAGAAATATATAGCATGGTAAATACAACAAAAGTCCGGTAACCAGTTGATATAGGTGACCGGACTTTGATGTCTCATTGGATGCAAATATTATTTCTTTTTTGCAGTTCGTTTACCTTTGGCAGAAGTGCCAGGACCTTTCTCATCTTGTATTTTGATTAGATCCAAGCAACTCTTCAAACTTAGATCTTGAGGAACAATGTCTTTAGGGATCTTGTAATTATTGCCTTTGTATGCAATGTAAGGTCCGTACCGACCATTCAGAATCTCCAGTTCCGGTTCTTCATCAAACTTCTTGATATGGCGTTCTGCTTCTTTCGCCCGTTTTTCCAGAATCAGCTGCTCTGCTTCTTCTAGAGTAACTTTCATCGGATCAAGTGTTTTCGGCAGTGATACATAGACCTTGTTATGCTGGATGTAAGGACCAAAGCGACCTATACCTACAGTGACAGTCTTTCCTTCATATTCACCTAAAGTACGCGGTAGCTTGAACAGTTCCAGTGCTTCCTCCAGGGTAATGGTCTCCATGGACTGCCCTTTCTTCATCTGGGCAAAGCGAGGCTTCTCTTCATCATCTGCGGCACCGATCTGTACTACAGGGCCGAAACGACCGATTTTCACAGATACAGGCTTGCCTGTTTCCGGTTCTTCTCCCAGCATACGTTCGCCGACTTTATATTCTGTCTTTATGGATAATGTCTTTTCTACTGCCGGATGGAACTGATCATAGAAAGTCTTCATGATCGAAGTCCATTTTACTTCTCCTTCCGCTATTTCGTCAAATTCCTTTTCTACACTGGCGGTAAAGTTGTAATCCAGAATATCTGGGAAGTATTCGGTAAGGAAGTCATTCACCACAGTTCCTGTATCTGTAGGAAAGAGTTTCGACTTTTCTGCTCCCGTCACTTCATTGTGACTTTCATCTTTAATCTGATTGTCTTTCAGTGTCAGCACATTAAATGTACGTTCTTCACCGTCTTTATTTCCTTTTTCCACATATTCGCGTTGCTGAATAGTAGAAATTGTAGGAGCGTATGTGGACGGACGACCGATGCCCAACTCTTCCAGTTTGCGTACAAGGCTTGCTTCCGTATAGCGTGGCGGGCGTTGAGTGAAACGTTCAGTGGCAACGATAGGTCCATATTCCAGTTTCTGGCCTTTCTTTAAAGGAGGCAACAGACGGCTTTCGTCTTCCTGTTCATTCTCATCGTCATAAGACTCACGGTATACACGCAGGAAACCGTCGAACTTGATAACTTCGCCGATGGCAGTGAATACATCACCGCTTTTTGCTTATAGAGATGGTAGCAGTAGTCTTTTCCAGTTCCGCATCCGCCATTTGTGATGCGATGGTGCGCTTTCCAGATCAGATCGTACAGTTTCTTTTCCTGTGCCGTGCCTTCCACGGATTGATTTTCCATGTAAGTCGGACGAATGGCTTCGTGTGCTTCCTGTGCTCCTTTCGTCTTTGTTTCAAAGTGGCGCGGATGTATATAGCGTTCACCCATCATCTGTATGATAGCGTCTTTGCTGCTGGCTGTTGCATATTCCGACAGGTTGACGGAGTCCGTACGCATATAAGTGATAAATCCGGATTCGTACAAACGTTGTGCGATCATCATCGTTTGTGCTACGGTATATCCCAGTTTGCGTGCCGCTTCCTGTTGCAGGGTGGAAGTTGTGAATGGAGCCGGCGGTGTTTTCTTTACCGGACGGGTGGTTATATCTTCAATCGTAAAAGTCGCTCCCTTACATGCGTCAAGGAATGCTTTTGCTTCTTCTTTCGTCTTGATACGGCGTGACAGTTCCGCTTTCATTTCTACCAGCTTGCCGTCTGTATCGGGAACCAGGAATATGGCAATAACCCGGTAAGCGGCTTCTGATTTGAACGCATGAATTTCGCGTTCACGTTCTACAATCAGGCGGACAGCTACCGACTGTACGCGTCCTGCCGACAGAGATGGTTTAACTTTTCTCCAAAGTACAGGAGACAATTCAAAACCTACAATTCTATCCAGGATTCGTCGTGCCTGCTGTGCATTTACGAGGTTGAGGTCGATATTGCGTGGTTGCTCGATTGCTTTTAAAATAGCACCTTTGGTAATTTCGTGAAATACGATTCGCTTTGTGTTTTCCGGTTTTAGTTTTAATACTTCATACAGATGCCAGGCAATAGCTTCTCCCTCGCGGTCCTCATCGGATGCGAGCCATACGGTTTCTGCCTCTTTAGCTTCTGCTTTCAGCGTGCTGACCAAAGCCTTTTTGTCTGCCGGAATTTCATAATCGGGTTTAAAATTCTTATCTACGTCGATACTGAATTCTTTCTTCTTCAGATTCACGTATATGTCCGTAACTAGAAAGGACTTTGAAATCTTTCCCGAGAAATTTTTCAATCGTTTTGCTTTTGCCGGAGACTCGACAATGACAAGGTTTTTTTGCATAATTCTTTCTTTTATAATGGCTTGTACCATAATATTTCGGGGCAAAAGTAAAAAAAAGATTCGCCCTACCTTATAATATAAGGAGAAACTAATATTTTTTGGAAAAAAATAGGTTTTGAGTAAATCTGCATTTCTTTTGTATGTGCAAGTATTATTAAAGAAATGTTCTATAATTAAGGGGAAATTAATATAAAACAGTTTTATTTAAATAGAATTTCCTATATTTACACCTTTGTACAGTATTATGTGGCTATTTATGAGAAAGATTCTATTTAAAATATATCTATTGTTTTTCTTTGTAGGTATTGCACAACCTATATTGAGCCAGTCTCCTTATTATTATTACAAACAACTCGGAATAAAGGAAGGACTCTCACAGTCGAAAGTACAATGTGTTCTGAATGATCATCGGGGGTATCTTTGGATTGGTACGGAATCCGGTTTGAATTGTTATGACCGTGACCATCTGAAGCAATATCTGCATCGGCCGGGAGATGAAAGAACACTGCCTTCCAACAATATCACTTTTATCGCCGAGGACTCTTTATGCAATCTATGGGTAGCTACGATGAACGGCATTTGCCTTTACGACAGAGGGAGTGATAGTTTCAGAACTTTATCGAATAATGGTAAACCGATCTATGTTGCTTCCTATTTATTGGTTGAAGGAGGAATCTTACTGGGAGGATCAGGAGCTATATACAAATATGTCTATGCCACTAATAAGCTGGAACCTTTGTATTATGCGCAAGACCCTGTTTATTACAATCCCTTTTGGCAGATGATACGTTATGATGAAGAGAATATCCTGCTCAATTCACGTTGGCACGGCATATATTCCTTCAATATGAAGACGTATGAAGTGAAGAAAATAGAGTCGTTTACAGAAAATAACTATACCAGTATCTATCTGGACTCCTACAAGCGTCTGTGGGTAAGTGTTTATGGTAACGGACTGTATTGCTATCAGGGAGACCAGTTGATAAAACACTTTACGGCGTCAAATTCTCCTTTGACGTATGATGTCATTCATGATATCATGGAGAGAGATAATCAGCTTTGGGTAGCCACTGATGGTGGTGGAATCAATATAATCTCTTTAGATGATTTCTCATTTACTAATATTCAACAAAAACAGGATGATGTTCATTCCTTTCCAGCCAATACTATATACCGCCTCTATCTGGACCCGGCCAATAATATGTGGGCAGGCAGTATCAGAAGAGGGTTGATTGGTATAAAGAATGTGTATGCCTGTTCTTATCAGAACGTTCCTTTTGGCAATCTGTACGGATTAAGCAACCAGACTATTAATAGTTTCTTTCAGGATAGTGACGGAATAGTCTGGGTGGGAACTGATGGGGGAGGTATCAACCGGTTTGATCCGGTATCGGGTACCTTCAAACATTATCCTGCTACCAAATATGAGAAAGTTGTCTCCATTGTGGAATATACTCCTGACGAACTGTTGTTCTTCTCCTTTAATAAAGGACTCTTTATCTTTCATAAGCAAACGGGGCAGATACGTCCCTTTGTGCTGATTGACAAGGAAATGAATGATCAGACCTGTATCAATGGTTTTTCTGTCAATATCCAGCGGATAACGAAGACTAAAATTCTTTTCAGTGCCCAGCATATTTTTAT
>ENA-OQAB01001683-OQAB01001683.1-human-gut-metagenome-genome-assembly--contig:-NODE-1683-length-10201-cov-2.688803_pt1 | contig 10201 bp, 9 predicted proteins | sample MGYA00242490_ERZ504517 | MGnify/ENA primary metagenome ERZ504517 (study PRJEB26092, sample SAMD00036298) | human gut metagenome | host: Homo sapiens | study: EMG produced TPA metagenomics assembly of... | reverse complement strand
ACCTGAAAGCGAATGATTTCATGATTCTGCGCTCCAGGGATCTGAAAAGCTGGAAGAAAACCCAGGTGCTTACGTTAGATCAGGCAAGCGAATGCCCTGATTTACGGGAGGTGCCCGTGGAAGGCGGCGGCAGCAGGTGGATGTTCTGGACCGCGGACGGTTTTTATTTCCTGGGTGATTTTGATGGTTATGAATTTAAATCGGACGGTGTGAGGCACGAGGCGTATCTGACCGGAATTCCCTATGCGGCGCAGACTATCTGGGGAACGGAGGATATTATTACGATTCCCTGGCTGCGTACGAAGAACAAAGGAAAGATGTATACCGGTGTGATGGGCCTTCCGAGAAAGCTGACGCTGGCGCAGACACCGGAAGGACTTCGGCTGAGACAGGTGCCCGTGAAGGAATTCCAGAAGGCAAGGGTAAGCGTATCCGCCTCCCAGGGCGAGGGCAAGGTTTTCTATATGGCGCAGAAGCCGGGAGCTGCTGAAATCTGCATCCATATGCAAAAGCCGGGCGATTTCGTAATTAACATCTATGGAACTTCGGTTACTTACGTCGCTTCCTGCGGAAAAATGAATGTGGGAAAGGAAAGCGTGCAGATAGGGAAGGAGCTGAATGACTTCTCCATCATAGCCGACGGTGAGATTGTGGAGGTTACGGCGCAGAACGGGCTTATCTATGCGGTATTTGAACTGGATACCGACAGGAAGGCCGGGAATGTGACGGTGGATATCGCAGGGAAGGCTTATGTGGATATTTACCGGATAGAATAAATATAAAAAGGAGCGACTGCAAATATAACAGCAGCGCTCCTTTTTCCGCGTGGGCAGCAAATAATTATATCAGTGGATGAGATACAATGATAAATACGGTTGGTCAGAATTTATATGTGGCGGCGTTGATATAGATGGTATCATCGTTTTTTTCATCGCCGCCCTCTGTTTCCTCCGTATAATCAGAAATAGAGGCAACATCTGAAGAAATCAGTTCTATAATACTTTTTAATTCCGAAGGACATTTTATAAGGGCGCAGTCCTCCAAAAAAAGACGTTCACGGGCAAGCGTTGCGGGGATATTTTCATCAATTTCCACAGTGGCGCAGTCCATGACATGCAGGCCGTCCGGGGTCTGTTCAAGAAGCTGTTTATCTATGTGGAGTGTGCTTTTGTCTGAAATAAGGGTTCCTTTTATGAGAGATATGTTTCCATACTCCACGGGATATGTCAGGAATTCACTGCTGAATTTTTCCGGCAGGCAGATTGTACCGGTGACCTTCAGTGCTTCCAGGGAAGGAAGAACCTCCATTGTTTTGTCTGTAATATACAGATCCCCGATTCTAATAAGCTTTTTACCAAGCTGTGCCAGTGTAAATCCGTTCAGTTCCATAGTATCAGGCAGCAGGCTGAAATCATCGGGAATAACAGAAATATCAGTATTTTCATCAAGCAGGGAAAGAGACTGCTCAAAGAAGCTTTCCTTAATCAGTGCTTTTTCACACAGCAGGGATACATTTTTTTGAATGAGTATGGAAAGATCAAGCGTCGGATCAATCATGGTTACTTTGCCGGTAATAAAATATGGAGAATTTTGCACTGCACGGATTATAAAAAATTTATCGACAGTAAGATCCTTCAGAATACATACGGCGTTGTCAGGATAACATTTTTGCTGTCCGTTTACATGGATGCGGGATACATAGCCGGCGAGGCTTTTCGGATAAATAAGGCAGCCATTTACCATGATTTGCACATAATTCTCCATAGCTTTTTCCGCCCCGGGGTGAAGCAGCAATGTACCATTTACCATAAGAAACGTTTTATCAGCGGCAGCGTCAGTTCCGTCTATTACAACGGAACCGTTTTTAACAATGGTGTTCGTTCCCTCCGGAACCTTGAGTGTACTGGCTGTATTAATTTTTACAGAGTAGCGGGAAAGAAGTACGGATGCCCGTTCCGATAACAGAACTGTTGCGGCATTAACATTAAGCTCCGAATAACCGGAAAGTATTTCTTCCGTGAGTTCAGTCATATCACAGAGTGCGGTATTAATTGATAATTTCTTTAATTGTTCCATAATTCTGCCTTTCTTTTTCCTGTTTTTCTTTGATAAATAATCCTCATAGTTACTTTAATTCCGGGTATTTCAGGCGCAGTTTGCGCCGGGCGCTTGAAAGCCTGTACCGGACGGTGGAAGGAGGAATTCCATACATATCCGAAAGCTGGGTGGAATCGTAGCCCTCAAAGTACCGTTTCAGAAACAGAATCCGTTCCTCCTCCGGCAGCTCACTGCAAAGCTGCATGACTTCGATCTGTGACAAATCGTCCTCGGTTTCTTCCTTTACCCCAGCCTCAGGACGCGCTGCCTCCCGTCTTACCCTGTCTATAAATAGATTGCGCGCTGTTTTATACAGCCAGGCGCGGCACTGGTGTTTATCAAGGCCATTCAGGACATCCGCATGCTCCAGGGCGCGCAGGAAGGTTTCCTGGACAATATCCTCGGCCGAGCTTTTGTCGCCGGTCATGCCGACTGCATAATGTACAAGCTCCTGAAAAAACAAATGATATATCTGCGTTATCATAAATTACTCCTGGCAGGCTGCGGGTTATCTGTTTGGTTTTATTGTAACGGATACGGAATGAAAATAAAATCGTAGGTTTATGGATTTGTCCGGTATTTTCCGGGGCCTTGTCGGTCCGGACGGATTTCGTGCCGGGGATAAAAGCCTTTGGAAAAAGGATGATAAGCTTCTCTTTGGCGGCGGATTTTGTTCCAGCAGCTCTGCTTTGCGTCTGTTGTTCTCGATTTGTAATCCGGATGTAAACAGAAATATTCATAATATAGTTCAGGGTTCATGGGGTTACCTCCTTTCCGGTGGATGGGGTTTTTCGGGCTTTATCAGCGCTTTCATATATAGAACGAATGGGGAGGGGAAGTGTTTGAAAATTATAAAAATATTAAAAAAAATGATCTGAAGAAGTGCAGCTTCATGCGGAGGATCAAATACCCCGATGCTTTGCAGCGCTGCAAGTTTGATGCCTCGTTGCTTGCAGCGGGGTATTTGATTGTTTTGCGTTGCATGGTAAGGAGCGATTAATTATATGTTGCTCAATGTTGCGCAAATAAATGAATAATTTTTAGAGGAATTATATAATGCATATAAAACATATTTGTTTTTTATGCGAATTGATTGTTAAAAGACACAAGAGTATTATTATTTTATAGAAATTTAATAGAAATGTATATAATAATTAATAGAAATATATGAAATAAATAACAAAGAGTATAAAATTAGTTTTTGCGAAAAATGTGCAAATAAACTGAAAATAATAAAAAAATAAAGGATAATTTAGGATTTGTTGCGCGATTAAATTATCCATAGTATGAATCGGAAATCCAGTTTTTCATATGGGGTTGGCATTAATAGAAACATTATCATTAAACAAACGGAGGTAGAAGAATGAGAAAAGTAGCGGAGGATAAGCGGTACAAAATACCGTTTTTAAAAACTGCCAGAAAGCATTGGATGCTTTTGGTGATGCTGGCGCCGGCGTTGCTATATGTTATTGTTTTTTCTTACATACCAATGACAGGCATTGTGCTTGCGTTTAAGAATTATCAATATGCAGGCGGTATATATGGTTCTCCGTGGTCAGGACTGGATAATTTCAAAGCACTGCTTATTGCAGGAAAATTAGGGCAGGTTACGCGTAATACTTTGCTTTATAATATCGCATTTTTGTTCTTGGGAGTGGTTTTTGAAATGGGCAGCGCTATTTTGCTAAATGAACTGCTCAGTAAGAAATTTAAAAAGATTGCGCAATCCTTTATGTTTCTTCCCTATTTTATAAGCTGGGTTGTAGCAGGCGCAATTATGTATAACATCTTCAATTTTGAAAAGGGTGTATTTAACCATATATTGAATCTGCTGGGGGCGGAATCCTTCGATTTGTATAATACACCGGCAGCCTGGCCAATTGTATTGATTTTTCTCAAGCTATGGAAGCAGACAGGTTATGGTTCTGTAGTGTATCTGGCTGCTATTACGGGACTGGATCAGGAAATGTTTGAAGCTGCCTCCATAGATGGAGCCAATGCATGGCAGAAGATTAAGTATATTACCATTCCTTCTCTTATGCCTACCATGATGATACTGGTATTGCTGGGTATCGGAAATATATTCCGCGGAGATTTCGGATTATTTTATCAGACGGTAAAAACCAGCGCACTCTTACAGCCTGTTACTGATGTAATTGATACCTATGTATTCCGGCTGTTGATAAATAACAGTGATGTTGGTGTATCAGCCGCTGCCGGATTGTATCAGTCAGTGCTCTGTTTTATAACAATTACTATCTGTAATAGACTGGTAAAAAAAGCAGATCCGGATTATGCCCTGTATTAATGGAAGGAGTATAAAATATGTCAGAAAAAAAGATAAATCATGGCAGGAGAATGAGCAAAGATGTTCTTGCCGTAAATGTACTTGGATATATTCTTATCGGTTTGTTTGCCCTGGTATGTGTGCTTCCATTTTATTTGATTATAGTTGCTTCCTTTACCTCTGAGGCATCTTTAATTAGAAACGGGTATCCTGTAATACCTACTGATTTCAGCGTACAGAGTTATCTGCTCTGCCTTAAGAATCCTGTATCCATAATGAAGGCTTATTTGACAACAATCGGTGTTACTGCAGGAGGGACGCTTCTTTCCGTATTCATAGCAACTATGACAGGCTATGTATTATCCCGCAAAGATTTTCCATGGCGCAATAAGGTATCATTTTTCTTTTTCTTCACTACGCTGTTTAACGGAGGACTGGTTCCATGGTATATGTTGTGCGTCAGATACCTGAACATGAAAAAATTCTTATCTTGGAATCCTGCTTCCGCTGATGTTTTCCGTTTGGAACATGATTATTGCAAAAAAGCTTTATGGCCGGGATTCCCAAGTGCAATCAGTGAAATCTGCTAAAAATAGACGGGGCAAAATGATCTTCGTTATATTTGCCCGCCTGATATTGCCGCTGAGCAAGCCTCTGCTGGCAACACTGAGTCTTTTTTCAGCGCTGGCTTACTGGAATGACTGGTACAATTGTATGCTGTTTATTACCAATGAAAATATGTTTAACCTGCAGTATTATCTGCAAAGGATGCTGGGAAGTGCGGAGGCTATGCGTATTGTTGCTGAAAAATCAGGTATTGCGCTGCCGTCGATTCCTCTGGAAAGTATGAAAATGGCAATGACCATAATAGCTACCGGACCTATTGTACTTTTGTATCCATTTGTTCAGCGTTATTTTGTCAAGGGTCTGACGATTGGAGCTGTAAAGGGATAATTGAGAAATTATAAGAATGGAATTTAAGATATGTATGAAGCGCCAGAGCTTCTTAACATAAAAAAAGAAAGAGAGGTTTCTTATGAAAAAGAAAAAATTGTTATCGATCACCCTGGTAATGTGTCTTATGATTACCCTGTTCGCAGGCTGCGGCAGTACAAAGACAGAGCCTTCGTCATCCGCAGGCGGACAAAGCACAGAAACTGCTTCTGCTGCAGGCAGCGGGACAGCTGAAGCAGGAACCGAGCCGGAAAGTTCACTTCTGGACAGCCTTCCTGAGGCTGTAGGCGCAGGCGTAGAAATTGCAGCCTCCCCAGAACTCTATGCAGCAACGGATCTGAGTAAGGAATATACGGTTAATATGTATCTGATAGGAGATACACCGAATGACTGGGATAAGGTTCTAGCGCTGGTAAATGAGTACCTTGAACCATACAATACTAAGCTTGCGGTAACAGTTATGAGTTGGAGTGATTATCAGACAATGTATTCCCTGGTTTTAGCAGGCGGTGAACAGGTGGATCTTATTTTCACTGCTCCCTGGTGCTATATGTATAATGAAGCCGCAAAAGGTTCCTTTTATGAGCTGACTGGTGACTTTATTTCAACTTATATGCCTTTAACTAATAAATATCAGGCAGCGGAAAGCTGGGATGAGACTACTATTTCCGGAAAAACAATTGCGGTGCCTTCCAATGTAGCGGCTCCTATGGGGAAAATCGTAGCAGTCCGTCAGGATCTTATGGAAAAGTACGGAATGTCGGAGTTAAAGAACTGGGATGATTATATGCAGTTTGCTCTTACCATTGCAGAGAAGGAGACGCCGGAAAGCGGGATTTACGCATTGGCGGCATCTGGTGATAATAATGAACTGTGGGATGTATACCGTCAGCAGACCGACACTTTCCTGGCATTGGACAGTAGCTGGCTTGATATGATGTATGAATATAAAGGCAACATTCCTGCAAAAGAGGATATTAAGCTTGCCTATGAATATGATTCCTTCCGTCAGTATGCTAAGGATATGAAAACACTGGCAGATGCAGGCTGTTGGAGCCGTAGTGCATTAACTAATACCGTCACGGATGATGACTCCTTTGGAAATCTTCAGGGTGCGTCCATAGCGTGGAATGCCTCCGTATTTACATACATGGAACAGGCGGAAAAGACAGAGGGCGTAAGCTGTATGGCTTATGATCTTACCAAGGATCATCTTGTAGGTGCGGAAGCTTATTCCAATAATGATATGGCAATTGCAGCCGGATCGAAAAATCCTGAACGGGCAGGAATGGTTCTGGATCTTATCAAATACGATACCTATCTGAATAAACTGCTTCTTCTTGGCATCGAAGGCGAACATTACAGCATCGATGATAAGGGACAGTATACGGAGCTTGATAAGGCAACAGAATATCCTGCAATGAATATTTCAGCTTCCTGGGCAATAAAAAATGGTGATTTGGAAGAGGCGGGAACACCTGAGCGCGAAACCTTAATTACCGATTCCTGGAAAGAGCGTGTAGTGATGAATCCTACCATTACGTTTGTATTCGACGATACGAATGTAAAATCCTATGTTTCCGCGGTTACTGCCGTGTTGACTGATTATGTTCCCATGCTGGAACTGGGACTTGTGGATGATTCCGATGCAACACTGGATGAGATGATTCAGAAGTGTTATGATGCGGGCCTGCAGAACATTTATGATGAATTCTATACACAGTATGATGCATGGCTGGCTACCCGTTAAACATAAAGTATAAAAAGGTAAAGCCGGCCGTCAGGCCGGCTTTTACTCTTGAAAGGAGTGGCTGAAATTACAATTGATGAGATGGCAAAACATCTGGGAGTATCTAAAAGTACTGTTTCCCGCGCATTGTCCGGTAAAGGAAGGATTGGGGAGGCTACGAGAATAAAAATACAAACCTTCGCAAAGGAACAGGGAGGATGGGTGGAAAAAATACAGGAAACAAAGATAACTGCGACCCAGAATATTGGGGTGGTAATTCCTACCGATGCTTATTCCATAAATGTCCCCTTCTTTCAGGAATGTCTGCTTGGTATCAGCGAAATGGCAACAATGCTTAAATATAATGTATTGATTACGGTAGGCGAAGTAAATGATATTTCAGGAGTACAGACACTTGTGGAAAATAAAAAGGTGGATGGAATGATTTTACTGCGCGGAGTGGAAAATGACAGGCTTTTAAAGTATCTGACAGACATTCATTTTCCGACTGGCCTGGCGGGTACCTGTGAATATAAGGATGTAATCCAGGTAGATACAGACAACAGGGCAGCTGCTGAAACAATGGTATCTCTGCTGATTAGTCAGGGATACCGAAGATTTGCCATGGTAGTGGGTATTGTATCCTACGAAGTAAACAAAAGCCGGTGCCAGGGTTATTATGATGCCCTGGATAAAAATGGATTAGACAGAGCCAACCAGATGTTTTATCCGAACTTTATCCATATGGAGTTAATAGACAGTATAATTGCTGATATTTTCGCCGGGAAGATAGAGTGTATCATTTGCGGGGATGATGTGATTTGTACAAAATTATGTCCCGGCTTCAGGCAGAGGGCTATCGTATTCCCAGGGATATTTCAATTTGTATCTCTCTATAACAGTACTAATCTGGACTGCTTTTCCCCTGCGGTAACAGCGGTGAGTATTTCTGCAAGGCAGGTAGGGAATGTACTGGGAAATCAGTTAATTAATTGTCTCCGGGGAGATACCTATAACGCAAAAACGCTTTTAGGACATGATATTTTGCTTAGAAAATCTGTAGGAAAATAGAAATGCGGCATGGAGGATTGAAAATGTATTTAGAGACGAAAAGTGTAAGACAGGTGGAGAACTTCAATCTGGACTGGTTTTTCTGCCATACAGATTGTAATTTTACACCGGGAGAGCCACCGACAAAGGACTTCAGGCCGGTTAAACTGCCCCATGACTGGAGTCTGGAATACCCTTTTAATGAAAATGCAGATTCCTGTGGTTCCGGTGGGTATGTGGAAACAGGGGTGGGATGGTATCGGAAAGTTTTCAGAATAGCGCCTGAAGCATTAAATGACGGCAGAGTTATGATTCATTTTGAAGGCGCTTACATGAATACACAGGTTTGGATTAACGGAAAGTATCTTGGCAGACATGTGTATGGATATACTCCCTTTGGATGGGACATAACCGATGTGGTGAACCATGACGGCAGTGAAAATATTATTGATGTTAAGGTGGATAATTCCGCACAGCCAAGCTCTCGCTGGTATTCCGGTTCAGGAATTACCAGGAATGTATGGATTTATAGAGTAAAAAGGCTTCATGTGGCTCCTTATGGTGTGTGGGTTCGTCAGCCGGAAGTAACAAAAGAACAGGCGAAGCTGATTGTAGAAACAACAGGTATGTATGTCTTCGGCAGATCTTTCTGACGGAGATAAAGCTTTGAAGGCCGGAAAAAATTTGCGTGGAGACTTGTATCTATACTCCGGACGGGACACTGTATGTACAGGAACGAACACAGGATGGCAGAAAAATAGACGGGGAACGGATTATTTTTACACAGGATATCTGTGTGAAGGCTCCCAGACTGTGGGATATATCTGATCCGGCGTTGTATAAGGTAATAACAAGTGTTTGGGAAAACGAAGAGCTGCAGGATGAAGTGGAATTAATGACCGGCTTCAGGAGCGCTGTATTTGACAGTGATAAAGGTTTTCTTCTGAATGGGAAAAGGGTGAAGCTGAATGGTGTCTGTATACATCATGATGGAGGATGTGCAGGAGCGGCTGTTCATCCACAGATTTGGGAGAGAAGACTGGAAAAACTGAAAAACATGGGAGCTAATGCCGTTCGTATGTCACATAATCCGCCGGATCCGGCATTGTTGGATTTATGTGACCGTATGGGACTGCTGGTAATGGATGAAGCGTTTGATGAATGGCGTATTCTGAAGAGTAAGGAGCTGGGAAGCAATACGCATGAAAGCAGAGGGTATTCGGAATGGTTTGACAGCTGTCATGAGCAGGATTTAAGGACAATGCTGATGAGGGACAGAAATCATCCCGGAATTATTTTGTGGAGTATCGGTAATGAAGTACCGGAACAAACTGCTGCACAGGGATATCTTACTGCGAGACATTTAAAAGATATCTGTAAGGAAATGGATCCGGATCGGGCTGTAACGCAGGCAAATGATCAAATCTGTGCGGAGCCTGCGGCGGCAACACAGAAATTTCTGGATGAACTGGATGTGGTAGGTTATAATTATGTAAACAGGTGGCGTACCAGGGCGGAAACTCTTTACGATGATGACAAACGTGCGAATCCGGGCTGGTGTGTAATAGGTACTGAAAACAGCAGTATTGGAGGCGTGAGGGGAAAATATCAGCTGGGGATGCAGGAAAAAGCCGGCTGGTGGAAATGGCCTTATTACAGTGCTCCGGTAGCGGTTGGGAGATTGCTTCGGTTTACTATGACTCATGATTATGTCGCCGGAGATTTTATGTGGACAGGCATTGATTATCTGGGAGAGGCCCATTGGCCCGGTCGTTCTTCCAGTGCCGGAGTACTGGATACCTGCGGTTATGAAAAAGATGGCTATTATTTCTACCAGAGCATTTGGAAACGAAGGGAACCAATGGTACACTTGCTTCCTCATTGGAATATGGATGTTGAGAAAGGAACGATAATACAGGTATTGGGTTATACAAACTGTGAATATGCCGAGCTGTTCCTGAATGGAAGGTCTTATGGGAAAAAAGCATATTCCTATCCGGCCTATGGTATGACACAGTATTATGGACATTTTGATAAGGAGCCTATCCCGGTTAATACAGATGAATACTGTTTTTAAGCTGGGA
>ENA-OQAB01001681-OQAB01001681.1-human-gut-metagenome-genome-assembly--contig:-NODE-1681-length-10207-cov-1.908929_pt1 | contig 10207 bp, 9 predicted proteins | sample MGYA00242490_ERZ504517 | MGnify/ENA primary metagenome ERZ504517 (study PRJEB26092, sample SAMD00036298) | human gut metagenome | host: Homo sapiens | study: EMG produced TPA metagenomics assembly of... | reverse complement strand
GCACAGCCGATGCGGAGAACAGAACGTTTCATAAGCGTACCTCACAGGTTTGGCAGAATTTAACTTTCCTATCCTGATTATAATACGAATAAACCGGACGTTCAATTGCAATCGAACGTCCGGTTATGGTTACAGTTTTGTTACAGGGGCGCTTCAGGCCTTGGCAGCCTCAGCTTCGTCCATCCGCACCAGCTGACGCAGGAAGGGGAAGAGGAAGGGCACAGTGACAAAGAAGGTGAGAACATCGGCGATGGGCTGGCAGATCTCAACACCCAGCAGCCCAAAGGCCCGGGGCAGGGTGAGGATGAGCGGGATGAAGAACACGCCCTGACGGCAGCAGGCCAGAAAGGTGGCCCGGCCCGATTTGCCGATGGACTGGAACAGCATGTTGCCCGCCACGATCACGGGCTGCAGCAGCATGGCAAAGCACTGGTAGCGGAAGGCGGGCAGGGCCACGGCGGTGACTTCGGGATCATCGCGGAAGAGGCGGATGAGGGTCTCGGCATTGAACCAGCAGACGGTAAGAATGACAGAGAGGAAGCAGAAGCTGGCTGCCATGGTGAACAGGCAGGCCTGCTGCACCCGATGGTACTTTTTGGCACCATAGTTGAAGCCTGCCACCGGCTGAAAGCCCTGCCCGGTGCCGATGGCCACTGAGATAATGAACATGAAGATGCGGGAAACGATGCTCATACCGGCCACGGCAGCGTCGCCATAGCCCCGGGCGGCGATGTTCAGCAGCATTCCGCCAATGCTGTTCAGGCCCTGACGGCCAAAGCTGGGCATACCGGTCATCAGGATGGTGCCGAACTCCGCCGGGCTGTGGGTGACTGCCGTGATCCGGAACTGGCTGACTGTTTTGCCCCGCAGGAACATGGACAGCAGGATGCAGAAGCTGATGGTCTGGCTCAGGGCCGTGGCAAGGCCCGCACCGGCGGTGCCCATACCCAGCCCAAAGATGAACAGCGGGTCCAGCGCAATGTTCAGCAGGCCGCCGGTGACCAGGCCGATCATGGCAAAGCTGGCCTTGCCCTCATAGCGCAGGATGTTGTTCATCACCAGACTGGACATCATAATGGGAGCGGCCAGCAGGATGTACCGCGCGTAGGCGCAGGCATGAGGCAGGATGGTCTCGGTGCTGCCCAGCAGCATCATAAAATCGGGCAGGGTGAGCAGGCCTGCCGCTGTGATGATGCCGCCGAACACCAGCGCCGTGAAGAAGCTGGTGGAAGCAAACCGGGTGGCGGCATCGGTGTTCTGACTGCCCAGGCTGCGGCTGATGATGCTGCCGGAGCCGTGGCCCAGCATGAAGCCCAGCGCCTGGAGAATGGCCATCAGACTGGAAACGATGCCCACCGCGCCGGATGCGCTGGTAGAGATCTGGCCTACAAAAAAGGTATCGGCCAGATTATAGATGCTGGTGATGAGCATGCTCAATATCGTGGGAGCCGCCAGGCTCAGGATCAATTTCGGGATGGGGGTCTCCGTCATTTTGCGGAACTGCTCCGCGCTGCGGTCGGCATTTGCCATGAAAAAACCTCGCTTTCTCTTTGACACGATCTTTCAATAAAAACAATCCATTCCAGTATACCGCAGGATCTGTTTTATATCAACCAATTTCTTGCCGGGGTTATTGCAGCAAAAGACCGCCCTGCCCGGCGGCAGAGCGGTCTTGGGTCATGGAAAGGAAAGTGACAGTTACAGGGTCTTGCAGAACTCCTTCAGGTAGGCGCGGAAAGCCTCGCCGATCTCGGGGTGCTGCAATGCCAGCTCCACCTGAGCCTCCACCACGCGGAGCTTGTTGCCCATGTCGTAGTGGGTGCCGGTGAACTCCACGGCGGTCATGCCGCCGCAGTTGCGGGCATACTCGGCCATGGCATCGGTCAGCTGGATCTCGCCGCCTGCACCGGGTTTGGTGTGGGCGAGGATATCGTAGATCTCAGGGGTCAGCAGCACACGGCCCAGAATGGAGTAGTTGCTGAACTCCTGGCCCTTTTTGGGCTTCTCGATCATGTCATCCACAAAGAAATAGTTGTCGTGGATGGGGGTGGTCTTCAGGCTGCAGTAGCGGCTCACATCGGCCCAGGGCACAGCGGAGACACCGGCAGCCGGGCGGCCGAACTCCTCATAGGCGCGGATGAGCTGGGCGCAGACAGGATCCTCGCCCCAGATCACATCGTCGCCGTAGATGACCACGAACGGGTCGTCACCGGTAAAGGCCTTTGCCATGCTCACGGCGTGGCCCAGGCCCAGCGTCTGCTTCTGGCGCACAAAGAAGATGTTGGCAAGGTTCGAGATGCCCAGGCACTCCTCCAGCATTTTTTCCTTGCCGGGGGCGGCCAGCTTTTCTTCCAGCTCGGGGCTGCGGTCAAAGTGATCCTCGATGATGCTCTGGCTGCGGCCCAGAATGATCAGAATGTCCGTGATGCCGGACTTGACGGCTTCCTCCACCAGATACTGGATGGCGGGCTTATCCACGATGGGAAGCATCCCCTTGGGCATGGCCTTGGTGGCGGGCAGCACACGGGTGCCCAGACCGGCGGCAGGGATGACAGCCTTCGTAACTTTTTTCATGGTTCGGAACTCCTTCATCATATCATTTCAGGCTGAACGCTCAGCCGTAGACCAGATGGATCAGGGCATCCACATTGGGGCCAAGCAGCAGGGTGAACGCGCTGCCGATGACCATGAGCAGGACCAGACAGCCGAGCACGGCGGCCCAGCTGGTGCCGCCCTGCGCGCAGAGCACGGCTTTGCGCTGTGCCGCGTCCGGGAACTCCGCGCGGATGCGGCGGATCTTCTCGGCGGCACTCTGGCGGTAGAGCCACTTGCCATACAGGCCGCGCACGATCATCAGCAGAAAGCTGAGCACCGAGCAGACCCGGGAAAGGGTGAGCAGGGTGGAGGTGGAAAGCCCCGGGGCCAGGCTGCTGTCCGTGACCTGCAAAAGGTCAATGAAGGTGGGCAGGGCCAGCACCAGCTCGGCGGCCAGAAAGGCGAACGCGGGCTTCCACGCCTTGCGGTAGAAGAAATAGAACGGGCCGAACAGCATGGCCGAAAAGCTCATGGAGGTCTTGGTGTGGGACAGCTGCATCCGGCAGTAGGCACTCAGGTAGGCAGGGGAAGCCGGGCCGATGAAATCCGCCCAGTCCTTGCAGGGAATGCCGTCCATGACCTCTTCCTTGCCAAAAGCCGCCTGATAGGTCTGGCGCAGCGGGTCTACCTGCGGGGCCCGGTCTCCTGGAACTGGCGGTAAAGGTGGAGTAATCAAACTCCATCGCTGTGCTCATCCGAATCGGCACGGTCGGCGGGCTCCGTGTGCTCCCTCCGGGGGCAGGGCCGCACCGCAGCAGCGGCAGACAGACTCACTGCGCAGGGTGCGCTCGCCGCAGGCAGGGCAGGTGCACAGCTCACTTTCCTGATAAGGGAACTTCCACTCGTATCCGGCGGCGTGGGCCGGGGCATGGATGCAGCGGCCGAGCTTTTCGTAACAATCGCGGTGATAAGGCGCGCCGCAGTCGGGGCAGACAACGATATCGTCCTGCAGTGTCAGCGGCTTGCCGCAGCCCTCACAGGGGCAGCCATAATATTTGGGCATAAGATCCGTCCCGGTATGCTAGTTGAACTTATTATACTCCCTTAAAAGAGAAAAGAAAAGGCAAAAATCTTGCAAAATTCCAGTAGGTTGAGTATTTTTCCTCTTTACTTTATCATGGATTCTGGGTATACTATGAAGTATCTGTGTATAAACTGTATCTTTTGAGGGATTCTTAAAATATGATTACTACTGACGAACTGAAAGTGCAGCTGGCCGATTACGGCACCGCTGTGAAGGACCTGGAGGAAGCGCTGGCCATCGACGCTTCCCGCAAGCGCGTGCAGGAGCTGGAGCACACCATGAGCCGCCCCGGCTTTTACGATGACGCTGAGCTGAGCAAGAAGGTCTTTGATGAAGTGGGCGACCTGAAGGGCAAGCTGAACCGCTTTGAAAAGCTGCAGGGCCTGTACGATGATGCCGAGACCATGCTGGTGATGCTGGACGAGGAGTACGACCCCGATATGGTGCCCGAGGCAGAGGAAGCCGTGAACGCCGTGGGCAAGGCTGTGGACGAGCTGCAGCTGATGACCATGCTGAATGGTGAGTACGACCACAGCAATGCGATCCTGACCTTCCACGCCGGTACCGGCGGCACCGAGGCGCAGGACTGGGCCGAGATGCTCTACCGTATGTACAACAAGTGGGCACAGGCACACGGCATGACCGTGGAGGTGCTGGATTATCAGGATGGCGATGAGGCCGGCATGAAGAGCGCTTCCATGATGGTCAAGGGTGCCAACGCCTACGGCCTGCTGAAGAGCGAGAACGGCGTGCACCGTCTGGTCCGCGTGTCTCCCTTTGATGCCAACGCCCGCCGGCAGACCAGCTTTGCCTCTCTGGAAGTGATGCCTGAGCTGGACAACACCATTCAGGTGGACATCCGCCCCGAGGACATCGAGATGCAGGTGTTCCGCTCCTCCGGTGCCGGCGGCCAGCACATCAACAAGACCTCTTCCGCTGTCCGTCTGATCCACAAGCCCACCGGCGTCGTGGTCAGCTGCCAGACCCAGCGCAGCCAGTTCCAGAACCGTGACTACGCCATGGAAATGCTGAAGGCAAAGCTGTATCAGATCGCAAAGCAGCAGCACATGGACAAGATCGACGACATCAAGGGCGTGCAGAATGAGATCGCCTGGGGCCACCAGATCCGCAGCTATGTGTTCATGCCCTACACCATGGTCAAGGATCACCGCACCAACTACGAGACCGGCAATGTCGATGCCGTGATGGATGGTGATCTGGACGGCTTCATCTTTGCTTACCTCAAGGCCGCCAGCCGCGGGGAACTGCAGGATACCTAAAATTTGTCATAAAATGTCAGAGGGACCTCGCCGTTGGGCGGGGTCCCTCTTTTGGTTACAGGTGCAGATATTTTCCGGTGATGCTGGCGGGATCGGCGGCCACCTGCTCCGGTGTGCCGCAGGCCACGATGCGTCCGCCGCTCTCGCCGCCGCCGGGGGCCAAGGTCCACGAGATAGTCGGCGTTGCGGATCACATCCAGATCGTGCTCAATGACCACCACAGTGGCCCCGCTGTCAATGAGGCGCTGGAACACGCCCAGCAGAGTGCGCACATCCAGCGGGTGCAGGCCGATGGTGGGCTCGTCGAATACAAACACGGTGTCAGCCTGCCCTTTGCCCATCTCGCTGGCGAGCTTGAGCCGCTGGGCCTCCCCGCCCGAAAGGCTGGGGGTGGCCTCGCCCAGAGTCAGGTAGCCCAGCCCCAGGCTGGAAAGGGTCTGCAGCCGGCTGGCCACCAGCTTGAGGTCGGAACAGGCGGCAAGGGCTTCGTCCACGCTCATCTCCATCAGGCGGGGCAGGCTCTCGGCCTGGGTGCCGTCCTTCCGGGTGCGGTAGAGGGCGGCGGCATCCTTCTGGTAGCGGGAGCCGCCGCAGTCCGGGCAGGTGATCTCCACATCCGGCAGGAACTGGATGTCCAGGCTGATGGTGCCGGTGCCGTCGCAGCCGGGACAGCGCAGGCGGCCCGTGTTGTAGGAAAAATCGCCCGCCTTGTAGCCCTTCTCCCTGGCAAGGGGGGAGCGGGCGTAGATCTTGCGCAGCTCATCGTGGACATTGGCATAGGTGGCCACCGTGGACCGCACGTTGATGCCGATGGGCGTTGCGTCAATGAGCTTGACCTGCGCAATGCCCGGTGCAGTGATGCTTTCCACATGGGCGGGCAGGGCTTCGCCCTTGGCGGCGGCCTCCAGTGCGGGGATCAGGCTTTCCAGCACCAGCGTGGTCTTGCCGGAACCGGACACGCCGGTCACTGCAATGAGCCGCCCCTTGGGCAGCCGGACTTCCAGCGGCTTGACGGTGTGGATGGCCCGGGTGCGCAGGGTGATGGTGCCCAGCGCAAAGAGCTCCGCCTCCGGGGTGCGGGTGCGGGCTGAGAGGGTGTGCAGGTCGGCAAGGAAGGGCCCGATGCGGGAGGCCGGGCTTTGGGCCACCTGCTCCACAGTGCCCTGTGTCAGGATGGTGCCGCCGTTTTCACCGGCACCGGGGCCCATCTCAATGAGCCAGTCGGCATCCCGCAGGATCTCAGTGTCGTGATCCACCAGCACGATGGAGTTGCCGTCCGCGATCAGGTCATGCATCACGCCCCGCAGGCCCTCGATGTTGGAGGGGTGCAGGCCGATGGAGGGCTCGTCCAGCACATAGAGCACGCCGGTGGTGCGGTTGCGCACCGAGCGGGCCAGCTGCACCCGCTGGCGCTCCCCTGTGGAAAGGGTGGCGGCCTCCCGGTCAAGGGAGAGGTAGCCCAGCCCCAGATCCAGCAGGCGGGCGGCGGTGGCCTGAAAGGACTCGCAGATGCTCTCAGCCATGGGGCGCATCTCCACAGGCAGGGAGGCGGGCACTCCCTCCACCCACTGCACCAGCGTGTCCAGCGTCATGCGGCAGGCATCGGCCAGCCCGATGCCCCGCAGCCGGGGAGCCCGGGCCGCGGCGTTCAGGCGGGAGCCGCCGCACGCGGGGCAGGGACCCTGCTTCAGGAACCGCTCCACCCGCTTCATGCCCTTTTCGTCCGTCACCTTGGCAAGGGCGTTCTCCACGGTATAAACGGCGTTGAAGTAGGTGAAATCCATTTCGCCGGCCGCGCCGGTCTTGCTGTTCTGGTAGAGCAGGTGCACCTTTTTGGCGGGGCCGTGGAACACCATGTCGCGCTCTTCCGGGGTCAGCTCCCGGAAGGGGATGTTGGTGCGCACGCCCATCTTTTCGGCGATCTCCTTCATCAGCGACCACATCAGGGTCTGCCAGGGCAGCACCGCGCCCTCGTTGATGGAAAGGCTCTCGTCCGGCACCAGAGTGGATTCGTCCACCACCCGCACGATGCCGGTGCCCTCGCAGTCTGGGCAGGCTCCGGTGCTGTTAAAGGCGAATTGCTCCGCGCCCAGCACCGGCACCTGCGCGCCGCACCGGGGGCAGTAGAGCGGGATCTCGGCCGCAATGTTCAGGCTGGGTGGCACCATGCAGCCGCAGGCGGGGCAGGGATGAGTGGGACAGCCGGGAGAACATCAGGCGCAGGCTGTTCAAAAGCTCGGTCATGGTGCCAAAGGTGGAACGCATTCCGGGCACGCCGGGCCGCTGGTGGAGGGCCAGTGCGGCGGGAACATAGCGGATCTCGTCCACCTGCGCCTTTTCGGCCTGGGTCATCCGGCGGCGGGTATAGGTGGAAAGGGCCTCCAGATAGCGGCGGGAGCCCTCGGCGTAGAGGACACCCAGCGCCAGCGAGGACTTGCCGGAACCGGACACGCCCGCAATGCCGACGATCTTGTGGAGCGGCACATCTACGTCGATGTTTTTCAGGTTGTGCACCCGCGCGCCCCGCACCCGGATGGCGGCGGGGAGAGCGGAACTGGATTCGTGGTTCATCGTGTCTCCTTTCTCTGAATGGGGTCACAAAAGGCTCCCCCACAGGGGAGCCGGAAAGATCATAAACCGAGGGGATTGAACCGCTGGTGTTCGAGCTGGTCGATCACCGCCTGCGCTGCCGGTGCAATGGGGGCGGGTACTGCGGCGGGGCGGCTGAGGTAGTAGCCCTGCAGCAGGTCCACGCCCAGACCGATGACGGTGCGCAGCTGGGCCTCGGTCTCAATGCCCTCGGCGATGAGTTGCATACTGCGGGCGTGGGCGTAAGCCACAATGTTGGAGACGATCTGCTGCTTGTCGCGGTCGGCGTCGATCCCGCGCACAATGGAAATGTCGATCTTGATATACCGGGGCGATAGCTCCAGCAGGTTCAATTCGTTGCTGTAGCCGCTGCCGTAGTCATCCAGCGCAAAGGAGCCGGAGAAGCCCGGAACGTTCCGCTTCCGTTCCAGACATGCGCGGTCCAGATCTTCCTGTTCGGTGATCTCCACCACCAGCCGCTTGAGCAGCTCGGGGTAGCGCTGAGCATATTCTTCCACATCCTCATTCGTCAGGCTGACATTGGCGATGGAGTTGATGAAGAGCAGGGCATCGCTCTGGAGCAGGCCCTGTGCCTGCATGCGCTGGAAGATCTCGCTGGAATGGAACACAGTGATCCGCTCGATCTCATACAGGCGGCCTGTCTCATGGGCCAGCTGCATGACCTGAGCGGGGGAGTGCAGGGTGGGCAGATCGACCCGCATGAGGGCCTCGTAGGCTGCGACCCGGCCGCTGCGGGCAGAGTAGATGGGCTGGAAGTGGTAGGACACCAGCTCCTCCCGCAGCAGGCGCTCAAAGTCCTGCTGGGTCTGGGCGGCGTATGCCTCCTGATGGTAGCTGCCGATATCAAAATCACACATGCGGCCCTGTGGGAATGCTTGACCTGATACATGGCAAGTCGGCATATTTTTTCAGGGTGAGCAGGTCGTGGCCGTCCGTGGGGTACCAGGCAATGCCGCCCGAGATGCTGATGTGCAGCTGCTTGCCGTTGGGCAGGATGGACACGCTGCGCTGCAGGGCGGCACTCAGCAGCTCCAGCTGGGCGCGGGAGCTGTGCCTGATCCTGGTAGCCATAGAAGAAGATCAGGAATTCATCGCCCGAAAGGCGGGAGCAGATGGTTTTGGCGGGCGTGTTGGCCGCAAAGCACTGGCCGGTCTGGCGGATGTACTGGTCGCCCCAGTCGTGGCCGTAGGTGTCGTTGATCTGCTTGAGGTTGTCCAGATCCATCATCAGCAGGGCGGCACAGCCCAGCTTTTCGGGCTGCTGGAACAGCGCTTCACAGGCGCGGTCAAAGGCACGGCGGCGGTACAGGCCGGTCAGGGTGTCGTAATCGCGCTCGTGCTCAATGCGCTGCTGCTCCAGCACCGTGGTGGTCATATCCTCAGCAAGACCCACCTCGGAGGCACTTTCGCCCAGGATATGGGTGACACGCAGGGTGATGTAGTGGGTGCTGCCGTCGGGCTGGGGGATGGCAAAGACCTTGTTGTTGGCCGGGGACAGGCGGTAGAACCACCGCTGCTCCAGTGTGCCCATCAGGGCGCGGAAAGCCTTTGGCGTGAGCGGATCTGGCTGCTCCTGCGCAAGGCCCAGCATGGAGAAGAAGTTATCAGTCACATAAACGCTGTCATCGCGCAGCTCATAGCCGCCCAGCTCCGCACTGGCCAATTTCATAATGCGCAAAAAGCGGGTGGAGGAGTCCAGCACGTCCTTGCTCAGCTGGGTAAAGGCGGAGGAAAACTGATCCAGCTCCCGGATGCCGGTGGCGGACAGATGCGGGATGGCGGAGGAATCCGCTTCGGCAGCGGCTACCTCGGCCGAGAGCTTGGCAACGGGCCGGGCCAGCCGCCTGCTGATCAGCCAGCTGCAAACAAAGCCAACGGCCAGCGTGATCAGCATGATGAAGGAGAACAGCTGCTTCAGCCGCTGGGCGAAAGCAAAGAGCTGCACCGCGGGAACGGAGCCCACGAGAAGCCAGTGCTTGCCCGAGAAAGGGGCGTTCCGGCTGTAGAGGTTCAAGGGGGAGACCGAAGCAATGTAGAGGGCATTGCTGAAGAGGTAGCGGTGGGTATGGGCACTGTGGAGGCGCAGCGTAAGGCTTTCGTCCGCAGAACCCGGCTGCCCGTCGCAGTGGGAACGGAGCACCGGACACAGCTGCAGTTCAGAGGCAGAGAGCTCCTCCGTATCGGTCACGGCAAGGAAATAGGTGCCGTTGTTCTGCAGCTCAGAGCAGGGCAGGTTCTCCCACAGGTAGTCAGCCAGCAGTTCCACGCCGATCACGCCGTAAACGGTGCCGTCCGGCAGGATCAGGGGCTGGCTGTAGGCAATGGCCTCGTGGGTGTCCCCGGGCACCAGATAGGATTATGAGGTCCAGTGGCCATAATCAGAGGCGGCAAGGCTGGCTCCGTCTTTATAGGCGGCCTGGAAAGGGGGATAAAGGAAGCCCCGGTTTCCCAGTGCCCGGTAGCGGATGGTGGGGGACCAGCTGTTGTCCGTGGCAATGGAGAGGGACTGCACCAGCTGGGCCGGTGCCCGCACAAAGGTCAGGTCGGCGTTGCGCTGGGAGGGAGCGGCATCCGGGTCAAGATCCCGCAGGTAGATGGCGGGCATGAGGCTGTCCTGCTTCCGCTTGTCCAGATCATGGGTGTTCAGGATAAGGAACACGCCGGTCACCGACTTGATGCGCAGGGTGCTGATGAGCTC
>ENA-OQAB01001679-OQAB01001679.1-human-gut-metagenome-genome-assembly--contig:-NODE-1679-length-10214-cov-2.278973_pt1 | contig 10214 bp, 13 predicted proteins | sample MGYA00242490_ERZ504517 | MGnify/ENA primary metagenome ERZ504517 (study PRJEB26092, sample SAMD00036298) | human gut metagenome | host: Homo sapiens | study: EMG produced TPA metagenomics assembly of... | reverse complement strand
GACATATATTTTTCAAAACAAAAAAAAGGACGCTGATATAGAGCGTCTGACTCAACAAATGGTGCAGGAGAAGAGATTTGAACTCTCACGCGATTGCTCGCACTGCCGCCTGAAGACAGCGTGTCTGCCGTTCCACCACTCCTGCATGATTGAGTGCCTTACAATAATACACTAAAATCTTAATTTTGTCTACCTTAAAAACATATTTTCCCTATGAAATTTCATTTCGTTTTTCCTTACTATGATGCCTCCCCCTTGTCTGCATCATCTTACCGGACGATTTTATATGCTTCATTACCATTTAAGCGCCAGTACCCTTTTAACCTGCGAATGCAATCACCATACGATAGCCGCTTATTCTCCAGTTTCTGCGTGTCTTTTATACAAGAAGACCTGTCTGCTTTTCTTTTATGAATTACCTAATATTCAGAAATTTCAAGGAAAGACATCAAAGAAGTTGACATGACCATGCAGTTTCACAGATTCTGTACAAAAGAACGCCTGTGGAATGCAAGCTGTCCATATTTATTGCGATAAAGCAAGTTGTTGAAGCATTCTTATGTTTTCCTGCACGTTTTTTCTTCTTTCGCCAGTACTGCCTTGTATGAGCATCTGCATTCAAAGAAAGCCCTATGCCTTGCTCTATATCTGCCCGATATTTTAAAGAAGGATACACGATATCTCTATTGCTTTCAAATTTTGATGCCGATGGTTGACCAGTTTTACATATGAGAAAAGGTATATACCGTTTTCTGCTTATACGGATGCCGTGCATCATAAAATGGATGCACTTCGGCATTCCTGATATTTACACCGTTTGGCAGGTCCTGTGTTTCCAGCGCCAGAGCGATAAATGCCTCTCCCCTTCGATGATGATTCAATACAAGATTCTCATCATCAAAATAATTTGCACTATACAAAACCAGAGAAGGCGCATCAGTAGTCATATCCAGACGTCTTCCACTTCCTGCATGATATAAGGTGATGCCGTTAGGCCCCAGCAAAAACGGGGTATCGTATGCTCTGGTATATTGAAACTCGGGATGGCCAAGCTCGTAGCGCTTTTGTATCGGTGTCAGATTCCGGAAATCAAAGGCACTTCCGGCTCCAATTTTCTCTTTTTCAAACGGATGTCCATCCGGATGAATTTTCAGTTTTTCCACACTGTCAATACGCAGGTCATGCTGCAATATGGATTCCCGCAAATTTCCCGACAGATTGAAATACATATGGGAAGTCATATTCATCAGCGATTTCTGCGGAGGTGTACCGTGATATTCTATTATCAGATTGTTTCCACTGAGCCGATACCATATATCATAGCGGTAGGTACCCTGTGGAAATCCGTCCATGTCATGACGGCATTCCAGATGAAAATGCAGTGCCTGTTCCTCCTCTTCAACATGAAACAACTGTCTGGATATACCACCCGTACCACCATGCAGATGATGACAGCCGTTATTGATTGAAAGCTGATGAACGGTGTTCTCCATCGAATAGCTGCCATAGGCGATTCTTCCTGCCACCGGTGCGACGACTGCATTCAGATACGGCCCCTGCTGTCGCTCATAGTCCATGATATCGGAAAAAGCAGCGACCACATTCTCCATATTGCCGCTTCGATCCGAGGTTTTCAACTCCGTAATCACAGCACCGAAATTCAAGGCTGTCATATGTATAGCCTCATTCTGAATTGTATATGCATAAACAGCACCTTGTGAAAATTCTGCAACCTTTTTTTTCATGATTTACTCCATTTCTTTTTCGCATATTGCGCAGACACAAATATAAAAGGACAACGCAGTGATATCCATGTGCATATTGCTGCATTGCACCTTCCTACACAATCGAAGCAAACATACAGTTCATAGACCCGCAGCCTTCAGTACCTGTTTCAAATGATGTTCCATATATGCATGCAGCAAAGGATGTCCCCAGGAATACAGTCAGATGTTTCTAAAAACTTTCCACCCCGTTTTACAGGACATTGCATTCTGTACCATTCCTCAGCAAAACGTAATCTCAGCTTTCACAGCTCCGCCAGTTTCCCTGCACCGTCACCAATGGATGCGATATAGAAATCCGGTTCATATCCGATTGCCTGTGTATACTCTCTGCGCACTGCAGCTGTGAAGTCCTCAATATCATCATTTCTGACAATTGCAATCGCACAGCCTCCAAATCCTGCTCCTGTCATCCGTGCCCCGATTGTCCCTGACTGGTTCCATGCACTTTCCACAAGCGTATCCAGTTCTATCCCGGTAACCTCATAATCATCACGCAGGGAGATATGAGAGGCATTCATCAAAGCACCAAATTCTTCAATATCGTTTTTTTCCAATGCCGCTATCGCTTTTTTCACACGTATGTTTTCCAGCACAGCATGACGGGCACGCTTTCTTTCCACCGGACTGGTGATGATGTGCTGCACCTTCTCAAATTCCGTTTCCTTCAGATCACATAAATTTTTAATCTTCACAACCGTTTGGAGCTGGGAAAGCGCATGCTCACACTCAGCACGTCGTTCGTTATACTTGGAATCCGTCAGTCCGCGCTGCTTGTTGGTATTCATGATAACAATACTAGCCTGTTTTAGCTGAACGGGTGCATAGGTATATTCCAATGTGCCGGTATCCAGTGCGATCGCATGATCCTTTTTCCCCATTCCGATGATAAACTGATCCATGATACCACAGTTCATGCCGACAAACTGATTCTCTGCTTTTTGCGACAGCTTGATAATATCCAGCTTACTGATGGGAAGCTGAAAGGTTTCTTTCAGAATTGTTCCAGTCAGTACCTCCAGCGATGCACTGGAGGAAAGCCCTGCCCGTTTGGTATGTTGCCTTCAATCAGTATGTTTTAAACCACATGGAATTTCAAAGCCTTCCTGCTGCAGGAAGTACAGGACGCCTTTTACATAATTCGCCAGTCATCCTTTTTATCATAGTGCAGCGTTTGCAATGCAACGTCAATAATCCCTTTCTCTTTAAAATTATTGGAAAATAAACGCATACAGGAATCTGTTCGTTTCGAGACAACTGCATAGGTACCAAACGTGATGGCACATGGGAACACCATGCCGCCGTTATAGTCTGTATGCTCTCCAATCAGATTTACACGTCCCGGGGAAAAGAACAATGCCTCACCCGGTACCTCGAATATATCTGTAAATTCTTTAATCAATCGTTTTTTCATGAAGTATCCTCCTGATGTAGTCCCTGCTCAGATATACAGCCTTTTATGAGCAGGCATAGTGCTTTTTTATTGCTGAGAGACTCGCAGCACCACACCTATCTTGAAGTGTGAACAGCTTGCGCATATCCATGCTTCTGCAGCCAACAACGGAATTGTATCTGTTTGACAACATGCGCTGACCTTAGCTTTCATCAAAAGATGACCGCCTTGTCAAATCTGTTACGCCTGCTGCTGTGCAAAAGCATGAAAACGGTTACTCCTCATATACATCATAAGCTTTCCTAACCGCACAGACCTTAACTATCTTGATAAAAAACAGCATTATTTTAAGAATATCCCCTTATTTTCGATAACAAATGCGCAAAAAACAGGATTTTATAGTATGATAGATTATAATCATAATCAATACCGGAGGCAGATATGCAGATTATAACGGATGAAACAAAAAAAGAAATAAAGGCACATGGAAGTCACACATTCCCTTTGCTGGTCAGCTATGAGAAAATAACCGCTTACGATTCCGGTTCTTTTCTCTGGCACTGGCACCCGGAAATTGAAATGACACTGATTACCAGCGGAGAAATGCTGTACAGAATCAATCATCAGGAATACCATGTCAAAAAAGGGGATGCTTTGTTCTGCAATGCAAATGCCCTGCATGCGGGAACCATGTATCATGAGCAGGATTGCACCTATATTTCCGTAACCTTCGATTCCAGACTTCTGTCCGGATTTGAAGGGAGTCTGATACACAGGAAATATGTGAAGCCGCTTGTGAATGACCTCTCCCTTTCCTCCTTTTGTTTTAACGGCAGTGCACCATGGCATTCTGCTATTACTGCCGCTATTCAGCACATTGCTCTATACGATGAGGAAAAAGCGGATGCCTATGAACTGGCAATCCTGATGGAGCTTTATACGATATTAGAAACACTGCATCTCCATATGCATCCTGCACGCAAGCTTTCAACCTCTGATATGCTGAATTACGATAGAATCCGTACCATTCTGCTGTATGTGGAAAACAATTACAACCGCGAGCTCACCCTGCATGATATTGCAGGTCAGATTCATGTCTGTAAAAACGAATGCTGCAGAATCTTTAAGAGCTATATGCATCAGTCTCTATTTGAGTTTATTCTGGAATTTCGAATTGAGAAAAGTATCGGCTTTCTCATGAACGGCTCTTATTCCGTTTCGGAAATTTCGCAGCTGTCCGGATTCAATGACTCCAACTATTTCTCACGGGCGTTTAAAAAGCAGAAGGGATGCTCCCCTCTGCAATACAGGAAAAAAATTGAAAACACAAGGCTGAAGCCTTCTACCTTGGTTCATGTTTCTGCTCCCTTGACCATGTCCAATAAAAGAAAGCCAGAACCGATTTTATAATATTCTTACTTCTACGGATATTTCTCCGGATGAATACTGCTGTAGATCATTTTTTCAAAATTTTGAAAACCCGTACAGCTTCGTATGAGCGGCATCATAGCCGGTTCACTGAACAGAGAAATCAGGGATTCATAAATACTTCTGAATTCCCGCTTATCGGCTTTGTTTATCGCCAGCAAAAGATAATATACACCGTATTGGACCCCACTGAATTCCGTTTTTTGATATCGCTACAGCAATGCTTGTCTTCATGGCATCCATTTCAACCGCATGTGGAATTGCTATCCCCCCAAACGCGGTTGTTGCGGCATTTTCCCTTCGGCACACGTTATCATAAAAATCAGAGTTTACATACTTCTTTTCTGTCAGTGCTGCACATAAAAGTTGCAGGATCTGTTCCCTTGATGCAGTTGCCGGCTCATACAGAAACAGGTCTTTTTCAAAAAAGGTATGAAAATCAACACATAGCTTCTGATTCTTTTCCTCCTTCAGCTCTTTTTGAAATAACAGACTGTATCCGATCGAACTGTGATGTAAGATTGATCGGAGATATTTGCACCACCTTTGAATTTGCGTAATATGCGTGCTGTGTTAGCGGAATTGTCGAAAACACGATTGCAATTCTTTGCTCCCGCAGCTTTTCCCTGCATTGGGTTTCATCCGTCACAGAGCCGATCAGATTCAGCTGATTACCAAAATTCATCATCATGGTATTTAAGATTCCCGATGCCATATCATGATAATCCGGGCATATCAAAATCGCCGGTATTTTATATATGTTTGCTGACTGCCTCTCTATCTCAGCACCGATATGAATCGCAAGAAATGCAGTTTCATCCTCATTCACCATAAAATGATAACGATCCATCAAATCCAGTGCAATATAAATAGCAATATCAAATACGATCGGACTATTGTTCTTAATCGCCTGCGTCATCGGATTCTTTGTGGACCGCCCTGTTTTTGCACGAAAGATCAGATTTTTCAGATGCAGGGCAAACGGTGTGATAAAGGTGTTTGCAGAAAGATCAATCATATACAGATTATCAATCATACGGACATACTCTCTTGTCAAGGCAAGCACATCCTCACCTACAGCATTTTTTAATGCTGTACCGGATACATCCAATGAAAAATTGGCATTTGCGCGAAACAGCATATACAGCTCAAAGTATTCATAATCATTAAATGCAATACCGAACCTTTGTTCGATCTGCTGCCTCAGGCTGCTCAAAAAAGCTTCCTCCTGTGGTGAAGTAAACGTGAAATCCGTCTGTCCGGAATCCAGCTCCTTTCCATTCAGCTCCCGATCAATCATAATCAGAAGATGCAAAAGCAGATTCAAGGCGGCAAAATCATTTAAATAATACGTATATTTTTTAAATGTCTGATATATGATTGTCTGCAGCGCATCAATATCTATACTGTCAAAATTTTTGCGCAGTAAATCAAGATTGATATAGCTGTTTTTCGCCTCTTCATTGATTACATAACTCATCAGTCTGCGTTTATCCTTCTCACTTCCCTGCATATAGACACAGTCATTTTCACAGGGAATGCGACGTGATAGGCGGAAAAGATTTTATTCATTTTATAGATTACGGTTTTGACTGTGGAGTAGCTCACACAAAGCATATCGCTAAGATCAAATACATTCAATCCAGAATGGTGATGCAGCATGAGCTGTTTAATGATATAAAAGGAGCGCTCCTCCTGTGTCTGCGGAATCTTTTGATCATCAAGAGCAGCCAATAAGGAGGACACCGTATTGGTATGCAGCTCATAGCCGTTGCGTGAAGATGCGATGATACTTTTTCCATACAGTCCGTTTATCTCATGGACGTAATTTTTTATCGAGCGAGGAGTAACCTTAAGCGCATTTGCAAGCTCCTTCCCGCTCATCGGCCGGTATGAATAGATAAAAAACGAATCATTTCCAATTGTTTCTTATTCATATGTAAAACCTCCTGCTCATTTATTTCATTATAACAATTCCAACAGAAATTACAACTTTGCTTCTTCCTGTAAGGGGAATCACATATTTCCCCTGAAGGAAACATTCATACCTTCCCTCCTTTCCCCGTAAAGGAAAAAGACAGGTTGATGAAATCTATCAAATTCCGCATAATGTAGGTGTCAAGAAAAACGGAGGTGAAAAAATGGAAACCTTGAAAATACTGCTTTGCTGTGGTGCCGGTATGTCCAGCGGCTTCTTAGCCAGCAGCGCCAGAAAAACAGCGAAAAAGAAAAAGCTGAACGTAACGATTGAAGCACGCAGTGCTTCTGAGGCAAACGAGCTGCTCTCCACCATTGATGTTCTGCTGATCGGTCCGCATTATGCAAAAGAAATCAATAAGTTTCAAGAGCTTACAAATCCGCATGGTGTTGCAGTTGCGTTGATACCGGAAGACATTTACGGTTCTCTCGACGGTGAGCGCCTGATCGCTTTTGCACAGACTTTAAAGAATTAAAAAAGCTAAGAGGGCAATCTTAGCTTCATGAGAAATCGCTTTGCATTAGATTTCTTCAGAAACAGCATACATCGATTCTGAAGAAATAGCAATAAAAACAGGAGGAAAGTTATGAATACATTCATGAATTGGCTGGCAGATTCCTTTGTGCCAAAATCAAACAAGATATTAAGCAAGCCCTGGATTTCCGCATTGGGCTCCACTATGCAGAAGGTAATTCCATTCATTTTAACAGGCTCCGTAATATTTCTATACAATGTGCTTGTGTCCTTTTTTTCCATCACTGCCGGATCTGGGGCCGATCAGTGATTTCAGCTTTGGCATCATCTCCCTGATTCGTTGCCTTTACAATTGCGAATCAGTGTATGGAAAAGCTGGGACATCCGAGTTATATGATCAACGCAGGTATCGCTTCCATCGGTGTTTTCCTGATGGTCGCAATCCCGATCGGTGAGGATGCCGACAGCATTTCCGCTCTGATGAATCATGTAAGTGCCAGCGGTATTGCAGTTGCCATGATTACAGGTCTGTTTACCTCTATCATCTTTCACCTATGGGCAAAGCTGCAGTTTCTGAAGGACAGCAGTATTCCGGATTTTGTTTCTTCCTGGATCAATACAGTTGTACCAAACCTCATTTCATTAGGTGTCATCATGATCATGGTCAAGCTTATGGAGGTAAATGTGTACGCTGCCATTATATCAATCTTTACACCATTGATACAAATCGGTCAGACACTTCCCGGTCTGGTACTCATGTGTTTTACTCTGGCTTTCTTCTACACCCTGGGTATTTCAAGCTGGACCTTCAACGCCATCACAACACCGATTCTCATGGCCGGTGTGCAGGCCAACCTGGAACAGATTGCTGCAGGACAGGCGGCAACACATATCGTCAGCCATACGACCTTCTGGTCTATCAGCTTTATCACAATGGGCGGCGTCTGTGCAACGCTGGCGCTCAATGTCCTCATGTGCTTTTTCAAAACTCAAAGCAGCTGAAAATGCTGGGAAAAGTTTTCCTTGTCCCTTCCATCTTCAACATCAATGAGCCGTTAATGTATGGCGCAAAGGTTGTCTTCAATCCTCTGCTGATGATCCCTGCATGGATCAATGCGATTGTCGGACCAGTCTATGTCTGGGTGATTATGAGCCTGGGCTTACTCAACATCCCTGCACAAATGATGGAAATCGGACAGGTACCTGCACCAATTTCTTCTGTCCTTGCAACACAGGATATCCGTGCTGTCTTATGGTGGATCATTTTATTCCTCATTTATGGAATGATCTGGTATCCGTTTTTCAAGGTATATGAGAAACAGAAATTAAAAGAAGAAACGACAGCAGCTGTCGAATAACAATACATACAATACGGAGGACTTCTTATGAACGAACAAAACGAACTGCTTACAGCAGCCATGCAGATTATACTGCATGCTGGGAATGCCCGTAATGCTGCTGACGAAGCATTGGAGGAAGCAAAGCGCTTTAATTTTCAGGAGGCTGCTTCACATTTACAGAAAGCTGAGGAAGCGATCACACTGGCACATAAGTCACAAACGGATATCATTCAAAAGGAAGCCGGTGGATATGGCTATGAACCAAGCCTGTTATTTGCCCATGCGCAGGATACCCTGATGACGATTAAGTCGGAGCTGCATTTAAGCAGGCAGCTGATTGATGTATTAAAAATCATAAAGAATAATAAATAAAGAAGTTTGCAGAAAGCACATGAATTGCATCACATACAAAGGGGAGCAGAAAGGATGCCCCTCTTTTTAAAATAGAATAGGAGAACAGAGCATGATTATAAAGCAACATGATAGTCACGATAAGTTTTTGTGGGGCGGAGCAGTTGCCGCCTGCCAGATTGAGGGAGCCTACGATGTGGATGGAAGAGGCTTATCCACCTCCGATTTGCGAGCCTATGATCCGAATTTAAAACGTGCCGATATAAAAAAAGAAGGCGGTGATACCCTGGCCGGTATCAAAGCTGCCATGCAGGATAGCATTAGTTATTTTCCTAAGCGCTACGGAATCGACTTCTATCATACATATAAGCAGGACCTTGCCCTGTTAAAGGAGCTTGGCCTGCAGGCATTTCGTACAAGTATTTCCTGGAGCCGCATCTTTCCAAAGGGGGATGAAAAGGAACCAAATGAGAAGGGGCTGCAGTTTTTACGATCAGCTGATCGATGAGATTATAAAAAATGGCATGGAGCCGATCATAACGATGAGCCATTATGATTTCCCAATCCATCTCGTTACAGAATATGGAGGCTTTGCGAACCGCAAGGTTATTGATTTTTCGTAAATTATGCAGGTGTTCTACTTCGCCGTTACAAAGGTAAGGTAAAATACTGGATTGTTAGTAATCAGGTAAATCTGGTACCTGCAGTTCAATTCGGTTCTCTGGGCATTTACGAGGATCAAAGTGAGCATATGGAGGAGCTGATGTATCAGGCAGTGCATCATCAATTTGTTGCAGGTGCCAGAGTGATACAGCTGGCAAGAGAAGTCGATCCGGATGCACACATGGGAACAATGGTGGCAGATGGCACCTTTTATCCGGCTACCTGCAAGCCGCAGGATGTGATTCTGACCATGAAAAAAAATCGGATGCAGTATTATTTTACAGATGTTCAGCTCCGAGGCGAATATCCCGGATATGCCCTGCGTTATTTCAAAGATAACGATATCCACCTGAACATACAGGAGCAGGATAAAAAGCTGTTAAAAACCTATACGATGGATTTCTTGGCAGTATCCTATTATTATTCCAAAATCGTTGATTCCGATAAAAATACCATGAAACCCTTTGACGGGGAACAAAATCCCTTTCTGAAGCCGACACCATGGGAATGGCGTGCTGATCCGCTGGGTCTATATAACTGTCTTTCACAATACTGGGATCGTTATGAAAAGCCTTTGATGATAGCGGAAAACGGCTTGGGAGCCTTGGATGTTGTTGAAGAGGATGGAGGAATACACGATACATACCGTATTGAATACCTCCGTCAGCATATCATACAGGTACAGGAATGCAGAAAGGATGGTGTTGATATTCTGGCATATCTGAGCTGGGCACCGATTGATATGGTATCCTCATCCAGTGCGGAGATGAGTAAAGCGCTATGGTTATATCTATGTGGATCTG
>ENA-OQAB01001677-OQAB01001677.1-human-gut-metagenome-genome-assembly--contig:-NODE-1677-length-10217-cov-2.750149_pt1 | contig 10217 bp, 13 predicted proteins | sample MGYA00242490_ERZ504517 | MGnify/ENA primary metagenome ERZ504517 (study PRJEB26092, sample SAMD00036298) | human gut metagenome | host: Homo sapiens | study: EMG produced TPA metagenomics assembly of... | reverse complement strand
ATCCACAGAATTGTGTGCATCTTGAAGATAGCCGCGAGTAAAATAAAGACAAGCAGAACAATAATTCCCCGCAAAAGCATCCATGCTTTCGTATGTTTGATCCACACCATCAACTGATAAACCAAAAATGCAATAATAATAATCTCAACAACATCTGTCACCTGTATTTTCGGGAAATACAACTCTTTAAAATATATTTCAAAGAAATTCTGTAATTTTCTGTCCCATTTTCTCACCTCCATCTCTTTCACATCTTTTTACTAATGTTTTAATTCTTCTTCTAGTAATTCTTGAATCTCAAGTTCTTCTTGCAACGCTTTCGTAAGAAGCATCTCGTCGGTCTGGTTCTTCAGGATTTTTTCCTGCTTCAACTCATCCATCCGCGACGTCTCCTGACGTTCATTAATTCGTTTTACCGTTTTCTCAGGTGCAGTCACCGTCACTTTCGGGACTGCTTTTACATAATAAAAATACTCATCATCTTCAAATTGAAGATTCTCTGTTCTTGAATAGTCAACCGCAAATGCAAAAAACTCTAACACAAGCGCCAATAATATCGAAACAATTGTCCCAATAATAACCGCCACATACGGAACATCTACATGCATCGTGACTCTTCCGATCACCACTACGATCACATATACAAGTGCGCCTGAAACAATCGCAATCTTCCACGCATTATCAACTGATAATTTTCTCACACTATATACTACAAGTAAGCAGATCACAAATGCAATAATCGCAGTCCACATCTCCTTATTGTTAAATAACTGTTGCGCAAAAGCGGTGAGTTGGGCAAACATCTCTGAATCCCCTGCTCCTTTTATCGTTGTCTCATACGCTTTTACATATGTAACCATATAACACGCAATCGTTCCAAATGCAATCGGAACTGCACATAAAGGTCCTCCTGTCAATCCGTATACAATCGGTATCAGCATCGGTATCTTCAGTGTGAACGCAATCGGCATCAATAATAGAACAATCGCCTTATCCGGCGTAAATCGGAAATACAAAATAAACATGATTAAAAAAATCACTGCTGCCACCGCAGCCACACCCACGGACAACGCATAAAACTGTACAACTGTAAGTGCCACAGCCACTACCACTGTCGCTGTAATCGGCAAAAATGTACAAATCACTGCAAGACCAAGTGTGACCATCGGATTCGCTGAAATCTTCATAAACCCAATGTTACTGCTGATAAACATAAAAGTTGCCAACGCTAAAATAAACTGAACTCCTTTATCCATCAATTTTAGAATATCTCGCATATAGTCTCAGTATAGTCTCTCTTACCTCAATCAAACGATCCATCTACATATTCTCCTCTCATAAAGTTTATTTAAAACTAATAGATTATGGCTATATTTTTTCACACGCGCCCTCGTCTTCACTTATGTTTTTTCTGATAAAAATCGTTCCACTTGCCAAGCCAATATACAATCATCACAACCAAATATACAGCTAAAATTGCTATTAGCAAAATAATCGCCTTCGCCAATGTCAAGCCTTCCAAAATCTGATCCATATATATAACTCCAAGCAATCCAACGATCATACCATATCCAATTGTAGTCCAAATCATAGTTGCTAATCTATGAAAGCTCACAATAATCTTTCTTATAGTAAGAACTCACCTTAAAATCTTCTTTTCCTTCTTTTTGTTCGTAGGAAGCAAGCTGCACCATAAGTTTTACTCGTTCTTCATTCAACATAAACGTCACCTCTAAACTTGTTTTCCCCTCAAGACATTAGTTTCAGTATAGCATTATTCAGTATCCTTGTCCAATACTTATAGTCAAAAAACACACTTTTTGAACACCTCTGCTTTTCAATTCCTCTGACACTGTATCAATTGTGCTTCCTGTCGTATAAATATCGTCAATGACCAACACCGTTTTGTAGTTCTTCCATTGACCTGTAACTGAAAATGCGTGCTTTAAATTTTGTTTTCGTTCCTTATCGTTCAGTTCTTTTTGCGGTCTCGTGTATCTGCTGCGTATTACAGATCTGCTGTCAACCGGAATTCCCATCATCTCTCCAAGATGCTTTGCTACAATCTCCGCCTGATTATATCCACGAAATCTCTTTTTCTTACGATGCAGCGGAATCGGAACAATCACCTCTATCTCCCACTCCCGTATCAGTCTGCCATAGATTCGAATCATCTCTTTCGCATAAAACTCTCCGTAAATACGTCTGTTTTTATATTTGAACTGATATATCGACATACTGACCGGCATCTTGTGTATCCAGATACTTCTTCCTTGATCATATGCATGCACATTTTTCTGACAGTCATAACAATATTCTTGTTCAGCATAGCGAACCGGTTTACCGCACTTTTTGCATCTCGGCTCCGTTATATAAACTACCTTTTCTGCACAATCCTTGCACAATTCCTTGTCGCTGACTTTTCCACAAAAGCAGCATGTTTTCGGATAAATTATCCCCAAAATCTTTTTCCAAATGTTCATTATTTTACGGACTCTTGACACATCTCCTGGTTATCGTCTAAAAATCCTGTATGCATTCCGCCAGACTTGTATATCTGTTCTGCTCATTTGCATTTCGAATCATCTCTTGAAATGTCACATCGCTTCCAACAAGTGTTACACATTTTTTAGCTCTCGTCACCGCCGTATAGATCAAATTTCGGTGATAAAGCTGCCGTGGTCCCTGCAGAAGCGGAATCACAACCGCAGGGTACTCACTTCCCTGCGATTTATGTATGGTGATAGCATATGCCAACTCCAACTCGTCTAATAACTGAAATGGATAATTTACTTTCTTTTTTTCCTCATATTCGACTTCTACCGTCTCCGTATAAGAATTAATTGATGTAATTCTTCCGATATCTCCATTGAATACGCCGATTCCTTTATCTACGACAAGACCGTATTTCGTTGCAATCTCCCATTCCAGCTGATAATTATTTTTTATCTGCATTACTTTGTCACCAACACGAAAAAGCTTATCTCCATATTCTTTTTCTTCTTTACTTTTATCGGGCGGATTCAGATACTGCTGCAAAATCGTATTCAGCCGTTCCACACCCAAAAGCCCTTTCCGCATCGGAGTTAAAACCTGTATATCAAACGGATCTGCCCCCACATATTTCGGTAATTTCTTTTGAATCAGCGCAATCACAACACTGATGATCGTGTTGGCATCCTGTCTTTTTAAAAAGAAAAAGTCTCTGCTCTTATTATCTAAAATGACCTCTTCACCCCGATTGATCTTATGAGCATTCACCACAATGTCACTTTGTTCTGCCTGACGGAAAATCTTTGTCAATGTAATAACAGGAAAACATTCTGATTTGATTAAATCTTTCAAAACACTTCCCGCCCCTACAGAAGGAAGCTGATCCTGGTCTCCCACAAGAATCAGTCTTGTCCCAACCATAACCGCATTGAGCAGCACATGCATTAACGGCAGATCCACCATCGACATCTCATCGATAATGATAACATCTGTCTCCAGCGGATTCTCTTGATTTCTCGCAAATTCCATACGATTATCGTCATTTCCTGGCGCGTATGCCAATTCAAGCATCCGGTGAATTGTCCTCGCCTCGCACCCGGTCGCCTCCGTCATACGTTTTGCAGCTCGCCCTGTCGGTGCCGCCAGAAAAATATCCATACCTTCGCTCTCAAAAAAATGAATCATCGCATTGATTGTTGTTGTCTTTCCGGTTCCAGGTCCTCCTGTCAGAACCAGCACTCCATTCCTCACAGCTTCTTTCACTGCCGTCCGCTGAAGTTCGTCCAATGAAAGTTCTGCATCTTCCTCAATTTGCCGGAGTCTCTTTTCAATCGCATCCTCCGCAATATCGTAAGAAACATTCAAATCGTGAAGCATCTTTGCCGTATTTAACTCTAAATAATAGTAGTGCGCCGGATACACCCGGATTCCATCTTCTTTCTCTTTTAGAACAACTTTCTTTTCCATCGCTAAGTCCATGAGATACTTCTGTATATCACAGATCTCGACTTCCAAAAGCTGCATCGTTCGCCTGAGCAGCTCTTCCTGTGGAAGATAGACATGTCCGTCTGTCACACTCTGCAGCAGCACATAAAAAATCCCACTTCGTATCCTGAAATCGGAATCTGTATGAATTCCTACTTTCGATGCAATCTCGTCTGCTGTTTTAAAACCAACGCCCTGAACATGGTCTGCAATCTGATACGGATTCTCCTCCATCACACGATAAACACTCTGACCATAATGCTCATAGATTTTGGCTGACAAAGCAAGCGATATCCCATATTTTTGAAGATAAATCATTGCTTTTCGCATATCCTTCTTCTCTTCCACCTGCTCTGAAATCTCACGTGCTTTCCGTTCACTGATTCCTTTTACTTCCGCAAGACGCTCTGGTTCTTCTTCAATAATACGAAATGTATCGTCTTTAAATTTGCGTACAATTCTCCCTGCAAGCGCAGCTCCAAGCCCCTTGATCGCACCAGATCCCAAATATCGTTCAATTGATATCAAATCCTCTGGCTCTTTCACTTCATGTGAAATCACTTGCAGCTGCATGCCATACACATTGTGATTCGTATATTCCCCGGACACTTCCAGCATCTCACCCTCACTAATATAGGGAAAAGTCCCGACACATGTAAGCTCTCCATCTTTATTTGTTAAATGAAACACCGTATAGCCATTCTCTTCATTTCGGAATACGATATGTTCTACATATCCCTTTATGACTTCCAAAACCTCATCCTCCATATTCTCCGAGCAAAATTATTTTGCCGCCAGACGACAAGAGCCGTCTCTTCAAGAGACAGCCCTCAATCACTCTACACACTTACGCTTCTTTTCTTCCACTCATAAATTCTACAAACTGACCGGTTCCAACCGCAACAACTTTCATCGGATCTTCGGCAGTCATCGTGTTGATTCCTGTCTTTTCCTCGATCAACTCTTCCAATCCACGAAGGAGAGCTCCTCCTCCGGTCAGAACAATTCCTCGATCCAAAATATCCGCTGATAATTCCGGTGGTGTTCTTTCCAATACCGCAATAACAGCTTCCACAATCTGACTTGTTGTCTCTTTCAAAGCTTCTTCTGTCTCTGAAGATGTCACTGTCACAGTCTTTGGAAGACCTGTCACAAGATTACGTCCACGCACTTCCATCGTCTCTTCTTCCACCAATGGATAAGTTGTCCCGATTTTAATCTTGATATCTTCCGCAGTACGCTCTCCGATCAATAGATTATGCTTTTTACGCATAAATCTTACAATTGCTTCGTCAAAATCATCGCCTGCAATTTTAATTGATGTATTTACTACTGTTCCTCCAAGTGAGATAACCGCAATATCTGCAGTTCCTCCACCGATATCTACAATCATGTTTCCACATGGCTTTGCAATATCAATTCCTGCTCCAATTGCCGCTGCAACCGGCTCTTCAATCAAATGTACCTCTCTTGCACCAGCTGCAAAAGTCGCTTCTTCCACTGCCTTCTTTTCTACTTCTGTAACACCGCTCGGCACACAAATACTGATACGCGGCTTCTTAAAAGTTCTCTTTCCTACCGCTTTCTGTACGAAGTACTTAATCATCTTTTCTGTCACTGTATAGTCTGAAATAACTCCCTGTCTCAGCGGTCTTACAGCTATAATATTTCCCGGTGTTCTTCCAAGCATCAGTCTCGCTTCTTCTCCAATCGCCTTAATCGCATTGGTATCTCTGTCAAAAGCGACTACGGAAGGTTCTTTCAATACAACACCTTTTCCTTTTACATATACGAGAACACTGGCGGTTCCTAAATCAATTCCGATATCAACTGACATCTGATTTCTCCTTTCACTGCACTTATCTATTCTATCATCTTTCGTTATTATACATATACCTTACCTATTATAATAAAAATTCCAATAAATGCAAAGAGTTTTTTTTAATTTAAACTTTTTTTAAGGATTGCATCAATATATTTGCCTGTATGCGATGCCGGATTGGCAACAATCTCCTCAGGAGTTCCCGTTGCCACAACGGTTCCCCCTTTGTCTCCACCCTCTGGTCCTATGTCGATAATATAGTCCACAGTCTTGATCACATCTAAATTATGTTCGATCACAATTACGGTATTTCCATCTGCTGACAGACGATGTAAAATTTCTGTCAATTTGTGCACATCCGCAAAATGAAGCCCTGTTGTCGGTTCATCTAAAATATAAACTGTTCTCCCTGTGCTTCTCTTACTCAATTCGGTTGCCAATTTAATTCTCTGTGCTTCACCACCCGAAAGTGTAGTGGACGGCTGACCTAATCGAATGTAGGAAAGTCCAACATCATACAGGGTCTCCATCTTTCTTCGAATGCTAGGAACATTCTCAAAGAAATGAAGCGCCTCCTCCACAGTCATATTCAGCACATCATAAATGCTCTTTCCTTTGTATTTTACTTCTAACGTCTCTCTGTTATATCGCTTTCCATCACAGACTTCACACGGAACATATACATCTGGAAGAAAATGCATTTCAATCTTTAAAATCCCATCTCCTGAACAAGCCTCACATCTTCCGCCTTTGACATTAAAACTAAATCTTCCTTTTTTGTATCCTCTCGCCTTTGCATCCGCAGTTGCCGCAAAGAGATCGCGGATTAAATCAAAAAGCTCCTGTATACGTTGCCGGATTCGATCTAGGAGTTCTTCCAATCGGCGACTGATCAATGTCAATGACTTTGTCAAACTGTTCAATTCCTTCTATCCTCTTATGTTTCCCTGGAATTGTTCTCGCTCTGTTAAGATCCTTAGAAAGTCTTTTGTAAACAATTTCATTTACTAAAGAACTTTTTCCTGAACCAGAAACTCCAGTCACGCACGTCATTACACCAACCGGAAATGAAACATCAATATTCTTTAAATTATTTTCTGCTGCCCCAATTACTTTCAGCCAGCCTTTCGGTTCTTTGCGCACATCCGGTACCGGAATCTGCATGCGTCCACTCAGGTATGCACCAGTAACAGACTTCTTATTCCGCATAATCTCTTTTGCAGTACCTGCTGCAACAACTTCTCCACCATGTTCGCCCGCTCCCGGACCAATATCCACAATATAGTCCGCTTCCAGCATCGTATCTTCATCATGCTCTACTACAATCAAACTGTTTCCCAGATCACGTAGATGTTTCAATGTCTTCAATAGTTTATCATTATCTCGCTGGTGAAGTCCGATACTTGGCTCATCCAGAATATAAGCCACTCCAACCAGACCTGAACCAATCTGTGTTGCCAGACGGATACGCTGAGCCTCTCCTCCCGAAAGACTTCCTGTTGCTCTGGCAAGTGTCAGATAATCCAATCCTACATCCATCAAAAATCCAATACGCGCTTTGATTTCTTTTAAAATCTGTCCACCGATTAACTCCTGCGTCTTTGTGAGCTCTAATCCTTCCAAAAACTGCTGAAGTTTTTCAATAGAAAGCGACGTGACTTCCGCAATATTTTATCTCCCACTGTAACTGCCAACGCGCTCTTTTTCAATCTCTGTCCGCCACATTCATGACAAGGCGTAATCCGCATAAAACTCTCATATTCCGCCTTCATCGTCTCTGAGCCTGTTTCACGATATCTTCTCTCTACATTTTTTATAATTCCTTCGAATGCAACATCATAAATACCTTCTCCGCGCTGCCCTTTATAATACACCTTCACTTCTCGTCCATTGGTTCCATGAATCAAAATATCTTTGACTTCCTGCGGATAATCTTGGAACGGCGTATCCAACGAGAAATTATATTCTTTACAAAGAGCTTCTAATATTGCTCTTGTATAACTTCCTTTGTCTGTACAAGACTGCCATCCCATCACTACGATAGCGCCTTCATCTATACTTAACGATTGATCCGGGATCATCAAATCTACATCAAACTCCATCTTGTATCCCAGTCCAAAGCAAACCGGACATGCCCCAAATGGATTATTAAAAGAAAAACTTCTCGGTTCAATCTCTTCGATACTGATTCCACAATCCGGGCACGAAAAACTTTGGCTAAAATTCAAAGGTTCTCCGCCAATCACGTCCACAACCAAAAGTCCCTCCGCCAATGCCAGTACACTTTCAATTGAATCCGTCAATCTCTTTTGAATGCCTTCTCTTACAACAAGTCTGTCCACGATAATCTCTATATTATGCTTAATATTTTTGTCCAGAGAAATTTCTTCTGACAATTCATATAAATTTCCATCAATGCGCACACGTACATAACCGCTTTTCTTTGCCTTTTCCAGCAACTTTTCATGCCTTTCTTTCTCCTTTAGGACTTCTTCATCTGGACTGATAGACATTAACTCAATTTCTTCCACTCTTGGAATTGTTTTAATGGGAACAAAAGAATCATCCTTTACCCACTTTGCAGACAGTTTCTTTTCTATCGCTTCCGGTGTGATTTCCACTAGTTCTGCAATCTGTGCGATTGCTTCCTCTCTGTTTTCCAACTTGCCCGGAACGATTCCACCGAAGATGCTGTACCTTTTCCTGCAAGGACACGTCCGTTCCTATCCAGAATTTCTCCTCGTTCTGCCTGTGTAGTGGAAACTCTTACTTTATCTGTAGATGCCAGATTCGGAAAAATCAGGGAATCATCCCAAACTAACTGATATCCTTCTTCGTCCTTTAGGAAAAGTGCTTTATTCTCAAAGCTGATAGTTCCTGCAACTGTATCGAAAGAAGTCTGGTAGGTTACCGTCATTTGCTCCTCGTCATATGCAATAATCTGGACAGCTATATTCTGGACTTCTATACCTTCATAAATAGCTGAATTTCGAGTTACAAAATCCTCCTGACTGACATTTCCCGATGCCTCAATATGTAGCATTGCATACATTTCTTCATACTCCTGTTTTGGAATATGATCCATGTACTCCACCAGAAGTTCTTCCGGTGTCTTCCAGGCATTTTTCCTTTGTTGCCAACATTCCTGCCACACATACTGCAGAAATTACCGCAGCTATTCCTATAACAGCAATCGCAATCCATAGGAGCCTGCTTCTTGTTTTCTTTCGCTTGTTTCTGCTTTTTCCTTTCTTCATATTGACCTCCATTCATTTTGCTTTGCTGATATGGTCATATTCTATTTTCAATGTACGCTATATCTTCAAAATATTACACTCGTAAGATTTTGAAGTAAAAAAATTTCTCTTTGCTGGGTATATCGTACTATGCATTCCTCCTTCCTTTTATTACATGTGTAAGATTTCGCAACAAAAAAATTTCGTCCGCAATCCTACTGCACTTGTGTAAATATTACATCAGTAAGATTTAGAAGTCAAGTTATCTTTATATAAAAAGGCTTCTGCCAGGAAGTATCATACATTTTCACAAAAGTGATACCTTTTAGCAAAAGCCTATTATTCAGCAGAGTTTCAAAACACCCCACTGCTGCGATATTCAAATGGTTCATTCATAAGGCTACAAAACACATATCCATTTTCGTTCCTTAATATCCCACAAACCGCAGAAAATCAAGGTTTCTTTGAAAGCAGACATACGGTTTCAATAATCCCCTGAACATTTATTTTATGCTGCATAGCGAAAGTATGCAATAGGTTTTCAAAGTGGGGTAATGGTTTTATCCCCATAAAAAGTGGTTGACTAAATGTATTTTAGAATTTTTCTATATAAATCCCACAGCCTCGGTCCACAAAAACCACCCAAAGCACTCAACCCACGATGCTCATGAACATCTCTATCTTCAACCTCAAAGAGCCTATGGAAATCATCTCCCTCACCTACATAAACTGATTTGTCATAATTAAGAAAAGTAGACTTGCCACTAAATTGGTCACCTGTGATATCTATAATAATATATTTGTCTACCATCAGCCATGCATGAGATTGTCCGTTTCCATCCGGTTTACCCAATATGTTCCACAGACATAATCTGTTTTGATACCTTTATCCAATAAATACTGAGCTAACAAATCACTCGTATCTCCGCAGCAAGCACGTGGAAATCTGCGATATATGCTGTCGTTATCAAACTCCCCTGCTTCCAAAGCCAAGTCAATCGCTCTTCGAAATTGGGTTGCGAACTGTTCAATTTCCTTCATCATACGCTCCTTTAACAAAACCGCTTTTGGCGAAAAAGTATTCTTTCGCCAAAATGTATATTTCCCGTTCTCCAAAGCCTATCCCCTGGGGTAAACCTCCTGATATATCATCACTCTGCGGAAACAGAAACACACATCTA
>ENA-OQAB01001675-OQAB01001675.1-human-gut-metagenome-genome-assembly--contig:-NODE-1675-length-10221-cov-3.042401_pt1 | contig 10221 bp, 8 predicted proteins | sample MGYA00242490_ERZ504517 | MGnify/ENA primary metagenome ERZ504517 (study PRJEB26092, sample SAMD00036298) | human gut metagenome | host: Homo sapiens | study: EMG produced TPA metagenomics assembly of... | reverse complement strand
TGCTGCCTTGGTAATATCGCTGCCGCGAACGATCGCTTCTGAAAAAAGCATTGCTTTTGCAGTCATTTTTTTATCCGCACTTCCAGCAGCAGCAGTTTTTATCGACACCGGCAACGAAATTCCACTATTAAGAAGCAACGACAGTATTTTGCAAAATCGTATTTCCAAAAACGTCTGTCGATAACCTGCGATAAGAGGCAGGCAGAAGCACCATTTCAGCAGACTATACCTTCGCTGCCATAAATAATATAAAATAAATAAACTTAAAGACGCTGCTGCCTGCCAATATTTAACAGCAATTTCACGTACAAACATCATTACCTGTAAAGGCAACGTTGGAACAAGGTCAAAAGACTGATATAAGTCGGCAAACAATGGTAGTAATTTAACTACAAATAAGCAACCAGTTACTATAGCTAATGATAATACCAAACATGGATATAAGCAGATATTCTTTAAAAATCTGTTTATTTCTTCCTTCTGCCCAAAATAAACAGCCAGTTCAGACAACATCTCCTGTAAGATGCCCCCTTGTTCTCCTGCCTCAATTACTGACACAGTAACAGGTCTAAAAATATGTACGTGTTTTTTCATCGCAGCAGACAACGCTTTTCCAGCTTGTAAATCAGCAATCAATAAACAGCAGACATTTGTTAAAGAAACCGGGCAGCGTGTTTTTAAAAGTTCCAATGCTCTGCACAACGGAATGCCGCTGCCAATCATGGCTGCCAATTGCTGAAAAAAACCGGCTGCGTTCTTTGTCATTAACTTTACCACTATTAAACAAACGGCTTATTTTAACAGTGAAACTTTGTACTTCTTCTATCCCAGTAATATAATCATAATTTTCGTGTAAAAATGCTGCTACTTCCTGTTTACTGTCAGCTAAATAACTTCCCTGGTAAAGTTTTCCTGCCATACTGCGTGCTCGCCAGCGGTACAACTGCATTGTTACACCTCCATTATTTTCAGGTATTCTTTATTCTTGCACTATACTCCCTCTCATTCTAATGATATTTGTGAAAAAATAGTGAACGAGAAAATAAAAAAGACGTCTTTCCAAGGAAAAACGTCTTTTTTATTAACTATTATTTTTACCAATTCAGATATTTAAGCTATCTTACTTTCTCCAACAGCTCCAGATATTTTCCCTTTACCAAATCTGGTTCAAAGACATATAGTAAATGTTTAAGCTGTTCTCTGCTTGTACGCGGCTGCTGAGAAGCCCAATAGCCCACTGTTAACTGTACCAGTCTGCGTACTCTGATCTTATTTTTTTCACTTTTAGCAGCAGATAAACCAAACTGCAGCCACTCTCCGTATACAGTCATTTCTTCCTGCATAGTCAGTCTCGCCACAGCAGTTATCAAATCCCGCTGAGTACGCAGCACCAAACTGCCTATTTCGTTCCCGTTGCTGCTGACTGCGCCTGCTGGAAACAGCCTGATCAAGTAAAACCAGCATAAAATTCTGCCACGGAGCATATAATTTAAACGCGTTAGCAAAACCATCCCAGCCTGCATACATTTGAAAATGTAAGGCAATATTCATCAGCGTACTACGCGTTAAGGCAAAATCTTTTTCACGCACCAGAAAAACAAATAATCCGTCCATTAACTGCCTGGTCTCATTTTCCCATTTTCTCCGGGCAATCTGTGCAATCAGCTGTGTCCATTCACGCACAAAATACTGTAATTCTCCTGCAGTTAATGATTTATTATTGGTCAATAACAAACTCATCCAACGCAACATTGGTAATGCATTAACATAACGTCTGTCCGAAGCCGTAAAAAATAGCGTCAGCAAAAATTCTACCATTTTAGAACCGGCATAGACAGTACTCTCTGCACTGTAACGTACAACAGCTTTGGATACAATAGCAGAAAATCTGGCTTCATCACGCATTCTAGCAGCCATAACTGCCATATCCTGCAGCATCTGCAGCAATTCCTGTTCCAAATCAGCATCTGTTTCTGTTAATTCATTGCTTACAATAACCACTATATTCGCACACTGTATCGTTACCTCCGGCAGTCCATCTTTCATTGCCAGGCAGCCAAGCATACCCAATTTACGTATGCCTTCTGCACGCAGATGCGAATTTGTCACTAAAACAGGCTGAAAAACAGCTACTATCTCTTTTGCTAAAATTTCATGTTTAGCACGCATGAAATAGATGCAGGAATTCTTTAATTTCTCCAAACAGGCTTCGCAGGCTATTCCCTGTTCTGCCAAAAGCTTAAAACGGCGTACTATTCGCTCAATCGTCAATGACATCTGTTCCTTGACGCTTTGCGACATAACCGCCTCAGACTGCATATCTAACGCATCCAGAAGACAACTGAGCAGATCCTGTGCCAGAACACTTTTCTCATCTGAGGACAGGTCTTTTTTCTGTGTCTGTTTTTCCAGCTTAGTTACATTATCTAAAAGATTTTTAAACGTAGGACCATGAACTATCCTGGTTGATTCTTCAGCCATCTCTACCTCTATCCTCTATTAAATATTGATAGCACCTTCATAAACGATACCGCTTACAGTATCCACAGTTACTTCCATATCGTCTTTAAGCAGGTTAAGCGCATTTTCAGCGCCAACAACTACAGGAATACTACAATTAATTGCTATGATGGCCACTGAAGATGTCAGTCCACCCTCTTCTGCAATAATAGCAGCTGCTTTAGACGCATAAGCTGCCGCTTCATCCGGCAATACTCCAACTACTAAAACATCACCAGGTTTAAACTTTTCTTTAAAATCTGTCAATGTAACAGCAGTGCATATTTTACCTGTAACCGAACGTTTACCTATACCAACACCGCTTACTAATTTATTTCCCACATTAACCACCTTAATCAAATTCGTTGAACCTGGTTTACCGACAGGAACTCCAGCTGTAATGACAACCGAGTCACCGTCTTTGACATAACCGTGTTCACGTGCACATTTCAATGATATCTCAATCATTTCATCAGTATTATCACTGGAAGGCCCCAAAAGCGGCCTTACTCCCCAGTAAAACTGCATCGCCCTTACCCTTGCAGGTATCCGTGAAACGCCTACAACATAACACTTAGGCCTGTATTTAGCAATCATTCGAGCCGTAAAACCAGATTCAGTAACCGTAACAATAGCGTCTGCATCCAGTTCCTGTGCAATCTGCACTGTAGCATGACTTATAGCCTCAGTAGAATGTATTTTATCACTAATACCTTTTCCTTTAAAAATAGCTGCATAATCCAATGCCTCTTCTGTTCGCAATGCTATCTTGGCCATCGTCTGAACTGCTTCCAGCGGATACGAACCTGAAGCAGTTTCACCGCTCAGCATAATAACATCAGTTCCATCAAAAATAGCATTAGCGATGTCACTGGCCTCTGCACGGGTTGCACGATAACTGTTGACCATGCTTTCCAGCATCTGCGTAGCTGTAATCACAGGCTTACCAGCCTTATTACAGCGCCTGATAATTTCTTTCTGCACCAAAGGAACATATTCAGCGGGAATCTCTACTCCCAAATCACCACGCGCAACCATCACGCCATCAGAAACTTCTATGATTTCATCAATATGCGTAAAACCTGCCTGATTCTCAATTTTGGAAATAATCCCCATCCCCGATCCTGCGGCTTCTAAAACCTTACGAATCGCAAGAACATCCTCTGCCTTTTGTACAAAAGACGCTGCAATATAATCCATATCATGTTCTACTGCAAAAGTAATATCTTTTATATCCTGCTCAGACAAAAAAGGCAGTTTTAATTCCACACCCGGACAGGCGACTCTTTTACGTGAGCCCAGCTGTCCACCATGCACTACTTTCGTATAGATTTCAGTTCCGTTGATGCGTTCTACCTCTAAAGAAAGTAATCCATCAGCCAATAAAATAGCATCGCCTACTTTTAATTCATCAGGTAAACCTGAATAATTAACTGAAGAAATCTGTTCATTACCGATCTGCTCCTTCGTTGTCAGACAAAAAGACTCGCCCTCCTGCAACGTAATTTTATCATGTTCAAAAATACCCAGGCGCATCTCAGGCCCCCGGGTATCGGCAATCATAGCGATCGGTTTATTGACTTGTTCAGCCGCCCCTCTGACAAGCCCCAATCTTTGGGCATGTTCAGAATGGCTTCCATGTGAAAAATTAAAGCGGGCCATATCCATTCCCGCTTTCAGCATAGAAACTAAAAGCGGGATATTATCAGTACTGGGACCAACGGTGCAAATGATTTTTGTTTTCTTCATTGCCCGGCCTCCTTAGAATTACAACTGAAACTTGTTTTCGCAAATGACCTCATACGCATCTTCAGCTTCGGAAAGCGGCACACTGATTTCATATACGCCACCGTGCTTGGAATTCGTAGTTTTAGTCTGCGTCAAAAAACCGTTCGCGGCTAATACTTCTTTGATCCTGGCAGCCGCTTCAGCGGTCTGCGCAATGTATACTACCTTCCACACAGGTTTTTCCTCCAAGTTTAAAGCTTAAGCCTCTTTAACAGCTTTGATTTTAGCGATCAGCTTGGGCAAAATTTCACGTGCATCGCCTACGATACCATATTGAGCAACCTTGAAAATTGGTGCATTGGCATCTTTATTAATGGCAATAACAATATCAGAAGCAGACATACCAGCTAAATGCTGTATAGCACCGGAAATACCAAACGCAAAATAAATTTTAGGCGTTACAGTTTTGCCAGATTGACCAACCTGATGTGCATGATCTACCCAACCTTCATCGACAACAGCGCGAGACCCCCCAACACTGCCATGTTCAAATAAAGCAGCCAATTCTTCGAGCATTTTGAAATTATCACAGCTGCCTAATCCACGACCGCCTGAACAAATAATCTCCGCATCTTCTATTTTAATAGCGCCACTGGCTCCCAAAATCTCTTTGCGAACCAACTCTACCTTAGATGTAACAGCATTTTTTACAGTATAATTTACAATTTCGCCGCTTCTAGATGCATCGACATCCTTTGCCTTAAAGACCTTAGGACGTACAGTGCCCATCTGCGGACGATGCTCATCACAGATTATCGTAGCCAGAATATTACCGCCCAAAGCAGGACGTGTCCATTCTACCAGTTCTCCATTGATATCCAATGCCGTACAATCAGCACAAAGACCTGTACCTAAACGTGCGGCGATACGAGGAGCAAGGTCTCGGCCATCTACAGTAGCTCCGCATAAAACAGCATTTGGTTTATAGGTTTCAACCAATTCACAAAAAGCATTAGTATAAATATCAGTATTATACTCTGCATACTCAGGTCCGCTGACAACATAAACAATATCAGCACCGGCTGCAAATAGTTTCTGCGGCAAGCTGCCAGCTTCTTTACAAATCAAAACAGCGCAGCATTTCTGATCTGCTTTAGCCGCCAATTCGGCGCCGACACCAAGCAATTCATAAACAACACCAACAGGCTCTCCGTCTTCTAATTCAACATTGACCCATAAATCTTTACCTTCTTTATTCTTTACCTCACGGACAATCTCTTCACGTTCAATTGCCTCAACAGGGCATTCCCCTATGCAGGCACCACAGGCGATACAGGTGTCCTGATCGATATTAGCCTTACCGTCAACCATATTGAGCGCGCCAACCGGGCATACTGCTATACAGGATTCACAGCCGATACATTTTTCTCTATCTACACAAATAGCCATCTTCATTCACCTCAATGAGTAATAATTTTCGCTTGTACCAATTTTTCGATCAGCATATCAACAGCTTTGTCTGTATCTTCTTCATTGATTATTTCGCTTTCGATCTGTGGTACGGACGGGGTGAAGATTTTCAAAACTTTAGTCGGAGAACCTGATAACCCTATCACTTTCGGATCAATCTCCAACTCAGCCGCACCCATTACGGGAATCTCTGCTTTTCTTGCTTTCATTTTTCCTTTGATACTGGCAAAACGAGGTTCTTTTTCAGATTTAGTAACAGTAACTACAGCCGGCAATGTAACAGCCAAAGTCTGGCAGCTGCTTTCATTCTCTCGTTCAACAAGCAGTCTTCCATCTGCTCCCAACGCTACTTTTAAAGCCCCGGTAACCTGTGGAATGCCAAGATGTTCGGCCATTTCAGGTCCAACTTGAGCAGTATCACCATCAATTGCCTGTTTACCGCATAAAACCAAATCGCACTCTCCTACCTTACGTACAGCAGCTGCTAAAGCAACACTTGTAGCCAGAGTATCAGAACCAGCCAAAGCCCTGTCACTGATTAAAACAGCGTCGTCAGCGCCCATCGCAATGGCCTCTTTCAAAATATCCGTCGCCTGCGGCGGTCCCATCGAAACGACGGTAACCTTCGCTCCGCTGGTGTCCTTAAGGATCAAGGCAGTTTCCAATGCCTGACGGTCAAAAGGATTCATAATATTTTCAACACCATCGCGAATAAGTGTGTTGGTTTCAGGATTAATTTTTACCTCTGCCGTATCAGGAACTTGTTTGATACATACTACGATATTCATGTGAGCCCTCCTCTATATTTATGCCAAAGGTTTTAACTATATATTTATTATTGTAACATTCTTTACTTGACTGTGGCAAGCAAAACCCTATTTTTCAACAAGGTTTCACCCCTTTAAATACCAATTTTCTCCCAGTAAATCATCTAAAGCCTGGTAAACACCGGCATTCTTCCCATCCACCCAAAAGCAGCGCTCCACTTTGATCATCTTTCCTGAATCTATCAGATGCAGATAGACAGGTGTATCGCCCGAAAAACTTTCAAAAATCTGTTTTAAGCCTTTTTGGACAATACCATTTTCATCCTTTTTCATGATCTTTATATGTAAATCAGGAGGCACTTCCTGCAGAGGTTTAATCTTTAACGCCTGAATTTTTCGTTCACGTTCATCGATACTGAGTTTTCCTTCCACGCTGATTGCATTCTCCTGATAAAGCAGCCTGGCAGCGTCACGGTAAACTTTTGGGAAAACCACAATCTCCATCTTTCCGTTTAAAATCTTCTAATGTTAAAATCGCCATACTGTCACCCTGACGCGTATTTCTTATCCGGCAATCCGAAATTATGCCGGCAACACTGAAATATTTACCGTCAAGCACTTCACTGGCATCTGATATTTTACGCAATGGAGTGTAATAATACAAGGAACCGACATAAGCGTCTAAAGGATTACCGGTTACATAAAAACCGATCAGTTCCTTCTCATATTGCAAAATCGTGCGTTTGGGGATTTCTTCCAATTCAGGTATTCTTAGCTCATTAACATCAGCAAAACTGTCATCACCAAATAGCCCCATCTGTCCGCTCTGATAATCTTTTTGATAATTACTGCCCATGTCCATAGCCTGTTCTGCAACGGCTAACAACTCGGAACGTTTATAACCAAAGGAATCCATCGCGCCACATTTTATTAAATTTTCCAACATTCGTTTATTAACAGCTCTATTATCCACCCGTTTACAGAAATCCATCAAAGATTTAAAAGGTCCCTCTTTACGTGCCTGTAAAATGCTGCCGATCGCATTTTCACCTACATTTTTCACACCTGCTAAACCAAAACGGATAACCCTGTCTTTATTTACAGAAAAGCTTCGGCCACTTTCATTAACATCCGGCGGTAAAATCTTCAGCCCCATACTGCGGCACACACTTATATACCAGCTCAGCTTTTCGCTGTCACTGATGACACTGGTCAAAAAAGCTGCCATAAATTCTGCAGGCCAGTGTGCTTTAAGATAAGCAGTCTGATAAGCAACTAATGCGTACGCGGCAGAGTGCGATTTATTGAACCCATAACCGGCAAAATGCTGTAGGAGAGCAAAAATTTCACTGCTCAGCTGCGGGCTGATACCATGTTTTTGTTGAGCTCCATCAATAAAGGCTTCACGCATAGAATCCAGTTCCTTAGCCTTTTTCTTGCCCATAGCCCGCCGCAGAATATCTGCCTGCCCGAGGCTGAAGCCTGCCAGAACGGAAGTGATCTGCATAACCTGTTCCTGATAAAGAATAACGCCAAAAGTATCTTTTAAAACCGGTTCCAATAAAGGATGCAGCATCTCTGCAGTTTTTTCACCATGACGTCCTGCAATAAAATCTTCTACCATTCCCGTTCCTAATGGTCCAGGACGATACAATGCAACTAAAGGAATAAGATCTTCAAAACTTTCCGGTCCCAAATCCATAACCAGTTTCGTCATTCCGCCTGATTCAAGCTGAAATACCCCTTGAGTATCGCCCTTTCTCAGCATGCTGCACGTTGCTTCATCATCAAGAGGAATTTTATCAATATCAAGTTTATCACCAGTAGTTTCATAAATAAACTTGATTGCATCACCAATTACTGTCAAAGTACGCAGCCCTAAAAGATCCATCTTTAAAAGTCCGAGACTTTCAATCTTATCTTTATCATATTCAGTTGTAATAAAATTTTCATTCGACAACTGCAGCGGCACATACTTTTTCAAATCATCCGGGGCAATAACAACTCCCGCCGCATGAGTACCTGAATTACGCGGCATGCCTTCCACGCTTTGAGCAAGATCAATCAGGCGTTTGATGTTCGCATCGTTTTCATATAAACTTCTCAGCTCATTACTGGCCTCCAGCGCTCTCTCTAATGTAATACCCAAATCACGCGGAATAAGTTTTGCTACATTATCCACCATGCTGTAAGGCATTTCCAACGCTCTGCCAACATCACGAACCGCCGCGCGAGCCTGTAAGGTACCAAAAGTTATGATCTGGGCAACCTTCTCCTGTCCATAACGATTAATAATGTAATCCAGAACCTGCTTGCCATTTTTCATAACAGAAATCTGTATCTATATCAGGCATACTTACACGATTCAGGATTTAAGAAACGTTCAAACAGCAAATCATATTTCAGCGGATCAATATTAGTAATCCCTAAAAGATAAGCGACAATACTGCCTGCCGCACTTCCGCGGCCAGGTCCTACAGGTATATCATTTCTGCGGCTGTAACTTATAAAATCCCAAACAATCAGAAAGTAACAGTCATAGCCCATTTTATTGATAATACCTAATTCATATTCCAGCCTATCTAAAACCTGCTGCGTCGGCTCAGGATACCTCCCCGGCATCCCATCTAAACACAGCTTACGCAAATATTCCTCTGCCGATAATCCATTTGGAATAGGGAATTCCGGCAGCAATAAATGACCAAAACTCAATTCCACGTTGCAGCGCTCTGCTATCTTCGCTGTATTTTCTAAAGCTTCAGGACAATCACCGAACTTTTCGCGCATCTCAGCTTCACTTTTTAAATAAAATTGATCATTAGGAAATTTCATTCTTTTAGGATCATCTACAGTACTTGTTGTCTGAATACACAGCAATACATCCTGTGCATCTGCATCTTCGCGCTTCACATAATGAGAATCATTAGTAGCCACTAAACCAAGATCATATTTTTTTGCCAGGCGTTTCAGTTCAGTATTAACAGTATGTTCTTCTTCAAGGTCATGATCCTGAATTTCCAGAAAAAAATTGTCTTTCCCGAAAATGTCCAGATACTCCTTTAAACTGTTTTCAGCTCCTTCTAAATTGCCTCGCAGTATTTGCACAGGAATCTCACCGGCAATGCATGCGCTCATGCAGATAATACCTTTACTGTATTGTCTTAGAATATCTTTATCAATTCTAGGTTTATAGTAAAACCCTTCTAAATGTCCAAGTGAAACCAGCTTCATCAGATTGTGATAACCTTCGTCATTCTCTGCCAGTAAAATCAAATGGTACATCCCATCACGGTTAGTTTTTTCAAATCGTGATCCATTTGTCAAATATACTTCACAGCCTATAACAGGCTTGATTCCCTGCTTCATTGCCTCCTGATAAAAATCAACGACACCATACATTACACCATGATCTGTTATCGCCAGGCTCTTCATTCCGATTTCTTTAGCATAAGCAACCAGATCACTTATTTTTGCGGCACCGTCAAGCAGGCTGTATTGAGTATGGACATGCAGATGTGTAAAAATTTACGCTCACAACAGTCCTCCTTCCGAAAAAAGCATCGATTTTTTTATTAAATTTATACCATATATTATACCACAACAGATATATGCAAAACACCAGTTGCTTTAAAGGATGCACTGCCACTCAAAGCAAAAAGCATCACCTGCCAAATAGCGGCAAAAGTGATGCTGAACATCAAAACTCTCCTATCTTTATTTTTATATAAACTCCATAATACTCCCGGTACTAAAAAAC
>ENA-OQAB01001673-OQAB01001673.1-human-gut-metagenome-genome-assembly--contig:-NODE-1673-length-10228-cov-3.259776_pt1 | contig 10228 bp, 13 predicted proteins | sample MGYA00242490_ERZ504517 | MGnify/ENA primary metagenome ERZ504517 (study PRJEB26092, sample SAMD00036298) | human gut metagenome | host: Homo sapiens | study: EMG produced TPA metagenomics assembly of... | reverse complement strand
CTCCCGGCAGACCGATGAGGCAGGAGTAAAAAACGGTTTATCTCTCAGCCGTCTGTACCGCCCCGGATCAGGGGACTGCTGGCAATCAAAGAACCTCAATTCCCCAAGTCTGCAAGCCTATGGGCCAAGAAGGGCAGCCTGACGGCGGCCCTCCGGAGAAAGATCCACATTTACATTACAGAGCCTGCTGCTCTGGCGGCCATGACGTATAAGATACAGCTCCATAAACCGGCCTCTTAATTCTTAAAGCTGTGGATAGGAGCAGGAATCCGTCCGCCTCTTGTCACAAACTTCTCGCAGGAAAATGTATTAACGGGAATAATCGGAGCATATCCTAAAAGTCCGCCAAATTCCGCCGTATCTCCTACCTTTTTTTCCGATCACAGGGATCAGGCGTACTGCGGTTGTTTTCTGGTTTACCATACCAATGGCAGCCTCATCCGCAATGATGCCGGCAATGGTAGAAGCTGGTGTGTCACCGGGAATGGCGATCATATCGAGGCCTACTGAGCAGACGCAGGTCATGGCCTCCAGCTTCTCAATGGTAAGGGCGCCAAGGCTTACAGCATCGATCATGCCCTGATCCTCACTAACCGGGATAAATGCACCGCTTAAACCGCCTACATAAGAGGACGCCATAACGCCGCCCTTCTTTACCTGATCGTTTAACATGGCAAGAGCCGCTGTGGTGCCAGGAGCGCCTACCCGTTCTAAGCCGATCTCCTCCAGAATTTCTGCCACGCTGTCGCCTACCGCAGGAGTAGGGGCCAGAGAAAGGTCAATGATGCCAAAGGGAATACCCAGACGTCTGGAAGCTTCCTGGGCTACCAGCTGGCCTACGCGGGTGATCTTAAAGGCCGTCTTTTTGATGGTTTCACAGAGCACCTCAAAATTAGCACCTCTCACCCTTTCCAGAGCCACCTTCACAACGCCCGGGCCGCTGACACCTACATTGATAATGGCGTCAGCCTCTGTAACGCCGTGGAATGCACCTGCCATAAAGGGATTATCGTCGGGAGCATTGCAGAATACCACCAGCTTGGCACAGCCTAAGGAGTCATTCTCCTTTGTTGCCTCAGCCGTTTCCGTCACAATCCGTCCCATAAGCTCTACCGCGTCCATATTCAGGCCTGTCTTTGTAGAACCCACGTTGACAGAGCTGCAGATCCGTTCGGTCTGAGCCAGGGCCTGGGGGATAGAAAGGATCAGATTCTTATCTGCTGTGGTCATGCCCTTGCTTACCAGTGCAGAATAGCCGCCGATAAAGTTTACTCCCACTTCCTTTGCCGCCCGGTCAAGAGTCTTTGCAATAGTCACAAAATCCTCCGGCCTTTTGCAGGCTGCACCGCCCACCAGCGCAATAGGGGTAACGGAAATACGCTTATTCACGATGGGAATCCCGAAATCGCGTTCAATATCCTTTCCGGTGGAAACCAGATTCTTTGCCAGAGTGGTGATTTTTGTGTAAATTTTTTCATTCAGAGCATCCAGATCACTGTCCGCACAGTCTAAAAGGCTGATACCCATGGTAATCGTGCGGACATCCAGTTTTTCATGCTCAATCATGTTGTTTGTTTCATTTACTTCATAAATATTTATCATAGCCCGTCTGTTCCTTCCCTTTTTTGCGCTTATCAGATTCTGTGCATCTTTGTGAAGATTTCTTCTCTCTGGATCTTAACAGAAACGCCGATTCCCTCTCCCAGCTTTTCAAGCTCCTCTGCCGCCTGTCCGAAGGAACTGTCCAGAGCACTGATGTCCACGATCATCATCATGTTGAAATATCCCTGTACAATGGTCTGGGAAATGTCCAGAATATTGATGCGGTGCTCTGCCAGATAGGTACATACCTTTGCAATAATTCCTACTGTGTCTTTTCCAACTACTGTAATGATTGCTTTGCTCATGCTCATTCTCCTCTTTCATTGTAATGGCTATATTATATATTAAACTTGCTAATAATAGCAAGAATAATTATAAATAAACAATATCGCTCATCCTGTCTCTGGATGCTACGGAGATAGAAAAATCAGATGCTCCGTAGGGGCAGTCGCCCTCATCAATTTCCAGGCGGACCGTTTCATAAGCCAGCTCCGGATAATTGTTTTCCTTGCTCAGATGGCCTAAAAAGATCTTTTTTAAATGGTCATGGAGGATCCGGTTTAAAAGACGTCCTGCGTTTTCGTTGGACAGATGGCCGTGATCTCCCAGGATCCTGCGTTTTAAAGGATAAGGATAAGGGCCTGTCTCCAGCATACGGACATCATGATTAGATTCTAAAAGCACTGCGTCAAGGCCCTTAAGGTTCTCTACAATGTATTCATCAAAATGGCCCATGTCCGTGGCCACGGCTACGCATTTTTTCTGGTGCTCTACCCGGTATGCAACCGGATCTGCTGCATCATGATCAATTTTAAAGGGATGTATCTTAAGATCTCCCACCATAAAATCCACATCAGGATCAACGGGCTTTAAAAGCTGTCTGTCAAAATTTCCCAGGCTGCTGCAGGAGGCGATTCCCGCCAGAGTCTTTTGCGTACCGTAAATGGGCAGATGATACTTTCTGGAAATCACCCCAAGCCCCCGGATATGATCCGAATGTTCATGGGTGATCAGAATCCCTGCCATATCGCCTCCTGCCAGCCCAAGCTCATTTAACCCTGCCATGATGCGTTTATTGCTGATTCCGGCATCTACCAGGATATGAGTCTGATCGGAGCCGATATAAATACAGTTTCCGCTGCTTCCGCTTGCTATGCTTACCATTCTCATGTATCTATTCCTTCCCGTCCGTGCAGCAGCTCCCTTACCTGCGCGGCTGTACATTCCTGACTGTGGTTGTTATCGATCACCGCATCTGCCAGAGCACGAAACTCTTCATCCGAAGCCTGGCTTTCCATAATTGCCATCGACTTTTCCAAAGAATAGCCCCGGCTTTCCATCAGGCGGGATATACGGTTTTCTTCTGATGTATAAAGATACCACATTTCATCGCACTTGTCACGAAATTCTTTTGAAGGAAGGGCTGTTTCTATGACAACCCTCTCACTGCCGCAGGAATATGCCTCCGTAAGGACCGCGTTCCAGGTCAGCGGATGTGTGATCGCATTTACCTGTTTTCGTTTTTGTGGATCCTTAAAGATCTGCTCTGCCAGTCGGGCCCGGTCAATCCTGCCGTCGGGCCTTAAAATGTCCCGGCCAAAAAGAGCAGCTATCTCTTCAAATGCTGCCTCCCCCGGCTCCAAAAGCCTCCTGGCCGTAAGATCGGTCTGAATCACATAAAAACCGTAGTCGATCTTTCAAAATGGGAGAGAACCCGTGCTCTTTCCCCGCCCCCACACTCCGATCAGGCCAAGGATAATGTCTGTTTTTCCTGCCATCGTCTGTCCTCCTGAATGTTCTATTTGGCATCAAACCAGGAGGCTCCTGTCTGGGCTTCCACCTCCAGAGCGACCTGTAAGCTGGCCGCATGCTTCATGCGGTCTGTCAGAAGAGTTTTTTACCTCTTCCTCTTCCTCTAACGGAGCTTCGATCAAAAGTTCATCGTGGATCTGCAGGACAATCCGGGAACGCAGCCCTCTTTTCCTTAACTCCCGATCCACATCGATCATGGCAATCTTCATAATATCCGCCGCGGAACCCTGGATGGGGAATTCATAGCCACACGCTCTCCAAACTGACGCTGCATGAAATTGGATGACTTAAACTCAGGGATGGGCCTGCGCCGTCCGTAAAGGGTAGTCACATAGCCCTGCTCCTTTCCCTGCTTTACCAGACCGTCCAAAAAGGCCTTTACTCCGGGATAGGATTCAAAATATCGTTCAATATACTCCTTTGCTTCCTTTCGGGAGATGCTTAAGTCCTCGCTGAGTCCAAAGGCACTGATGCCGTAAACAATGCCGAAGTTGACCGCCTTGGCGTTGCGCCGCTGAAGAGGCGTCACCTTATCCAGAGGCACATGGAATACCTGGGAAGCCGTAGCTGCGTGGATATCCCTGGATTCTCTGTAAGCCTCGATCAGCCCTGCATCCCCGGACATATGGGCCAGGATACGAAGCTCGATCTGAGAATAATCCGCATCAATAAAAATACAGCCTTCCTTTGGCACAAATACCCGGCGTATCTCCCGTCCGAGTTCCATACGGACGGGTATATTCTGAAGATTGGGTTCTGTACTGCTGATGCGGCCTGTAGCTGTAATGGTCTGGTTAAATTTGCCGTGGATGCGGCCATCCTCTCTGATAAATCCGGCCAGACCCTCCGCGTAGGTGGAATTTAACTTGGCAAGCTGGCGGTAATCCAGGATTTTCTGCACCACCGGATGGTCTGCCGCCAGCTTTTCCAGCACATCTGCCGCCGTAGAATAGCCCGTCTTTGTCTTTTTTCCACCCGGAAGCTTCATTTCACCAAAGAGAATCTCTCCCAGCTGCTTAGGGGAATTGATATTAAATTCTCTTCCCGTATCCTCATATATTTCTTTTTCCAGACGGGCAATCCCAACCTTTAGCTTGTCTCCGTATTCCTTTAATTTTTCTCTCTGAACCTGTATGCCTTCCTTCTCCATATGATACAGACTGTAAATCAGCGGCATTTCAATCTCTGTGTACAGTGTATACATTTCTTCATCCAAAAGGCGTTTTTCAAAATCCCTGCGGATTTCCATACCGCATAGGCCATATAGCAGGCACAGTCCGCCGCCTTTTCCTCTTCCTGAACCAGCAGATCACCGATCTGGCCTTTTCCAAGAAGATCCGTCCGGGAAGGCAGGTCTTCTGAAAGGTAATCCTTTGCAAGGGTATCATAATCGTAGGTATCTTTTAAGGGATTTAAAAGATAGCCCGCCACTCCCGCATCATAAACAGGCGCTGAATCTTCCAGTTCCAGCACAGGAAGCATAGCCTTTAAATCCAGAACCCACACCGGATGAGAACCGCCGCAGATTTTTTTGCCTCCCGGATCAGATCCTTACTGCTTATCTCTTTCCCGGTACGGATACAGTAAATCTCCTTCTCTCCCAGACAAAGCCCCATACCTGCCGCTGCAAAAACCTCGCTTTCTTCTGTTTCATCCGGCTTAAGGCCGCCTGCATCATCGAAAGAAAAGGAAAGCTGTTCTTCTCCTGCACTGCCTTCTTCCTCAGGAAGCACTGCAGAGGCAAAATCAGCTGCATTCCTGTTACAGCTGCATTCCGGGCCCTTTTTAAGACCGCCTCTGCCTCCTTCCTTCCGGTAATAACCTGAAACTGTTCTTTGATTTCCAGAGGATTTTCCCCTGCCGCATCCGGAGAAAAACGGCTTAAAATGGACTTAAAGCCCATACGCTTCATAAACCGGAACGCCTGAGGGGTGTACAGATTCTCCACCTTTGCATCCTCATAAGAAAATTCCACCGGACAGCGGGTGCAGATAGTGGCAAGCTCCTTGCTCATCTGTGCTAAATCATAATGTTCTCCCAGGGCCTTCTGTGCTCTGGGCGGACGGATCTCCTCCAGATGGGCATAGGCATTTTCAATGGAACCGTAAGACACGATCAAACTGGTCGCCGTCTTTTCTCCAATAGAAGGAACTCCCGGTATATTATCAGAGGAATCGCCCATAAGGGCCTTTACATCAATAAATTCTTCCGGGGAAACCTGATACTCCCGCTTTACATCTTCCGGATAATAATCATGGATCTCTGTCGTTCCCCGGCTGGTTTTGGGAATACGGATCTTAATATGGCTGTCTGCCAGCTGTAAGAGATCCCGGTCTCCCGAAACAACCGATACCTCAGCGCCCTTCTCCTGGCACCGCTTTGCCACGGTTCCCAGAATATCGTCGGCCTCATAGCCGGCCAGAGTCAGGATCGGGATTTCCATGGCGGTCAGTGCTTCTTTTATAAGAGGCACCTGCTCTCTTAACTCTTCGGGCATAGGCTTTCGGGTCCCCTTGTATGCATCAAACATTTTGTGGCGGAAGGTAGGCTCCGGCAGGTCAAAGGCCACTGCCAGATGATCCGCCTTCTCCTCCTCTAAAATCTTCAGCATAATATTTAAAAAGCCGTATACCGCATTGGTGTGCAGCCCCTCTGCATTGGTCAGATCCGGTACTCCGTAAAAGGCACGGTTTAATATACTGTGTCCGTCGATCAGTACAAGTTTGTCCATATTTTTTTAATTCCTCCTATTCTAAACGCCAAAGAATCCCCAGATGCGCAGCTGCAGGATCAGAACCAGAAGCACCGACCAGAAGCATAATGTGTTCACTGCATAAACCGCCGTGCGCAGAATATCCAGTGAGTGAATTCTCTGCCTGGACAGCTCCAGGGCTGTTTCCAGAGCGCCCTTTATATTGTACGTTCCGCTTCCCTCATCTAACTGCCTGATCCCCACATCTACGGTAAAATAGATCTCCAGCTCCTCCCTGCACTCCGGGCAGTGATCGATATGCTTTAAAAAGCCTTCCAGCTCCTGATCGGTAATACTTCCATTGATATAGGGCATCACAAGACGCTCCGCTTCCTCACAGGTCATATAAATGGCACCTCCTTTGGGCCGCTGTGAATGTAAATCCATGCTTTATATCATACAATAAAAAAATATGGTTTTCAACCAAAGTCCCCTGCTGCATTTCCAAAAATCCATTCCTGAAAAACAAAAAAGCCTCAAAAGCTGTATTTTCAAGCTTTTAAGACTTTTCATCCTGCCGGCGGCGGGACTTGAACCCGCACGCGGTTACCCGCAACAGATTTTGAGTCTGCATCGTCTGCCATTCCGACACGCCGGCATCGTTTCACAACGGTTGTTATTTTACCATAAACGTCAGATTTTGGCAAGTGCTTTTCTGTTTATTTTTTCTTGTCCCCTGTGCATGCCACTTCCAGAACAGATGTTTGCGCCTGATTTTTATATTCCTCCACGATCCCGGCCCTGTTTCGTCCGATCACGTTGCTTAACTCCTTTTCTGTAATCATCCCTTTAAAATACATTTTCACCACATCCATGGGACTGGTCCCGACCCTGGCGATCAGTTCAAGGTATGTCATGGCCTTTTTCCTCCTTCTTGCCCCCACTTTCTTTACACGCTCTAATACTATATGCATCAGCCATGCAAAAATATGACTGTTTTTTCCTTTCCTTCACGAATTTGTAAGTTTTTCTTCAAACCCTGTCCATGAGTTTCAGGTATAATTATTTTATTACAAATGAAAAAGGAGGACCCTATGGATAAAAGCAAGAAAATAATGATCGGAGCAATCGGCACTGTGGTAGTGGCCGGAGGTGTGATAATCGGACTGATCCTGGGACGTACGCCGCCAAAAGCAGATCTTTCTACCATTCATACAGAAGCATCAACGGAAGCTCCCGCAGAAAACAAACCGCAGGAAACAAAAGCACCTGAAACAGAACCATCAAAGGCACCTGAAGAATCGGTAACCGCCATCTCTGCAAAGGTGATGACCTATACCTCCGGAAAGGTATCCATTGAATATCCGGCGATTGAGCAGATGGAGGATGAGGAAAAGCAGAGCCGGATCAATGAACATTTAAAGGCAAATGCCCTTTCCATTCTGGATGCTTATGAGATCAATGAAAGTGCAGATACCCTTTCTGTTTCCTGCGAAATCATATCCGCCGATCCCAAGCGTCTCACCGCTGTATATACCGGAGAACTGAGCATCGAAGGCGGCGCTCATCCCAGCCGCATTTTTTACACCAATACACTGAATCTGAACCAGATGAAGGATATGGGACTGAATGACTTCACAGACGCCTATACCATGGCAGGCTATGTGCTAAGTGAAGACGTACGTTTTCCAAAGCTGAATGCCGAGGAAACAAGCGCTGCCTTGGAATACCGGAGCACACAGTCTATGGAAGCATTGACCGCTGTTTTTGAAAATGCAGATTTCCCGCTTTCCGGGAAAGAAACCTGGCCGGAATCCTTCAGCTATGAAAAACAGGGCCGGATTTACTTCTCTCTTCCCGTCCCCCATGCTCTGGGAGACTATGTGATCGTAGAATTTGATCCGGCCACCAAATAAGCGTTAAACGATAATTCCTTGAGTTTTCCATTGCACCCCGGCCTTTTATCCAGTATAATGAATGTACGTTAAAAAATATACAAAGGAGCACTGCTTTTATGGAACAGATAATGGTTTTTAATCATCCGCTGATTCAGCACAAAATTTCAATCCTGCGCAACAAGAGTACCGGAACGAATGAATTCCGCGCCCTAATCGAAGAGATTGCCATGCTTATGGGATACGAGGCTTTAAGAGATCTTCCTTTAGAGGATGTTGAGGTAGAGACACCTTTAGAGACCTGCATGACGCCTATGATCGCCGGACGCAAGCTGGCTGTAGTTCCCATCCTGCGCGCTGGCCTTGGCATGGTAAACGGCATTCTGGCTCTGGTTCCCAGCGCAAAGATCGGCCATATCGGCCTTTACCGCGACGAGGTAACCCATGAGCCTCATGAGTATTACTGCAAGCTTCCAAGCCCCATTGAGGAGCGCACCATCATTGTCACCGATCCCATGCTGGCAACCGGAGGCTCCGCCGTGTCTGCTGTTGATTTCATCAAACAGCATGGCGGGAAAAAAATCAAATTTATGGCGATCATCGCTGCTCCCGAGGGCTTAGAGCGCCTTCACAAGGCACATCCGGATATCCAGATCTATGTAGGCCATCTGGACCGCTGCCTGAATGAAGATGCCTATATCTGTCCGGGTCTGGGCGATGCAGGCGACCGTATTTTCGGCACAAAATAATCCCGTTCCCATCATAAAAAACCTCCTCTCTTTCACAGGTTTTCCCGGATTGAGAGGAGGTCTTTTTATGCGCATCATGCGTTAAATCTTATCTTCTATTTACTTTACTACCTTTACAGTGCTGCTGGAAGCTGCTGTGCTCTTCTTTGCTCTGGTTCTCTTTGGTTTTGGAGCAGGCTCTTCTGCCTCTGCCTTAACGGCTTCAGCTTCTGCATCTCTGTTTTCCTTTACGATCACATTTTCCTGATTCTTGTAAATGGAATTTGCCGCTACACAGCCTCTTACACTGGAAAGAGGATATACAACGCTGTTTTTTCCGATTACGGTACCCGGATTTAATACGCTGTTGCAGCCAACTTCAACACAGTCTCCTAAGATTGCGCCGAATTTCTTAAATCCAGTCGTCACATCGCCGTCCTCTGCGTGAACCTTTACCAGGCTCTTGTCAGACTTTACATTAGAGGTCACTGCGCCTGCGCCCATATGTGCCTTGTAGCCCAGGATGGAATCGCCTACATAGTTGAAGTGAGGTACCTGAACCTCGTCAAACAGCAGGGCATTCTTTAACTCACAGGAGTTTCCTACTACAGCCTTTTCACCGATGATTACATTGCCTCTTAAAAATGCGTTGTGGCGCACATTGGCTCCCGCACATATGATCATAGGGCCTGTCATCATAATCGTAGGCGCAACCTTTGCAGTTTTATGGATCCAGATATCTTTACCGATCTTCCGATACTCATTTTCAGGAAGAAGGGGTCCCAAAGAACGGATGAAATCGCCGATCTCCGGCAGTACCTCCCATGGATATGCGTGATTGTCAAAGATCCTTTCTGCAATGGTATGGCTCATGTCAAAAAGCTCTTTCATCTTCATTTCTTCCAATTTCATTGATCAGTTCTCCTTTTTTGTTTATAAAATACAGCAGCCGCGTCAAAAAGTCCTCTCAGATCGTACTGATTGTTCAGGCGGATCACATTGACGGTTCTTCCTGCTACAAAGCGTTCCAGCTTTTCCATATATTCGCCGGAGGTAATGAAACCCTCGGCTACATAGGTCAATCCCTTTTCCCAGCTGGCTGTGAGCTCCGGATTTAAAAGCTGGCGGATGGAATGATCCACCACATCATACACCATTTCCCCTAAAAGGGACGGCGTGATCACCTGTGTCTTTCCATTTAAAGAAAGATACTGGATACTCACCAGTTTTTTTAAAATCTCCGCGCGGGTGGCGCTGGTACCGATACCGCTTCCCTTGATCTGGGCCCGCAGCTCCTCATCCTCAATGAGCTGGCCCGCATTTTCCATCGCCAGGATCATAGAGCCTGAGGTATATCGCTTGGGAGGTGAGGTTTCCCCTTCCTTCACCCGCAGATCCGCTACAGTAAGTATATCATTTTTTTTCAAATCTGCAAGCACCTGTAACAGTTCTGTTCTGTCAACTTTTGGGGATTCTGTATTATTTTTATCGGGATTCTC
>ENA-OQAB01001672-OQAB01001672.1-human-gut-metagenome-genome-assembly--contig:-NODE-1672-length-10230-cov-2.514600_pt1 | contig 10230 bp, 16 predicted proteins | sample MGYA00242490_ERZ504517 | MGnify/ENA primary metagenome ERZ504517 (study PRJEB26092, sample SAMD00036298) | human gut metagenome | host: Homo sapiens | study: EMG produced TPA metagenomics assembly of... | reverse complement strand
CAAATCAGCTTCAATGCATTTCTACAATTAATGCAAATGTGATATGCATCGAAAACACATATGCTTGGCGGCTATATAGAAAGCACGGAATAAAAAATGGAGAACTAAAAAGGAATAAAAAAGAAAACGGGTCAGCGATAATATCTGCGTTCAGCAAGATGGGACAATTATCTTATTAGAGGTTTATGATAATGGAGAAAAAATAGGCATTCCGTTCATATTGAATTTGTGTGGAGGATGGGAGGTATACAGGATAAAATTTGAAAAAGTAAATATTTGTGAAGAATACTTTGCGATTGTATTTCAAAATCCACCTATGTGGATTGTTGGAAAATACAAGAAAAACACACAATCGGGATTATTCAATTACTTTGTTCAGGCAGGGGTGAAGTTTAACTGTCAGATCAGCCAAAATCGAATCAAACAGGCGTTATATATGGAATTTGCACCGCAAATCGAAAATACCACGCAGACATGGATATTAACTGAATTGGGAGGATGGAATAATGGCAAGTTTATGTCTGCAGAAAACTTTCCTTTTGGATTCCGACAAGATTTTCCGAGGCTTCCAGTTATGCAAAAGCAATTTGAAAGATTACATAGAACAGATAATTTGAAGGAATATTTACAGATTTTTCAGATGATGAAAAATTCTAAAGACAAAGTTCTCTTGCAGGAGATAGTTGTATGGGGATTGCTTGCAAGTATTTTTGCAGCAGAAGGGATGAAAGTTATGCTTTGCTTGAATTTGGTTTTCTTGCAGGGAGAACTAAGACCAATTTTCTCACAGGTATTTCAGGTTTTTAATCGGAGCAGTTCGGAAGTAATATGTGCTGATTGGAATACCGCACAAGTAAAAGAGAATCTTATATCATGTAATGATGAGATTCTTATTGTGGATGCATTTCAAACGATAGGGAATACGTATCAAAAACAAAAAAGTAAAGGAGAATGTTGAAAAAAATTAGGACGAAAGATTTGTGAGGAAAAAACAAGAGTTTACGATATTAGCCGTTGAAGTTAATTGTGGATTGGTGGTGATGAACACTGAAGATTCTTCAAGGAAACGTAATAAACATTTTTCATCACAGAAGATTTTTTTGATGATATATCAACTGTTGAAAATATTTTGAACGGTAAAGTTGTAGAGATGTTTTTGACTCGATTTTATTGAAGTTTTCTGAAAATAATTTAACTCAAATAAGAAGGATTATTCGAAAAAACAGAAGTGTCGTGTCATAATAAAAAAAATTGCATTACTTCAAGCAACCTGGCAGATTCTAAATATGTTTTGGGAAGGAGAAGGAGTTGATTTATGTGTTTATTTATCACTGATGAAAGAAATGGATTGGGAAGAAATGTTGAATCAAGCATTAGTAGAAGAAGACGCATTAGATATTTTCGTTAATGTAATACGAAATGAAATTTCATATTTTGCAGTATTGCCTAAAAATAGAAATATTAAATATACAAAAAATGCCCTCTATTTTGATGAAAATTGGCTGTATATTCCAACAAAAGTTTTGGACGAGATGTTAAAACACGGAGGGGTGCTTAGCGAAAAATTAAATATATTATATACTTTGAAAAAGGCTGGAAAGTTGAAGTGCGACCAAGATGGGCTTTCTAAAAAAGTTCAAGTTGAAAGCCAAAGGAGTGAATATTATTCCATTTCAAAAGGGTTTTTCAATAAGCCTGGTATACCGAGTATTGTAGATTTGGGGGGAATAAATGAATGATTCAAGATTTAGAAAAACGAGAAGTCGAGATTGTGTATAAACCTAACGCACATTTCCTTATTACCGGTAAGTCCGGAACTGGAAAAACTTTTTATTGTTGCAGAAAACTGGAAGAAGAACTTAGGAAAAACAAGGCGATGTTGCTAATTGATTACTCGAGTAGTTACACCGAGAAGGAGTTGCAGAAAAATAAGTTTCAATATCGAAGGGGAACAGAGATTTTTGATATTTCTGATGGAAAAGGAATGACTTTCCATTTGGATACAAGAAATATGACGGGAACAGTGACAGATGCATTGATTCATGCATTGGATATCAAAAGTTACTATCAGAAAAAAATCTTGAATGAGGCAATTGTAAAAACAATTTGTATTTTTAAATGCTTAAAAATAGAACAGTTATTTTCCTGCTTAGAACGAATGGGAGAGATGGAGGAGGTTGGTGCAGAATATAAGAAAAATGTTGGACATTTGTTGACACGGTTAGCGCCATATAAGGAAATGTGTGCAATTTGCTTTTAAGGCTGTAAAGAAAGAAAAAATTGCAAAAGTGGCGGGTTAACAATTATACAACTTTCAAGTTTTCCAAAACTTCAAAGAAAAATTTTTGACCAATTTTCTTTTAGAGGTAATTTGGAGAGAGGTAAGAGGTGGGCATCAAAAATGGGATTTCATTTTGTTGGACGAATTCCAAAATTTGTCAGTTCGTTCAGGAACAGCTTTATCGGCTATGCTGCGAGAAGGAAGAAAGTTTGGGCTTGGCGTATGGCTTTCATCACAATTTCTTGGAAATTACAGCCGAGAGGAAATGGATACGTTAATGCAAGCAGGGAATATGATGTTTTTTAAGCCTGTTGAACGAGAAATGCGATTGATTGCAAGTATGATTGATTATAATGAAATTTCGATTTGGCGGAATATCTTGCAAGATTTGCAAGTGGGAGAGGCTGTACTGAAGGGGCGTTATTGTTTAAAAACAAATAGACGAGAAGTAGAAACACCCATTATTTGCAAAATAGAAAAAACTAAAGAAGAAGTAAAAGTATCTATTTAAAAAAGAAGAAGGAGGCTAGAATTATGTACAATGCAACATGTTATGATGTTAAAGGGAATACATTATTGAGAAGAAAAAAATTGCGGAGTCAGAGAATGCAAAAAAATAGTTCTGAGAAAGAAAAATCAACTCAATTTCGTTTGATATGTGTTTTCCCTGAGAAGACACCTGATGAAGAAAATGTGAAGAGCGAGGTGCGCAGCATTCTACATATGGAATTGCAGCACCAACTACAACAAATCGGCTAGAGATACAGTCGTAAATGAAAAAATATAATGCAGGGCAAAGTGTCCCTGCATTTCAATTATCAAAGGAGGTCATCACCATGAAGCGAATCCGCATGTTGTTAAGGGTAAGCTCTGACCAACAGTTAGAAGCAGATGGGGATTTATCTATTCAAAGAAAAATCCTTATGGAATACATACAAAAACAAGAAGATTGGATTTTGGATGGAAAAGAATATTTCGAAGGAAGTAAAAGTGCATACAAAAACACCGCATCGCAGAGAGAAATATTACAGGAAATCTTACAGGATGCTCAAAATAAGGAATTTGATATTTTAGTTCCGTACAAAGATGACCGTGTAGGTCGTTTGATGTGGGACACGTCGTCTTATATTATGAATTTAAAGGAATTTGGCGTAGATGTTTACACTGTAAAAGATGGGTGCATTTCTCCGGAAACAGATGATATTATGGGACAGATGATGTTGACCTTTCGTTATGCAAATGCACAAAAGAGCAGTGCCGATACAGGCATGAGAGTAAAGGATACGGCACAAAAACTGGTAGAACAGGGAAAGTTTATGGGCGGAAAAGCACCTTATGGATATGAGCTGGAGTATTCCGGGGAAGTGAGCAAGCATGGAAGGGCTTTGAAGCATTTGGTTGTAGTGCCGGAACGAGCAGAGATGGTTAAGTACATTTACAGCTTGTCTTTTAATAAGGAATTTGGTTCTGCAAAGATTGCACAGCTATTAAATAAAAACAGTAAATATAAGGAATTAGCACCGAATGGTATTTGGAAATCAGGGACAATCACAAGCATTTTGACCAATCCAATTTATGCGGGGTTTACTGCTTATAAACGCAGGGAACGCACCAATGGAAAATATAAAAGGCTGGATAGCAAAGAGTGGGTTTTGGCAAAAGAAGCGGATGAGGCGATTCAGATTATAGAACCGGAGATGTGGAATCGCACACAGGAAAAAAGAAAATTACGGGGAAAGAAGTATACTGAAAAGTTAGAAAATCAAAATATTACTGTTATCCATAAGAATGAAGGTATGCTTGCCTTGATAGATGTGATATACTGTGGCTATTGCGGAAGTAAACTTACGAACGGAAGCAAATACAATTATTGGACAATCAAAAGCACTGGAGAAAGGAGAGCGAGCAGAACGCCCATTTATAAATGTCAGGGCGCCTGGCAAGGGATTCCTCATAATGAAGCCAAACAATTTCAAGCCAAGGAAATTGAGCCGGTAGTTTTTGAAGCTATAGCAGCTTATATTGGTAGACTGCAGGAAAATGAAAATGTATTTGATGAAATTCAAAAAAATCAGAATAAAGAGAAGACTGCTATGGCAAAAGAATTAAGAAAAGAGCAGGAGGAGGCAGAGAAAATCAGAAAAAAAATTTTCTGTCATGGAAGAAAATATTCCAAATGCCATGTCAGGAGAATATCCATTATCTTTTAGATGAATTGGTGACGCTGATTAAGAAACAAAAAGAATCACTGGAACAGCAGGAAATAGTTGTAAAAGAAAAAGAACTTGCTTTTCAGAATGCAGAGGTATCTGTTAACGATTGGGAAGAATTGAAACAGAAGATACCTACTTGGCAGGAGGTTTTCCTAAATGCAGATGGAGAGGCAAAGAGGGTTTTGGTGAATCGACTGATTCAGAGGATCGAAGTGAAAAAGGATGAGATTAAAGTATTCTTTAAAATTAATTTGGACGATTTCTTTTGTCACCCCCGAATCAGTGGCGATTCCGGTACCATTCAGTATAGACGCGGTTTAGTGTAAATGACATAATCGCGAGCACATTTGCACGGATAGTATCCTGTGGCCATGTGGCATAAATTTCGCTGGATGCCACATTTTTGATATAATCTTTATATTTGACATAGTAGTTTTTGGCAGTGCTGTCTCGCGGAGAGCCGTCGTGAACGACAATGTATTCCGGTACGACAACCCGGCTCAGTACAATTTCGCCGGTTTCCTGCAGAGGCTTGATTTCATCTTCTGGAATTTTAGGTGGATATTCTCCATATAATGTGTGAGCGGGAATAACAAATACATCTTCCGGAGGTTCTGGATCGGTCATCGGGTGCATAGTAATATTCTGGATGGCGGTGACGTCCGGAAGGATTTCTGCCCCGGCAATGCTTAGTGGTTCGAAACCAGGAGCAGACACGTTCAGAGTGTATTCGGAATATGGCTGATATTCGATAGTTGGATTTAGGCTGTATTCAAGTGGTGGTGTATCTAATTCCAACACTTCGGTCTGTCCTGAGGAATCGGTTGTCAATTCTTCAATCGGAGATCCTGGAACGCCGGTATAAGTAATGGATATTTTAGCCTCTGAGATTGGATAGGAATTTATGTCGGAGGTGACATTGATCTGAAGTTTTCCTTTATCAGCGTTGTCAATCTGTGCGGTAGTGATACGGTTCATAAAAATACCTCATAGGAAATCTATTACTGTTATGATATTCTGGAAAAAAGGGATTGTGAATAAAAGAGGAGAGAAATATGGCGAGAAAAAAGAAGAGAGGTTGTCTCGGAATGATTTTGGGCATTGGAATGAGTGTAGCGGTCGTTGTTGTTCTGGGGATGGTTGGAACATATGGATTAAAATGGAAAAGAAGCTATGAAAAGCGAATGAAATTCCGTATCAAAAGGTCAATTTGAAAGAGACGAATCCGGCACAAAAATATTATTATGAATCGTTGTCTGAAAAAGACAAAGTGGTGTATCAGGAAATTTTTGCAAGGAGTGTTGGATGGAAACGGGGAAATTTATCTGCACAGTGCAGATGCAAAAAAGAACAATCAGTTGTTTCAATTTGTGCTCAATGATTATCCGGAGATTTTCTGGTGTGACGGAAGAGGGAAGACAACGATTTACCAAAAAGGAACAGAAAGCTATTCTGTTTTAAACCCTGAATATCAGTATGGACAAGAAGAGCGGGAGCGCAAACAAAAAGAGATTGATGCAATAACACAGGAAGTGCTTGATGGAGCGCCGAAGGATGGGGCAGAGTATGAAAAAATTCAATATGTATATGAATATGTGATCAACCATACGGATTACAGGGAAGGAGCCTCAGACAATCAGAATATTTACAGTGTATTGGTTAACGGGGAATCTGTCTGCGCAGGCTATGCGAGAACGACGCAGTATTTATTGGAGCGGTTGAATGTATTTTGCACTTATGTGACAGGGACAGCCAAGCGTCCTGAATCAAGTGAAGAGGTGCCGCATGCGTGGAATTTGGTCTCTTGTGGAGAAGACTATTACTATGTGGATACAACATGGGGAGACCCGGTGTATTTGGAGGAAGTGGACACAAATATTGTTTATGATTACCTCTGTATCTCGGAGGAGGAATTGTTTCAGACCCATAAGCCGGATGATGTGATCGCACTTCCAAAATGCACGGCTAAAGATGCGAATTATTATGTGTTGAATGGGATGTATTATGAGACATATGAAAAGATACCATTCTTGCAAAGATGAAAGAGAGCATTCAAAATAAGCAAAGCCAGGTCGTTTTTAAATTTGCAAATGAAGCGGTATATGCAGAAGCAAAAGAGCCGATGCTGGAAGAAATGGTGAAAGAGGCCGCGGAGTATTTGGGAAAATTATATCAGTTATCCCGTGTCAAATATTCTTATAAAGATGAAGAAATACTGCATAAAATCAGCAATTTTCTGGAGCTATGAATAATCTGTTTTTATGTGTTACAATAGAGAGCGAAGAAGGAGGAGTACCATGTATAAGATATTGATTGTAGAAGATGATATGATGATTGCGAAGACACTGAGCAGTCATTTGGAAAAATGGGACTATGAAGTGCGCTATGTCAAAGATTTTAAAAATGTGATGAATGAATTTTTTGGAGTTTGATCCGCAGCTGGTGCTGATGGATATTATATTGCCACTGTTTAATGGGTTTCACTGGTGTACGGAGATACGAAAAATAGCAAAGACACCGATTGTATTTTGTCGTCGGCATCCGATAATATGAATATTGTGATGGCGATGAATATGGGCGGCGATGATTTTATTGAAAAACCATTCGATCTGAATGTTGTGACAGCCAAAGTGCAGGCAATGCTGCGAAGAGCCTACTCATTTCAGGGAAATTTAAATGTTCTGGAGCATCAGGGACTGTTGCTGAATCTGAATGATGGGATTGTAAGCTATAAAGAAAAAAAGACGGAATTGACTAAAAATGAATTTAAGATTTTGCAAGTTTTGATGGAGCATGCAGGAAAAAATTGTGACAAGAGAAGAGTTGATGACGGCACTTTGGGAGAGCGATGCTTTTGTGGATGACAATACACTGACAGTCAATGTCACAAGGCTTAGGCGGAAACTTGCTGAACTTGCTGCTGTAGAGTTTATAAAGACAAAGAAAGGGATTGGATATATTATAGAGACATGAAAGAATTCAGATCATACTGGAAGAAAAATAAAAGATGGATAGGAATTAGCTTTAGTTTCGCTGTGATTTTTACAGTCATTTTAATGTTGTATGATATATCGGCAGACACCGTGTGGTATGCATTTGCACTTTGTTTTAGTGTGGAGGTGATTCTTCTTGCTGTTGATTTTGTGAAATATTATGGAAAATGTAAGCGGATGGAGGAACAGTATCTCAATATCAATATCTGTGTCCCGGAGGATGGAGAACCTGAGGATCTGGTGGAGAGGTATTATCAGGAGATGGTTAATACACTGTTCGAGGGGAAAGCGAAAATAGAGTCTGATAACAATATCGCTAGAAAAGAAATGCTTGATTACTACAGTCTTTGGGTGCATCAGATAAAAACACCGATTGCCGCAATGCGGATTTTACTTCAGGCTGCTGAGGAGATTTCATTTGAAAAACGCACTGAGCTTGAGATGGAGCTATTTAAAATTGAACAGTATGTGGAGATGGCACTGTCTTATATCCGTTTGGGGAATATGGCATCAGACTTAAAGCTGCAGTGGTACCCGATGGATGAGATTATCAAACCTGCAGTAAAAAAATACTCTAAGTTATTTATTCTCAAGAAAATAAAACTGAAATATGAGCCGATTGAGAATAAGATACTGACAGATGAAAAGTGGCTTGGCCTTGTTGTCGAACAGATTTTATCCAACGCACTGAAGTACACGAATGAAGGAACGATTTCTATTTATTTAGAACCAAAGAAAGAGAATGTACTGGTGATAGAAGATACCGGAATTGGTATTTGGCAGGAAGATCTTCCACGTGTGTTTGAAAAAGGATTTACCGGGTATAACGGAAGAACAGATAAGAAATCGACGGGAATCGGCCTATATCTTTGCAAAAGCATCGTCGATAAATTAAATCATAGAATTTATATATCATCGGAAGTGTCAAAAGGAACAAAAATCTTTTTGAATTTGAACCGTGATGATTTTCGATTAGAGTAAAAGGGAGAAGTAAGATGAGTAACATAAGAAAAAAAATAGCGGCTTGTCTGGCAGTAGTACTGGTGTTTTCTGTGACAGGCTGCGAGAACTTGAATAAAACCGTACAAAACGATGGTAAGCAGATTGAAGTGACAAAGCATATTGAGGTTGAGTCAGTACCGGAATATGCGGGAGAACCCTATGTCACGATTCATGATAACAAACCGGATTTTACGGAGGCAGAACTTGATGAAGATGTGTTTGAGTCCTACAGTGAACTGGATGCAAAAAGGCAGATGTGGCGTGGCGGAAGCGATGATTGGAAAAAGAGTTGATGCCAAAGTGAGGAAAGAGGAAAAATCGGGCAGATCAAACCATCCGGATGGCATACGGTCAAGTATGATAATGTAGATGGAAAGTATTTGTATAATCGGTGTCATTTGATTGGCTATCAGCTCACTGCGGAAAATGCCAATGAAAAGAATCTCATTACGGGGACAAGATATATGAATGTGGATGGAATGCTTCCATTTGAAAACATGGTGGCAGATTATATAAAAGAGACAGAACATCATGTCCGTTACCGTGTAACACCGATTTATGAGGGGGATAATCTTGTTGCATCCGGCGTGGAAATGGAGGCAGAGTCTGTGGAAGATGAAGGAGAAGGACTTTCTTTTCATGTGTATGTGTACAACGTACAGCCTGGGATTGAGATTGATTATGCAACCGGAGACAGCCATGAAACAGATACAGAACAAACAAATCAGGCTTCAGATAATCAGGTAGAGAGTTACGTTTTGAACACGAACAATAAGAAGTTCCACAAACCAACCTGTTCAAGCGTCAAAGATATGAAGGGAAAAAAATAAAGAGACCTATGAGGGAACCAGAGAAGAATTGATTCAAAAGGGATATGAACCATGTGGCAGATGTAAGCCATAAAAAAGCAAATCAAACCAGTCATTTTGAACCTTACAAAAGTGTAAGATTGGATTGCAAAATTGTCACCTGAAATTATGGCAGGGAAAAATCTTTTCTTATACAATAAAGGAGCATTCAAGAAAGAGACAAAGTAGAAAGGTGGAAATGATATGGCATTATTAGAAGTAAAAAATGTAAAAAAAATATATACGACCCGTTTTGGAGGGAACCAGGTGCAGGCGCTCGCGGATGTGAATTTTTCGGTGGAGCCGAGAGAGTACGTGGCAATCATGGGAGAATCTGGTTCTGGGAAAACAACTCTTTTGAACATTCTGGCTGCGTTGGATAAACCGACAGGAGGAAAGGTTCTCTTAAAGGGAAGGGACTTAACTACGATCAAAGAACGTGAGATGGCTGCATTCAGAAGACAGAATTTGGGCTTTGTATTTCAGGATTTTAATTTATTGGATACGTTTTCTTTGAGAGACAATATTTTCCTTCCACTTGTATTGGCAGGGAAAAAATATCCGGAGATGGAAAGCAGACTTCGCCCGATTGTAGAGCAGCTTGGCATCACACATTTGTTGAACAAATATCCATATGAGGTGTCCGGGGGACAGAAGCAAAGGGCAGCAGTTGCAAGAGCGTTGATCACAAAACCACAGTTGATTTTGGCAGATGTAAACTGAACCCCATGTGCTTACTGTACATAGCGTGTACACAGTAGGATTACATGACAATATAGGTACATGATACACAAGTAATGAGAAAAAATGTGTATGCAGTAGGAAGAAAGTATTGATATCTGGTATGAGGAAAGACATCCTTGTAGCAGGTTTTTTATTGTCAATAATAGACA
>ENA-OQAB01001671-OQAB01001671.1-human-gut-metagenome-genome-assembly--contig:-NODE-1671-length-10231-cov-2.213579_pt1 | contig 10231 bp, 10 predicted proteins | sample MGYA00242490_ERZ504517 | MGnify/ENA primary metagenome ERZ504517 (study PRJEB26092, sample SAMD00036298) | human gut metagenome | host: Homo sapiens | study: EMG produced TPA metagenomics assembly of... | reverse complement strand
GTTCGACACGAGCGAAGACGGCGACCTTCGCTTCGTCCCCTTCGCCCCGCGCTTCGAGGCTCACCAGGGCCTCGTCTGGCGGTCCTCCATGCCCAACAAGCAGACGCAGGCGTTCCTCGACGCCATGGAACGCGTATGCGCGAGGCATGTGGGCGACGATGCGGGCATCTCGTAGACCGCACGCAACCGTATCGGCGTTTCCCGAAGTCCGGCAGCGGCCTGCGCGGACGCGGCGAAAGATTCTTCTCTCCCGCCCCTCCTCGCGTCGCCACGAAACCTCCATTTGACTTGGAGCCTGCTCCAAGGGGCACACTGGAACGCGACAAGACGATCGACGCATCGCATACGACGAGAGGAAACCCCATGGGAAAGAACGTCCTAGTGGTATCGGCCAGCCTGCGCCCGACCAGCAACTCGCACGCCCTCGCGCTCGCGTTCGCCGAAGGGGCGCGCGAGGCAGGTCACGACGTGGAGACGGTCAGCCTGCGCGGCAAGCGCATCGAGTTCTGCCGCGGATGCCTGGCTTGCCAAGCCGGCGCCGCATGCCCGCTGAACGACGATGCGGCCGCCATCGTGGAGCGCATCGTGGCGGCCGACGCCATCGCGTTCGCCACGCCCATCTACTTCTTCGAGATGGCTGGTCAGATGAAGATCCTGCTCGACCGCAGCAACCCGGCCTACGCTGCCGATCCTGCGTTTCGCGACGTGTACCTGCTGGCCACGGCGGCCGACGAGGACGCCCATGCGTTCGACGGGGCGACGAAGGGACTGCAAGGCTGGGTCGACTGCTTCGAGCAGGCACGCCTCGTGGGCGTGGTGACTGCCGCAGGAGTCGATGCGCCGGGCGCCATCGAGAAGCGCCTGCACGAAGTCAACCGCGCACGCCTCATGGGGTGCGGGGTTTAGGCGACGCACGGCCGCCGGCCATCTCAAGGGTTGCTTGAGGTTCTTCATGCCTCCCAAGCATGGTGAACCTTTCAATGTAGGCATTGGCCATCGGTTGAGCAGCGCGGTATGTTGATAGCAGGATAAACGGACTTCCCCACGACCTGCTAGGAGGCGCGCTATGCAAATCGCCGAAGTCGCGAAACGCTACGGAATCACGGTCGACACCATTCGCTACTACGAGCGCATCGGGCTCGTTCCCCCACGTCACCCGGCTACCCAACGGCATCCGCGACTTCACCGAATACGACTGCGGCTGGGTGGAGTTCATCCGCTGCATGCGCGAATCGGGCGTGCAGATCGAGGCGCTCGTGGAGTACGTGGCGCTGTTCCAAGAGGGCGAGCACACCGCCGCCGCTCGCCTCGAGATTCTGGAAGAGCAGCGCGCGAAGCTGGTCGCGAAACTCGATGAGATGCAGGCCACCGCGAAGCGTCTCGACGCCAAGATCGCCAGCTACCGGCCGGGCAGCAAATGCTCGGACGGCGGCGGCGAATGGCTGCGCAAGGAATAGCCTCCCTCTTTTCCTCACACCCTCCTCCCAACGCGAAAGGAGCGCCCCCCTCCCCGGCGCTCCCTTTCAACGCGTCACGGGAAGGCGGTGGATACGACGTATGCGGCCCCTGCCCCACATGCTATATCCCCGTCCCTTTGACGCCTCTCGCACAGCCCCCAGACCGTCACGGCATTTACATATGATTAAAACCATCATGGACTAAAAAGGGCTGGTATTCGGTAATTCTTGCAGAGTTTTGCGGGCTTCAAAAAGTCTTAGTTACAAAAACGCCTGGTAGAGAGCGCATCCGCATCTACACGACTCATTAAAAGTGCAGATTCGGGCATGTTTTTGTCCATGACTATATTACTCATATAATGATATGGGAGGACAAGGGGCAAGAAAAGCGGCCCGAGGCCGATTAACGCTTGACGAACCTTTTTCATATCGGCCCCTTGCGTCAGGACCAGAAAGCACCTGCATGTCAAAGGTTCCACAGCGGCCTCAGCATCTCCATGCTTTTCAGGCATGGGGAAGCTTTCATTATAAGCATTGGCTATTCGGCGAGGCCGGCGGTACGGTAAGGGACGGAAACACGCACTGTTCGCACTACCCCTGTTGGAGGTCGCCATGGACACCGAAAACCGCACGAGCCGCAAGCGCAACGCGTTCGCAACCGCGTTGCTGACGACCCTCGCGTTCGCACTCGGGTTCGCCGAGTTCGTGCTGATAGGCATCGTGCCCGACGTAGCCGAAGGGCTGGGCGAGCCGCTCACGCTCATCGGCGATCTCGTGGGCTACTACGCGCTGGCCTGCGCCGTCGCCACGCCCGTCATAGCGCTCGCCACGGCGCGCGCCGCCCGTTTCAAGGTGATGGCGGCGCTGCTGGTGGTGTTCAACGCCGGCAACCTGCTCACCCTGTTCGCCGACGGCTACGCGCTGCTGCTCGTCTCGCGCGTGCTGCCCGCCGTCACGTCCGGCACGCTTCTGGCCCTCGCGCTCACCTACGTGCCCGACATCGTCGAGCCCAAGCGCGTTGCCGCGGTGCTGGGGCTCGTGCTTGCCGGTTTCTCGGTGTCGAGCGTCGTCGGCGTGCCCATCGGCACGGCGCTGGCCGGCCTGTTCGACTGGAAGGCCGCCTACGCCTGCGTGTTCGCGCTCGGCCTCGCGGCGAGCGTCGTCCTGCTGCCGACGCTGCCCCGCACTCCCGCGCATACGGGAGACGCCGCCCCCACTCTCCGCTCGCAGCTGCGCCTGCTCGCCGACAGCCGCGTGCTGACGAACATCGCCATGATTCTCGCCGGCGCAGCGTCCACCTACGTGTTCTACACCTACCTCGCCCCTATCCTTGCCGACATCGCCGGCCTCGACGCCGCAGGATCGAGCTTCGTGCTGTTGCTGTTCGGCGCGGCATGCGTGGGATCGAACCTGCTGTCGGGCTGGATTGCCGGACGCTTCGGGCTGCGCGCGCTGCCCGTCGCCTTCGCCGCCCACGCGGCGCTTCTGGCCCTGCTGGCCGTGAGTCTGCCCGCAGGCGCTGTCGGTATCGCGAACATCCTCGCGGTGGGATTGCTCATGTACGTGATGAACTCCACCGTGCAGATGCTGTTCCAGAGCGTCGCGCGCACCGACTACCCCAGCGCGCTCACGTTCTCGGCGTCGCTGCATCCCATGTCGTTCAACACGGGCATCGCGCTGGGCTCGTTCGCGGGCGGCCTCGTGATGAACGCGGGCGGGCTTCTGGCCACCGGCCCCGCAGGCGCGCTGTTCGCCCTGACCGCCGCCGCGTTGGCGCTGGCGCTCGTGCGCATGACCGCGCGTCGCAGCGTCGAAATCGCCGCCGAGGCCGCCATCACTGCCGCGGCTGTCCGCGAGTCGAGGTAGCCAGGGCCCCTTCTCCCCGTCAAACGCTGCGAAAAGGCTTCCTGTTGCACGGTGATCCATCCCGCTCGATGCCTGCGAACAACACGGCGAAGGTCTGCTCATGCACGCTTTTGTCAACCAAAATGGCCTCAAATGCCAAGAAATGGTTGACAAAAGCGTGCATGAGCGAGAAAAGCCCGCATCCCCTCGAAAACTAGCAAGCCCAGGCGCACTCCCCTGCTCAGCCCGTCGCGTCGGCAACGCCTCAGGTTGCGGGGTATTCGCGCGGAACCTCCCGCAAACGCGCATGATAGGCTATCATAGACGCAGGTGATCGGCGCGCACCCACATCCGCGCCGCACGCGATGAGAGCCGCCGGCGCGTCGCGCGAATCCCGCAATGATGCTTGGAGATACGCTTTGAGTTCGACGTTTCAAGACCTCGGCCTGTCCGAGACGACCCTGTCCGCCGTCGAGCGGATGGGTTTCACCGCCCCCACCCCCGTGCAGGAGCAAGCGATCCCGTTGGTCCTCGAAGGTCGCGATGTCGTGGCCGCCGCGACCACCGGCACCGGCAAGACGGCCGCGTTCGCGCTGCCCCTGTTCGAGCGCATCGGCCGCGCCAAGCGCCCGGGATCGCCGCGGGCGCTCGTCGTGAGCCCCACGCGCGAGCTGACCCAGCAAATCGACGCCGCTTGCACGCAGCTGGCGAAAGCGTCGAACCGCCGCATGCTCACCGTGATGGGCGGCACGAAGTACAAGGGGCAGATCGCGAAGCTCGACCGCGGCATCGACGTCCTCGTGGCCACGCCCGGCAGGCTGTACGACCTCATGGAACGCGGCGTCGTCAAGCTGCGCGACGTGGAGGTGCTCGTGCTGGACGAGGCCGACCGCATGCTGGACATGGGTTTCTGGCCCACCATGAAGAAGGTCGTGGCCGCCACGCCCTCTTCGCGCCAGACGCTGCTGTTCTCGGCGACGCTCGACCGCAAGGTCATGCAGAGCGTGTCCTCCATCTTGAAGGATCCCGCGTTCGTCGAGGTGTCCCACAAAGGCGAGACCGCCGACACCATCGACCAGTTCATGATCCCTGTCGGCCCGATGAAGAAGCCCGCGCTGCTGCGCCTCGTGCTCCAGCAGCGCGGCAGCAAGCGCGTCATCGTGTTCGCCGACACGAAGACGCGCGCCGAGATATGCACCGGCCAGCTGAAGCGTGCAGGCTTCCGCGCGGACTCCATCCATTCCGATAAGACGCAGGTGCAGCGCAAGCGGGCGCTCGAGGGCTTCAGCAAAGGTCCATCGACGTCCTCGTTGCCACCGACGTGCTGGCCCGCGGAATCGACGTGTCGACATCGAGTACGTGGTGAATTACGATCTGCCCGAGAGCCCCGAGGAACTACGTGCACCGCATCGGCCGCACAGGCCGCGCCGGCGAGACCGGCTACGCCATCTCGTTCGTCAGCCCCGAGGCGAAGGCGCAGCTGCTCGATATCGAGAAGCTGCTGGGCGAGCGCATCCCCACGCTGGACATCGACGGCTACGACGCGACGGAGGCGGAGAAGGCGCTCGCAAGCCAGTTCGTGCCCAAGGCGACGGTGGGCAGCGCGGCGTTCTCGCGCTCCCTGCGCCGCAACGGCGCAAGCGGCTTCGGCCGCAGGCGCTAGCAGCTTATCAGAACTCCACCAGCTCGTATTCCATGTCGACGGGTTTGTAGGCGCTCACGAACTCCTCGGGCGTGAGCGCGGGCACCGGCGATTTCGCGAAATCGCGTTTGTTGCGCGTGACTATCACGTCGACGTCGTTGCGCTTCGCCGAACAGGCGATCAGATCGTCTTCGTAATCGCCTTGGAGTGTTTCGTGCGCACGAAGGCAATCGGACTCCGTCACGTCGAGAATGTCGACCAAGCTGGCCAAGTTCCCGAAAACCTCGTGCGCCTTTTTCCGAGACATGAGCTTCCGCGCGGACAAGAGGTACACGATGCTGGGGGTCATGCTCGCCGTGATGCACAATTCGAATTCGCGCACGATGGCCACGTCCATCGCCTCGAACGAGTAAGCGAAATCCTCGGTCTTGCCCCAGACGTCGATGATGACGTTGACGTCGAACAGCACCTTCATGTGCGAACGCCTGGACGGGTCTTCCATTCAAGATGCTCGCGCCACTCGTCCCGAGCTTCGGTGCAAGGCGATGGCGACAGGACTCCTGCCATGTCGCGCAAAGTCGATCGTTTCCGCTCCACCGCCGAGCGACGGGCATCCTCGTTCGCCGGCTTGATGAATTCGGGGAGCCGCTGCTCCTTCTCCATGTACTCGTACAGGCCGCGAACCGCATCGGAAACGGACACGCCTTCGCGCCTGAGCACCTGGGCACCGCGATCCTTCAGATCCTCTGGCAGGCGCACGTTCAAAGTCGCCGTAGCCGCCATAGCCTCACCGCCTTCCTTCGCTCCGTTCCCCTTCATGCTAACATATTGCATTACGTAATGCAATCACTATATGCCGCAGGACGATCGAAAAGCCGTCAGCCGCTTTTCTACACCATGTTCGCGAGGCGCTTGGCATGCCAGGCGTCGAAGATGCCGAACAGCACGTGGAACAGGCCCGTCACGCCAATGGCGAGGACGGTGAACAGCACGGTCATGCCGAAGGTGAACGGCTCGATGCCGAACAGGCCGTGCAGCACCGTGGCCCCGAGCACCGTGCCGCCCACCACCACGGCCAGCAGCGCCGCGCGGATGGGCGTGAACGGGATGGACAGGCGAACGATCAGAAGCGCGCCGATCCAGGCCGTCAGCAGCACGCACAGCGTGGACACGTGCTCGTAATCGAGGTGCAGCACGTTGTAGCCCACCGTGTTCACAATGAGGATGGTGAGCACCGCGCAGGTGGCGCCGGGGATGGACTTCACGATGACGTTCTCCAGGAAGCGCCCCTTGATGCGGTCCTTGTTGGGCTCGAGCGCCAGCACGAACGACGGCAGCCCGATGGTGAACGCGCTGATCAGCGTCATCTGGATAGGTTGGAACGGATACTGCCATGGCAGCAGGATGAACAGCACGGCCAGCGTCATGGACAGCAGCGTCTTCACGAGGAACAGCGACGCCGAGCGCTGCAGGTTGTTGATGGAGCGCCGCCCCTCGGCCACCACCTTCGGCATGGCAGCGAAGTCGTTGTCCACGAGCACGAGCTGCGCCACGTTGCGCGCCGCGTCCGAACCGGCCGCCATGGCCACGCTGCAATCGGCTTGCTTGAGCGCCAGCGTGTCGTTCACGCCGTCGCCCGTCATGGCCACCATGTGGCCCTCGGCCTGATACTGCCGGATGGCGGCCAGCTTCGTCTCGGGCGTGGCCTCGGCGATGAAGTCGTCGACGCCGGCCTCGGCGGCGATGGCGGCGGCCGTCAGCGGGTTGTCGCCCGTGATCATGACGGTTTTGATGCCCATCGTGCGCAAGTCGGCGAAATTCTCCTTGATGCCCTGCTTGACGATGTCCTTCAGATAGACGACGCCCAGAATACGATGATCGCGAGCAACAAGCAGCGGAGTGCCGCCTGCGCGCGAGACATGCTCAACCGCCGCGGCGCACTGAGCGCTGTACGTGCCGCCGCACGACTCCACATAACTCTTGACGGCATCGGCCGCCCCCTTCCGAATCTCGTGGCCCTCGAAGTCCACGCCGCTCATGCGCGTCTGCGCCGTGAACGGGATGGTCGTCATGCCCGACCCTTCCAGCACGCGGGCGCGGATGTCGAACAGCTCCTTCGCCAGCACCACGATGCTGCGGCCCTCCGGCGTCTCGTCGGTGAGGCTTGCCAGTTGCACCGCGTCGGCAACCTCGCGCTCGCTTGCGCCGTCGACCGGGATGAACTCGGCCGCCTGGCGGTTGCCCAGCGTGATGGTGCCCGTCTTGTCCAGCAGCAGCACGTCCACGTCGCCCGCCGCCTCCACGGCGCGGCCGCTCATGGCCAGCACGTTCGCCTGGTTGAGGCGGCTCATGCCGGCGATGCCGATGGCGCTCAGCAGCGCGCCGATGGTGGTAGGCGCCAGGCACACGAACAGCGCGACGAGCGAGGCGATGGTGGTGGGATTCGCGATGCCCTCCTGGCTGGCGCCGAACCCGCTGAACGCGAACAGCGACACGGACACGACCAAGAACACGATGGTCAGCGCGATGAGCAGGATCTCGAGCGCGATCTCGTTCGGCGTCTTCTTACGCGCGGCCGATTCCACCATGGCGATCATCTGGTCGAGGAAGCTGTGACCGGCATCGGCCGTCACGCGCACCACCAGCCAGTCGGACAGCACCGTGGTGCCTCCGGTGACGGCCGAGCGATCGCCGCCGGCCTCGCGGATGACCGGGGCGGACTCGCCCGTGATGGCGCTTTCGTCAACCGACGCGGCTCCCATGACTATTTCGCCGTCGGCGGGAATCTGCTCGTTCGCCGTCACGAAGAACAGGTCCTTCTTCTTGAGGACGGCCGAACTCACCTCCTCGGCGTTGAGCCGGAAGAACTCGGCCGGGTCATCCGCATGGGTGCCTTTGGCCACGAGGCCTTCGTTCAGCTTATGGGCGTCGATGTCGCGCTTCGCGGCGCGCAACGAGTCGGCTTGAGCCTTGCCGCGTCCCTCGGCGAGCGCCTCCGCGAAGTTCGCGAACAGCACCGTGAGCCACAGCACCGCCGATACGGCGAAGATGAACCCCGGATGCGCATCGGCGATGCCGAACAGCGACAGCGCGAACAGGCCGAGCGTCAGGATAGCCGAAATATACACCATGAGCATGACCGGGTTCTTCGCCTGCTCGCGCGGCGTGAGCTTCGCGAACGAGTCGATCACGGCGCGCTTGGCCAACGCGCTCATCGACGCCTTGCGCCCGGCGCGCTTGCCACCTTGCGGGCTTGCGCCCATAGGAGTTTCGTTCATTGCAGTAGTCGTCATCTTTCTTTCGCCCGCCTTCCTAGAGCACCATCATCAGCTGTTCGGCCACGGGACCCAGCGCAAGCGCGGGGAACATCGTGAGCGCGCCGATCAGCAGCACCATGAGTACGAGCAGGAACACGAACAGCGCGTTGCTGGTGGACAGCGTGCCGGCGCTCGTCGCCACCTTGGGACGTACGGCCAGGCTGCCGGCCAGCACGCACACCGCCGCGATGGGGATGAAGCGGTTCGCCAACATCTCGAATCCCAGCACCAGGTTGATCAGAGGCGTGTTGCCGTTGAATCCCGCGAAGGCCGAACCGTTGTTGCCTCCTGCGGACGTGGCAGCGTACAGCACTTCCGAAAACCCGTGCACGCCGGGATTGTTCAGGCTGTTCGCCGTCGCCGGGTCGAGGCTCATGATGCCCGCGCCGACTAGGATGAGCAGCGGCGTGGTGATGCACAGGATCACGGCCATGCGCATCTCCTTCGGGCCGATTTTCTTGCCCAGGTACTCGGGCGTGCGGCCCACCATGAGCCCGGCGATGAACACCGTGAGGATGACGAAGCCCAGCATACCGTACAAGCCGCAGCCGACGCCTCCGAACACCACCTCACCCAACGCCATCAACACGATGGGCACCATGCCGCCGATAGGCGTGAAGCTGTCGTGCATGGCGTTGACCGAGCCGTTCGAGGCGGCCGTGGTGAACGCGGCCCACAGCGACGAGTCGGTCACGCCGAAGCGCGTCTCCTTGCCTTCCATGTTGCCGCCGGATTGCCCGCTGGCGCCCATGTACACCTGCCCGTCGGCCGCCAGCTGGGGCGTGCCCATCTGCTCGAACACCGCGATGGCCACGAGCGCGCCTACCAGCAAGATGAACATGGCCGCGAACACGGCGCGCCCCTGGCGGCGATCCATGACGAAGCGGCCGAAGCTGAACACGCATGCCACGGGGATGAGCAGCAGCGACAGGCATTGCACCAGGTTGGTGAGGGGCGTGGGTTCTCGAGCGCGCTTGCGAGTCACGCCGTTGTAGCCGCCACCGTTCGTGCCCAGCTGCTTGATGGCGACCTGGCTGGCCTGCGGGCCCATCGGCACCGTCGCCTGGTCGATGGTTTCCACGGCGGCCGGATCGTCGGCATCGACGATGCTGCCATCAGCGGTCACGCCGACCGGCTCCAGCAGCTGCACCGTCTCGTACTCGTTGAAATTCTGCGGCGAGCCCTGCTGCACGTCGATCATCGTCACCACAAGCGACAGCGGGATGAGCACGAACAGCACCGCGCGCGTCACATCGACCCAGAAGTTTCCGAGGCCCGGATTCCCTTCGCTCACGATGCCGCGGAACAGCGCGAACAAAACGCCCAAGCCCACGGCGGGCGTGACGAAGTTCTGCACCGTCAGGCCGATCGCCTGGGAGAAGTAGCTGAGCGAGCTCTCGCCGCTGTACGCCTGCCAGTTCGTGTTCGTCACGAAGCTGACGGCGGTGTTGAACGCGAGATCCCAGGACAGCCCGGGAAGCCCTTCGGGGTTGAACGGCAGCAGACCTTGCAGCATGAGAATGGCGAACAGCCCGACCAGGCAGATCGCCGAAAACGCGAACGCGCTCACAAGATAGCGCTTCCACCCCATGTCCTCGGACTTGTCTACGCGGATGCAGCGGTAGACCGCGTTCTCCACCGGAACCAGCACCCGCGAGAGCACGGTCTTCTGGCCGGCCATGACCTTGTTGAGGTACGCGCTCAGCGGGATGGCCAAAGCCACCAGCAGCGCCAGGTACACGCCGTATTCGAACAGCTCGTCTATCACCGTTCGTCACCGCCCCTGAGAAGCTTGTAGAACAGGTAGAGCGCAAGGAAGATGCTCAACCCTCCTACGAAGCCTGCTACGAATTCCATCTTGATCCTTTCCTATCGGTCCTTTTGCGTGGCGGCGCATACGACAGCACCGCCACGAACCCAGCATAGGAAGAACCGCCATGAGCGCGGCGTAAAGATGGAGGGTGCGGGCG
>ENA-OQAB01001670-OQAB01001670.1-human-gut-metagenome-genome-assembly--contig:-NODE-1670-length-10246-cov-2.401720_pt1 | contig 10246 bp, 6 predicted proteins | sample MGYA00242490_ERZ504517 | MGnify/ENA primary metagenome ERZ504517 (study PRJEB26092, sample SAMD00036298) | human gut metagenome | host: Homo sapiens | study: EMG produced TPA metagenomics assembly of... | reverse complement strand
AGCTGCACCATGCGGTAGCTCAGCTCCATCCAGCGTTCATCGTCGTTTTCGCCGAGTCGGTACTCGAGGGAGTTGTTGCGCTCTCCGTCGGCGAAACGCTGCAGCATGTCGTCGAAATCGAGGAAGTTCTCGATGGCTTCTGCGTCCTGGCTTGGGCCGATGTATTTGCCAAGGCGGTCTTCGAGCATGCTGCTCGACCAGTCGTCCAGCGAGATTCCGGCCCAATAGCGCCATGCGCGGCGATCGGCCGAGTTGAGGAAGCTCTTCGTGTTCACGTTGATATACCAGTGATCCACCGCGGCGCCCTTGAGGATGTCGAGCAGCCGGTTGTCGTCCGAGCGCGTCAGTTTCGCCCGCGAATCGTTCAAAGGATCTTCCAGGTAGCCGATGACGCGGGCGGGCTTGCCGTTCGCGTCTGGCACGATCTCGCGTTCTATATGCAGCGTCAGCGGCTCTCCCGTATTCGACCATACCTTGATCGTGCGAGCGGCAGGTCTGCCCCATAACGTTTCGCGCGACAGCCTCCGCAGGACATTGCTCACGTCGTCGCCCAGGCTGGCGGTGTCCTCCTCGTCCGCAGAGGCGGCCAAAAGGGAGGCGATGCCGTTCGACGAGAGGTTCTGGAACGACAGTCGGTCGGAAGCGATGTCGTACACCCACACGTTCAGATCCGATTGCTGAATGATGCGATGCAGGACCTCGTCTTCCAATTCGAGCACCGCCTGCGACTCGCGCAGCTCGTCTTCCTGCTGTTTCTGCTCGGTCACGTCCGCCAGCGAGGCGAAGAAGATGGTGCGGTCTTGCTCGCGGCGCAGGAAGAAGGCGCGCATGCGCATCCACATGATCTCGCCGTTCAGTCGGTACCGACGAAAGGTGGCTTCAGCTCCCGTGACGGGGCGCTCGTACGCTTCGGCGAACATGCTTTGCACGAGGGGCAGATCGTCGGGGTGCACTTGGCGCGAGATCCGGTTCTGTCGTTCGCGCAGATCGATCGAGTTGCATCCGGTGACGTGGTAGTACTCGTTGTTCACTTGCAGCAGCTCGAAACGGTCGGCGTACACGGCGTACACGGCTAAGCCGCCGATCAGGTTGTTTACAGCAGCGCGGCTTACCATGTCGTCGTGCAGCAGCGCGTTCACGTCGATGAGCTCCATGCTGGGGTTCAACACGCCTCGGTAGTCCACGATGCCGTCCTGCGACAGCAGTTGCTCGAGCGCCTCGGTAGACATGGGACGGTAAAAGTAGTAGCCCTGCGCGTAATCGCAACCTATGCCTTGCAGGAAGTCCACCTGCTCCTTCGTCTCGGCGCCCTCGGCGATGATGCGCAGATCCATGAATCGAGCCATGGACACGATGGCCTCAAGGATGCTTTCGCTGCGTTGAGACTGATCCTGTCGAGCGAGGAAGCCCATGTCGATTTTCAAGATGTCGACCGTGATGTCCTTCAGCATGTTGAGCGAGGAATAACCGCTGCCGAAATCGTCCATGAGGATGGTGAAGCCGAGTCCTTTGAGACGGGCGACCGCATCGGCCATTTTCTCGTCTTCTGCGTACGCGCTTTCGGTGATCTCGAGCTCTAGCAGGCGATGGTCGAGGTCGTATCTTGAGACCAGGCCTTCCAGCGCTTCGACCACGTCGATGGCGTACAGGTCGGCCCGGGAGATGTTCACCGATACGGGAATGGGCACACCGCCGCGATCAATCCATGAACGGATATGGCGGCACGCTTCCTCCCATACGTACAGATCGAGGCTGGCGATGAAGTTGTTGCGCTCGAGCACGGGGATGAACGCGCCCGGCATGACGATGCCGCGCGAAGGGTGCTGCCAGCGCACGAGGGCTTCGAGGCCCACGATGCGCTCGGTGCGCGTGTTGCATTGCGGTTGCCAGTGCAGCACGAACTCATGGTTCGTCAGCGCGCGCTTCACCTCGAGCAGGATCTTCGCCTCGGTCTCCATCTCCTCGGTCATCTCGGCTTCGTACCAGGCGATGCGCTTGGTGTAGGCGCCTTTGACGGAGTTCATGGCGATCATCGCATGGTCGCAGGCGGTGACTACGGACACGTCCGGGCTGTCGATGGCGCACACTCCGAAAGCGGGCTGGAACCCGATGGTGTCCTCGGAATCGAACGGCTCCTTCTTCAGCTCGCTTTCCACGCGTTTTTCGTCGATCAGGCCGTGAGGCAGCAGCAGCGTGAAATCGTCGCCGCCCAGGTAGCCGGCTATGCCGCCGTGCTTACGGGCGATCTCCCCGATACGCGAGGCGATGGCGCGCAAGATGGCGTCGCCTGCTTCGCGCCCATGCCACTCGTTGTATATTTTGAAGTGCTCGATGTCGATGTACGCTGCATCGTACGCGATGTCGGGCATGTCGGCTACCAGGCGTTCGGCTTTGTCGTAAAACGTAGCCGCATTGTACAGGCCGGTCAGCTGGTCGCGTTCGCGCAATAGCTGGATTTGCGAGCGTTCTGCCTGATCCGTGCGTCGCTGCATCTCTTCTTCGATGTCCGCGATGAAGCACATGACCACGCGCTCGCCGCTTCCGCCGCGCTTGACGGGTGCCACGGTCAGCGACGTCCAGCTCCATGCCCCCGATTCGAGGTGCTTGCGGAACTCTCCGCGCAGTGCGCCGCCTGCTTGTTCGATGCGGTCGAGCAACGTGTCGAAATCCCAGAACGCATGGAAGCGATCGCGGTCTTCGGGGTGGATCATGCGGTCGCGCACGTCGGGGAACATGTCGCTGATGCGTCCCTCGAGCGGAGGCGTCGTGAATTTTCCGGGCTCATGGTAGAGAATCTTGTATGCATCGTCGGTGAGGTTGAGTTCGAACAGCTCATCGTAAGATGACGGCTCGCTCAACGACGTGAACAAGCTGCGGCTGTGCTCGTCGACGGGATGGCCGGAGAACAGCACGCAGGGGCCTTCGTTGAACCAGTCCAGCTCGAGGCAGGTTATCTCGTACCAACTTCCCGTGCGCGCGCTGTAGATGACGCTTTGCGTCGCGTGCTCGTTCGACTCGGCGTTCCAGGGGCAGTCCTTGCACGGTTCGCTTTGCCCGCGGAAGCATTCGTAGCAGAGTTCGCCCACTCGTCCACCGGGGAATACGCGACGGGCCGCACGGTCGAGATACACGACGCGATACGATTGGTCGATGACATACGTATGGCCCTGCGTCGAGGCGCTTTTTCGTCGGCTGCCCGGCATCGGATCTCCTGTCTCAAGCTCTTTGATCCATTGTAGGGCTTCGGCGACGGGTTGGGTTCGGCAAGCGCAAAATGATGCCATGGCCTCCGGTTGTTCGTCCGTGTGCGGACGCCCACGGCAGCATCCGCGGCCGTTTTTCCCGACGACGTTGAACGGGAAAAGAGGAGATGGTCGGGATCGGGGCATGAAGATGCCCGGCGGTCCGCGATAGGGGAGGGGGCGGACGGCCGGGCCGATGGGTCGATCCGGTGCGCCGCATGAGGGGAGGGGGCGGCGGCGCAAGATCGAGCAAGCGGGGCGGGGGGAGGGGGATCGCCCCGCTTGCCTCGATCGTTCCGGGAAGGCTGCAGTTTCCTTCCCGGAACGCGATCGGTGGTGCCGCCCGGCATCCGGAGATGCCGGGCGCCGTGCGGTTAGTACATCAGGACCACGGGGTAGCCCAGCTGGTAGATCAGCACGCGGAACATCACGGAGGTGGCCAGCGCGCCGATGGCGGCGACGACCATGAGCGTCTTGGAGGCGCCCACCTTCTTCTTCGCCACGAAGGCGCAGGCCGCAGCCACGATCACGGAGACGATGGAGCCCCAGAACATGGGCGCTCCCGCGCCGGACACCATGACGGTCATCAGGCTGTCGACATGCGTGGGGGCCGTGGTCATCGACGTCGGGTCGGCGTAGTAGCCGAACTGCGCGATCTTCGCCATGGCGCAGGCGATGACGAACACCACGTCGGCCACGATCTGCACGAGGGCGGCGATGAACGTCAGCTGGATGCCCGTCGCCTCGACGGCCTCGTCCTTCTTCAGGATGGAGATCAGCCAGACGACCACGGCGCCCAAGAGGCAGGCGTTGCCCAGGTAGAACACCACCAGCGCCAGGCCCCATGCCGGGCGGGCCGGCATGAAGTAGGAGTGCGCGGTGGCGGCCACCATGGCCACGGCCACGACGATGGTCACCCAGGCCAGCGCCTTGGAAACCGGCTTGTCGCCGCGCAGCGTCACGAACCACACCACGATGACGACGGCCAGCGCCACGCATCCGATGAGCTCCTGGGTGATGCCGGACGTGATGTGCCCGAAGCCGTTGAAGATGCGCTCCCAGTGCTCGAGGTGCAGGAAGGCTCCGATGCGCCCACCACCAGCGAGACGGCGGACGTGACGAGCGCGGTCATCTGCAGGTTCCTGCCCTGGCCCTTGAGCGCCAGGATGGACATGCCGCCCAGCGTGCCGCAGGTCAAGCATACGAACAGCGTGAAGATGACGAGAGGCCACTGCGTTTCCATTACTCATCACCTCCTTCCCAGTGATGGTCGCGTAGGATGTAGGAATACGACGGCTTGTTGCCCACGTCGGGCAGCTTGTGCACGTCGGCGTCGGTGAACGGCTCCAGGAACTCCACCATCTTGCGGCGCTTGCCCAGCGGGTCCTCGGAGCCCTCGAACGACTCGTAGCCGGCCTCGGTGTCGCCGATCCAGCGGGCGTTGCCGCCGCACTGGCTGACGCACTGGGGCAGCTCGCCCTGCGACAGCTTCTGCTCGCACAGCGTGCACTTCTCGACGACCTTCTCCTCCTCGTTGAGGTAGCGCACGCCGTAGGGGCAGGCCATGACGCAGAACTGGCAGCCGATGCACTTCTCCTTGTCGATCTGGATGGAGCCGTCCTCGGCCACGTGCGACGCCTCGGTGGGGCACACCTTCACGCACTCGGGGTTCTCGCAGTGCTGGCAGCTGATGGGCAGGAAGTACATGTACACGTCGGGGTACTGCCCCGATCCGCCCGGGATGGGGTTCGGCCCCACGCGCACCACTTTGTTCCAGTAGCTGCCGATGGGCACGTTGTTGACCGCCTTGCAGGCGACCGAGCACGCCAGGCAGCCCACGCACCGGTTGAGGTCGGTGATGATAGCCTTCGTCATGGTTTACTCCCTCCCTTCGTAGGTAGGCAGCCATTCCTTCAGACGGGGGTCGTCGGAGGTATGGATGATGGGCGTGCCGGTGGAGTCGCACGGCACGGGATTGTTGAACGGCGAGTTCTCGGGCGTGGCCTTGTAGATCTTCACCTGGTAGGCGCGCAGGTTGGACGTGCCGGAGTGCGGATCCTGGGCGTAGTGGTCGATCAGCTGGTTCACCTGGGAGAACTGCCAGCCGTGGCCGGCGTCCTTCACCTCGGGGTACCACCACGTGTGCTCGAGGTTGATGACGTCTTCCTTCACGCCGTAGTACAGGTCAGCCACTTCGCGGATCTTGCCCCATTCGGTTTCGATCCACACCCAGTCGCCCTGCTCGATGCCGTACTCGGCGGCCGTCTTCGGTTGATCTCCACGCGCGGCACAGGCCACAGCTCGCGGCACCAGGGTAGCTGGCGATGCTCGGAGTGGAAGTACACCGGGATGCGACGGCCGGTGGTGGCGGTCAGCGGGTACTCCTTGATGCGGTCGCCGTCCTTCGGGCCGTGAGGCGGCTCGGTGTAGGTCGGGAAGCCTCCACTCGGGATGGTCGGGATGGTGCGATTCCATGGACGGTGGACCAGATCTCCTGGCTTCATCGTCGGGGTGAACCAGCCCGGCTTCCAGTCGCCGATGCCCTTGCCGGCCGTGTAGTCGAGGCGGCCCCACACGCGGTCGCGTGCGCGCATCGCGCCGGTCTGGTAGCGGCGGTACGTGCCCCAGTTGCGCGGCTCGATGTCCTTCGCCTGCCACCAGCCGTGCTCCTGGAAGGCCTTGACGTACTCGTCCCAGGTCTTGTACTTGGGCGTGACCTCGGCCATCGGAACGCCGTGGCGCTCGAACGTGGGCTTGCCGTTCTCGACGTGCCACGTGGTGTAGGTCAGCTCGTCGTCGGTGAGCAGCTTGATGGAGTCGTCCAGCTGCCAGTTGATGTCGGGCCACTCGTTGCCCGGCTCGTCGGTCCACTTCCAGTTCATGCGGCGGGCGAGGTCCATGACGATCTCGGGATCGTACTTGGCCTCCGCGGGCGGCTGCACGCACTTGACCGTGGCGCCCATGGCGCCGGCGGAACCTTGGCTGGCGCGCGGCGAGTTGAGCTCGATCCAGTGGGCTACCGGCAGGATGATGTCGGCGGTGTCGTTCTGCGGCGTGTGCCACAGGTTGAGGTCCACGTAGAAGTCAAGCGAGCACAGGGCCTCCCAGGCGCGCGTGGTGTTCGTCTGGCTCATGAAGTTGCCGGACTCGTTCCAGAGGGCGCGCACCGGGTAGGGGTCGCCCGTGATGACGGCGTCCCACAGCGAATGGCTGTCGCACCAGTACTGCCACAGCCCAGAAGCGGGAACTTGTCGATGCCGATCTGCGTTGCGGTTGACTTCCTCCGGCGGGGTGGTGGCGCCGGGGGCCCAGGCGCTGAGCCTGGGGTCGCCGTCGATGGGACGATGGTCGGGCCGCGGTTGCGCCCGGGCGTGTCCATGTTGCCGGTGATGCCCACGAGGTTGTCGAAGGCGCGGCAGTTCTGGATGGCGCTGCAGAAGTGCTCGACGGCCAGCATGTACTGGATGCCGCCGTTGCCGTAGCCGGTGGACGGGTCGATGCGCGTGCCGTAGGCCGTGGCCGCCGCCTCGATCTCGGAGGCGGGGATGCCGGTGATCTCGGCCGCCACCTCGGGCTTGTACTCGGCAGCGCGGGCCTTGTAGTGCTCCCACACCGGCTTGACCTTCACGGTCTTGCCGTTCTTCAGCGTGATCTCGAACTCGCCTTCCAGCGCGGGGTCGATGGCGGGGTCGAACGGCATGGGATCGGGCAGCCAACCCTGCGTCTGGCCCGGCAGCAGGTTGTCCTGCGCGGCCTCGCGGCCTTGGCGTGCCTTCTCGGAGTCGTAGTTCTCGCCCTCCCAGAAGCCGCCGGTCTCGTCGATGACGCCTTCCTGGTCGGCGTTGAACCAGGTGAACGCGCCGTACTCGTGCTCGACGCCCTCGGCCTTCAGCTTCTCCCAGTTATTGTCGTACACCATGGAACTTGTAGGGGCTGCCGCCCTCCTTGATGTCGCTTTCCTTGAGCAGCGCGGTTTTCACGTCCCAGTAGGAACCGTCGGTGCGCACGGTGGGGAAGCCGGAGGGCTCCATGTCCTCGCACACGAGGAACGGGGCGTTCGTCCACTTCTTCACGTACAGCTCGTCGTAGAGCTTCTTCTCGATGATGACGTTCGTCCAGGCCAGGGCCAGGGCGCCGTCGGTGCCGGGGCGCAGGTGCTGCCAGTAGTCGGCTTCCTTGCCCATGTTGGCCATGCGGGGGTCGACGCTGATGTGCACGTCGGCGCGCGAAGCCACGTCCACCGTGGTGCGGCAGGAGTCGTCGTAGTTGGACAGCTCGGACGCGCCGCCCCACTGCACGTACACTTTCGGGCGCGTGATGGTTTCCATCCACGACATGGCGAACTGCGACACCATGGTGGTGGCGAAGTGGCGCGGGCCCTTGCAGATCTGCCAGGCCTCCACGTTGTTCGGCGTTTCCAGCATGTTCTTCAGGATGGACTCCGAGTGCATGCACCAGATGCGCGACGTGCCCACCTGGCAGGCGATGGCCTCGCCGCCGTGCTTCGCCTTGATGTCCATGAAGTTGTCCACGATGGACTGCATGGCCTCGTCCCACGAGATGCGCTGCCAACCGGGCTCCTCGCCCTTCGGGTTCGTGCGCTTCATGGGATAGTGCAGACGGTCGGGGTGGTACGCCGCCTGGATGGACGACTGCGACTTCGTGCAGCAGTTGCCCATGGACTGGAACGCTCCCTCGTCGCCCTCGACGCGTATGGCCCGCCCGTTCTGGACGATGACCTTGACGCCGCACTCCATCTTGCCGCAGCCGCGGCAGCACGTTTTCACGGCCACGGTGTCGTTGCCGGACACGCTGCTGTACGTCTCTTCGGCCAGCGCGGTGTGCGTCGAAGCGCCGAACGCCGCGGCTGCCGCACCGGTGATGGCGGCGGTCTTGACGAACGTGCGTCGTGACATGGTCAGGTTACCCATACTCCTCCTTCTTTCTCCTCGTTCTCGTCTTGCTCGTCTTCGTTCGAGCGATCGGGGAGGGGGGCTGCCGGACGAAGCCTCGGGCTCCGGACCGGTGCAAAGTCCCCGTGTCGCTTGAGCCGACCATACGGATGCGAGGGGTGCAGAGCATCGTCCAAAGGTTGGAAAGCAGGTTCGACCGCATCATAAATTCTTATGATCTTGTGATCATGAAAAATTCGATAGTGCTTTGAACTGGGAAAACTTTAACCGTAGGTCATAAATTATTCCGAAACTAGAATAGTTTCCTCAAAGAGGGCCGCTCATCTTTTCCGTATAATCGAACCCGTCGACAGAGGGGTCGGCGCGAGCGACGTTATGTACGGGCTCACAGGGGGTGGGGCATGGAAAAGCTTCGGAGTGCATGGGATACCGCGTTGGGGACGAGCCTTTCCCTCAAGCGCATCGCGGGCGCGGCCTTGCAATGGCTTTGGATGCTCATGATGTTCTACAGCATCGTGCCGTACGGCTTCTCGTCGGACGTGCGCGGGTCGCTGTACATCAGCTTGATCATATCGCTGGTGGCCATGGTGGTGACCATGCTGTTCGTCGCCGTCATCGTGCGGCGCGAGCGGGTGAGCGGCAACCGCTCCATCGTGCTGGGATCGGCCATCATGATGAGCGCGGGCAGCGTGCTCACGCCGTTCTCCGATCCTACCACGCCCGTCGGCATGCTAGTGCTGGGCCTGAGCGCTGTCATGACCGGGACAGGCTCGGCGGTGCTGTTTTTGTGCTGGATCGAGCTCGAATCGGGGCTGGGCGGCCGTCTGGCGCTCGTGGAGCTGGCCTCGTCGCTGTGCGTTGCGTTCATCGTGGGGTTCTTGCTGATCGCCGGGCCGGCGATACCCGTCATCGCGCTTGTCGTGATCATGCCCGTGCTTTCGGCGGCGGTGCTCCGGCGCAGCGCGCCCGATACGCCGCAGCTGCCGCGCGAGCCCGAGCAGCCCCTGTCGCGCCATACGATAACCCTGTTTGCGAAGGCGCTTCTGGGCGCGGTGCTCATCGGCATGCTGATGGGGTTCTTCGACGTGGTGTCGGGGTTCAAAACCTACGAGGTGCAGGACATCTTCGGCACGTACCTGTTTCTGGCGGGCTTCATCGGAGCGTTGGCCATCTGCCTGATAGCCGTGTTCCTGCAGCGCGACAGCGTGTTCTTCTCGTACCGCGTCTCCATGCTGATGCTGTGCTTGGGATGCTTGTCCACGCCGTTCATGGCCGACAACAACACGTATTCGAGCGCGCTTATCTTCGGCGGCTACCACTGCTTCGTGCTGGTGCTGTGCGTGGTGTGCATCGACGTGGCGTCCAGCTTCCGCGTGAGCCCGGCGCGGACGATCGGCCTGGGGTTCGTGGCGCTGTACGGCGGCGAGACCGCAGGCCAGCTGTTCGCCCATTCGCTGGAGGCGACCGGGGTCAGCATGTTCGACCTCACGCTGGTCACGCTGGTGGCCGTGTCGCTGCTGTTCATCGCGCATTTGTTCCTGTTCACGGAGACCGACCTCATCAAAATCGGCATCGGCGAGGTCAGCCTGATGGGCACGGTGCCCGAAGAGGCCGCCGACGACCCGGCCGACCCGGTGGATCCGTGCGCGCTGATCGCGGAGCGCTTCGCCCTGTCGCCGCGCGAGACCGACGTGCTTCCGCTGCTGCTGGAGGGCCGCACCATCTCGCGCATCCAGGAGACGCTGTTCATCTCGGCGGGCACGGTGAGCACGCATATCCGCCACATCTACCAGAAGACGGGCGTGGACAATCGCCAGGAGCTCATCGACCTGGCCCACGAGACGGCCGCGCAGGACGAGGCGGTCTGAGGCGATGGAGACGGCGTATCTGCACGAGTTCGCGAAGGTGGCCGATTGCGGCAGCTTCACGGCCGCCGCGCGCGAGCTGCATCTGACGCAGTCGACGCTGAGCAAGCACGTGGCCTTGTTGGAGCGCGAATTCGGGGCCGACCTGTTCGTGCGCGACCGCAGCGGCGTGAGCCTGACCGAGGCGGGCGGCGTGCCTGTACGCCCAGGCGCGGAGATGGAGAAG
>ENA-OQAB01001668-OQAB01001668.1-human-gut-metagenome-genome-assembly--contig:-NODE-1668-length-10254-cov-3.625358_pt1 | contig 10254 bp, 10 predicted proteins | sample MGYA00242490_ERZ504517 | MGnify/ENA primary metagenome ERZ504517 (study PRJEB26092, sample SAMD00036298) | human gut metagenome | host: Homo sapiens | study: EMG produced TPA metagenomics assembly of... | reverse complement strand
GCTTCTCAGCCCGCTTCTCCAGGAACGCGCCCATGCCCTCGTTCTTGTCCTCGGTGCCGCAGGTAACGCCGAAGGCCTCGGCCTCGAAAGCGGAGCCGGTGTGGATGTCGGTCTGCATGCCCATGCGGATGCAGCGCTTGGATTCGCACACGGCGATCTGGGCGTTGGCGCAGATCGCGTTGGCCAGCTCCATGGCCTTATCCATCAGCTCCTCGGCGGGGTAGACCTCGCTGACCAGGCCGATGGCCTTGGCCTCGTCGGCCTTGATGGTCTTGGCCGTCAGAATCAGCTCCATAGCCTTGCTGACGCCCACGATGCGGGGCAGCCGCTGGGTGCCGCCGAAGCCGGGAGTAATGCCCAGGCCCACCTCGGGCTGGCCGAACCGGGCCTTCTCGCTGGCCAGTCGGATGTCGCAGGCCATGCTCAGCTCACAGCCGCCGCCCAGGGCGAAGCCGTTTACCGCCGCAATCACGGGCTTGGACAGGTTCTCCAGCTTGAGGAACACGCCGCCGCCGTGCACGCCGAACTTCTTGCCGTCGATCGAGGAGAAGCCCTTCATCTCACCGATGTCGGCTCCCGCCACAAAGGAGCGGCCCGCGCCGGTCAGAATCATCACATAGATCTCATCGTCCGCCGCCACCTGGTCGATAACCGCGTCCAGATCGCTCAGAACCTGGCTGTTCAGGGCGTTCAGGGCCTCCTGACGGTCGATCGTCACGATGCCCACATGACCCTGCTTTTCCAGCTTCACTAAATCCCATTTGTTCTGCCTCCTTAATCCAATATCAAAGCCTGCGATTATAATCGTTAATTTTTTTAAACACAAACCTTCCTAATAAGTATACTGCTTTCCACGCCAACAGGCAAGTGAAATGCAAGAAAAAAGCGTTATTTTTTATCAAAATTTGTGGTCAGGATGCATAAATCAGGAAAAGGCCACTCCAGATCTCTCAGGATAATCAGCAAACCGGCCGGTTTTTCATGGCAGGCCAGCCGGGCGGTCTCCACCCATACCCGCAGACCCGGCAGCGCATCCCGCACAGGCAGATCGGCCAGGGACAGGAACATGGGGCGGTATCCATTGCCCACGTGGAAAGCCCGGTATGCTGGGCCCGGTGCCCTCCCGCAGTGTTTGAACAGGAGAGCCGGCGCGCTGCTGGGGAACATCAGGGCACATGGATCACTTTGGCCGCCACGGTTGGCCCTTTCTTCCATACTACAAAGTATGAATGGATTTATCATACGCGCTTGCGGCCGTTTTGTCAAAGATTTTCCCGCGTATGGGGGACAACCCGTGGTGAATAGGGTTTAGGGAAAGGAGGGTGCGCCTTGAAACTCGACCGTACCTCTATGCTCTACGGTACCCTGATCCTCACGGGCACCAGTATCGTCTCCCAATTTCTCGGGTTCGTGTACCGCATCCTGCTCTCCCGGCTGATCGGCGCGGAGGTCATGGGGCTGTACCAGCTCATCATGCCGGTGTTCTCCGTCATCATGGCCCTCACCGCCGTGGGTCTGACGGTGGCAGTGTCCAACCTCTCCTCCCAGTATCACGCCAGGGGCAACCGGGCCGCCATCGCCCAGGTGCTCCGCCGCTGCCTGGCGGTGTTTCTCCTCCTCTTTGCGGCGGTGGCTGCGGTGGTGGTCCTGCTCTACGACCCCATCTCGGTCTATCTGCTGGGGGACGCCCGCACCCAGCTGGGCCTGCTGCTCCTGCTGCCCTGCATCCTGCTCACCGGGGTGGAGAACCTGCACAAGCACTTCTTCTACGGCACGGGCAACATCCGTCCGCCGGCGGCGGTGGAGCTGTGTCGAACAGTTCATCCGCACCGGAGCGGTGCTGGGGCTGCTGGTGGTCTTTCTCCCCCAGAACCCGGAGCGGACGGTGGGGCTGATTGTCACCGGCATGATCCTGTGCGAGCTGTTCTCCGCCGTTACCCTGCTCCTGCTGGCCCGGCGGCATCTGAACCGGGCGGGCGGCCTGACCGGCGCGCCGCTGGAGCACCGGCAGCTCAACCGCCGCATCGCCTCCATCGCTGTCCCCATCGGGCTGACCAGCCTGCTGGGCAACCTGATGGGCTCGGCCACCTCTGTGCTCATCCCCCAGCGGCTGGTCCACGCGGGGGCGGAGGTCTCGGAGGCCATGAGCGCCTTCGGCGTGCTGTGCGGCATGACCCTGCCCATGCTCTGCCTGCCCACCGCCTTCATCGGGGCGCTGGGCCTGGTGCTGGTGCCCAAGCTGGCTGAAGGCGCCGCCCTGGGGCAGCGGGGTCTGGTGCAGCACCGGGTGGACCGCTCCATGCTGGCCACCTCGGTGCTGATCCTCCCCGCCATGGCCTTTCTGGTGGTGCTGGGCCCCACCCTGGGCGCCGCCCTGTTCCGGGAACCCACCGTGGGCCGCTCTATTCTCCCCCTGTCCGTCGGGGTGCTCCTGTCCTGCTACCAGTCCGTCCTCGCCTCCGCCCTCAACGGCGTGGGCCGTCCGGGGGCCGCCGCCCGCAACTCCATCCTCTGCGGCGTGGTGCAGCTCGGCTGTACCTTCTTCCTCATGGGCCTGCCCGGCGTGGGACTCAGGGGCTATGTGGCGGGCTTTCTCGCCTCCGCCGCCCTGGGGGTACTCCTCAACTGGTGGGCCGTCCGCCGGGCCACCGGCCTGCGGGCCCAGATTTTTCAGTGGTGCACCGCCCCCGCCCTCTCCGCCCTGCTCATGGGGCTGGTGATCAACCTTCTGTTCCAGGTGCTCCGCCGCGCCGGCCTGGAGGCTCTCCCCGCCGCCCTGGCCTGCCTGCTGTTCGGCGGCGTGCTCTACCTGGCCGCCCTCCAGGCTCAGGGCATCCACCTGCGCCGCCTGTTCCGCCTGCGCTGAAACCGCTTTGCAAACGTCCCGCTCCGTGCTATGATGGAGTGAAGCTGAAAAAAGGAGCGGACGTATGGGAATTCGGATTGGAATCGTCGGCGCGGGCACCACGGTGGCCATCGCCGACCGGCACGTGGAGGGCTTTCTGGCCCAGGCGGGGCGCTGTACCGTCACCGCCGTATGCAGCCGCACCCTGGAGGGCTGCCGGCGGCTGTGTATCCGGCACGGGCTTGACGGGGTACGGATGACCACCCGCCTGGAGGAGCTGCTGGACGTGGTGGACGCAGTGGTGCTCTGCACTCCCAACCAGTTCCACCTGCCCTATACCGAGCGCGCGGTGGAGCGGGGCAAGGCCGTGCTTCTGGAAAAACCCCTGGGGCTCCAGACCGCCCCGCCGGGGCAGGCGGAGCGGCTGCTGGCCCGGCGGGGCGCCAGGGTGATGGTGGCCTATGTCTACCGCTATACCGCCGTGGTGGAGCGGCTGCGCGCGCTCCTCCGCCAGCGGATGGGACGGGTCTATCTGGCCCAGGCCAGCCAGGGCGGCACCCGCCTAGCCGATCCCGCGGTCCCTCTGGAGTGGCGGATGCGCCGCTCCGCCTCCGGCAGCGGCGCTCTGGGCGACTTCGGCAGCCACCTGCTGGACCTGCTCCAATATGCAGCGGGCGTGGAGCTGGCCGAGGCCGCCGGCTACGGCGGCACCTTCCTCCCCACCCGCCGTCCGGACGGTCAGGGAAACACCTGTGTGGAGAACGACGACGCCTTCGTGTTCTGCGGCCGGGGGACCGGTGGGGCGCTGTGCAGCGTCTCCGTCAGCCGGGTAGGGCTGGACGGCATCCACCTGTGCATCTCCGGCGAGGGCGGGCTTCTCCGCGCCAGTGTGGAGGAAGGCGTCCTCACTTACTGGCCCGAAAGCCCCGGACGGTCCCTACGCCCCGAAGGGGGAGGCGTGTTCGGAGCACCTCGCCGAGCCGCCCGGGCTCCGCTTTGCGCGGCAGGCCGCGGCGTTTTTGGATCTGGTGGAAGGCCGCCCGGTGGAGTACTGCACCCTGGAGCAGGCCGTCCGTCTGGAGCGCCTGCTCACCCGCCTGGACCAGTCCGCCCAATAGACAAATCCCCATGCCGCCGAAGTACGGCGGCATGGGGATTCCCTTATCTCTGCATCAGCTCTCCCAGCAGCGGCTCGAACTGGACCCCCTCCAGAACCGGGGTGCCCAGCGCCAGGGTGTGGGCTGCGCACCGCTGGACAAACTCCGCCGCCCGCTGGGCCGCTGTCTCCAGCGGCTCCCCCCGGAGCATCGCCCCCAGCACCACGCTGGCGAAAAGATCGCCGGTTCCGGGGAACTGGGCCGGCTCCTGCCTGGCCATAGCAAAACGGATGCGCCCTGTGGCCCGGTCGAAGCAGCCCGCGCCGATGGCGCCCGGCCGGAGGCTCACCCCGGTGAGTACCACCGAGCGCCGCCCATCCAGGCTCAGCCGCTCCAGCCACGCCCGCAGCCCCTCCTCGTCCCGGGGCAGATCGGCGTAGTCCTCCTCCAGCAGCAGCGCCCCCTCGGTCAGGTTGGGGGTGATCACGTCCGCCTGGGCCGCCAGATCCCGCATACGCCCGCACAGCTCCGGCGTGTAGGTGCGGTAGGGCTTCCCGTGGTCCCCCATCACCGGGTCCACCAGCACCAGCGTCCCCTCCCGGCGGAACTGGCGGTAGAAGTCCTCTATCAACCCGATCTGCCCGGCAGAGCCCAGAAAGCCGCTGTAGATGGCGTCAAAGGTCACCCCCAGTTCCGCCCAGTGGGCCGCCGTCCCCGCCATCTGGCCGGTCAGATCCAGAAAGGTGGCCTTCTCGCTGGCCGGAAACGCGGTGTGGGCGGAGAGGCAGGCGGTAAGCAGCGGGCAGCATTCCCCGCCCATGGCGGCCAATACCGGCAGCACCACCGTGGTGGAGCAGCGGCCGAAGCCGGAGATATCCTGAATCGCGGCAATCCGCGGAGCACGTTTCATGGTCGGTTTCCCCCTTGCGGTTTACGTTCTTCTCTATTATAACTGCCCGCTCCGCAGAGTGCAATTGACAATTTTGCACGGGAATAGTATACTGAGTTATCATGCGGGCGTGGTGGAACTGGCAGACTCGACGGATTTAGGTTCCGTTACCTTCATGGTGTGCGGGTTCGACTCCCGCCGCCCGCACCATCGGAGTATCCTCCGGGATACTCCGATTTTTTTATTTCTAAAATTATTCTAAAAAAAGTTGTACAGAAACATGCAGCTTTTTGCCTGTTTCCCCCTATATTATGAAAAATAATTTTCTTGTACTTTTAAGGGGGAATAACTGTTGTACTATAAGCGATATTTCGGCACAATACAAAAGAGTGCAGGACTACCAAGCTGGGTCAAATGAACGCACCATTCAGAGGGCAAAACTCACTGTGAGGAATGCTTGAGGCTGGATGACTGTTGGTTTCAGAAGGAAAAAGCTCCGCTTTGTCCGCACCATCCATACTGTCACTGCACATTAGACCCGATTCCTTATACCATTGTTGTCAGCAACGCTGCAGCACATAGCGCATACAGCAAATTTGACCCATATTTGTTTAATACCAGAGGTGAACATTCACACGGGAAAGATAAACTGTTTCATGAATGGGGCTATACAGTTGTGGATGCATTTTGGCTGCAAAAAGAAATAGAACGACAGGCAAGGGAAAAGTATGTATCTGGAAATTATGAATTGGGAAGGTTAAATTTCGCAGGTCAAAGAATAAGTATCAGAATTGAAATCCCAAGAAGAAATGGCGATGGAACAGTATCGTTTATATCAGGTTGGATGGTTGAGCCTACCGGCGAGATACGACTGACAACACCGTACGGAGGTGAATAAAATGCAGATGATGGATTGTGTTGAAGTGATTGTGGAAAAAGAAAGCTATGCCCGGGAAGGCGTACACAAAGGAATGCAGGGTTGGATCTGTTATGAACAAGAAGTAGACGGTTATTGGCTGGTCAATTTCCCGCAATACGGTGAGAAAAACGATATTGCAGAGATCGACATCAAGGAAGAGGACCTTAAATATCTTCCTAATGGCATGAATGTTAAACGGAATGAGCAAATCAAGGCGCAGTTTGATGCATTAGAAAAAGGGAAAAAGGCGGAGGATATTTCCGATTATATGATTTGATTGGATAAAACTCCTTGCTTCCCGCTTACAAACCATTGATATTACTGTATTTTCCACAGATCCTTTCATGACACTCAGACCACGTCGGAGCAAACGTCAAATCGTTTGCTCCGACTTTTTTAAAAAGTCAGAGCGCATTTATTTTGCTGCTCCTCCTTCCCAAATCACAACCGCTGCGCTGGGTTGTGATTTGGGATCGCCGCTCTGCGGCGTTTTTCGATTTTGCAGAAATATCGGTTTTAACCGTTATTTGCATAAAAATAACCACACCTTTCGGTGTGGTTATTTTTATGCATACCGTGAGGACTTCACATACCCGGCGGAAGTGAATTCCGCCTGCGCCAAGGTTTTTGAATGCCCCCCACCCAATTCGAACAGTTTACATGAGACTGGCGGATAGGGGGGTATAGCTGAAAGCCTTATCATGACAGGACTTTCAGCTATTTCTGTATTCACTTCGGAGATGAGGCATGAAAGTGCAAACGAGCTGAAATCGAAATACAAAATGGAAGATTTTTGGAATCTGCCCCCTGTGTCATAACCACATTAGATTAATATTGAGTTGCATAAAATAGGAATACTTGATATAATTACAGCAATACTCTGGGAGAAAAATGTGTAAAGGGTGGCTGTTATGACAGGAAAGCAGTGGTTTGCGCGACAGAAAAAAAGAACAGATTGCGCAGCTAACATGTCAACTGGACGCACTGCTTCCTGGTATCTTGCGGCGCCATGCCTTCAGCAAAGACAATCCAGATGACTTCAAATCTCAGCAATTATCCCTCCACGCAAAAATCGGAGGGAAGCACACGACGTATCTTAATGTTACAGATGACGTGATAAGCTCACCTGAGGAATTTGCCGCCCGTTGGTTCCAGGGGCTTATAAACCACATAAAGACCGTCGATGCGGGAAAAGAGGCATCCAGGGCGGCGTATAAGTTTCAGCAGCAACTGACAAGTGATCCGGAACTCTTAGAATATGTGACTCTTTTTTTAAAGCGCACATATTGGCGCAACTGCGATGCCTTGGCAAAAAAACGCCCTAAAAAGGAAGAAGCAGCACTTTGGATTGGGCAAACAAATGCAAGCTACGGACTTCTCATCACCCCTCGTTTTAAAAATGGAGAATGGGAAAACGATGTCAGTGAAATTCGACATTTTAAACCAAACTACTGGACCATCGGACATGTCCTGGAGACAGGACTTGTCGTTCCCCATTCACCGCAAAGAATAGAGTTTTTTACGATAGAACAATACCTGGTATTTTTTCAAAATATTATGGTTCGACAAACGAGATCACCCTATGAAATGGAGATTGCCAAAAAGTATTGCGAGTTGGTGTTAAGCAGCAAGCAGCCATACGAAATTCCGCTCTTGATCCCAGAATTGCGATATGGCGGTCTTCAGACACAGCACAGGTATCGGTTGGATTTCACGATTATTAATCCCTATACATTGCAGAAACAGGGATTTGAATTTTCTCCCTGGTCAACACATGGGTACTTATCCAGGACAAAGGAAAAAAATCAAAAAGAAATCAATTTAGAGGCCAGAGCCAATTTTGAAAAAGAGATGCAGAAGCACAAAGAATATTACCGAAAGTTTAATATTTTTACTTTAATATATACAGACTCAGACCTGCAAAATCTCGATCAAATATTTAAAGAAATGCAACAGTATTTAAAGCCTGAGCACGAAAACAGACAGATACTTGAAGCGACACTTGAGGAATTCAAACGGTTTTCTTTATAGAATCAACCTTAATCCCAAGCCCTTATCAAAATGCATTTTTTATCAACACAGGACATGTCGCCGCGGACGTCATATCGTCCGCGGCTCCTTTCCAAACCGCAACCGCTTTGCTGGGTTGCGATTTGGTTTTTGGTGCAGACCTGCAACCACTGCATCTTTTTTGTAGCCATCACCCGGCGAAGAAACCTGTTTTTGACTTCGGTCAAAGACAGGTTTCTTTCTATTTTGACTGTCATCATTGTCCATAGAGGATACGGTGTTTTCCCTGCCCGATCCAGATTGAAAAGAATTTGTAACAGCTAAAAAAGTTATTTGATTAGACCAAATAAAATTGCCCGCCGGCATCAAATCCGGAGCGGATTTTCCGGCTGCTGCGCATACTATCCTCTTTTGCCTCCGAGTTATGGCTGCCCGCACGGTGTGGTCTTAAGCGTCATCTGCCTCCAGCCGGGTTTTTCAAGTGGTCAAAATCTTACGTTGAAATTCTGTGACTTTATATGTTATATTAGCTTTGATTACTTTTACGGGCTCTCGCAAAAGAGAGGCACAGCGTGTACTGGGAGATATCATAGTGCGTGAAAATGAATATAAGGAGATCCTGTCGGCGCTCTTAGGCCTTTTGAATGAAGGGGTTCATATTGTGGCCGGGCAGGGGACCTCCATTTTTTACAATTCCGTTATGGCCAGGATGGAACAGATGGAGCCGGCAGATGTGGTCGGCCGGCGTTTTGAGGATGCGTTTTCTCACATGGATCTGGAGTCCAGTACGATTTACCGTGCGCTCCAGGCCGGGGCATCCACCGTCAATCAGCCGCAGCGGTACATCAACGCCAGCGGCAAATATATTCACACCATTAATACTACCATTCCGGTCAAAGATGCCGACGGGAAGCTACTCGCCGTGATCGAGGTAGCCAATGACGTAACTCAGCTGTCGGAGCTGTGCGACCGGCTGGCCCATCTGCAAAGTCAGGTGGGGACGCAGGAGACATCCAAAAAACAGAAGCTCAAACGCTATCACTTTTCCGATCTGATCGGGCGTGATCCCAAGTTCCAGAAGAGCATGGAGCGGGCCAAGCGGGCGGCGCAAAACGACATGCCGGTGCTGATCTACGGGGAGACGGGCACGGGAAAGGAGCTGTTCGCCCAGAGCATCCACTACGGTGGAACGCGGAGCGGGAAGCCCTTTATTGCGCAGAACTGCGCGGCCCTGCCCAGCAACCTGCTGGAGGGGCTTCTGTTCGGCACCGCCAAGGGCGGGTTCACCGGAGCGGTGGACCGGGCGGGCCTGTTTGAGCTGGCCAACCACGGTACGCTCCTGCTGGATGAGCTGAACTCCATGCCCTATGAGCTCCAGAGCAAGCTGCTCCGGGTCTTGCAGGAGTCCTACATCCGGCGGGTTGGGGGCTCAGAGGATATTCCGGTGGATGTCCGGGTAATCACTACTGTAAATGAAGACCCTGTCGACCTGATCCGCCAGGGAAAACTCCGTCAGGACCTATACTACCGCCTCAGCGTGGTCACCCTGAATATTCCGCCCCTGCGGGAACGCAGGGGCGATATCCCCTATCTGGCCCAGGCGCTGATTGAAAAGCACCATGCGAAGATGGGAAAGCGCCTGTCGGAGCTGCCGCGGGATGTGCTGCGCCAGCTCATGGAATACGACTACCCGGGAAACGTCCGGGAATTGGAGAACATCCTGATCCAGGCCATGTTCATGATGGATGGGGACAGCGGCTTTACAACAGAGCTCCTGGACCTGCCCGCGCCCGGCAAGGCCGTGGACCGGCGTGGCACAGACTTTCAGGCGGGCGAGTCCCTGCAGGATTATATCGAGCGCATTGAGGAGGAAACGATACGCACCATGTTCGACCGCTGCCGGGGGAACGTATCCCAGTGCGCAACCTGTCTGCATATGAAGCGGCAGACCCTTCAGCACAAGCTGAAAAAAATATGGAATTCTTTATTAACGGCTTCTTGGGGGGCGCAAAAAAGTGGGCATAATGCCCATTTTTTTGCGCCTTGTCAACCTGTTTTGGTGCATGTTTGCCAGAGCAGCTCACAGGCCGTTTCAGAATAAAATTTTGTGGATGTCCTCTAAACCCCGGCTAATTGTCCATATAAATGGAAAATATAAGAATTTAATTGAAATATTATACAAATCAAAGGGTGCGCCGGAAAAACTGGCACACCCTTTGCTTTTTCTATCCGCAGACAGGACACAGAACCTGAACCACACGACCTGTAACGGAAAGGATGAATGCACATGAAAAATGTGAAGGTAAATTCTCTGGGGACTGGGCGCCATGGGCGGCGGCAATCGGCAAGATGCTCTGCAAAAAGCAGGGCGTGGATATTGTGGGCGCATCGACATCGGCGCCAAGCTGGCAAGAGCCGTGTATGACGTGGTGCCCGGCAATTGAGCGCGGCGACCGCGAGGACGTGATCGTGGGCACCGCCGAGGAGGTCATCC
>ENA-OQAB01001667-OQAB01001667.1-human-gut-metagenome-genome-assembly--contig:-NODE-1667-length-10265-cov-2.160189_pt1 | contig 10265 bp, 13 predicted proteins | sample MGYA00242490_ERZ504517 | MGnify/ENA primary metagenome ERZ504517 (study PRJEB26092, sample SAMD00036298) | human gut metagenome | host: Homo sapiens | study: EMG produced TPA metagenomics assembly of... | reverse complement strand
ATCTGCATATGGGGATCAATGTGACAGAGGATAATAAGAAAGCGGCGTCAGAATCAGAAGTTCTTGTACTCTCGGTGAAGCCGCAGTATTATGCGGAGACGATCAAGGAGATTAAAGACTGTGTAAGAGAAGATCAGCTTATCATTACGATCGCTCCCGGAAAGACGCTTAAGTGGCTGGAAGAACAGTTTGAAAAAAAGGTTAAGATCGTTCGTGCAATGCCGAATACACCGGCGCTTGTAGGAGAGGGGGATGACAGCCGCATGTGCAAATGATGCGGTGACAGAAGAAGAAAAAGAATATGCGTTGAAAATCTTACGTTCTTTCGGAAAAGTAGAGATTGTGGCGGAAAATATGATCGATGCTGTCGTTGCCGTAAGCGGAAGCGCTCCTGCATATGTATTTATGTTTATTGAAGCGATGGCGGATGCGGCTGTGTCGGAAGGAATGCCGAGAAAGCAGGCGTATGAATTTAGCCGCGCAGGCAGTTTACGGAAGTGCAAAGATGGTGCTCGATACGGGAAAACATCCGGGAGAATTAAAAGATATGGTATGTTCTCCTGCGGGAACAAACGATAGAGGCTGTCCGCGTTCTGGAGGAGAAAGGACTTAGAAGCGCGGTGATCGAAGCTATGAAAGTATGCGCTGATAAATCGAGAAAGATGTAATAACGAAGAAATAAAGTGCTGCAAAACAGACTTTTACAGAAGCAAGGAAGCGAATTGAATTTTGCAGAATGAAAGAAATAAACAGGTCGTTTAGTGACAGGAAAAAAGGAGATGAAAATTATGTATGATATCGGAATCATCGGCGGCGGGACTGCCGGAATGACAGCGGCGATCTATGGTCAGAGAGCGGGAAAAAGAACAATTATTATAGAAGGAGGAACATTTGGCGGTCAGATCACTTCGTCTCCGAATGTAGAAAATTATCCGGGGATCGCAAGTGTGAGCGGAAGCGAATTTTCCATGAATCTGCTCGATCAGGCAATGAAACTCGGCGCAGAGACACAGATGGCGCAGGTGACGGGAATTCGTGATGAAGGAGAAGTAAAAGTAATCGTTACACCGGAAAAAGAATATCCGTGCCGGAGTATTGTTTTAGCAACCGGAGTGACGCACAGACATCTTGGAGTACCGAATGAAGAGCGGCTGACAGGGGCGGGAGTTTCCTATTGTGCAACATGTGACGGAATGTTTTTCAGAGGAAAAGAAGTCGCCGTAGTAGGCGGCGGAAACACAGCGATCCAGGATGCGGAATTCCTTTCCGACTATTGCAGTAAAGTATATCTGATCCATAGAAGAGATGAGTTCCGGGGTGAAAACAGCGGTGTGAAGCGGCTGAAAGAAAAGGAAAACGTAGAGTTTATCCTCAGCGCGACAGTGAAAGAACTCGTCGGAGAATCCATGGTGGAAAAATTAATTTTAAATGATAAAAAGACGGGAAAAGATTTTGAACTTCATGTGTCAGGTGTATTTGTCGCAGTCGGCCAGATCCCTAAAAACGAGACGTTTGCAGATACGGTAAAATTAGATGAGGGAGGATTCGTTCTCGCATCGGAAGACTGCCTTACATCTCATCCGGGAATTTTTGCGGCGGGAGACTGCCGTACAAAAGAAGTAAGACAGCTTACGACGGCGGCGGCAGACGGCGCGGTGGCGGCGCTTGCGGCATGTAAATATATCGCAGATCAAAGTTTGTGAGATTTTGTGCTGAATTATCATTTTAATAAGTAAAATAAAAACCAGTTCCGTTTTACAGACAGTTCGATGAGTCTGTATGAAAAGCGGAACTGCTTTTTTATTTTTTTCGATATTTTTGATTTGAGTTAAAAATATAATTTTGCATTTTTTTCCAATCGTTTCTTTGATGATCGATTCTACGTGATCTCCGATATGACGTTTTGTTTCTTTATCAAGCCGGTCCGGATAGATCGGTTTTTGGTATTCGATCACGACATTGGGTTTTTCTAATCTTCGGAAAATGATTTTCAAAAATTTCAGCCGTGTTGTTCATGCAGATCGGAACGATCGGACAGCCTGTTTTTGTGGCGATTTTAAAAGCGCCGTCTTTAAACGGAAGAAGGGAAAGCTCCGCTCCTGTGTTGCGCGTCCCTTCGGGAAAGATGCAGATTGAAATCCCCCGTTTAATGTAATCTATAGCAGTCAGTATAGTCTTTAGTCCTTGTTTTGGATCGGAACGGTCAAGGAAGAGACAATACAGGCGACGCATCCACGTTGTAAGTGTCAGATATTTCTCCATTTCTTTTTTTGCGACATATCCGGTGAGACGTTTGCATCGGCTGTATGTCAGGAGAATGTCGAAGTAGCTTCGATGATTTCCTACAAAGAGAACCGCTTCGTCGGGAATGTTTTCCTCTCCGATGACCGTCGTTTTTACTCCGGTTATTTTTAAAATCACTTTGAATCCCCATTGTACGATGCGCAAAGAACTTATGTCGCGGGCGTTCGGGGCAAATTTTCCGATGATCCATTCAACGATGAGGATCGGAATTGTAAGGATGAGAAATAATATAAGAAAAATTACAATACAAATAAAACGAAACATAAATAAACCTCATTTTCTTCTTAAATTTGCAATACAACGGTAATTATACAGCGGAGGATAGGAAAACACAAGACTTATAAAAGGATAGAATGATATAGGCATAAGGAAGGTGTACAGCGCATATGTTTGTATGGAAAAATGCAGAGGTTCGATCGGAATGGACCGAGGATATGCAAAAAGAAAGCTGTTAAAAAAAGATACGCAAAAGGCGGCAGTGTTCGGAGCGGTTCTGATCTGTGCCGCAGCGTTTACGGCAGCGCTGACAGGATGTGTTTCAACACAGGCAGAGACGGAAAAGATACGAGATATGAAGTACGAGGTGATTGAGGAAGAAGATATTCCCCAAAGTCTTCGGGAGATGATCAAAGGAGGAGAGAAGAAACCGTTTCGGATTACATATTCGGATCAGGGATTCCTCTATATCGCACAGGGATACGAGGTTCAGCCGACAACCGGTTATAGTGTGGAAGTGAAGGAACTTTATGAGACGGAAACGGCCGTCTGTATAAAAACGACTCTGATCGGATCCGAAAAAGGGAGGAAAAGAAAAGCAGAAACATACCCTATATAGTCGTGCAGACGGAAGATGTAAAAAAAGATGTTTTGTTTAAGTGAGGAGGAGAAAGATGGATCTGACGAAAAAAACAGTTCATTATACACAGGAGGGAAAACCGTTTTTGACCGGTTTTATCTGGATGAAGATTACAATGTGCCCGAGCAGAAAGAAGCTGTTCAAAGAATCGTGTACAGCAGTGCCAAGCTTAAGACAGAGGATGTTCGTCCTGTGGAAAACTATGTGAAAGTAACAGGAAAAGCGTATTACAAAATCCTTTATATGACGCAGGGGGAGACAACGCTTTCGGTGTTGGAAGGAAAGATTCCGTTTGAAGAGATGATCTATGCGGAAAATGACGGCGAAGAGACGTTTTTTATCCGAAATGAAAGGACGGAATTTACTGTATCGGTCGTTCATTCAAGAAAACTGACTCTTCGGGTAGCTGCGGAAATGGAACTGGGAAGGGAACGGATGAGAGATGAAGAATTGACGACAGATGCAGAAAGTGATTTTCCGGTATACAAAAAACGACAGAAGATGAATGTGTCGGAATTAAAGATTTCAAAAAAAGATACGTACCGTATCAAAGAAGAAATAGTACTGCCGGGAACGAAAGAAAGTATCGGACAGATTTTATTTTTTGACATAAGCGGAAGAAAAGCGGAAATCCGCCCCGGACAGGATGAACTGCTTATACGGGGCGAGGCGGAAGTATTCTGCATGTATCTGTCACCGGAAGAAAAAGTGGAATGGATTGAACAGAGCGTGCCGTATGAGGGAAGGATTCCATGCGAAGGCGCAGAGGAAGATATGATCTGTCAGATCCGGCAAAGTCTGGAAGATCCTATCGTCGATATCCGTCAGGATGGAGACGGAGAAATGAGAGCTCTTGGTATCGAAGCGACTCTTTCTATGAAAATGAATGTTTATTCTGAAGTGGAAACAGAGATATTAAAAGATATGTATTCTCTTGACAGAGAGTGCGTACTTGAGAAAAAAGAAGGCATTTATGAGGAAATGCTTATGTACAATCAGGCAAAATGTAAGATTGCGGAGCGTCTGACGCTTCCTGAGCTGAAAGAGGACGTTTTGCAGATTATTCACAGTGAAGGCAGTATCCAGGCAGAAAGCGAGCGGTACACTGAGGAAGGAGTGGAGATTGAAGGAATACTCCATATTTCTTTTCTCTATCTGAGAGCGGATGACGAACAGCCATATGGAAGTTGGACAGGGATGATCCCGTTTTCGTATCTTGTGGAATATCCGAATCTTCCGAAAAATGTCAGCGCAAGTCCGGCGTATCATGTCGAGCAGCTTGCCGTGACTCTTGCGGGAAGCGAGGCGGTCGAAGTGAAGGCGGTGCTGACCTTTGACATCTTTTTGAAAAAGCTGATATCGGCAAGTATGATCACGAATGTTTCCGAACGGCAGTTCGATACGGACGCTTCTTTAAAACGCCCGGGGATCGTCGGTCATATTGTGCAGGATGGGGAAGATTTGTGGAGTCTGGCAAAAAAATTATATGACGACGGTATCCGGTATTATGGAAGTTAATTCTATGGACAATGAAAATGTGAAAACGGGGGATAATTATTGATTTTTAAAGAAAATATGAGTATACTGTAAGCATAATGTATACAAGATACAAGTAAATGTACAGATACACAGAGGCGGAAAACGGGCGGAGGACGGAAGATGAATGAGATTGAATTGAAATCACTGGCAAAGATCAATCTTGGCCTGGATGTGCTGGGGAGGAGAGAAAACGGTTATCATGATGTAAGGATGGTAATGCAGTCGATTTATCTCCATGATGAAGTGAAGATCGAGAAGAAGAGAAGGGAAGGAATCGAGATTGTATCGAATTTAAGATTCCTTCCTATAGGTGAAGGAAATATAGCATACAAAGCGGCGCACATGCTGATAGAAGAATTTTCATTGGAAGGCGGAGTCAGGATCACTTTGAACAAGCATATCCCGGTTGCGGCAGGACTTGCGGGAGGAAGCTCGAATGCGGCGGCGGTTTTGTTCGGTATGAACCGGTTGTTCCGGCTCGGTTTATCTAAAGAAGAACTGATGGAAAGAGGAGTGAAGCTCGGCGCAGACGTACCATACTGCATTATGAGAGGAACGGTTCTGGCAGAAGGGATCGGAGAAGAACTAAAAGAACTTCCTCCGATGCCGAAGTGTACGGTTCTTATAGCAAAACCGCCGATCAGTGTTTCTACAAAGGTTGTATATGAGGCTCTGGATGCGAAAGAAATCTCAGAACATCCTGATATCGACGGGGTGATCGAAGGATTGGAAGAAGGCAGTCTGAAAAAGGTTGCCTCTGCTATGGGAAATGTTTTGGAAGATGTGACGATTCCTATGCATCCGGTTATTGAAGAGATCAAGCAGGAAATGAAAGAGTGCGGAGCTTTAAACGCAATGATGAGCGGAAGCGGTCCGACTGTGTTCGGTTTGTTTGAGAACAGGACTGCGGCGCGTGAAGCACAGAGACGTATCAGGGAGAAGTCACTGGCAGGACAAGTGTATGTGACCAGTATCCATGGAGTGAGGAGGAATTGAAGATGCCGATTGATTTTGAAGTGACGATGAATGAATACCTTCCCTTGAGAGATGTCGTATTCAATACGCTCAGGCGGGCAATCTTAAGAGGAGAACTAAAGCCCGGAGAGCGGCTGATGGAGATACAGCTTTGCAAACAAACTGGGAAGTGAGCAGAACGCCGATCCGGGAAGCGATCCGAAAGCTGGAATTGGAAGGACTTAGTGCTCATGATACCGAGAAAAGGCGCGGAGGTAGCGGAGATTACAGAAAAAAATCTGCGCGACGTACTGGAGGTTCGGTGTGCGCTTGAAGAACTTGCCGTACAGCTTGCGTGTGACCGCATTAATCAGGAGGAAATACACGAACTTCATGCCGCTGCTGCCAGATTTGAACAAATGTTTGACAGTGACGATATAACAAGTATCGCACAGGCAGACGAGGCGTTTCATGATGTGATCTTTCAGGCGACGGATAATGAAAAGACTGATTCAGCTTTTGAACAATCTACGCGAACAGATGTACCGCTACCGGATTGAATATTTGAAGAAAAAGGAATGCTATCCGCAGCTTATCGCAGAACACGAAGCGATCATGCAGGCAATCGAAGGACACGACAAAGCAATGGCGACTCAGATTACCGGGCAGCATATCAATAATCAGGTAGATACCGTAGTCGGAACGCTGCGCAGTAAAATGCCGGATTTTTGATGTATAAAAGAAAAAGAAATGTCCATACTCTCTGTAGCATAGTTATAAAAACAGCAGACGGAGGGAATACATATGGACAGAACAAAGATCAAAGATCAATTCGGACAGTTCGGCAGGAGGCGGGAATACGGGGCGGATGATGACAGACGACTAGCCGGCAGATGAAAAATCAAGGCGGATGTGCGCCGCAGCTGCGGTACTATTTGCATTCGCTGCGGCGTTTGCTCTGACAACGGCAGTTTACAGGATGGATGCGAAAGCGCAGAGTGATCTTCAGCGACGATTATCAGAAGAAGTGCTTCGCTTTCATGTTCTGGCAAACAGCGACAGCAGGGAAGATCAGGCGCTGAAATTAAAAGTGCGTGATAAAGTGCTGGAGTTTCTGGAGGCAAACATGGCGGATGAACAGCATATGACAGAGGATGAAACCGTGATGTGGATACGGGAGCATATCGATGAGATCGAGGATGTGAGCCGCCGGTGTGTTGCCGAAGAAAACTATGATTATCCTGTAACGGCGGCGGTGACAACTTGCTGGTTTCCCGATAAAACATATGGCGATGTAACGTTTCCGGCAGGAAATTATGAGGCGCTGCGTATTGAGATCGGTTCGGCAAAAGGACATAACTGGTGGTGCGTTCTCTATCCGAGTCTCTGTTTTCGCGATGCGGCAAATGCAGTCGTTCCGAATGAAGGAAAAGAAAAATTGAAACATGTTTTGACAGAAGAGGAGTATTCAGAAATCACGGCAGGAACAGAGTTTAAAATAAGCTGGTATTTTTGGAAGAAGAAATAAAATGACACAATTTTTAATAGAACATTTCGTAAAAGATTATGAGGACGTAGAGAAGATATCTGTAAGAACGGCGTATGGAGTGCTGGCAAGTATTGTAGGTATCTTCTGTAATGTCTTTTTGTTTGCAGTAAAATTTACTATCGGAGTGATCGCGCACAGCGTGTCGGTTATGGCGGACGCTTTCAACAATCTGTCGGACGCAGGTTCGTCGATCATTAGTTTTATCGGAGTGAAAATGGCGGAGAAACCTGCGGACAGAGATCATCCGTTCGGACATGGAAGGATTGAATACATAGCGGCGCTAGTAGTTTCTTTTCTTATTTTGGAAGTAGGGTTTACTTTTCTGAAAGATTCGATCGGGAAAATACGAACGCCGGAAATGCTGAATTTTCAGATAGCTTCGGTCATTATACTGATCTTATCGATCGGAGTGAAACTGTGGCTTGGTCTGTTCAACAAGCGGCTTGGCGAGAAGATAAATTCTAAAGTGATGATGGCAGTGTTTGCGGATTCTATGGGAGATGTGATCACAACAGGCGCGACGATCCTTTCGCTTATCGTTTTTCGAATTACGGGCTGGAACATTGACGGAGTGGTCGGAATCGGAGTTGCCCTTGTTGTAATGTGGGCAGGGGTCGGCATTGCAAAAGATACGTTGGAACCGCTGATCGGTGAAGCAATCGATCCTCAGGTATATGATCAGATTAAAGCTTTTGTAGAAAAATACGACGGCATTGTAGGAACGCATGATCTGATCGTTCATAATTACGGACCGGGAAGGAGCATGGCTTCGATCCATGCGGAAGTACCGAATGACGTAGATATCGAAAAATCCCATGAGATCATCGACCGGATCGAGAGAGATGCCAAGCAGACGTTAGGTCTGTTTCTTGTCATTCATATGGATCCGGTGGAGATGAAAGATGAAAATGTGCTCAAGATACGGAAAGTGGCGGAAAAGATCTTAAGAGAACTCGATCCTTCGTGCAGTCTGCATGATTTTCGTATCGTTCACGGAACAAGACAGATCAATCTTGTATTCGATATGGTCATTCCCATCGATTATGATGAGGAGAGAAGAAACGAGCTTCCGCTGCTGATGATGGAGAGGCTGAAACAGATCGACAACAGATATGAGTGCGTGATAACAGTCGATTATGAATTTGTGGCGAAAGCGGAAGCAGAAGAGTAGAGCGAAGGATAAAAGACGGATGAAAGAAGAATAAAGGACGATCGGAAAATGCTTTAAAAGAGGCGGAAAAGCGAAAAACAGACTGCAAGAAGAGCAGTGAAAAAACAACAAGAAAGAATGGCAAGGAAAGAAGGAATAAAAAATGGAGAGAGCACATAAATACGAATTTGAAGGCAAGGTAAAGATACAGTGAGATCGAATCACAGGGCGACAATGACTCTTCCGGCGTTGATCAAATTATTTTCAGGACTGCAGTACCTTTCAGTCCGAGCAACTCGGATATGGAATGGATGTGTTGAAAAAAGAGAAAAAAGCGTGGGTTTTGGCATACTGGCAGGTGATTGTGAAAAGGTATCCGAAGCTATGCGAAAGGATCACAGTCGGAACATTTGCTTCAGGTTTTAAAGGGATGTTCGGAAACCGTAATTTTTATATGAAAGACGAAAGCGGAGAGCAGATTGCCTGTGCGAACTCGATATGGGTGTATATGGACGTAGAAAAAGGAAAACCGGTTCGTGTTGACAAAGAACAGGCAGAAGCCTATGGGATTGACGAACCGCTGGAAATGCCGTATGAGGACCGCAAAATCGAAGAAGCGGAGTCTTATGAGGAAAAAGCGCCGTTTCCGGTGCGAAAATACCATATAGATACAAATGAGCATGTAAATAACTGTCAGTATGTTCAGATGGCGCTGGAAGTGCTTCCGAGGGATATCTTAGTCAGTCAGGTCCGGGTTGATTATAAGAAGTCCGCAGTGCTTGGAGATAAGATATTTCCGGAAACAGCACAGAAAAAAGACCGCGTGCTCGTCCGTCTTTGCGATGAAGACAGAAAACCATATGCGGTCATAGAATTTAAAACCGGATGTCGGTCTTAAAGATCGAGTCCGGCAAGAATATCTTCAAGAACTTCTTCTACAGAGTCGGTAATATACTTTGCATGTCCGGCGATGCCGGGGGCGGCGTTTGACATGGCGTATCCCATGCCGACTGTTTCAAGCATTTCCACATCATTATATTGATCGCCGAAGGCGACACATTCTTCGGGGGTTATGCCGAAAAGATCCATCAGATTTCGGAGCGCGCTTCCTTTGTTGCACCCGGGAACGATGAAGTCAATCCAAATGTTTCCGGAAGTGACAACTTTGATTTCGGATGAAAATTTCTCCTGAAGTTCTTTCAGACAGTCCGTTGTTCTGCGGGAAGTCATGTTCGCGAACGCAATCTTTAAAAAAGGACCTTTGACAGTTAAGAGGTCGTCCACGATCTCGGTTGTGTTGTGCATCACATTTACAATGTGGTTTGCGAATTGGGAGTTATTGTTTTCGATCAGGCAAGTATCTTCTCGTGATACTACAATCTCAAATCCGGGTTCATTTTTTTAATTCGCGCAGAATGCGGTAAGCGAGATCGTCCTCAATCAGTCCCCGGGAGATAACTTTCCCCTGATGAATGCACAGAGAACCGTTTTCGGCGATGTAGGAGATATCGTCTTTGATCTCGTGAAAGAGAAGTCGTTCGTTTGCATACTGGCGTCCGCTTGCGGCAACAAAATGAACTCCTTTTTGGGTCAGCGCCCGGATAAGTTCGATTGCCCGGGGCGTCAGCTCCTGCGCTTCGTTTTGAAGCAGAGTGCCGTCTAAGTCGCTTGCAATTAATTTGATCATAGGTCAATCCCTCCATAAAGTTATAGAAAAGTTATAGATAAATATAAGGATAAGTGTTTCTTCTGCGTGTCCGCATATTAGATTATAACGTAAAAAATATCGGCAGTAAATAAAAAATAAGACTTAAAAAGCGCATGAAAAAGCGCTTGATAAGAGAACTTTTTGATAGAGGCAAGAAAAATCCGAAGTTAAAAAATGAGTAGAAAGAGTGAAAGTCAGATGAAAA
>ENA-OQAB01001666-OQAB01001666.1-human-gut-metagenome-genome-assembly--contig:-NODE-1666-length-10265-cov-3.717104_pt1 | contig 10265 bp, 18 predicted proteins | sample MGYA00242490_ERZ504517 | MGnify/ENA primary metagenome ERZ504517 (study PRJEB26092, sample SAMD00036298) | human gut metagenome | host: Homo sapiens | study: EMG produced TPA metagenomics assembly of... | reverse complement strand
GTATGAGCATAGAACAGGAAATGAATTTCCTTCAGAGGCAGCAGGAAAGGAATGGCTGGGGATTTACGGAAGCGCTGCGATATTACGGGGATTATCTCCAGATGGCCGAAGAGAGGGGGATGGACCTGACGGATGAGATCGTCTGCCGGAACAACCGCATGTATGAATTCCACAACAAATACCTGGAAGAACGGAACCGAAAAAAAGAGGAGATGCGGGATCGGGAAGTAGACCGAAAATTTCCGAAGATTGCTGCAGATTATGAAAGAACAAAGGACATTTCGAGTATGGAACCGGGGAGCTGGAAATTCTGGTCCCGAAAAAAGCCTCAGAGATCACCCGGGAAGGACGGATCCAGCACCACTGTGTAGGGGCTTCCGACCGGTATATGGAAAGCATGGAAACGAGAAAAAGTTTTATCCTTTTCCTGCGGAAGAAAGAACGGAAAGACAATCCGTTTTATACCCTGGAAGTGGAGTGGAACGGGGGAATCGTACAGGCCTATGGTGCCTATGACCGGAAACCGGAATGGGACCAGGTAGAAAAGTTTCTGAACGGGTTTACCAGAAAAATAAAACAGAGGAGCAAAAAAGAACTCGCACAGGCAGCAGCCGCCACAAACAAAGTGATGGCCGCCGCTGCAATCTGAAAGGAGGAAATCATGGCAGACAGCCATGGTAAAATGTATGGAATATTTACAGTTAAGCCTGGATGAATATACCCAGAGCAAGGAAGAGATCAAAAAGGAACTTGGCGGGATCGTCAAAAGCTTCGTGCAGATTGGCTGGCATCTTACCCGGATTGATAAATCGGGAGCTTATAAGACAGATGGGTACCAGACCATTGCGGAATTTGCTAAGGCAGAATATGGTCTCAGCGCCACGACTACAAGCCGTTTTATGAATGTATATGAGACCTATTCCATTGAAGGAGATACCCCGGAACTAAAGGAACAGTACCGGGAATACAATTCTTCCCAACTGGTGGAACTGCTCCAGGTCAGGGAGGAAGACCGGTGTGTGTTTCAGCCGGAAGCCAGGAGGGAGGATATCCGGGAGTTTCATCGATTCGAAAAAGAAAATGAGAATAGCGTGGATAACCTTCTGAACTGGAAGGAGGCAAAGACTACAGAGGAGAAGATAAAGCGCTGCGATTTACGAATTTTTCCGCGAGAATAAAGAAATCCTGAATACTTTATACGGCAAAAAAATCCTGAATTGAAAGAACTTGCGGAAATGATTGCCCCATCCGGAAGCAGGAGTTACCGGAAAGGGACAGTATTCCTGATGTTTTACACGCTGGAAAAAGGGATCCTGATTAAAGTATTCGGAGAACAGCCGGAAGAGATGCCATACCAGAAATTCGTGGAACAGGTAAAACGGATATTTGACGGATCAGCAGCAGGAAACCATACCTGGGAAAACTATTTCGCAGAATCGGAGAAAAACGTACCACAGCCGGAAAAACCAAAGGAATCAGAACAGATCCCCGGCCAGGACAGTATTTTAGACCATCCGGAATATATGCCGAAACCACAAATTGCGCCGGCGCAAAAGACAGAGGAACAGAAATACAAGGAACAGCAGGCGAAGATTGACCGGGAGACCAAAAGGAAGCTTCAGGAACAGGAAGACCAGAAAAAGATGGAACATCTTCCAAGCGACGAAGGACAAAGGATACACCAGATCCGTCTTGCAGGAAGCTATTACGATCTGGTGGCATCCGGAACAAAAACTTTTGAACTCAGGAAAAATGACAGAGGGTACCGGGCAGGGGACCATCTGGAGCTGATGGAGTTCAAGGATGGAAGAAACACCGGACGTATGATAAAAGCGGAAATCACCTATATCCTGGAAGACTATACCGGACTGGAAGACGGGTACTGCATTATGGCGATTGCCGTAACCGCAGCTGATTAAGGGTGCAACTAAAATCCAAATATATCACACAAATACCAAGGGGCGGTTATCCGCCCCGGAAAGGAGACTATGGACCAGACAGGACTATTATTTCCTAAGACACCAGCGAAAAAGAAGAAAAAACGCCATAAACCAAGTATTTTACAAGATAAGAATCATACCTGTTATCTCTGTATCTTGTTGAATGGAGATCATCATAAACACAGAACTCTCCATGAACATCATATTTTCGGAGGCCCGAACCGGATCCACTCAGAAGAGGAGGGGTTAAAAGTTTATCTTTGCCCGGAACACCACCTGACAGGACCGGCGGCAGTCCACAGATGCCAGGAGACGCAAAACATCCTGCATCAGATCGGGCAGCAGGAATTTGAGAAAACCCATACAAGAGAAGAATTTAGAAAAATATTCGGAAGGAGTTATCTATGAATGTAAAAATATGGCCCAGAAGCAAGAAAGAAACCGGTGGATACGCATGTATGCCTTTAAAGGGCAATATCCCCCAGGGTAAGAAAGGATGGAAATTAACTACCTGCCCGGAATGCGGAGAGGCGTGTTGGGAAACACCACTCTTACAGAGTATTAAAAGTTCAGATTCAACATTAAAGGCACTGTGTACATTCTGTGCACTGAAGAAAGGAGCGAACTGATGGAGATTAAATACGCAGATAACGTTACCCTTACGGTAGAGATTACAGATCAGATGGTAAAAGATTTTAAACGCTGCCAGGAAATGGCTGAAAAAGCAAATTGTGACGGAATGGATTGTAACAGCTGCTCGAACAACATTGATATCCTGGACGGCTTCGGTCTTTGCGATGTGCCGGAAGTACGGGAAGAGCTGGAAAGGAGAGCAAAGAATGACTGATGAGAAGTATCAGGAATACAAAAAGAAAACAGAAGAGTTAAAACCAATTAAAAGTTTTTTGTTTTGGTGTGGGGAACATGGAATGATGGGAAAACTTATTTCCGCTTCAAGAATTTTGAAGCTTGGAGTTAAGTTCGGATGGGCGAAAGATGAAGAAATTGTCATGCCAAAAGAATTGAAAGAGAGAGTATTAGAAACAGTGAAAAAATACGTGGAAGAAAAAGAAAAGGAACTGGAAGAAATATAGGAGAGTAGAAAAATGAAGAAAATCATAGGTATTTTGCTAATATCAGCAATCCTTTGTATGACAGGATGCCAGAGCGTTGCTAGAAACTTTGGTGGAGATATTACTCTTGAATTAGAGCCTGGTTTAAAACTCGAAGAAATCACATGGAAAGAGGATAGCTTGTGGTATCTGACAAGACCAATGAGAGAGGAAGAAGTTCCGGAAACACATGTGTTTAAACAGAGTAGTGAATGGGGAGTGATTGAGGGCTCTGTTACTGTTGTTGAATGTTTGGATGAGGAGGAAAAACGATGACCAATAAAACCTGTACAACCTGTATAGACAACGACAACGGCCTCTGTGACCGCAAAGGTATCCTGATCCATGAGGACAATACCTGCGATCAGCACAGAGAGGACTGGCGGCAGAGGATGCTGGAGAAGTTTGATAGGAGGGATTGAGATGGATATTAAATATTGCCCTGATTTAACAGGTTATGAGGAAGTAAAAGCGGCGTTCGTAGGACATGGTGATTTTACAAGACCAATATTACGTGAGTGCATCAAAGAAGCGTGTGCTGCTTATAAAGAGGGATATTGTGAGAAATATCATAACAAAGTGGAGGATAAACCATGAACAAAGACTGCAATGGCTGCTTCGGGGCAGCAGGAGATGATTGCCAGAAATGCCAAGAAGTTGACGAAGTGACGCCACCAAAGCCAGATATCACACCGGAGCTGGCGATAGCGGCATACAATACACTGATTGATTACTGCAAACAGTTTGATTCCAGGAGTAATTGTGGAAATTGTATCTTTGATCAGATTTGCTATCCGGAATCTGATGAAACGGTATGCACTCTAAATTTTTATCATATTTGCCCTGCAGATTGGGACAAGATCACTCTTCCTTCCCTGAACGGCAACACAGTCACCTACATAAAAGATGGCCAGCTCAAAAGAGTAACCTGTGGACGGCACGAAGAAGCAGTAGAGTTTTACGAGGAGGTAAGGCATGTACAAAAACAGTGAAGGATACCCTGATCAGGTACAGGGAGAAGCCCTAAACGGCGTCAGAAGAGAGGAACGGCAGCGCGCCCTGGAACGAAAACACGGATACAGCCGTGGACAGAAAATCGTAGTCGAAGCAAAAGTGCGGGAAGATAAAGGCAACAGACGCATTTTTGTGAAAAAGAAGATTACATACACAGTAAAGCAACTTTTCCCGTATTGTATTCTTCTAGAGGATAAGCATGGAATCAGAATTTGTCCAAGCTATACCAGACTGGAAGCGATGATACGCGGATCAGAAGAGGATTAAATAATTCAGGAGGAGACAATGGACGAAAAAGAACTGACAGAAAATGAAAAGAAAAAAGAATATCTGAAATCGTATGGGAAAGCATTAAGAAGAGAACAGCGTATTCTTGATGAGATCCAGTGTCTCCGCCTGGATAAAATGTTTCCTTCCGTTGTCCAGGACGGGATGCCGCACGGCAGCAGTCAGGAGGATTTATCCGGATACGCAGCGACCTTAGATGAAATGATCGAAGATCTGAAAAAAGAACGCCTGGAAAAGGTCAAGATACGCAAAAAGATAGAGCAGAGCATCCGGAACCTGGAGGACGAGGATGAACAGGAAGTGTTGAGGTTAAGGTACATAAGTGGGTTAAAGTGGGAAGAAGTAGCTGTGGAAATGAATCTCACTCGCAGAAGAGTAACCCAGATTCATGGTAAGGCATTGATAAATTTTGCAATGTAAACATTTCCTATTATTTCCCACATGTCTTATGATATAGTGTAAATGGAATTTGATGAACAAAAATCATTAATCCCCCATCTCACGGCAGTCAGTTTTATAGCTTGGTTGCTGAATCAAAGGCATCTGGCAGCAGTCAGGTGTCTTTTTTGATAAGAATATTTTATGAATAACAGCATAAAAACTATTGACATATGGTGTACCATATGATATTATATACTTGTAAGGAGGTGAATGACAGATGAGCAACAGAAACCGGAAACGACCGGTAAAAGAAAAGCCCGAAAGCAACTTCAAGACTTGGCTGGTCGGAGCGCTTACGGACTTAACAATTGGAATCATCTTACTGATTCTTGACAGGCTATTAAATTAGCCGGGAGGGGCGAAAGCCCTTCCTCTAAAACAAATATAACACAATAGCTCATCTGTGTAAAGGTATGTTGTGGAAACTGGGTATATTCTTTATAGCAATCGGCCTGGTGAAGCTGGCATATTATTTTATCCTAAAAAGGAGGAATCAGAATGCCAATAGGTAAACCAAGCAGACAGACCATTGCAACAGAGAAGTATATGAAAAAAAGCCGGCTGGATATCAAAAAGCTATAAAATAAAGCAGGAGATTGCAGAAGGCTTATGCAGAAGCCTGCAAGGCAGCAGGTGTCAGTCAGGCGGGACAATTAATGAACATGATGAAGGAGTTTACCGATCAGGTGAACAGTGAGCACTCGGAATAATCCGGGTGCTTTTCTGCTACTAAATGGAGAAAATATGTTTGATTATTACGGTGCAAAAATGGAAAAATGAAAAGAAAAAGGAATTCTGCGCATGGAATGGGTATAATGCAGAGTATCGCGGATGTATGGAAGGACAGAAGAAGCAAATACAGTACATCATATCTATCCAGCGGATGAATATCCTCAGTGGGCCTGGGAGGATTGGAACCTGATTAGCGTGAGCCTGGCTACACACAACAAATTGGAAAATAGAAAGACCGGGGAACTGACAGAAGAAGGATTAAGATTGCAGAGGATGATAAACCCCGGAATAGATTGGAGGAAACGAAATGAACAATCCGGAAATCATGGCAGCGAAAGATGATATGTAAAAGTGTAGATGCATTAACAAGAGAAATTTATCTTCTGAGGAAAAGCGCGGAAGAGAAAGCACAACCAAAACAGGAAGAAAAGGAAGATCAGATCCCCATGGGTATGGAAAATGAGAAAAAATTTTTGCTACTGGTAGGGGGTAGGGGTTTCCAACTCTAAGATAAAATTGGAAAAAGGGGGGTAAACGGCATAGAAAGTGCAAAATCAAGGAAAGCAAAAACAACCAGATTATATAACAAAATTGTTGAAAACATGCAGAAGATCGGGACTTTCAAGCCTGAGTTTGAAGCCCCTGTAAAGCGGTATGCAGAATTAAGCATACAGTATGAAATTTTAAATGATAAATGGTATGAAAACGGCTGTGAAATTACGGAAAAATATACGAATAAATCCGGGGCAACCAATCAAAGAAAAACGGCGCTTTATATGGCACTGGAAAATCTGAGAAAAGAGCTGATGGATATGGAGAATGTTTTTGGGCTGACTCCAAAAGGGCTGCGGCAGATCAGGGCGAAAGGACTTGAGCAAAAGAAAAGCAGCGCACTGGATAAAGCTCTGGAGAAATTAAATGAGTAAATACAAGAACTGGGATATCGTTTTTGATTATGCCAGGGACTGTATTTTTGGCAAGCGGATTGCGAATAAGTATCGGATCAAAGCATGTGAGAGATTTATGGAAGACTATGAAAGTGGGAGATATGACTTTGATCCGAAAGACGCGGAATTTGTAATCCGCATCATAGAAAATACCATATGTCACCAGCAAGGAGAGGATAAAGAAGGAACACCTTTGAGGGGGACACCGTTTCTTCTTATGCCGTTCCATAAATTTATCATTTATAATATTTTAGGATTTTATAATAAAGGCACCAGGATCAAAAGATACCATGAGTGTCTTATTTTTATACCAAGAAAAAATGTAAAAACCAGTTTTGCCGGCGCATTATCATATGCGCTGGGGCTTCTGTATCGGATGTCGGGAACAAAGATTTATGTAGTGGCAGCGGCACAGAAACAGACACTGGAAACTTTTAAATTTGTCACCTACAACATTAAACATATGGGGGAGTGGGATGAAGATGGAGGACATTTCCATATCATAGATAACAATAATGAACATTCGGTAAAAGCAGAAATCAGCGGAGGCCTGATCGAACTGAATGCCATGGCAACAAATCCGGATGTACAGGATTCTTTTAACTGCAATATTGCCATTGCAGATGAAATCCATGCGTTTAAAAAGCCAAAACAGTACACGCTGTTTAAGGAAGCTATGAAAGCGTACAGAAATAAACTGATGATAGGCATTTCCACAGCGGGGGACGATCCTAACGGATTCCTGGCACAGCAGGTAGAGTATGGGAAAAAAGTTCTGGATAAGCAGATTGAAAATGAACAGTATTTTTTCTTTATCTGTGAGGCGGACCCGGTAAAAAATGAAGAAGGAAAAGAATACATAGATTATACCAATCCTGTAACACATGAAATGGCGAATCCGGCCTATGGAGAATCGGTACAGCCGGAAGAACTGATGGAAGAAGCAAAGCAGGCCCAGGATAACCCACAGCTCAGAAAAGAGTTTTTTGCAAAATCCCTGAATGTGTTCACAAGTGCCATGGAAGCGTATTTTGATATGTCTGTGGTGCGGTCTTCAGATGAAAAGTATAACTGGACACTGGAAGAATTGGCAAAGCTGCCGATTAAGTGGTATGGAGGCGCAGATCTGTCGAAAATGCATGATCTGACAGGAACGGCGCTTCATGGACGCTATAAAGATGTGGATATATCTATCACACATGCTTTTATGCCGGTTGTGCAGGCAAATCTGAAAGCAGATGAAGATCATATCCCGTTTTTCTGGTGGGAAGAAATGGGATGGCTGACATTATGTAATGGCGGTGTGATTGATTATGAAGAGCCTGTAAAGTGGTTTTTAAAAATGAAAGCCATGGGGTTCAAAATCAAGTGGGTGGGATATGACCGTAGATACAGCCGGGAATTCATACTGAAGATGAAAAAGCCGGATTTAAGGTTATGGACCAGTCACAGAGATATGTAGAAAAAACAGAAGCTTTTCGTGAGGCAGAGAAACAGTATATCGCGCAGAAATTTTATTACTGTCATAACCGGGCTTACGAATACTGCATAGAGAATGTAAAAGCTGCAGAGGATTCTGATGATTTTGTCCGATTCGAAAAAATACAGCCAAATCTGAGAATTGACCTTTTTGATGCGGATATTATTGCGATTAAACAGATGATGAAGGATCTGGAGAAAATGCAGAGAACAGAAAGCTGGTTTGGTGTGGGAAAGAAGGGAAATGAAAATGAGTAAGAAAAAGAACAATAAAAAGAAAACAAGGGCAGAACCTAAGGGGACTGCATGGCTGGTATCAGATGAAGCATACCATACCCTGTGCTGCGCAAATTATACACGGCTCAGCGATAATCCGGAAATACAGGCAGCAGTCAATAAGATCTGCGATCTGATCTCATCTATGACCATACATCAGATGCAGAACACAGAAAATGGAGATATAAGGATAAAAGATGGAATTTCCCGCATGGTAGATATCACTCCGAATCCATATATGACCAGAAAGACATTTGTTTCTGCCATTGTAAGAACTCTTCTTCTGGAAGGTGACGGAAACAGTGTGGTAATACCGGAAACAAAAAATGGATATCTGTATAGTTTAAATCCGGTTCCGCCTGGACATGTGTCGTTTGTACCGGATGCAGCAGGATACGGATATCACATTTTAATCCATGGACAATCCTGTAATCCGGATGAAATCCTGCATTTTGTTATCAATCCCTCTGTGGAATACCCGTGGAAAGGAACTGGATACCGGGCGGCTTTAAAAGATATTGCCAAGAATCTGAAGCAGGCATCTGAAACCAAAAAAGGGTTTATGGAAAGTAAATGGAAACCTCCGGTGATTGTAAAGGTGGATTCTACAGCAGATGAGATTGCAAATCCGGAAGGGAGAAGCAATATCCTGAAAGAATATATAGAAACCACCAATGCCGGAGAACCGTGGGTAATTCCTGCGGATACGATTGAAGTAACCAGTATCAAACCTCTCAGCCTGAACGATCTGGCGCTTTCGGATGGAGTAACATTGGATAAAAAGACTGTGGCAGCGATTCTTGATGTTCCGGCTTTTTTGGTGGGGGCAGGCGATTACAAAGAATCAGAATGGAACAATTTTATCAATACCAGGATCCGTCCTCTCTGTAATGCTCTGGAACAGGAACTGACCAGAAAAATACTGATCAGTACAGAACGGTACTTTAAATTTAATGTACGAAGTCTGTACAGTTACGATATTGAAAAACTGGCAAATGTAGGATGCAACCTTTATACCAGAGGGATCATGAGTGGGAATGAGGTAAGGGACTGGACGGGCCAGTCTCCAAAAGAAGGTTTAGACGAACTGATTATTTTGGAAAATTATATCCCTCAGGGAATGATCGGTGATCAGAAAAAACTAGAACAGAAGGGAGGGGGAGAAGATGAATGAAAATAAAAGAACTTTCTATCAGATCAGAAGTGCGCATTCCGCATTTGAAACCAGGGCAGAGGAAAATGGGAAAAAATATATCAGCGGATATTTTGCAGTGTTTAACTCGGAGTACGAGATATGGCCGGGAGCGGTGGAAACAGTAGCAGACACTGCTTTTGACGAAGCTCTTTCGGATGACATCCGTTGTCTGATCGACCATGAGACAAGACTGGTGCTGGGAAGGAATAAAGCAAATACCCTGACATTAAAAGCGGATTCCAGAGGCCTGTGGGGAGAAGTGGAAATTAATGAAAATGATCAGGATGCCGTGAATCTGTATGAAAGGGTTAAGCGGAGGGATGTAGACCAGTGCAGTTTTGGGTTTGATATTCTGGATGAAGAATTTGAGGACCGTGGAGACACCGTAAAGTGGACAATTAAGAAGGTGAAACTATATGAAGTTTCCGTAGTTACTTTTCCGGCCTATGAAGATACTTCTGTAAGCGCAAGAAAACGGCAGTTGGGCGAAAATGAAAAAACGTAGTATTGAGGCATGGAAGCATAAGACACTGAAAAAACTGAAAGGAGAAGCATAATGGCTTTAAAAGTATTATTACTCAGAAATAAACTGGATTCCAGAAAGAAAAAACTGGATGAATTAAGAGAAAAGGAACAGCAATTTGAAAAACGGGAAGCAGAATTAGAAGCTGCCATTGAAGAAATGACAGAAGAGACACCGGAGGAAGAACGGGATGTGGTGGAACAGCAGGCAGAACAGTTCCAGACGGAAAAGGATACCTATGAAAAAGAAAAAAAGGATCTGGAAACTGAAATTGCTGGTATTGAAGAAGAAATCCGGACAGAAGAGGAAAAACAGCCC
>ENA-OQAB01001665-OQAB01001665.1-human-gut-metagenome-genome-assembly--contig:-NODE-1665-length-10269-cov-1.927726_pt1 | contig 10269 bp, 14 predicted proteins | sample MGYA00242490_ERZ504517 | MGnify/ENA primary metagenome ERZ504517 (study PRJEB26092, sample SAMD00036298) | human gut metagenome | host: Homo sapiens | study: EMG produced TPA metagenomics assembly of... | reverse complement strand
ATTGGAGCATATGACAGGTATTTTCGACAGCCGGGAAAAGGCCGGACAGCCATGCGGATAGTCAAAATCTTTTACACAGAAGTATTTTACGATATATTTTTATCTCTATCTTTGCGCCATAAATTAAAAAATTAATCATCTTGGCAAGAAATAAGAAGCAGTTGCCTTTATTAGAAAAGGTAACAATAACAGATGTAGCCGCAGAAGGAAAGGCTATCGCACGCGTGAATGACATGGTCGTATTCGTACCTTTTGTTGCGCCCGGAGATGTCATAGACATACAATTGACACGCAAGAAACATAGTTATGCGGAGGGAAAAGCTGTATTTTTCCATGAATATTCCTCCCTGCGTGCCACTCCGTTCTGTGAACATTTCGGCGTATGCGGTGGCTGTAAATGGCAACATCTACCCTATGAGGAACAGATTCGCTACAAACACAAGCAGGTGATCGACAACCTGACCCGAATCGGTAAGATCGAAATGGAAGAAATACTCCCGATCAAGGGTTCCAAACATACGACTTTCTATCGTAATAAACTTGAATTTACATTCTCTAACAAGAAATGGTTGACGGAAGAGGAAGTGAAAACCGAGGCCAAGTTCGATTGCATGGATGCGGTCGGTTTCCATATTCCGGGAATGTTCGACAAGGTGCTCGACATTCACAAATGCTGGTTGCAGAACGACATATCAAACCGCATCCGTCTGGCTGGTCAAAAGAATACTGCCTGACACACGAAGGCTATCCGTTTTTGACCTTCGCAATCAGGAAGGATTTGTGCGTACATTAATGATCCGTACGGCTTCGACAGGCGATCTGATGGTAGTGCTGGTATTTTTCTATGAAGATGTGGAACGCCGCGAAGCGCTTCTCTCCTATGTCGCCGAGCAGTTCCCGGAGATCACTTCGCTGATGTATGTCATCAACGAAAAATGCAACGATACGATTACCGACCAGGACGTCCTTGTGTTCCGCGGAAAAGACCATATCATCGAGGATATGGAAGGACTTCAGTTCAAAGTAGGGCCGAAATCGTTCTACCAGACCAACAGTGAACAGGCTTACGAACTCTATAAAGTTGCCCGCGAATTTGCCGGACTGACCGGAAACGAGATGGTTTATGACCTGTACACCGGAACCGGCACGATCGCCAACTTCGTCTCCCGCCAGGCAAAGAAAGTGATCGGTATCGAATATGTGCCCGAAGCGATCGAAGATGCCAAAGTGAACTCCTCGCTGAATAAGATCGAGAATACACTGTTCTACGCCGGCGACATGAAGGATATCCTGACACAGGATTTCATCAACCAACACGGCCGTCCGGATGTTATTATCACAGACCCGCCTCGTGCCGGTATGCATGACGATGTGATCAACACGATTCTTTTTGCGGAACCGGAACGTATCGTTTACGTGAGCTGTAACCCCGCGACACAGGCACGCGACCTGAGCCTGCTCTCGGTGAAGTATGCCGTTAAGAAGGTACAGCCGGTAGATATGTTCCCACATACGCATCATGTAGAAAATGTCGTCCTCCTGGAGAAATTAAAAGTTAAGAATTAAAAGCTTAGAAAATAATGAACAAGATCATCCTCCTGTTTTCACTTGCTTTGTTGTTGTCCGGTTGTAATCGAGCGAGGCAGGAACAAGGACAGGAGGATGACGATGTAACAATTGACCTGCCTCAACTGAAAGCGCAAGGCGAAATAACGGCCGTCACGCTATATAGCTCGACTTCCTATTTTCAGTATAAGATGCAGCCGATGGGTTACGAATACGAACTGATCAAGGATTTCGCCCGTTCGGAAGGTCTGAAACTGAATATTAAAGTTGCCGAAAGTCCTGCCAAACTGATCGAAATGTTGGAAGCGGGAGAAGCCGATGTCGTCGCCTACCCGATTCAGATCAGCAACCGCATGAAAGAGAAACTCATCTATTGCGGACGGGAAGAGCAAGATTGCCAGGTGCTGATCCAACGTGCCAACAAAGGCGACAAGGTGATCACCGACGTGACGGAGCTGCTCGGAAAAAGATGTCTATGTAAAGCCGGGAACCAAATATTTCGAACGGTTGAAGAACCTCCGTGTCGAATTAGGAGGCGGTATCCGGATTCATGAAGCGGATGCCGACACAGTGACAACGGAGGATCTGATCGGCATGGTTTCGCAAGGAGAAATCCCTTACACCATAAGCGACGAGAATATAGCCCGCCTGAACAAAACTTATTTCTGGAACCTGAACGTTTCGCTGAAGATCAGTTTTATGCAACGCTCCTCATGGGTCGTACGCAAAAGCGCCCCGAACTGGCTAAGGCCATCGACGCGTGGGCATCCGACAAGGCGGGAACGCATGTCTACAAGGCTTTGACGAAACGCTATTTCGAACTGGGCAAACAACCCGTCACGACCGAACTACCGGAAGTCAAAAACGGACATGTATCGCCCTACGACGAGCTGTTCCGCAAACACGCCAAAAACATCGGCTGGGACTGGCAGCTACTTGCTTCTATCGGCACCAGGAATCCCGTTTCAATCCGAACGTCGTCTCATGGGCCGGCGCAGAAGGGCTGATGGGAATCATGCCGAACACGGCAAAGGCTTTAGGGGTAACGCCTCACGAACTGAAAAATCCGGACACGGGAATCCGTACGGGTGTGGATTAGCCTGCGCCGTTTCCGTCAGGGATTTGGAAAAATAACGGATCCGGTCGAAAAGATCAAGTTCACCTTAGCGGCTTACAATGCCCGGGATCGGGCATATCTATGATGCCCAACGACTGGCAGAGAAATACGGGCAAAGACCCATATGTCTGGGATGATAATGTGGCCGAATATATCCGGATGAAGAATGATCCAGAGTACTATAATGATCCGGTCTGCAAACACGGCTACCTGCGTGGTTCGGAAACCTTCAATTATGTGCGCGAGGTGATGGAGCGTTACAACTATTATCTTCATAAAACAGGAAAAAAATAAAGAGGTGCGTATTGCTTATAACCAATGGTACCCTATTGCTTGGAACCAATCGGACCATCTTATTTTCAAGACCGGATATTTTCTTTTATCATCTCCTTAATAAGCAACATCACCTTCGGATGGCTCAGTGGGACGCCGTCCAGAATCTCTTTTATTTCATTCGTGCTGATTGAATATCCGGTTTCTCCCAAACGGTATTCAAAGCAAACGTTTATTTCCGGATTGCCGGTGATCAACAAGGCGACTGTACCCGGAAGATCTCCCCAGGGCGGGCAATCGATATGATCCGAATGAAAGACAGCCCTCACTTCCGTTCCCTTTCCCGGCTCGGATGTCAGGGTGACACTGCCGCCGGTCTGCTCCGCATTCTGGATCAGGAAGGGAAGGCCGAGTCCGACTTTGCGAGTCGTGCGGGTGGTGTAGAACGGGTTCGTGACACGCCGGGCGGTTTCCGCATCCATCCCTGAGCCGTTGTCCGTGATGCGGATGACGATGCGGGCATCCTGCTCTTCTATGGACAATCCTATTTCCGAAGCATTCGCCCGGATGCTGTTTGCGGTGATATCGGTGATATGAAAAGATAGATTATTCATGCTGTTACAATCGTATGGTCGTTTTCCTTCCGGAAAGCCATTGCTAAATGTTCAAAATCAAGCAGGTCGGCTCTTAACAGGGAATATTTCGTGCCGATCTGTCCGGGATCATGCGCATCAGAAGCGCTATAGACCGTGTAATGCTTCAAATAAGCATGTGCCGCCAACAGTCTTTCATAGCGGGCAGCATCCTTGAACTCGATTGCATCCAGCGGCAACGAAGGATCCATAAACCCCAACTGGCTGATCAGGCTGAACGAAGGACGTTCGACATGGGCCGCAATGAACAACCCGCCCAGACGATGCACCACTGCGGCAATCTGTTCCACACTCCGGTCGAGGGCCGAGATAAGCAGATAAGGGGCTTCTCCCACGATCTCGTTCCGGGCGTTCACCCAGACCTGGTCGCCGAATCGTTCAGGGTCGTTCGGGACAGGCGGCAGATAGTCATCCAGATACATCTGAAAAGCGGCACGTGCCCGGTCATCTGCAAAAAGTGCCACACAGTGCGCCTCTTCGCGTGTCGTCACCTCCGCACCGGCAAAGACCATGAGTCCCCGCTCCTCCCCTAAAGCCAGGATTTCGGGACATTGCAGCGTGCTGTTATGATCCGTCACAGCAATGGCATCCAATCCCCGTTCGAGGGCCGTTTCCACAATCCGCTGTGGGCTCATCTCCAGGCTTCCGCAAGGCGAAAGACAGGTGTGCAGGTGCAAATCTACCCGGAACTCTTTCATTCCTGTAGCAAGAGGCTGTATATTTTTCCCGTTACTTCGAATGCGGAAAGCGGCGTTCCGAGCAAAGGCACGTCTTCCTCTTTTCCTTTCTCAAGCGTCTCCTCGTCCGGCGAAGCCCCGTTCACGATCAGGACGGCAGCCGCATCTTTCAGGGTGGCGACGGCCACGATGTTCTGGTGCGTCTGCATTGTGACCCACAACATTCCTTCGTCTATATGTCCCATTACGTCACTCAACAGGTCGCTGGTGTAGCCGCCGGAAATCTCCGCGTCCTCTCGCCTCTCCGCAAAAAACGGTTAAGTCCAATTCTCTCACTAAATCACTGACCTTCATATTTGGCTCCTTTCTTATAACAATCTTTATTCAACCGGTCTTTCCCCCAGGTCTTTTCGATCAGGCGGAAAGCATGTTCCTTGTCGAGCTTCCCATGCTTCTCCATATTACGCTGCATGAAGACGCAATCGCTGAACTGCGCTTCGTGGCGAACGATGTCTTCCGCCAACGCCTGGCAGTTGGGCGAACCACAGGCCCCGCAATCGATGCCGGGCAGGTAGCACATCAACTTGCGCACCTGTTCCATCTTTTTCAGGACTTCTTCGATATTTCCTTCGTATCGCAACTTCGGATTGGGTTGAAGCGGACGAATGGTGATGTGTTGTTTCAGATAGGACAACGCCTCCAACCGGTCGGAATAGATCAGCGGGGCTTTGTCGCGTTTCATCGAACGCTTCATCACCCGCTCGGCTGTCAGGAAACGGTTGGCGACTGCCAACACGCCACCGGCACAACTCCGGTCGCAGGCACGCAGTTCGAGGAAGTCCACATTGCGGACTTCGGTGGTCGATTCCATCCGTTCCAAGAATTCGATGACATTGTGTATCTCGTCTATCGCCAGGCAGCGGCCGGAGAAATGCTTGGCTTCGCCTCCCGTCTGGCTCCAACGCATCTCCTTCTTGGTCAGGGAGGGCGGAAGGACGCATTCGGGCGTGTAGTTCTTCGGACGGTTTTTCAGGATATGATATACCTTATTATATAGGGTATCCATATTGATCACGCCTTTGATCGTGGACGAATATCCCTCCGCACCTTTCAGGGAGGCGATCTTCGCCGCACAGGGCGTCACATAAAAAATCCGATTTCTTCGGACGAGAAACCGTCTTCTTCCAATACCTTATGATAGTAAGTGGCTGTCGCATTGACCGGCGGCTTCACCAACAAGATATTATCGACCAGGGCCGGGAAGCGCACCTGTATCAGCCGGACGATAGCCGGGCAAAACGAACTGATGACAGGTTTATCCTCCGCCAGCTCCATCTGCCTGAGCATCTCGCGATGGATCATGTCTGCCGTAAACTCGACCTGGAACACATGCGTAAACCCCAGTTCGTACAGCGCACTGAAAATCTCTTCCTCCGTCGTATATTTGGAGAACTGCCCGCATAAAGACCGTCGGAACCAGCACGACACGGGCCTTGTAGTCGAATATCTTCTGGAACGTCGTCCTGCTCCACATAGATGGCTTCCGTCGGGCAGGCTTTCAGACATTCGCCGCAGTCCACACACCAACCTTTACGGATGGAGGCTTTCCCCTCGCGGATACGAATCGCACCGGTCGGGCACTTCGTCATGCAGTGGGTACAGCCGACACAACGGTCATTGTCTATTTTCAATGCGTGGTAAAACTTTGTCTCTTCCATGGCTATCTGTCGTTTGCGGAGAAATAGGTCAGCATACGGACAACCGTGCCCTCTCCGACTTTGCTCTCGATCGTTAATTCATCTACATTCTTCTTCATATTGGGCAACCCCATGCCTGCACCGAACCCCATCTCGCGGACGGCTGCCGATGCGGTGGAGAAACCTTCCTGCATGGCCTGTCCGATATCGGGAATGCCGGGACCTTCGTCTTGCAACAGGAGGCTGATCCTGTCGGCTTCGATATCGGCCAGAACCGTCCCCCGCCAGGCGTGCGCCACAACGTTGACTTCGGCTTCATAAAGAGCGACGACCACCCGCTTGATGATGCGCGGATCGACGGACAGTTGCTTCAACACCTTCTTTATCTGGCTCGAAGCATAGCCGGCTTTTGAGAAGTTGCCTCCTTCCAGTTCAAATCTGAATTGCATATCTTCACCTCCTTTTGTTTAATAGATCGGCGGAAGGCCGTTACAATAAAGTTCGCCGACCGTATGGTACATCGAGTGGTCCGTTTCCATCAGGATCATCTCGTTTTCCGCCGCCAGTTGCAAAATATCGGGCGTCGCTTTCTTTCCCCTGACGAACAGGATGCAGGAAACATCCGCCATCTCTGCCGTCCGGATCGTCTGCATGTTGCACAGACCCGTGACGAGGAGCACGCCGTTGCAATCCAATGTCAGGACATCGCTCATCAGGTCGCTGGCGAAGGCGCACTGCACTTCATGGTCTTCCCGGCCGTTACCACACACGACTGTCGCGCCGGTAAGTGCCATTATCTGCCGTATCTTCATTATTATATAAAGGTTATATTTGCCGGGACAATGTAAGAAATAGTTATAACTTTGCAAGCGAAAAGATACGGAAAGTTATAACTAATCATGAAAATATGGGCGTAGTAATAGGTATTGACGTAGGTGGAAGCACAACCAAGATTATCGGAGTGGAAAACAAGAGCATCCAGTCGCCGATGTTCGTCAAGGCGACCGATCCGGTCACCTCGCTCTTCGGAGCTTTCGGCAAGTATATCTATGACAACGGGATCACCTTGCCGGAGATCGAGATGGTGATGCTGACGGGTGTCGGAAGCGCTTTCATCGACCAGCCGCTATACGGTTTGCCGACAGCCAAGACCGATGAATTCCTGGCCAACGGCCTCGGAGCCAAATATGCCGCTTCGCTGGAAAACCTGATTGTCGTAAGTATGGGGACGGGAACTTCTTTCGTAAAGGTTGAAGGGCCGCATATCCAACATATCGGCGGCATCGGCATCGGAGGCGGAACCTTGCTCGGACTCTCCCGCCTGCTCCTGAAAACGCAGGACATTCATCTGATCGCTGAAATGGCCCGGAAAGGGACCCTGACGAATATCGACCTCCAGATACAGGACATCTGCAACAGGCCCCTGCCCGACCTGCCGCTGGACGCCACCGCCTCCAACTTCGGAAAGGCGGACGGCAACGCCTCTCCCGAAGACATTGCTTCCGGGATTATCCACATGGTCTTGCAATCGATCGGCCAGGCTGCCATCCTGTCGGCTCTCAACAGCCCGATCCGCGATTTCGTCCTGATCGGCAACCTGACGCAACTGCCCCAGTGCAAGGAAATCTTCCCTAAGCTGGAAGAAATGTATGGCGTCCGTTTCCTAATCCCCAAATATTCGGAATACAGGACAGCCATCGGCGCCGCCCTCACCTATATGGACGGGGGCCTCCGATTCATCCGATCAAATAAAGCGGTAAAAGATTCATCAGTTAACTGTCAGAGTATTGCATTTACGAAACATTTACCTGTCGATGTAAATGGCATTTATGCTGGCATGTAAAAATGTTTACATCGGATGGTAACAACATTTACATCGGCATGTAAACGTCTTTTTACTTGGGCATGTAAAAGACTGCAGATGCCCAGTCACCAGTCGTATTCCTCCACATATCCGTCAAAGTATTCGTCCAACCGCACGCCTAACTTCCTGGCAAGCGCAACCACCTGCTGCTGCTCGGCTGGTGACAGCAACGTTTCTCCTTTCCGCTTCTGATAATATCTCCTGACTCCCCAACTACCGATCAGACGACACCTGAACGTACCCGACACACTGACCGCCAAGGCTCCGGCCGTACACAGGAACCCTTTGGCATAACGCACTTTCTCGTTGGAACGGTAATACTTGCACTTCCCCGCCATCGCTTCTATCGCTTTCAGATGCAATGTCGGAAGAAAAACAACATTTGCCGGAATACGGTCGTATGCGATCCGCCTGAGACAAGTGTCGCCGCGAGGACAGTCTGCCGCACATAAACCGTAATTAGAAGGAATTTTAGAATAAGATGTGTCTTTCATCATAGTTCTTGTATTTTAATGATTACATAGCAAAGGTACGATAATTCGTTACCGCCGCAAGCCGGCAGGCGGAAATCGGTGAAACTTTCCAAAGGCTGACAAAAAGATACGAGTAACGACAAAAATAATAGGATACGAATAGGTTAGGATTCCAATTTATGCTTACCTTTGGTTGCATTAAATTAAATTTATAATATCATGTTCGCAAAAGAAACTTATATCGCCCGCAGGGCTAAATTAAAACAGACGATAGGTTCCGGCCTGCTGTTATTTTTGGGTAACGATGAGTCAGGCATGAACTATGCCGATAACACATACCATTTCCGCCAGGATTCCACTTTTCTGTATTTCTTCGGGCTTCCCTACGCCGGGCTGTCCGCCATCATCGACATAGACAACAACCGCGAGATCATTTTCGGCGACGAACTGACGATCGACGCAATCGTCTGGATGGGAACACAGCCGACGCTGAAGGAAAAGAGCGAAGCAGCCGGTATCACCGAAGTACGTCCGTTCAAGGAAATCGAAACCTATCTGAAGAATGCGCAGCAGAAAGGCCAGCCGATCCATTACCTGCCGACTTACCGCGCCGAACACCAGATCAAGCTGTTCCAGTGGTTAGGCGTCGTTCCGGGAGCCGAAAAACCTTCCGTACCTTTTATTATGGGCGTTGTCAACCAGCGTAACTATAAGAGCGAAGAAGAAATTGCCGAAATAGAAAAGGCTTGTATCGTGACAGCCGACATGCATCTGGCCGCCATGCGCACCGTTCGTCCGGGCATCCGCGAAAGCGAAGTGGCCGCCGCCGTTGCCGAAGTTGCTTATGCCAACAATTACGAACTCTCTTTCCCGATCATCGCGACGATCAACGGGCAGACGTTGCACAACCATGATCATAGCAATTTGATCAAGAGCGGCGATATGCTTCTGCTCGATGCCGGCGCCGAAACGGAGATGGGATATGCCGGCGACATGTCGTCAACGATTCCTGCCGATGCCAAATTCACCACTCGCCAACGCGAGATCTATGATATCCAGGTGGCTGCCCACGAAGCAGCTGTTGCAGCTTTGCGTCCGGGTATCCCGTTTGTCGATGTATATGAATTGTCCTGCAAAGTGATCATGGAAGGCCTGAAAGAGTTGGGCTTCGTGAAAGGCGATCCGATGGAAGCGGTCAAAGCCGGTGCTCATGCCATGTTCATGCCTTGCGGCCTGGGACACATGATGGGACTGGACGTTCACGATATGGAAAACTTAGGCGAAGTCTACGTCGGATATGACGGCCAGCCGAAGAGCACGGAGTTCGGACGCAAGTCTCTCCGCCTCGGACGTAAGTTGGAACCGGGCTTTGTCCTGACTATCGAGCCGGGCGTTTACTTCATCCCCGAACTGATGGATCTCTGGAGAAGCCAGAACAAGTTCACCGAATTTATCAATTACGACAAGCTGTTCACATATAAAGATTTCAGCGGCATCCGCAACGAAGAGGACTATTTGATCACCGAAAACGGCGCCCGCCTGTTAGGTAAAAAGATCCCCGTCCGTGCTGAAGAGGTAGAAGCGATAAGAAAATAAAAACAAAACAGAAATGACGAGAGTGCCCCTGTTGTATTAATGGGATACACCCTCGTCATTTCTGCCTGATTTTTTACAACTTTTATCCCTTTCTGGAAGTTGTATATTCGAGAACTATTTCTATATTCGCGCCATGATAAAGAAGATGCTGTTCATATTATCCTTGATCTGCCTGTTCGTGCAGGATGGAAAGATTGCAACCGAAGAAAACAGCATCTCCGCCTTACCTTCTACCGTCGTGACAATCCTTGACAGGCTACCGGATTTCGGTGTCGAGCAGGAACAGATCGACTATGAAAAAATATCCCAGTTCACATGTACCGGACTTTGTGTGACGTCCCGTTCACAGGTTT
>ENA-OQAB01001664-OQAB01001664.1-human-gut-metagenome-genome-assembly--contig:-NODE-1664-length-10271-cov-2.883281_pt1 | contig 10271 bp, 16 predicted proteins | sample MGYA00242490_ERZ504517 | MGnify/ENA primary metagenome ERZ504517 (study PRJEB26092, sample SAMD00036298) | human gut metagenome | host: Homo sapiens | study: EMG produced TPA metagenomics assembly of... | reverse complement strand
AGAAAAAGTTTGGAAAATAGTGATTGTTTCATTAATGGCAGCAGCCTTAACAGTGACAACCGGTATTTGCTGCACCGACAGTCAATGAATTACAGCAGAAGAAAGCAGAAGAGCAGAATAAAGTAAGTTCTCTGCAGGCAGAATTGACAGAACTTCTTACAAAGATGAGCGATCTGGAAGCAGATCTGATTGAAAAAGGTACAGAAGTGACTCAGGCAACAGCAGATTTGGAAGATGCACAGAAGAAAGAAGAAAAGCAGTATGAAGATATGAAACTTCGTATCAAATACATGTATGAAGAAGGAAATACTACATTTGTTGAGAAACTTTTGACAGCAGACAGTATTTCAGAACTTCTGAATCAGGCAGATTTTGTACAGAGTGTCCATTCTTATGACAGAAAATGCTTCAGGAATATGTGGATACTAAACAGCAGATCGCAGATTTGAAAGCGACTCTGGAGACAGAGATGGCAAATATGGAGCAGTTGCAGGATGATTATGAAGGAGAAAAGCAGAATCTGAATGCAACAATTGAGACACATAGAGCAAATGTAGCAGATTTTGATGTGCAATTACAGGCGGCAGTTCAGGCAGCAGCAGAGGCGGCTGCTCAGAGAGAGGCAGAGCTTCAGGCTTCCGTAAATGAAATTACAGGTGGCCAGAATAATGGCAACACAGGTGGTCAGTCAGGAAATGTTGGAGGTTCCGGACAGAATAACAATGGAAATACAAGTGTGACACCACCGCAGGGTGGTTCTGGGGATACAACAGGTGGTGTAGAGCAGACACCAAGTGTACCAGAGATCCCACAGCAGCCAGAACAGCCGCAGCAACCACAACAGCCTGTGACTCCTCCGGTAGGAGATACAAGCGTAGGACAGGCGATCGTCAATGTTGCTTATGGATATCTTGGCATCCCATATGTATGGGGAGGAACGACAACAGCTGGATTTGACTGTTCCGGTATGGTGCAGGCAGCACATGCGGCAGTTGGAATCGGTCTTCCACGTGTCAGTGAAGCGCAGGGGGCATGTGGACAGGCAGTAGGAAGTATGGCAGAGGCACTTCCGGGTGATATTGTATGTTATGGTTATCATGTAGGAATTTATATCGGCGGTGGACAGATGATTCATGCACCAGAGCCGGGAGATGTTGTAAAAGTATCTTCAGTATACGGCTCTCCATGGTTTAGACGCTGCTGGTAATCAGAGAGAATCAAAAAAAGGATCAGAGAGCTTTCAAAAGTGTTCTGTATATTTGGAGAAACACGATGTGCTACTTGATAGTTGAAGAGGAGAGGGTTGAAGTTATCAACCCTCTTTTGTGTATTAACAGGAAATCATTCAAAAGAGAAAGGAAAACGTATGAGAAAGAGAATTGGGAAGACAGTTGTGGCAGTGACTTTAGTCGGTTCGATGGCGGTAACACCTGTATTTGCCGCTCCGGCAAAGGAAAATGAAAAACAGACGAAAGAAAGTTCCGTGTCAGATCTCCAAAGTGAATTGGAACAGGTGATGACAAAGATGGCAGACCTAGAGACAAAACTGATCGCAAAAGGAGAAGAGATCCAGAAAGCTTCCAAAGAATTGCAGCAGGCGGAAGAAAAATCAGCAAAGCAGTATGAAGATATGAAGTTACGTATTAAATACATGTATGAAGCCGGAGATACAGAACTTGAGAAATTTATCAATGCGGAGTCGGCCGGGGACGCATTGAATAAGGCAGAATATGTGCAGGCAGTTTATACTTATGACAGAGATAAACTTCAAGAATATGTTGATACGAAAAAAGAGATTGAGAATCTGAAGACTACATTGGAAAAGGATAAGGCATCTCTGGAGAAAATGAATACAGAACTGAATGTGAAGAAGGAGACATTGACAACGACTATCCAGACAAAGCAGGCAGAAGAACAGCAAGTACTTGCAGCTGCTCAGGCGGTAGCGGAAAAACGTCAGGCGGAAGGAAAAGCAGAGAAGACGGATAATGCAGAAAAAGAAGAAACAACACCTGCACAGCCAGATGGAAGTGTTCAAGAACAAGTACCGGTAGAGCCGGAGACACCGAGTGAACCGCAGACACCTGCACAGCCGGAGACACCTGCACAGCCGGAGACACCGAGTGAGCCACAGACACCTGCACAGCCGGAGACACCGAGTGAGCCACAAATACCGACAGAGCCGGAAACACCAAGTGAACCGCAGACACCAGCAGAGCCGGAAACGCCAAGTGAGCCACAGGCACCGGCAGAGTCAGAGACACCAAGTGAACCGCAGACACCGGCAGAACCGGAAACACCAAGTGAACCGCAGACACCAGCAGAGCCGGAGACACCGGAAGAAAATCAGAGTGCGGCACAGCAGATTGTAAGTGCGGCATATAGTTTCCTTGGAATCCCATATGTATGGGGAGGAACGACAACAGCAGGATTTGATTGTTCCGGTATGGTACAGGCGGCTCATGCGGCAGCAGGGATTTCTATTCCACGTGTTTCCTGGGATCAGGGAGCGGCAGGAGTTGAAGTATCTGCTTCGGAGGCGCTTCCGGGAGATATTGTATATTATGGATGGCATGTGGGAATCTATATTGGAAATGGTCAGATGATCCATGCACCGGAAGAAGGAGATGTAGTAAAAATTTCAACAGTAGACTGGGCGGCGCATACATTTGTACGTTGCTGGTAATGGAGATAAGGATGGACGAAAGAGAGCGTTCATCCTTTTTTGTAGAAAAATTACTGCAGCTTATGGAGTAAAAATACATTTTGTATGAGTAATCGCGGTTTGTGAAAAGAAAATCGAATAGAATATTTTGAAGAAAAGCCGGCAATCCTAATCAGGTAAAAGCAGGAGGAAGATTGCATGGAAGAGAATAAGAAAAAAATAATGGGGACATTGGAGGAGAATGTCGCTTATATGAATGAAGTTCTGCCTGTAAAAGAGAGTTTTGACCTTGTACAGAGAGATATTGTGATCGGCGGAAAGAAAAGTAGCTTTTTCTTTATCGACGGGTTTACAAAGGATGATACAATGCTCAAGATCATGACATCGTTTTTTTCAGTGACAGAAGAAAAAATGCCAGACAGTGCTACAGAGTTTTCCAGGTTGCTCGTACCTTACGTAGAGGTCGATACACTTTCTGAATTTGATGGGATCATCAAAAATTTGTTATCGGGGACTACTTGCCTTTTTGTAGATGGCTATGAAGCATGTTATTGTGATTGACTGCCGCACTTATCCCGCCAGGGGAGTAGATGAGCCATACAATGACAAATCTCTGCGTGGCCCAAGAGATGGATTTGTGGAGACGATTGTTTTTAACACGGCGCTTATGAGAAGAAGAATCCGCGATCCGCATCTGATCATGAAAATGACAGAGATAGGAGAGAGTTCGAGGACCGATGTGGCGATTTGTTATATGGATGACAGGGTCGATCAAGAACTGCTGAAAAAATCTGACAGCAGATTGGGAAAAAATTTCATGTAGATGCTCTGCGGATGACGCAGCAGACGCTTGCGGAAGAGCTGTTTAAGCGGAAGTGGTTCAATCCGTTTCCAAAATTTAAATTCACAGAGAGGCCGGACACAGCAGCGTCTTGTCTGCTGGAGGGAAAAGTTGTGATTCTTGTAGACAACTCCCCATCAGCGATGATACTACCGACGTCAATCTTAGATATGATCGAGGAGGCAAATGATTACTATTTTCCTACTATTACGAATGTGTATTTGAAAATGTCACGTGCGTTGATCACAATTGCCACAGTGTTTGTTACACCATTGTTTTTATTGTTTATGCAGAATCTTGAGTGGCTTCCGGAAGTGTTTGCGTTTGTGGCTATCAAAGATACAGTGAATATTCCGCTGATTTTTCAGCTGCTCATTTTGGAACTTGCTATTGACGGACTTCGCTTGGCGGCAATTGAATACACCAAGCATGCTGAGTACACCGCTCAGTGTGATCGCAGGAATCGTTATGGGAGAATTTTCAGTGCGCTCCGGATGGTTTAATTCTGAAGTGATGCTGTATATGGCGTTTGTCGCGGTTGCAAACTATACACAACCTAATTTTGAACTTGGATATGCGTTAAAATTTATGAGACTGTTACTTCTTGTTCTGACGGCAATGTTTAACTGGATCGGATTTCTTATAGGATGTGTGATCGTAATTGTTTCGATCGTTTGTAATAAGACGCTGTCGGGGAGAAGTTATTTGAGAATCAGTAAAAACTAAAAATTGACAAGTCAGGTGAAAGACAGCAGAAGGAATACACTGTCATACAGACGAGGAAAGGCAAAGAAATCCAGAAGTGAAATGTGAAAAGTAAATAAAATATAGCGAAAGAATTGAATCGCATGAAAAAGATTGTTATAATAAAATACAGTGACAGATAGAACTGATATTTCTGAAGCCCCAGAAATATCAGTATTTATTTGTCCAAAAATTTTGGTAGCAGGGATGTCAGAGAAAAAAGAGAAAGGAAGAAGTTGAAATGGAACAAAGTAAAGATGAAAAACTGGGGACCGAGAAGCTTGGAAAACTCATTGTAAGTATGGCGCTTCCGGCAGTTGCAGCACAGCTGATCAACGTTCTCTATAACATCGTAGACAGAATTTATATCGGACATATAGCGGGACATGGAGATATAGCACTTACCGGTGTGGGGGTCACATTCCCGATCATTACTATTATTTCGGCGTTCAGTGCATTCGCCGGAATGGGAGGGGCACCGATTGCTTCTATTCATTTGGGAAAGAAAGATTATGAGGGAGCGGAAAAGATACTTGGAAACAGTACGAGTCTTCTGCTCTTGTTTTCAGTTGTGCTGACTGCATTCTTTATGATTTTTAAAACACCAATTTTATATGCATTTGGAGCAAGTGATAACATCATCTCATATGCGCAGGAGTACATTACGATTTATTTAGTGGGTACAGTGTTTGTACAGCTTGCAATCGGGCTGAATACATTTATCAGCGGTCAGGGAAATGCAAAAGTTGCAATGCTATCCGTTTTGATCGGAGCAATTATTAATATTGTGTTGGATCCGATTTTTATTTTCTTATTTGATATGGGAGTGAAAGGTGCAGCGCTTGCCACAATTCTTTCTCAGGCAGTCAGCGCAGTTTGGGTAGTGAGATTCCTCGTGTCAAAGAAAAGCATTATCCGTATCCGAAAAAAATATTTGAAACTAAGCAAAAAGATCGTAGGGGCAATTGCGGCAATCGGCATTTCCCCGTTTATTATGCAGAGCACAGAAAGCCTTGTGACGGTTGTATTGAACAATGGGCTTCAGAAATATGGCGGAGATCTGTATGTTGGAACGATGTCCATTCTGATGAGTGTGATGCAGTTGATCATTGTTCCGATTCAGGGTGTTTCACAGGGAGTGCAGCCGATCATCAGCTATAATTTTGGTGCAGGAAAGAGAGAACGGGTGATGGGCGCATTTAAGCGAATGCTTATTATCTGTCTGGCGGCATCGATGACACTTGGGATTTCAGCGATTGTTGGACCGGAATTCTTTGCGAGAATGTTTACAGATAAAAAAGAACTTGTGGATCTGACAGCAAGTGTCATGCCGGTATATTTCTTTGGAATTACGATTTTTGGGATCCAGATGGCATGTCAGTGCGCGTTTATCGCACTGGGGCAGGCAAAGTTATCACTGTTTGCGGCACTTTTGAGAAAGGTGATTTTGCTCGTGCCATTGGCAATCATTCTCCCGAAATATTTCGGAGTGTCCGGAATTTACTATGCAGAACCAATTGCGGATATTATTGCAGTATTTGTGACGAGTGTCTTATTTTTGACGATCACAAGAAAGTTTTTGCGTAATTGCGGAAATAATGATATGATGGGGAAAAGAAAACAATAGGAGGCCCATCTATGAGAGAATATGTGATAACAACGGACAGCACAGTCGATCTTCCAAAAGAATATTTAAGAGAACATCAGGTACAGGCAGTTTCGCTTTCCTATGAGATAGAAGGGGAGACTTATGAGGATCTAAATGGTCTGGAACCGGCAGTTTTTATGAAAAAATGCGAAATGGGGCAATGCCGACGACTTCTCAGGCAAATCCAGAACAGGTGAGAGAGTTGTTCGAGGGAATATTGAAAGAAGGAAAAGACATTCTCCACATTGCTTTTTCTTCCGGGTTGAGTGGAAGTTATAATAGCGCAAGGATCGCGGCAGAAGAACTGAAGGAAATGTATGAAGGGGCAGAAATTTGCGTGATTGATTCCCTCTGTGCATCGGTCGGAGAAGGGTTATTATATCACAAAGCGAGATGCATGAAGGAAAAAGGCAAAACTTTGCAGGAAGTGGCAGCATGGGTGGAGAAAAACAAGTTACATATCTGCCATAATGTTGCGGTGGATGATCTGAATCATTTGTATCGAGGAGGGAGACTTTCCAGAACGTCAGCGGTGGTCGGGTCTATGATCAATATCAAGCCGTTCATCCACATGGATGAAAATGGGAAGCTTGTTCCGATCGGAAAGGTCAGAGGGCGTAAAAAATCATTGAATATTCTGGTGGATGCGATGGCAGAGCAGATCAAGGGATATGAGGAAGAGAACGATGTGATCATGATCAGCCATGGAGACTGTATAGAAGATGCCAGATATGTGGGGAAATTGGTAGAAGAGCGGTTTGGGATTCACAATATTTTGATCAATTACGTCGGAACAGTTATCGGCTCTCATACCGGAACAGGAGTTGTAGCGCTCTGTTTTATGGGAAACAAACGATAGAGAAAATAGAAAGACGGGATGCTGAGGGGCAAATACTTTGCTCATACGGTATCCTGTTTTTGTATGTGAGCGGTATATCCCAGGACAGAGTGGTATATCTTAGAACAAATAGAAGGAGTTTTGGAAACAATCTAATAAGTTTCAAAAAAGTAGTTGACAGTCTGTGGAGAATGTAGTATGATACATCTTGTGTAAAACGAAAAAGAAAGTAGAGTATCCACTCTCACCATAGCACAAGCGCGTGACTATGGTCTGATAACGAAGAACTTCCTTTCGGATTTTCCGAAATGGTTTTATTGATTGTCGGGTGGATATGATATTCACTCGTTTTTTTGTGTTTCGCATAGGAAATCCTGAAGGAATTTCATTTTGACGGAGGTATACGACAATTAGCGATTTAATGATTAACGAGCAGATCAGAGACAGAGAGATTCGTCTGATCGGCGAGGATGGGGGAACAGTTAGGTATCATGTCAGCCCGTGAGGCTATGAAAATCGCTCAGGAAGCGGAACTTGATCTCGTGAAGATCGCACCTGCGGCTAAACCGCCGGTCTGCAAGATTATTGATTACGGAAAGTATAAATACGAGCAGGCAAGAAAAGAAAAAGGAGGCGAAGAAGAAGCAGAAAACGGTCGAGGTTAAAGAAGTACGTCTCTCACCGAACATTGATACAAATGACTTGAACACGAAGATAAACAATGCAAAGAAATTCATTTCCAAAGGCAATAAAGTGAAAGTGACACTTCGTTTCAGAGGAAGAGAGATGGCGCACGTTCAGCAAAGTAAGCATATCCTTGATGATTTTGCCGAGACACTGGCAGATGTTGCGGTAGTTGAAAAACCGGCAAAAATGGAAGGAAGAGCTATGAGCATGGTTTTAGCTGAGAAACGTTAAGAACCGATATGCCCGGAATGAGATCCAAAGAGGCAGCACAATAAAGGAGGAAATTATCATGCCAAAAATCAAAACAAACAGAGCAGCAGCAAAGCGCTTCAAAAAGACAGGTACAGGGAAACTGAAAAGAAATAAAGCTTATAAGAGCCATATCTTAACAAAAAATCGACAAAGAGAAAAAGAAATCTCAGACAGTCGACAATTACAGATGCAACAAACGTAAAGAACATGAAGAAGGTATTACCATATCTGTAAGAAGAAGTCTGATCGTGCGTATGAGATGTTGTCGGACGATACAGTGATTACAGAATAATGGTCTTATTTAAGGAGGATTAAGAAATGGCAAGAATCAAAGGCGGAATGAACGCTAGGAAGAAACATAACAGAACATTGAAATTGGCAAAAGGATATAGAGGAGCTCGTTCTAAACAGTACAGAGTTGCAAAACAGTCTGTAATGAGAGCACTTACATCCGCATATGCAGGAAGAAAGCAGCGCAAACGTCAGATGAGACAGCTTTGGATTGCACGTATTAATGCAGCGGCAAGAATGAACGATCTGTCTTACAGCAAATTCATGCACGGATTAAAACTGGCAAACGTTGATATTAACAGAAAGATGCTTGCTGAGCTTGCAGTAAATGATAAAGAAGGTTTCGCAACACTTGCAGCTCTTGCAAAAGAAAAACTTGCATAATAAAAGTAAGAACAAAAAGACTCCCGAACAGTTATACTGATTGGGAGTCTTTCTTGTAAGTATATTTTGTTTTGATGAGTTTTTGAAAAGTTTTTGAAAAGATGAAAAGAAAAGTGAAAAAAATATTGACATTTATATTTTAACGTGATAAAGTGGCTGTAAACCGATGAGGAAGAGCAAGTAATTCCGATAATCAGTTTCACAGAGAGCCGTAGATGGTGGAATGCGGTATACTGACTTGGGATGAATGGGCTTCTGAGGGCAAGCTGAACATTTGAAGTATAGAAGTAGGTGAGCCGGAGAGATAACTCCGTTATAAAAATGGGCATATGTTAGTATGCGTGAGTGGATGTGTTTTCACATCAAGCCGGGTGGCACCGCAGGAGTTTTGATATATAATTTAGAATTACGACTCTTGTCCCTGCAATAGTATCATTGTGTGGGACAGGAGTTTTTTATATTATTAAAGAAAGAATTTATGATGTAAAAGATATTTTGAGAATTGCCTGTAAAGGAATCATATCCGGGCAAGTTAAAGTTCCACAAAAATTCAGAGGTATATAAAGAAAATTTTGAAAGGAGAATAACAATGAGTGAGAAGAAGATCCCTTATAAAATTTATTTGGAAGAAAGTGAGATGCCGAAGACATGGTATAATGTCCGGGCAGATATGAAAAACAAGCCGGCGCCCCTTCTGAATCCGGAAACATTTAAGCCGATGACAGAAGAAGAATTAAGCGTTGTATTTTGCGAGGAATTAGTGAAGCAGGAATTGGATAATGAAAATCGTTATATAGAAATTCCGGAAAAAATACGTGACTTTTACAAGATGTATCGTCCGGCGCCGCTGATTCGTGCGTATTGTCTTGAGGAAAAATTACAGACACCTGCAAAAATTTATTATAAATTTGAAGGGAATAATACAAGTGGAAGCCATAAGCTGAATTCGGCGATCGCCCAGGCATATTATGCGAAAGACCAAGGCTTGAAAGGCGTGACAACGGAGACGGGAGCGGGACAGTGGGGAACTGCTCTGTCAATGGCATGTTCTTATCTTGATTTGGACTGTAAGGTGTATATGGTGAAATGTTCCTATGAACAGAAACCATTCCGAAGAGAAGTAATGCGTACTTATGGAGCGAGTGTTACTCCTTCACCGTCTGAAACAACAGAAGTGGGAAGAAAAACTTTTGGCAGAGCATCCGGGAACTTCAGGAAGCCTTGGATGTGCCATTTCCGAGGCTGTGGAAGTGGCTACACATACGCCGGGATACCGCTATGTGCTTGGAAGTGTGTTGAATCAAGTTCTTCTTCATCAGTCAGTGATCGGGGTTGAGTCAAAGATTGCAATGGATAAGTATGGGATCAAGCCGGACATTATTATCGGATGTGCAGGCGGAGGATCCAACTTGGGAGGTCTTATCTCCCCGTTTATGGGAGAAAAATTAAGAGGAGAAGCCGATTACCAGTTTATTGCGGTGGAGCCTGCGTCCTGTCCTAGTTTGACAAGAGGCGTTTACGCATATGATTACTGCGATACAGGTATGGTTTGCCCGCTTTCTAAAATGTATACATTAGGCAGTGGATTTATTCCGTCTGCAAGCCATGCGGGAGGATTGAGATATCATGGTATGAGTTCTGTTTTATCGCAGCTTTACGAAGATGGATATATGGAAGCTCGTTCGGTAGAACAAACAGAGGTATTTAAAGCGGCAGAGAAGTTTGCGAGAGTAGAAGGCATTCTGCCGGCTCCTGAAAGGCAGTCATGCGATTAAAGTTGCGATTGACGAAGCTCTTAAATGTAAAGAAACAGGGGAAGAAAAAAGCGATCTTCTTCGGACTGACAGGAACAGGATAGTTTTGATATTGTATGCATATGAGAAATTCCATGACGGAAAGATGAGTGACTATATTCCATCTG
>ENA-OQAB01001663-OQAB01001663.1-human-gut-metagenome-genome-assembly--contig:-NODE-1663-length-10303-cov-1.810731_pt1 | contig 10303 bp, 12 predicted proteins | sample MGYA00242490_ERZ504517 | MGnify/ENA primary metagenome ERZ504517 (study PRJEB26092, sample SAMD00036298) | human gut metagenome | host: Homo sapiens | study: EMG produced TPA metagenomics assembly of... | reverse complement strand
AGACATGGTTCCCTACATAATCGTCGGGATAATCCATGTCTGATTACTGTTTTCTTCTTATTCGCGATTATTTACAAATCCGGCAACCGGCGCATTTAGCCAGCTCACCGCGGAAACGTTTCTCTACCAGTTTATGCAAACGGTCTTTCAACGCCTCCAAGCGTACATGGTCGATCACGTCGGAAGTGAAAGCCACGCTCAATAACATACGGGCCTCGTCACGCGGGATACCGCGACTTTGCATATAGAACAAGGCGTTCTCATCCAACTGGCCGGTAGTCATACCGTGCGAGCATTTTACGTCGTCCGCGTAAATCTCCAGTTGCGGCTTGCTGTACATACGGGCCTCACGGGTAGCGCACAGATTACGGTTCGTCTGGTAAGCGGCAGTCTTCTGGGCATCCTCTTTCACCAAGATACGTCCACTGAAGACACCTACGGCATGATCATTCAGTACGTTCTTGAACAACTCGTTGCTGGTACAATTCGGAACCGCATGGGTAATATGGCTATAGGTATCCATCTGTTGCTCCTTGTCCAGAACGGACATACCGCATAAGGTAGACTCGGCATACTCGCCATTCAGTTCCACGTAATAATTGTTGCGAGTCAAGCCATTCGTCAACGTAATACCGTTTACCAAGACATTGGTCGAGGCCGCCTGCCTTACGTGTACGGAGGAGAAACGGGTCGTGGACACACTGCTTTCCTCCAAATCATAATAATCGAAGCGAGCGCCTTCCTCTGCGAAAATCTCAACCACTTGAGTCGCCAAGAATTTCACGCCGTCGATACTATGGTCGCAAACCAACAACTTCGCCTCCGAATGAGGTTCCATAATCACCAGGACACGACGGTTCGCCATCGTATCCACATCATTACGGAATATATTCACTAATTGGATAGGACGCTCAACCACGACATTTTTCGGTACATACACCACGAAACCATCTTGGGCTAACATCGTATTCAATGCGATAATACCATCCTTGCTACTCGGTGCCGCCTTTCCGTAATACTTGGAAGCGATCTCCGGATATTGCTCCGTAAAAGCCTTCAACCCTCCAGCATACACGCCTTCCGGCAAATGCGCTTTTGGCAATTCCTTATCGTAAAACGTATCGTTCACTACAAAGTATAACGATGTGCTCAGGTTCGGTACGTCACAACGGAACACGTCATAAGGATTCACCGGGATAGCGACCCGGTTGATATTCAAACCGTAATCCGGAGCGAACGCTTGGGCTACATCCGTATATTTATAATCCTCGCTTCTCGTGGAGGGGAATCCGAGTCGCTCAAAGTTCGCCAAGGCCTCAGCCCTGAGGGCATTCATCACCGGCGTACTATGACGACATACCAGATCCTCACATTGGGCGAAAAGATCGATATATTGTTGCTCGGCCTTCATATTACTCATCTCCCATCTCTTTCTTGATCCAGTCGTAACCTTTCTCTTCCAGTTCCAAGGCCAATTCCGGACCGGCGGTCTTCACGATACGGCCTTTGTAAAGCACATGAACCACATCCGGCTTGATGTAATCCAGCAGACGCTGATAGTGCGTGATTACGATAGCGGCATTCTCCGGAGTCCTCAACTGGTTCACGCCATGCGCTACGATACGCAAGGCATCGATATCCAAACCACTATCCGTCTCATCCAAGATCGCCAATTTCGGCTCCAGCATCGCCATCTGGAAGATCTCGTTCCGCTTTTTCTCTCCACCGGAGAAACCTTCGTTCACGCTACGGCTGGCCAGTTTATTATCCAGCTCGACGATCGCACGTTTCTCACGCATCAATTTCAAGAAGTCCGTAGCCGAAACCGGTTCCAGACCGTTATATTTACGATGCTCGTTCAACGCCGCACGCATAAAGTTCACCATACTGACCCCCGGGATCTCGACCGGATATTGGAAGCTCAAGAAAATACCCTCACGGCTACGATCCTCCGGAGAAAGATCCAGCAGATTCTTACCGTTGAAGATAACCTCTCCTTCCGTTACCTCAAAAGCGGGATTACCTACTAATACACTACTTAACGTACTTTTTCCAGAACCGTTCGGTCCCATGATAGCATGTACCTCACCCGCTTTCACCGACAGGTTGATACCTTTCAATATCTCTTTGCCATTTACGTTGGCATGTAAATTCTTAACCTCTAACATCTTTTCTAATTGAAAATTGAAAGTTGAAAATTGAAAATTATTCTATCCTACGCTGCCTTCCAGCGAGATCGTTAGTAATTTCTGAGCCTCGACGGCGAACTCCATCGGTAACTTATTCATTACCTCACGAGCATATCCGTTCACGATCAAACCGACAGCCTCTTCTACCGAGATACCCCGTTGTTGGCAGTAGAACAATTGCTCCTCGCTGATCTTACTCGTCGTAGCCTCATGCTCCACGATCGCCGTCTCATTCTGAATATCAGCGTAAGGGAACGTATGAGCTCCACAAGTAGAGCTTAATAGCAAACTATCGCATTGGCTATGATTACGGGCTCCTTCCGCACGGGCGGACACCTTCACCAACCCCGATAGCTATTCTGGCTATGACCGGCAGAGATGCCCTTGGATACGATCGTACTTTTCGTATTCTTACCCAGATGGATCATCTTCGTACCCGTATCGGCCTGTTGGTAATTATTGGTTACGGCAACCGAGTAAAACTCACCTACCGAGTTATCACCCGCCAAGATACAGCTCGGATATTTCCAAGTGATCGCCGAACCGGTCTCTACTTGCGTCCAAGAGATCTTGTACCCTCACCTTTGCACAAACCTCGTTTCGTCACGAAGTTATAGATACCGCCTTTACCTTCCTTATCACCCGGATACCAGTTCTGTACGGTAGAATACTTCACCTCGGCACGCTCGTTCGCCACGATCTCCACGATAGCGGCATGCAATTGGTTCTCGTCACGCATCGGTGCCGTACATCCTTCCAAATAACTTACATACGCCTCATCGTCTGCGACAATCAAGGTACGCTCGAACTGTCCGGTATTAGCGGCATTGATACGGAAATACGTACTCAACTCCATCGGGCAACGTACGCCCTTCGGTATATAAACAAACGAACCGTCCGAGAACACGGCCGAATTCAAGGCGGCAAAGAAATTATCACGATAACCAACCACGCTCCCCAAATACTTCTGCACCAAGTCCGGATGATGTTGTACAGCCTCGCTGAACGAACAGAAAATAATCCCCTTCTCCGCGAGATTCTCCTTGAAAGTAGTCTTCACGGAAACACTATCCATCACGGCGTCTACCGCCATTCCGCTTAAATGCTTCTGTTCTTCCAAAGGAATACCCAGTTTATCGAATGTTTTCAACAACTCAGGATCTACCTCACCAAGCTCTTTGGTCCCTCTTTTTTTCTTAGGGGCGGCATAATAGATAATGTCCTGATAATCGATCGGCGGGATATTCAAGTGAGGCCATGTAGGCATCTCCAACGTCTGCCAATGGACGAAAAGCCTTCAAACGGAACTCGAGTAACCATTCCGGCTCGTTCTTCTTGGCAGAGATAATACGGACCGTCTCCTCGTCTAATCCACGATGGATCACCTCCGTATCAATATCGGTAACGAAGCCATATTTATAATCTCCGCTCGTTACCTCATTAATGATATGATTTGAATCCTGCATAATTATAAATTAACCATTGATAAAAGCCCTTCATTCTCCTAATGAAAACAAATTATGTGGGAAAATTGTTGGTACTATTTGCTTCACGCTATAATAAAAACGAGATTCTATCTTCGATTGGCGATGAATCAAGACCGATCCGCGATCCACGAACTCCAGCGCATTCAACAGCAAACTGGTAAAGACCAAAACGACCAGCAACCCGAAAAAACCCCCAAACAAATGGTTGATAACGCTCAACGGTGTCGCCCCTACCACCTTGGTAACCAGTTCACCCGCTAGGATAAATACCCCCATAATCAAGATAAAACCCGCTATATAACTCAAGATCGTAACCCCTTCTTCCGGAAACCAACCCAACGCCAAGATATATCCTTTCAGCCAAGCCGCCGCTTTCCCGCAGAAAAGATCGCGATCACTAGGGCTATAAGCGAAACAACCTGTTTGATGACTCCATCAAACAGGCCTTTCACAAATCCTATCCCTGCCAGACATAGCAATGTAATGTCCAACCAGTTCATCGTTATAACGTCTTCTTTATTTCTGTCTCTTCGTAAGCCTCGATCATATCGCCCACTTGGATATCGTTGAAGTTCGTAATATTCAAACCGCAATCCAAGCCAGCCACGACCTCTTTCGCATCGTCCTTGAAACGTTTCAAAGAACCTAGCTCACCGGCATAGATAACGATACCGTCACGTATCAAACGGATCTTGTTCGTACGTTTGATCTTGCCTTCCTTAACCATACATCCGGCAACCGTACCGACCTTGGTGATCTTGAATACCTGCTGAACTTCCACATAAGCGGTAATCTCCTCCTTGATCTCCGGAGAAAGCATGCCTTCCATAGCGCTCTTCACCTCCTCGATCGCATCGTAGATGATAGAATACAAACGGATCTCCACACCTTCCTTCTCGGCGTTTCTACGTGCTTGCAAAGACGGACGAACTTGGAATCCGATAATGATAGCGTTCGAAGCCGCTGCCAAAACCACATCCGACTCGGAAATCTGGCCAACCGCCTTGTGAATTACGTTTACCTGAATCTCCTCGGTAGACAAACGGATCAAGGAGTCGGACAAAGCCTCTACGGAACCATCCACATCACCCTTCACGATCACGTTCAACTCTTGGAAGTTACCCACGGCGATACGACGTCCGATATCATCCAAAGTAAGCATCTTCTGCGTACGAAGACCTAACTCACGCTGCAATTGCTCACGACGGTTAGCGATCTCACGCGCCTCTTGCTCAGTCTCCAATACATTAAATGTATCACCGGCCTGAGGAGCACCATTCAAACCGAGGATCAATACCGGCTCGGAAGGACCGGCCTTCTCCACCCGTTGATTACGCTCGTTGAACATCGCCTTGATACGTCCTTGATGAGTTCCCGCCAAAACGATATCTCCCATCTTCAACGTACCGTTCTCCACCAATATGGTAGATACATAGCCACGTCCCTTGTCCAAAGAAGACTCGATGATAGAACCAACCGCACGTTTTTTCGGATTCGCTTTCAAATCCAACAGGTCGGCCTCCAACAAGACCTTCTCCAACAACTCCTCGACACCGATACCTTTCTTAGCGGAGATCTCCTGACTCTGGTACTTACCCCCCCAGTCTTCCACCAAGTAATTCATATTCGCCAACTCCTCCTTGATCTTCTCAGGATTAGCATGTGGTTTATCGATTTTATTAATAGCGAAAACAATAGGAACACCGGCAGCCGAAGCGTGATTAATCGCCTCAATCGTCTGAGGCATCACGTTATCATCAGCGGCCACGATAATAATCGCAATATCCGTCACCTTCGCGCCACGGGCACGCATAGCGGTAAACGCCTCATGTCCCGGAGTATCCAAGAACGTGATACGGCGGCCATTCTGCAACTTCACGTTGTAGGCTCCGATATGCTGCGTGATACCACCGGCCTCACCGGCGATTACGTTCGCACTACGGATATTATCCAATAAAGAAGTCTTACCATGGTCAACGTGTCCCATCACCGTTACGATAGGCGGACGGGCTACCCAATCCTCCTCGTTATCATCTTCCTCATCAGCGTTGATCGCCTCGACAACATCCGCGCTTACATATTCAGTCTTATAACCGAACTCCTCAGCCACAATATTGATCGTCTCCGCATCCAGGCGCTGATTGATCGAAACCATAAGGCCGATGCTCATGCAAGTACCAATAACCTCCGTTACAGATACGTCCATCATGTTCGCCAGTCGTTGGCCGTAACGAACTCGGTCAGCTCAATACCTTGCTTTCCAGTTCTTCCTGTTCCATCAACTCGTGCTCACGTTTCACAGCGGCGTCACGTTTATCACGACGGTATTTAGCCCCCTTATTATTCTTATTATTCTTGTTGGTCAAGCGAGCCAAAGTCTCCTTGATCTGCTTTTGAACATCCTCTTCACTAACTTCCGCTTTCACCGGCTTCTTCAAGCGAGGCTTACGGTCGTTATTCGGACGATCGTCACGATTCGGGCGCGGATAATTCGTACCCGGCGTATTATTCACGTCTACCCGATCTTTCTTGATACGTTTACGCTTCTTCTTAGCGTCACCTTCCTCACCCGGTTTAGCAGGAGCGTTCGGTTTAATCAAAGTCGGCGAATTCGGACTCTTATGAGGAGCGCCCGGACCGTTGCTATTATTACCCGGCCGATTGTTATTAAACTTTTGCTTCTCATCACGCTCTTTCCGCTTCTCCTCCTTCGTTTTCTTTTTCGGACGAGTCGATTGGTTAAGCGCATCCAAGTCAATCTTACCGGTTACCTTGATCTTTGACTCCAATTTAACCGAGTTCAAACGGAAAAGATTATCATCCTTTTCCTCGGTCTTCTCTACTTCCTGTTCCGGTTTCACACTTTCCACCTTAGGTTCCGCAACAACCGGTTGCTTCTCTACGGTTTTTTCTTTTTCCACTTCCACTACTATAACTTTTTCTTCTTTTTTCTCCGTGGGAGCCTGCGCAGGCTGCGTCGGGTTTTAATCAGGAGCTTGAGCAGCGGGAGCGGCAGGCGCTTCCTTCACTTTCGGCTCTTCCTTTACCTTAGGCTCTTCTTTCACCTTCGGCTCCTCTTTAGCCTTCGGCTCTTCCTGCTGTTTTTTATGTTGTCCACCATCCAAATCGATATGACCCTTCATTACGATCTTAGGTCTGAATTCTTCCGGTATCACTGTCTTTATTTCCGCGGTCTTCTCTTCTTTCACAGAAGGAACCTCTTTCCGCATACGATCCGCCGCAAAATTACGATCTTTCTCTGGCAGATCCTTTCCAAACTCTTTTACGAGCAAAGCATACTGTTCATCACTGATCCTCGTGTTGGGATTATCCTCAACCGAGAACCCATTCCGGTGCAGGAACTCAACCACCGTGTTGATTCCCACGTTCAATTTTCTCTGTACTTGAATTAATTTTATAGGCATATCTAACTTTGTCGTAATACTTATTCGTTACCTTCATCTTCAAATTCCGCAGATAAGATAGCTAAAAGATCGTCCACGGTCTGTTCTTCCAGATCGGCACGTTCAATAATCTCATTGCGGTCCATAGCAAGGACACTCTTCGCCGTATAGCATCCTATATTCTTCAGTGCGTCGATCACCCAGCTGTCGATCTCGTCGGAGAACTCATCCAAGTAGATATCCTCCTCGTCCGCTCCTTCGATATCACGGAATACGTCAATCGTATACTCAGTCAACATACAAGCCAACTTAATATTCAGACCGCCCTTACCGATCGCTAAAGAAACCTCCTCCGGACGTAGATAAACCTCAGCTTTCTTTTCCTCCTCATTCACACGGATAGAAGAGATCTTAGCCGGGCTTAAGCACGCTGGATAAACAAAGAGAGATTTGAGGTGTAATTAATCACATCAATGTTCTCGTTTCTCAACTCGCGAACGATTCCGTGGATACGAGAGCCTTTCATACCTACGCAAGCGCCTACCGGATCAATACGGTCATCGTATGACTCGACAGCCACCTTGGCACGCTCTCCCGGGATGCGGGCGATCGCCTTGATCGTAATCAAGCCGTCATTAATCTCCGGAACCTCCAACTCAAACAACCGTTGCAAGAAGACCTTATCCGTACGGGAAAGAAGGATCTTCGGGTTGTATTATAGTTATCCACACGTTGAACGATCGCACGTACGGTCTCTCCCTTACGATAGAAATCGGTCGGGATTTGCTCGGATTTCGGCAGTAGCAACTCATTACCATCGTCATCCAGCAACAGGATTTCTTTCTTCCACACCTGATAAACCTCAGCGGCGATGATGTGGCCGATTTTATCCTTATACTTAGCGTACAAGCTGTCTTTCTGCAATTCAAGTATCTTTGAAGCCAAAGTTTGGCGCAAGTTTAAGATCGCACGGCGTCCGAAGTCTGCGAAATGCACCTCGTCGGTCACTTCCTCGCCCACCTCACAGTCGGCATCGATTTTACGGGCCTCCGTCAACGTAAGCTGCAAGTTCTCATCCTCCAATTCATCATCAGCCACAACCGTACGGTTTCTCCATATCTCGAAATCACCTTTCTCAGGGTTGATAATCACGTCATAGTTCTCATCCGTGCCAAACATCTTGGCGATCACGTTACGGAACGAATCTTCCAAAACGCTAATCATCGTATCTTTATCGATATTCTTCAACTCCTTGAACTCCGCAAGGGTGTCAATCATACTGATTGTTTCCTCTTTCTTGGCCATAATCTTACTTGAATCTTATTAAGTATTTTGTATATTTTATTTCATCAAATGTATACGACTCATCCTCCACCACAGTCACCTTCCGCTTAGCGCCTTCCGGTTTCACCTTCTTCTCGACAGAGACAACCACACCGTTCTCGTCGGCAGATTTCAACACACCGGTCAGCTTCGAGCCGTTTTTCAACAGCATCTCCACCTCGTTTCCGATGTTCTTGACGTATTGGCGAAGTACCTTGAAAGGAGAAGTAATGCCGGCGGAGCCAACCTCCAGCTCATAATCCTCGACGTCACGATCCAGATGCTCCTCCAAATACCGGCTCAACTCGGCGCAATCATCAATGCTTACCGCTTCATCGTTATCAATTTCAACGACTATCAGGTTTCCCGGTTTAATCACCACGTCTACTAAATAATTGCTTGAAGAGGCTAGTTTTTCCTCTATTAATTGGCTTACCACTTTCTTTTCTATCATACACATATCTGTTAAGAACAAAAGAAGGGGACTGCCCGCCCCCTCCTCAACTTCACTTAATCGCCCGCAAATATACAAAAATCAATGAGTTCTCAAAATATCCTCATCTTTTTTACAGAAAAAATTAATACGACACAAACCGGATTACTATCCATAGTAATCAGAATTAATATCTATAGAAATCCGATTTACTATTGACAGTAATATTTATTAACACTTTTATGCCTATCTTTGCTGCCGAATACGAAGGGGGTGCTCGCAAAAATCCTTCACGAAAGGAGCGGGCTGAGATCATACCCATAGAACCTGTACAGGTAATGCTGTCGTAGGGATTCATGCTTCTCCGATCCTTTCTATTCATCTATTTAGTTTAAAGCAAAAAGATGAAAAGATGAAAAATGTATTGGTTATCTTGGCCGGCTCCTTACTGGCTACAACCGTCAAGGCACAAATGCCCAGTCCGGTCGACTCCTTGAAAATCTCAAAAGACGTATCTTTGGATGAAGTAGTTATTACCGCTACCAAAGTCGGGAAAGAAACCCCGGTAGCTTATAGCGACATCTCCAAACAAGAGCTAAGCAGCCGGAACAACGGGCAAGGTATCCCATTCCTTATCTCCCAATCCCCGTCTGTTATCATGACCTCGGATGCCGGAACAGGTATAGGTTACTCCGGTTTTCGTATCCGGGGTACAGACGCGAACCGTATCAATATCACGATCAATGGCGTACCGGTTAATGACTCCGAGTCTCATACCGTATTCTGGGCTAATATGGCCGATATAGCCTCCTCGGTAGAATCGATCCAGATCCAACGAGGTGCCGGAACCTCTACGAACGGAGCCGCGGCTTTTGGCGCTACGGTCGCCATGCAGACCGAGAAACCGTCCTTAAAGCCTTACGGCGAATATTCCGTATCAGCAGGTTCTTTCGGTACGCTGAAGCATACGGTAAAAGGCGGTACCGGATTACTTTACGATCATTTCGCTTTCGACGTCCGCTACTCCAATATCCGTAGCGACGGCTTTATCGATCGTGCCTCCGCCCGTATGAGCTCTTACTATGCCTCCGCCGCTTTCTATGCCGATAATACATTGATTAAATTCCAAGCCTTCGGGAACAGCGAGAAGACCTATCAAGCATGGAACGGTGTTCCGTCTTATTTACTTGACACAGATCGTAGCTATAATCCATGCGGAGAATATGAGGAAGATGGAGTGAAGAAGTTTTATAACAATCAGACGGATAATTATTGGCAACACAACTACCATTTAATGGCCAGCCAGCGTATCGGAGATTTCTGGAATATGAACCTGACCCTTCATTACACCGATGGTAACGGATATTACGAGGATTATAAATCGAAAGCCAAATTCAGCAGTTATAAACTACCGGAATTATCGATCCGGAGGGTAATACCGTAAAAAAAGACCGACCTCGTGGCGCC
>ENA-OQAB01001662-OQAB01001662.1-human-gut-metagenome-genome-assembly--contig:-NODE-1662-length-10303-cov-4.544615_pt1 | contig 10303 bp, 14 predicted proteins | sample MGYA00242490_ERZ504517 | MGnify/ENA primary metagenome ERZ504517 (study PRJEB26092, sample SAMD00036298) | human gut metagenome | host: Homo sapiens | study: EMG produced TPA metagenomics assembly of... | reverse complement strand
GCTCAAAATTACTTCATTTTTATATGACTTTGAGAAGTAAATAAACTATGAATGAAATCAGCTTAGAACCAACAGTACTATTACAGCTGAAATTTGAGCGAAATGCCACCCCCATTAATCTTACTATAAAAGAATGGGGAGAGTCCTCTGGAAATGCTGGTTATACAAAGATTAAGTTTGAGGTCAGCTCCTCTGTAACTGTTTCTTTAGAAATAACCTACTTGGTTAAGTACGAAACCTGGAGAGATGACGGGTCAACTGACGGTGCAACTATCTCTACGACTATTGGGGCAAATAAAGAGCTAGAAATAGATTCGTATGATGATGATGGTTATGGTAATGGCGAAAGAAAGACTTCTACTTTAGAACGGTTTGTGATTAAAGCCAATGGCACAGTTATATATAATGCTGCTGACTATCCTGATGATGGTGCTATATATAACGGATATCAGATTAATCGAACTGACATAAAAGGATAACCCTTTTATCGAATTGAACCAAAGGCTTCTCCCCAATGACAGGGAGAAGCCTTTTTTTGTGTCAGATATATTATTTTCTCTTGGAAAGATGAATTTCACTTAATTACGTCCCTTCAAGGTATATGTCACATTATTATATTTCAACGTTGCATTAATATCATTTAGACTGGTAAAACTTCCAGATGTAAATTCGTCACCTATGGCCCATTCCCAATTTGTAAAACGTACGATTGTAGGCTGTTGATCTCTGTAAAAAGTCAGTGGATAATAACTTTTTTGATGTGTCAAGTTATAGGTATGTGTTGCGAATTCTGACTGCTTTAACTTTAGAGTGCCTGTAATACCATTAGTGGAAGATAGCTTATATACATGCGCTTCTGCAAAGTCAGCCGGCCAATCAAGGGGCAATGAGCCACCCTCCAACCTTACGTCGGCTTCTATAAGTCTGATTGTAACAGTTGCAATACGATCCACAGCACGCCTACTAAAAGAAGCATATATCTCTGAGCCTTGTAAGTACTCAATGTCTTGATCATCTAATGTACTAAGAGATGTAAATAACTCACCACTTTCATAATACCATCCTAAAAACTGATTATCACCTTTAGGGTTAGCTTCTATTGCAATTGGTGGATAAGGATTTCCATATACTGCATATGTTTTGATACCAAATTTCTCATCAATAGTATAGTCCAGAAGTTCATCATCATACTCTCCAGGTGCGGTGATGAATCCAAGATCATAGCTATCTCTTGGCTCTAGTTGCTCATCCACTAAAGTGATGTGAATAAAAGGTTTTCTTATGCTAAATCTTGCTGTAATAGTACTGTTGGAATTATGCAATGTTGCAGTAGTACTTGAACTTCCTGAATTTGCGATAGTTGCATCTCCCTCCGTCACCGTCCAACCGGAAAATCTATATCCTGTATTCGGAGTGGCCGTAATATTGATTGCATTTTCTACCTGGTAGCTGTTTGTTCCTGATGGGGAAACCGAACCACCGGAGTCCGCATTGACAGTCAAATTACGTTTCTTCTCCTTGAACCCGCAATGGAAAGTATGATCCTGACCACTTAAATCTACATCAAATACGGATGTTCCAGATTGTACATAGTCATACTTTTTAGGCTCGCTTGATGGTCCGCCATAAAAATAGCTCACCTCATAACCAGCATCGGGATGGGCTTCAACCCAAACATGCTTGCGTCCATCATACAATCCTGCTCCCGTTGCATACCCTCCTGTAAAATCAACCCTTCCATCCGAAGAACGGGTTGTTACATCTTTCATGCCTTCCCCTTCAATGGTAATACGTGTATCACCGATAGGAGTCGGTCTGTCACTTCCGGAGTCCTGCTCCAAAACTTCATCACTCTGGCAGCCTACGAACATTGCCGTCAATGCCGCCAACAATAAGAATTTTACTTTCTTCATAATTAATTGTTTTTAAAAGATTTGTTATAATTGCATACAGGATGCTCTTCTGAATCATTCAATATCTCCGCCTCGATACGGGCTTCGAACGTCGCATAAAGTACGAACCGGTTATCAAAATAATAGGTGTTCCTTACCCTGCTGAACTTTATCTCCGCCCCCATCAGACGGAGCTCTTCCAGATAATTGCTGATGGTCCTCTCGCTTACCCGCACTTTGGCGGCCAGTTCACTGAGACAGCCTGTACTTTCCATCCGGATTAAGCGGTACGTCCGGTTGATCCGCTCTATGTAATTGACAACCGACAGATTAGTCATGGCTTGTCCTCCTGTCCGGTTATGCTTAAAAACTTCCGGAAATACCTTTCCTCCAGATACAGGCATTCCATTAATGCTCCTTTCCCTTCCCGTTCATACATACGCCGCAGGAGAGGGAAGTCCGTCACATAGAGGTTCCATCTTATCTGGCTTTTCGCCCTGCCGTCGAGTGACTGTGTATCCGCACCTTCCATTTCATATTCCACAGAAAAGAAAAACAGGTTCTTCAGCCCGTATTTCTCCAGGAAAGCCAGGTCTTTCGGGCAAGCCTTCAGCCCGTCGGAAGCGATGCATCGCAGAATAAGCTGTTCTATTTCATCTTTGATTGTCATATCCATACCAATATGGTTTTATAGTTTTGCCGTATTTCCTTATTTCATAATGCAGGTGATAGCCGGTACTTCTTCCCGTACTTCCTGCAAAGCCGATTACAGCCCCTTTTACGAGTTTTTCTCCTTTTGTGGTGTAATACGCGGCCAAATGAGCATACAGTGTTTCAAAGCCGTAAGAATGCCGTATAACGACACATCTTCCATATCCACCTTTTCTCCCTGCGAAAGTAACCGTACCCGAAGCGGTAGCATAGACGGGGGCGGCCAATTCCACTGCCATATCGATTCCCGAATGGAAAGTGTTTTTTTTCGTTACGGGATGAATCCTGCCGCCATACTCGCTGCTGATACGGAACTTGTCTTTCAGAGGGCAGGCCAGCGGGAGTTTGTCCGTCATTCCGTACCGGGAAAGTATATCCCGATAGTCTTCCAAACTCTCCAGACGTTCACACTTCCCGAGTGCCACATCAAGCAGTTCCTTTCCGCCATTATGCCCGGAGAAAGAAAAAGGGAAAAACAATATGAACATAAGCGTTCTCATCGGGCTATCCTCCTTAATATCCTGTCGGCTTCCTCTTCCGTTTCCTGCTGTTTTTTATTCCTGAATACCTCTTCTGCATCCAGGAGTGACTTATTCTTCAGCTTATACAGGAAGTGCCGGCCGCCGTTCTTTTCCTGGATCTCGATGACAAGTCTCTTTTTATCCGGAATGGTGAATTTGTTCATGGCCACGGTAAATGTCCGGCTCTCGTGTGCCGGTATCTCCTCCGGATAGTCGAAGGTGAACAGGATATTCTGCTCGAGTTGCTGCACCGCCGTTTTCTTGCGGATCTTGGCATCCTGAATATAGAACCTCATAAAATCCGTCGTATAACCGATTTGGGTACGGTTTGTCAGCGTCATGCGCAACAGCAGTATGTCCGCGTCGATAAAGATATTTCCAATCTCGAACTCCATGCCGGCATTCTTGTCTTTGAGTTCCAGATCCAGGGGTAGCCGTTTACCGATTGCTTCCCTGATCCTTTCTTTCTGTTCGCTTGAACGCTCCTTCTCATCAAGTATGGCCACTTTCTGTGTATCCTCCCTGTCAATAACGAAACTGAAACGCTCCGGAGTAGGGACGTAATGCAAGTTGAATGTATAAAATCTCCCCCCTTCAACCACTACGGAAATGTTCGTATCTTCCGTATAGGCCTGCATGGCCTTTACCGCCAGAATGTTATCCACTCCCTCGGCTTTCTCTACTTCCACATTCGTACTTCCGTAGTCCACATAGGAGACTGTGGCGGGGAAGATAAGGAAGAGTTGCTTGTCTTTGCCCACCGGCAGGGTATGCGGTGCGGGAGCCTCTCCGTTTATACGCATATAGCTTTCCTTCGGGTGCGCATTGTAACGTATGGCATAAGAGTAGAACTTCGTATCGGCGGTCACCACAGAGAGGTTCGTTTCACCCGGAAAGTTCTCCTCCGCAGCCTTCAGGCGTATAATCTCCGGACAGTTCGTCACTTTCTCGCCAATGACGTAATCCCCACCGATACTGTAGTATTTTACTTCGGTGGGAAATATCAGGTGCAGCGTCTTTTCATAGCCGATTTCCAGAGGTATGGCGGTAAGCTCTTCTATTTTCTGGGCTTTCCCTGAAAGGAAACTCAGAAGAAGGATACCTATGATGTAAATTCTATTTCGTCCCATATCTTTCTTTAATTTTCATATCTTTGCAACTTTATAAAAAAATAACATGTACAGAAAACTCGAAGACCTTTTCATATGCATCAAAAACTCCATACGTTTTTGCCTTGGTAAAAATTATATTACCTCCCTTGAAGAAGCCTATTATTTTACAGTCCGTAAATTCGGTCATAAGCTCACACTTTCAGATGTGCATTTTCCCATTGAGCAATGTCCGTTGGATGACTTAAGGACGGCAGTTTCTTTTATTGACTCCTATATCAGGGAGCAAGGCGAATTCAATATAGCATTAAGGTGTAATATTGTATGCATGGACATTCATGACAAATTAAAAAGCAAATACAACATTGATTCAATTATCACATCCGGTGATTTACGACTTAACGGTAGGGCAATATGGACTACCACGAGAAAACAACTTGCCACCCAATTTGGGCACACGATACCTGTCATGTCCCATCATGTCTGGCTTACTATCGGGGAGTTTATAATAGATCCCACCGTCCTGTTCACCATCCGGCAAAGAAGTCCTCATTTGTTGTCTAAAGCTATTTATGATGAAACACATATGATATTCCTTTGTGAATACAAGTACAGAACCATGTACTTAGGGAACCTATCTTTTGAATACAAACCCCGTTTGGTCGGACGTGAGTTCTATGAGCATACCCGGTATGGCACGCCGTTTCTTTCCATATTCTGTAGGCCGCCGGCGGCAGTTCAAGGTGGACCGGAGGTGTAGAGACAGTCGGTTCCGTCCGGAACCGAAAGCCCTCTTTCCCATCTCTCACCCCGCCGAAGATTTTGGCGTAGCACGGTGGAAGTTCCTCATATATTCCTGCTCTGCCGGCTTCTTCATCAGTCCGCCTTCCCCTTTTTCCGGGTTCTTGTTCCCCTTCTGGGTTTCAGGAAAGCCGGATCAATCCTGTCAAAAATGGGATGGTCCTGACGTATGAGCATTTCGAACCTTACAGGAGCATCATCCGGTTCCAGTTCAGGAAGCCCCGGCAATCCTTCCATGTCCGGAATAAGACAATACCCGGAATAGGGCTCATGCAGGCAGAGGGATGTCCGTCCTGCCCTGTTTCGTACGAGCCATACGGGAAAGCAAGCCTCAGGTTCATATTCAGACCGTTTTACGGCGCTGTCATCCGCTCCCGGATGGCGGAGCCGTATCCGATACCGTACTGACACTCCGGGAGTTGAACGGAACTCCGGATACTGCCTGTCCCAGTCATAGACCTCATGCAGGGCCGAGATATCGGATGACAGCAGCTTTCCCGGAACGTATCTCCCGTTTCCGATGAAGCGTATCCGGTCCTGTGAGTTCATGGCGACCTTGTCCTCCGCCATGAACGTGAACCACACAAGCACACCTTCCTTCATCAGTCCGCTTCCCGCACCGGTCTTTCCTTTCATCATCCCGCACATGCGGAGAAAGTCATGTTCGTCACTGTCCTGCCTTATCAGCACCTCGACCTTTACCGGTATCCCGTCCTGCTGCAGTTCCGGAAGTCCGGGCATATCCGGAACGGGGTATGCTCCGGTTGACGGGTCCTGCAGGTAAAGCACGCTCCGTCCGGTTTTGTCTCTTGCGATCCAGGCGGGAAAGGATTTCTCCGGTTCATCTTCCGGTTGCATTACCACGCAGTCTTCAGTTCCCGGATACCGGAGACGCATCCTGATCCGTATCGAAACTCCGTATCCCGGAAGAGAGAGGAACCTGAAAGCGTCATCCGGCGTGAGGATTTCATACAATACCGGCAAATCGGGGAGCAGCAGCCTTCCATAGCCGACTGTCCCATTCCCGGGGCGCACTTCGTAACCCATACGCAGGGTAGCCTTACCGTCTTTGGTAAATACGGCCCATAGGACGATACCTTCTCTCATCAGATTACCTTCATGCATATTTTTATCATTCATCGTATCTTCCATTATTAACTTGTTTATTGCTTTATCAATGTCAATTATTCTTTTTCTTTTGTCTTGGCTCTCCATCATGCAATAACCACGAATACAGTAATGCAACAGGCTTAGCAGATTATCTGATTTTTGCAGGAACAGGCAGATGGATACTCCAATTAAAAAGAGTGCCATCAATAACCGGATTCCATATTTATATATAAATTCTTTCATCTTCTGTTCATGTTACTTATTCCGGCAAATAGGCATGAGGGCTTTCCCTGAAAGAAAACTCAGGAGAAGAATGACTGTGATGTAAGCTCTATTTTGTATCATACTTATTGTTTTTATTCCAAGAAGCAAATAACATTAATAGATATACTGCAAGAAAAATGATCCAAAATGTCGGAACAGCGTATCCGCTTTTATAAAAACGAATTATGTTTTCGATTAAAAAATTATATTCCATCACATTGATTTTAAATCATTCATATTATCAAGCTCTTTCAGGAACCGGGCCACATCCGCAGCCATCGGGAATATCCCGTCAAAGAGTTTGTACATCAGCTCCGGTTTTTGCGGCCGGTTCTGATACACAACCACCTTCTTGCCGGCTCCCTTCATCCATCCCGCCTCGGAATGCGCGGAAGCCCCGCAGGGAAGTACAAGTACACAAACATCAGCCCACCTCATGGCATCGAAGTCCGATTTAAACCCTGCCCTGGCAAGCGGGTGCTCCAACGCATCCAGGTGTTCATCCGTATCCATCTGCTGCCAGTTCTCACTAACCTGCGACCAGTGGAAATCCGTTTTTCCCTCCGGGTTCATGAAATCGTACACCTCGTGCCCTTTCCGGCGCAGAAAAGACACTATCGATTGCTGGTATTCATTTTGCCAACTGCTTGCCACATAAACCTTTGCCATTGTTTCAATTTTTTCAATATGTTATAAGTGTTATTTCTCTGTTCTTATCAAAATTCTTATCTTTGTACCAGCTACGTCATAAATAAAATATTCTAAAATTTGCGTTGTTTCATTTCGTCCGGCTCGTGAGAGTAGGACGAAATTCTTGTATCATTTAATGCTCTATTTTTTTGCTTCCTTCAGCAATATCCTGTAATTGGTCTTGATGGTCACTTTTACTTTACGGATATTCTTGCTCGCAGCTGATTTGGTTGCACTGATGACGCTGTTTGCCGCCCCCGCCACAAGCTGGCTGCCTACATCAAGTCCGCCGGCAATGTTAGTGCCGGCTCCGCTTACTCCGGCCGCTTCCGCTTCCTGTATCGTTTCCGCCTTGGCATTTCCCGGGACGTAAATCCCTTCCATTGCATCCTCTGAATATACTTCCTTTTCGAAAGGAAGTATGTTGCCTCCCAGGTTTACCGAAGTAATCCTTACCAGTACGCGTTCCCCGTCAATCTTCATTACTTCTCCGAACACCGGTGTTCCCTTACGGATACGCTGCCCGTCATCGGTAAGGCAGTTCTCGGCCAGTTGCATCTTCAGTGTCGAGCCGGTCATTACGGTTTGTGTCGAGTGTACAAATGCCCTGATGACATTCTTTTCATCCTGCCGGACAAGCCGCACGCTATTAAAACTCCTGCGCGGTTTTGCCTCAGGCGCGCTTTCCAACGTATCGGTATGCAACTCTTCTTTTTTCTCCTCTTTTTTCTTTTCAGGTACGGGAGTATTTTCCTTTCCCGGGAAAGAAGGCTGCATTCCGCCTGTTACCGCTGCACTGCCACCCGTAATCTCCGCCTCGTTCTGTCTTATCAGTTCCCTGATCCGCCGTATCTCTTCTTCATTTTCAGCATCCGTTCCGGAGGGTTCTCTCCGGCCCGGTACACCCTCATAGACTGTTGAAGGGTTCATCATGCCCCGGTTGTCTTTCTCTACGCTTTTCAGCATGTCTTCCAGTGTAAAACTTTCCTTGATCCGGCCCCGAAGTGTCACTTCCTCTGTATCCTCTTCCTTATCCTGACCGGCCGGTAAACTGGCTATAATCCCCCAGACCAGCAGGGCGGTCACGATACCTGCTCCTCCCAGAATGATGATCCTGCTTTTTTCAGACTGTGTCATAAGTTCTCGTATTGCTGGTTATACGTCCGGAAGAAAAAACCGGATATATTTTCAGGGAAACGCGGTCTCACACGTATGGCCGTACCTTCACTGATAATCCTTACTTCCTTCGTATCACTTCCGTTTATGATGGTCAGTACGGAAGAAAAGATGACATGATACTGGCCGTTCTCAACCGAAAGGGAAATTATCTTCTCGAATTTATTCCGGTATACCGCTCCCAGTTCCAGCGCATCCCCATAAGCCCTGTCCGCACGATACTTTGCAAATATGGCCGTTGCGTCCGGCTTGCTTACCAGAAACAGGGCATGCGCCTGGTTCTCCTGCCATGAAAGCCTGTCGAAACTGTTCAGATAATAGGCTGTGGAACTGCAGTGAGCCCGCAGCAGCTCCTCGTAGAGCTTATCCGTATCCATAGCCTTCTGCTTCAGGTATTCACCGTTCTCATTTACCACAAGTATCTTGTTTCCCATGCTGCTAAGCAATGAATAGCTGAAAAACAACACGGCCGACACCGTCAGCGCGCAGAAGCCGAATGCCAGCTTCACCAGAAGGGAGCTTTTCTTGCGGGCGTCGGCCAACGCGTTGAAGTCCCCGAGTATTTCCTTCATGTTTGTCATAATGGAGAATGTTTCCCTTTCTTTTCTTAATATCTTTTTCATACTCATAACCATTTGTTGACCGTAGCCTTGGCCGCCGCAAGCAGGCTTGTTTTCAGGATGATCGAGAAAAACAGCATGATCCATATCGGCCATGAATCCTGCCGGATGTAATTCTTCACTATAAGATCGCTGAATACGCTTACTATTACGAAAGCCGGGTACAGCATATAACATCCGAACAGGTTCTTTGCCCATACAAAGAAAGAACTCCTCAGATCCTTGTTGTAAAGGCATGCAATGGCCACGGGAGAGACTATTTCCAGAAGAAGAAGTATGACATACCTTGTCGCCAGGAACAGGGTGGTGATATAATCATATGCCAGGGCAAAAAGCGTCCCCACCTGTGAGGTCAGTATATGCGTGAAGATCGTTCCCGCCACGTTCCAGCTGCCTTCCTCGACCATGTTCTCCAGGTCACCAAGAAGCGTGGCCCTCCAGATGTTGTCCGAGTTGTATTTCCCGCCTATGGATTCTACCACCTTGTCCGCCCCCATAGCGAATATCGCTTCCAGCCATCCCAGTAAAAGAGGCAGGATTGCTATCAGGGCCGAGCAGAAAATATATTCCCTGCCCAGTTCAAAGAAATGCTTGGCATTGAATCCTTTCTCCTCCTTAATCATGTCATTTGCCATATCAAGCAACTTGAATATGAAAGTTGCTATGATGAGTCCCGCCACCAGCGAGTAAAAGCCGTTAACAGCTACCGCTTCTCTAAGTTCCCGGTAGGAGTGGAACAGCACGCTGAATTCTCCTTTCTCCATCATTGCAGGGCACGTTTCAAAGTTTCATACTCACTGACAAGACGGTTTATTTTCCATATGTTCCGCTCATCCTGTTCGGTCTGTTTCTCTATGTCCCTGAGAAGTGCCAGCCTCTCCGCATCGTTCATCCTCAGTGAGGTCGAAAGAACGCTTTTCACAAGGCTGATCAGCCGTCCGTTGTTGCTCACGATCTGTCCTACGCATGATGTCAGTGAGGAAAGGGTTGACGACTTCATTCCCGATTTGCCGGCCCTTCCCAGAAGTTTTCCGCACTCCGTACTCAGTTTCAATTGCCTTTCAATGAGATACTTTACAGTCATGCTGTTACTCACTGTGGCATTCACCTTCCTCATGTAATCCAGGCTTTCATCCAGTATCTTCTTCTGTTCCCTGAGCGAGGAGACGGTGTTCTTGAGCTGCTGTACAGAAAGAACACCCTGATAGGTGTTTTCCGGATCGCTCACAATCCATTGTGCCCGGACAGTCCCTGAAAGGAGCAATGTCATGAGTCCCAAAATTGTAGCTAACACTTGAAAAGGGACCCGGAACAACATTTGAAAAGGGCCCCACCCATGGGTATGTTTAACCGAACAAAATTGGTATATTCATAAAAACCAATGGCGTTCATAATTATGTACCATATGG
>ENA-OQAB01001661-OQAB01001661.1-human-gut-metagenome-genome-assembly--contig:-NODE-1661-length-10304-cov-5.502211_pt1 | contig 10304 bp, 9 predicted proteins | sample MGYA00242490_ERZ504517 | MGnify/ENA primary metagenome ERZ504517 (study PRJEB26092, sample SAMD00036298) | human gut metagenome | host: Homo sapiens | study: EMG produced TPA metagenomics assembly of... | reverse complement strand
GGTCTCTGCCCACAGGCCTGAATGATCTTTTTCCAGTACTCTGCACGGACTTCATGAGTGCACTGATCCATAGTCTTTAGTCCTCCCTTGAAAAAATCTATTGTTTTTCTCAAGTATGCACTAAAAATGGATTTAGTGAAAGGCGAGTGGTTTGACCTTTACTTTCAATCCACTAGCTCCTCGCGGAGCCAGACTAATAAGGGGGCGCTTAATAAAGACCGTGGCGTTATTTCAATCCACTAGCTCCTCACGGAGCCAGACAATATATCATTGATATGTGATATAATATTTTATAATTTCAATCCACTAGCTCCTCACGGAGCCAGACTACAGTAGGACAGGCCGCGCAGTTATGGGGGTATATTTCAATCCACTAGCTCCTCACGGAGCCAGACGAATGCTTGACCGAAAGCATAGACAGGTGTAACCATTTCAATCCACTAGCTCCTCACGGAGCCAGACGTAAGGCCATACAAAAATGCGTCTTTGTCAGTTTATTTCAATCCACTAGCTCCTCACGGAGCCAGACAGCAAAACAGGCCAATATCTGTCCTGTTTCAAACATAATAACTAGTACATTTTACCATATTATTATTCTTTTTACTCTCAAAACTGTTTTACCCTCCCCCTTATTTTTCCTTTTTTCTTGTTTTTTAAGTGCGAACCTCTTAGACATTTTCTGTTTACTTCTCCTTCGCACCGGATCTCCTAAAGAATCAAAACATCATCAGCTGCAATTCCGCGATCCACTCCAATATGCTCTACCTTGGTTTTATAATTATTTCCTAAATAATAGAATCTCAAGCTATCTACAGTTTCATCAATCAGTTCCGACAATTCTGCTTTTAATACCACACACTGGGCATTATCCAAAATACATTCAAATACGGAGTTTTGAACGCGGCGGCCATAATTCACACATTGTTTTGCAACCTTACGCAGCCGTGATCTCCCTGCTGCATTTTCTGTATTAACATCATATGTAATCAGAACAAGCATTAAATTCCCCCTTTTTACTTCCACAAAAATGGCGGATATCCGTCTAAATCACCTCTTAGGTATCGTGCCAGAAGCATAGCCTGAACATATGGTACCAGCCCCCACTCCACTTTTTCTTTCAAATAAGGATGCGTAATCTGTTCTTTTTTCCTATTCTGCCATTCTGTCAAAATCATTTTTCTTGCATCCTCTGTCATCAAGACAGCTCCATTCTCTTTAATTTTGAAATCTTTCCCATTCAGCATTTTTCGATTAATCAAAGATAATACAAAACGATCAGCCAAAACCGGACGTAACTCCTCCATCAAGTCAAGTGCCAAGGATACCCGACCAGGCCGCTCTGTATGCAGATATCCTACATAAGGATCTAACCCCACTGTCTCCAATGCAGAACGTACCATGTGTGTCAGCAGCGTGTATGTGAAGGAAAGCAGTGCATTGACTCGATCCATCGGTGGTCTCTTACTTCTCTTTTCAAAGAAAAAATCTTTCTTTTGCTGAAGAATCATCTCATCAAAAACTCTAAAATACAGTTTTGCTGCTTCGCCTTCATATCCTCTTAATTGGTCCTTAGTTTCACACTGCCGAATTTCCTGCAGAGATCCTTTCAAAAATTCCGATGCCTGCTTCACCCGTTCTGTATCTATCTGCATTCCATGATCCCGAATTGTACGCTCTAACACCCATCTTGCATTATAAATTTTACCTATAATGCAGCTTTTGGCAATATCCAAACTCACTTTACCATCCCTGCTGCTTTCAAATTGTTTCTCTCTTAATATCACATTGCCGCGTACACTTCCTGTTACCTGAGCCAGAAACTTCCCCTGCGGGCTCAGGTAACATAAAGGAATATTTTTCTCCACGCAGGCGCCCATCAGCGCCGGACTGGTTCCCCGATAACCAAAAGAAACGATACTTTCCAAATTGTGGAGAGGAAGCCGTCCAATCTCTTTATTATCATCGTAAATTACTATATTTTCCCCATCCAAACCTAAGTAACCGTTTTCCCTTGTAACATACAGTGTATTCAGCAGTTTTTTCATTCTGATTCCCCCAACGCCTCGTTCAAATACGCTTTCACAGAAGAAACCTTCTCCAATTTCGGCATACAAATTTCTTTCAGTGAACAGGAATTGCACCTCTTTCCAGTCCGTACCCTTGGAGTATAACGCCGTTCATAATACCTGTGCATCTCTTCTGCCATATTTTTCACCTGCTGACGAAGTTCCCCTGTAATAATAACATCTTCCCTTCGCCTTGTTTCACCATAAAAAAGAGCTGCTTTCTCAATTTTTGCAGAAAACATTTCTTCCAGACACATGGTCTGTGCTGTGACCTGGAGAATATCTTCCTCCGTGCTTTTGGGCTTCCCTTTTTTATATTCAATAGGGTAAATCTGGTAAAAACCTCTGTGCCCATGAAGTTTTACCCCATCATCTGCCTGATGAAACTCCACCACATCACATTCACCACTAAAACCCAGGCTCTTTGAAGAAACAGGAAGCGCCCGTACAACGAGCACTCCCTTCCTCTTTTCTGTTAAATACGGATCATGAACCTTTTTATGCATCAAATCGCCAATTGCCGTATGAACATTTTCTTCCCACTGTTGTTCAATATGAATAAGAGCCCACTGTCTCCGGCAAAACTGAAAATGCTGAATCCCGGAGATCATCAAATAATCGTCTTCCTGATACTCCATTGATTCTCTTTGCCCTCCTTAACATTTTTCAATCACTTCCACACTCTCCGGAATCTGATCTCTATGAATAGTGATTTCATAATCCTGATATTTTCTTGGATATGCAGCTTCATCCTGCTTTTTCACTTCCACTGCGTCAAACAATTTTATAAGCCGGACAATCCCCTAATTCCTTACTATGTTTAAAAATAATCAGCTTACGGACTGCCATTTTCCCTCTTGCTGCAGAATGATCATGCTCAAACATATTGATGATCGCATCCCACAAAAGTTCCAGATCTTCTTCTGAAAATCCAGTCACTTTTCTTGCCAGATTTGCCGATATGTATCCCTCGGTACGGTACAATGCGTACGGCACAATACTCTTTCGACCCATCTCCGTACTCTTTTTTGCCGCATCCTCTTCCGTTGTAATCGCCACACGGGTAATCGTAACCTCCTGTGGGATGATGGGATCAATGCTTCTGGCAAATCCAAGCTGAACCGGTCCTCTCATCCTGGCCGCAATTTAATGCTGCCTTTACAAATGTAGTCATAACGGCCCCAAATGTTCTGATATCATAGAACTTCTGGCACATAAAATCCCGAATTTTCAAATCTGCATCCGGATCTTTTTCTTTAATTCTTTGAGCGCTTTATCTTTTTTTCCTGTAACTCCCAAGTGCTCAAAATGCCTTGCTGTCACTGCGATTTAATGGCTACATCTTCCCGAATATAAATCTCTATCCCGGTTCCTCTTCTTTCACGATCTCCACATAATTCCGGATTTTCCGTTTTAAACACACGTCTGTCACAAGGCCATAACCTGTTTCTGGATCGATTCTCGGCATATTTCCTGCGTCCGGATCACCATTGGGATTTCCATTTTCCACGTCAAACAAAACTACAAACTCATACCTGTTTTTGATCGCCTCTACCATTTATTTATCCTCCTTTTTAGTATATCGTTTCTGCACCTCATGATAATAACCAAGCATAAACATTCCCTGTTCTTCCAGAGTCAAACGAGCCGGATATTCATTCAGTTTTCCCATCAATTCTGTTAATATTTTTTCATATTTAACCTTTAAACCGATATTATCCAGTTTACGGATATGGCTGTTTTTCAACCGTAAAAGAACCGGAAATACTGATGCCGGTGTAGTGCAGGCAGAGTTAAAATATCGGTCCCGAATCGTCGTATTGATTCCCGGATTCGCATCTTCCTGAATTGCTTCTAATACAGAAAAAATCCGCCCCAGAACATAAGCTCTGTTTCTTGTTTCTTCATTTATTTTCACAAATTCAACCCCTTCCTTCCAATTATAATTCCGAATTAAATGTGCCTTGATAATAGAAGCCCGTCCCCAGGTCATTCTCCCCTGTTCTGCCCGGATCCGAATCATAAGATCTGTATACAGACTTTCCGGATAACGATCCCCTCCAAGAATTGCCCGAATTAACGCAGCTGCCATATTGGAAACCGGCTTTTTCTCTTTTGCATTTTGATTTACTGTCTCCTGCAGCAAGGCCCAAATGCCCAGATACTCTCGTTTTTCCCAAGCCGGCCTTACCATCTGCAAGCGCTCATAATGAGCATTGATATGTTCCAGAAGCCTGCCAAAATGATTCTGATAAAAGAAACGTACCGATAACCTGGCTGCATTCGGAGCCAATCCAAGAATATAAAATTTCCGCTCCGGATCCAACTCCAGATCATGAACAGAAATCGGCTCACCTTTCGCTGCTGCCTTTAAAATTCCCTGTACTTCCTTTTGATTGTCCACCGGCATTTCCATGATCCAGCCAAAGGCGTCCTGATAGAGTTCTTCTCCTCCTTCTGCCCAAAAGACCACTGTGGTATCTCCCAATTGCAGACATAATCTTTCTGAGAAAGAAGATAATTGAGAGCCGTGGTATAAGCAAATGCCGCGTACTTTCCCACCGGTGCATTGTAGTTCTGCGTTTTACCATAAGATTCAAAAGCCGGTGCCATTAAAGGATACCAATGCAGCTCCGCTGGACTGAGCCCCCTGTACGCCTTTTATTACTGTATGGATCCTGGCTATCTCTGTTCTCTTACCGGTTACCAGACAAAGGCCCTTCTTCTCTGATTCCCCATCCAGAAGCTGCCGTTCCCATGCATTTTTAACCGCTTCATCATCCTGACATTCTTTTCCATCTGCAAAAAATATCAAATTACTGCCATCTGTAATCTCATCCCATACTTCCTGCAGTTTCGGATTTTCTTTGGCTTCATCCGGCTTCCAGATTTGAAAAAAGCCTTTCACAGCCTCTGCTGCAGCGCTGTGTACATCCTTCAGTATTTCCAGATGACGCTGTTTTGCCGCCTCGAAGCATTCCTGAACACGGCCGCCGCTTCCTTGTGTATCTACTCCCAACATGTATTTGGAATTATCACACAAAAAATTGGCAGATACTCCAGAGGAACGAGACACCATCTGTGGAACTGTCCGTTCAGAAGGAACCCACATTGTTTTCTTTCCCATTTCTCGTTCTTCTTTTAATGATATAACATTTTTTAAACTCCCGTCCTCTGCCAGATTCAAAGCAAAAGAAGCCTTAGCCCTGCACCAGCCATTGGGGACTGTTTTCCCATCTTTAAGCAGTTCTTCATAGTAATCTGCCAATGCCTGCAGAATCATCGAACCACCTCACAATCCCGAAGGTCAAGGACTCCTCGTTTTAAAACAGCCCGAAAAAACATAGGCTGGATATTTTCAGGATCTGAGTAATCCATATCCCAAATCATATATCCAAGATCTTTTTCCTCCTGCTCTTCATACGCTGTATGAATCTCTTCCTCTTCACAGAGGCAAAAACGCACCGGAAATTCCCGGGTTCCAAAATAGGGGGTATGATAACACTGGCCCCGTTTCAGCCTCCGCATCATAATATCCTTAAATTTCCCCGGATTATCGGATGCATTGGCCTGATCCGTCATTTCAAAATGAGCTGCTATAACATACTCCACATCCCGCAGCACCAGCGATGCCCTCTGCACAATGTCTTCCTTGCTGCTGATGTAAAGCGGCTTTTGAGATCCGTTATAAACCTGCAATGCATTGCTGGCAGAAGCCTTGCTTTTTACTTCATTCCGACGTATACTGGTAAATTGAATCAGGTGATTCACATAGATCTGATCGATCTTCCATTTTAACCCAGGGTGCCAGAAAATTGCATCTAAAATCCCTCTGGCCGCCGACGGTGTCATAACGTCATATGAACAGCGTTCTGTCTTCATTTCTGGTCTGCAGAATAAAGCATAGTCTCCCCACACCTTTACCTTAATTCCTATGGACATGTTTTCCCCTTTCTTTTTCTATTTCATTTATTTTATATTTAAAATGTATCACTTCTGGATAAATCTGTCAAGACCGCTATCTATTTTAAAAAAAATTTTACTTTTATATTTTTTTGTGTTACATTAAAATTTGTCTGTTGAAATTTTCAACTGTGGATTGAAATATTTAGTTTCTTTTTAAAACGACAAAGGCGGAGAATGCACATATCATTCTCCGCCTTCGTGTCCCTACCACAAAACCGCCTGCCCCGCCTCAATATTCAGATTCAGTCCCGTATCTTCCCCGTACTGCTCTTCGGATGTCAGAACATAGAAATCCTCCAGTTCTGCTGAAATAGGAGAGATAATCCCTGCTCCGCACAGGTCTTCCGCCTTCTTAGCATAAACATTGACGCAATACTGGCCGGCCTCTCTCATAAGAGCCTGATTTACCATCCCCAACCGAAGCTGCTCTGCAATTTCTCTTCCCCGCTCTTCTATAGGAATCAAAATAGTTACTGTATTATTTTCAATCAGCTTAAACTCTTTTGCTGCGTGAGCAAATTCAAACTGAAACTGAAACATTTCTAATATCTTCTTTTTATCCAGAGATTCCCGACGCAGATAGAACAATTCCTCAAAATACTTCTGAATGGTTTCCAGGTCATCCAAAGCCTTTTCATCTATAAGCAGTCCTTCTGTTACCTGCATCTGCTGACGCTGCCCCGGCATAAACTCTCTTTCCTGCAGCTGAAAAATATAGGTATTGCTTTCATCCAGGCTTCGCTTTCCCTCCCGGTTGCATCGTCCCGCTGCCTGGATTACCGAATCCACACCTGCCAACTGACGATAAACTGTCTGAAAATCCAGATCCACGCCTGCCTCAACCAAGCTGGTCGAAAGAACAATGCACCGTTTTTTATCATCCAACCGCTTTCTGATTTCCGCAAGAACCCGTTTTCTGTGAACCGGATACATAGCCGTCGACAAATGATATACGCCCTCTCCCCGAAGTTCCTGATACATATTCTGTGCTGTTTTCTTTGTATTAAAAATGCACAGTGCACTGTACTCATTTTTGAGGCGTTCCACTAAACTATCACCTGATATTCTTCCTAAATCCCGGATTTTGGACCGTTTAAAAAACGCAAATTGATCATCAACTCCAGGGCATAATTCCCTGAATCCAATATCTTCTGAGAACAGGTTCTGCAGCGCAGGCTGTGTGGCCGTACAAAGCACCACGGAACTCCGATAATGACGAATCAATTGTTCCATAACTGCGATACACGGCTTTAAATAGTCTGTCGGAAGCATCTGTGCCTCGTCAAAAACAATGACACTGTCAGCCACATTGTGCAGTTTCCTGCATTTTGAAGATCGGTTAGAAAACATAGATTCAAAGAACTGAACATTGGTTGTTACAACTACCGGCTTGTCCCAGTTCTCTGCTGCCAGCTGCATAGATTTCAATTCGTCCGATACGGTATAATCCACATTGGAATGATGTTCCAAAACATTCTTCTGTCCTAATTTTTCAGCAAAAATGCCTGCGGTCTGCTCAATAATGCTTGTATACGGAATCACATAAATGACCCGATTCATGCCGTGTTCTGCCGCATGCTTCAAAGCAAAAGCCAGGGATGCCATAGTTTTTCCGCCGCCTGTAGGCACTGTCAGGCGAAACATCCCGCGCTCTTTGGAAGCCATTTCCAGACAATGCTTCAGAATCTCTGTTCTTCTCCCATTGATCGTATTTCTATCTTCGTTTTTCAGCCAGCCGGAAATTCCAGACATACATTTTTCATACAGGACGGAAATGGAATCACCACAGTCACGCTCCGTCATTCCCTTATTCATAAAAGTTTCTGTATTCAAAAAATCCGCATCCACCAGACAGGAATACAACATGCGAATGAACATAGCACTGGCAAACCCTGCTTCTTTCCTGTTTTGTATCACAAAAGGCAGCTCCATTAACTGCGGGATCTGAATCTCTCCCTTGTATGCATTATAATCAGGAATCTGTTTCTTTAGGCGCCCGTACAATGTAGGCATATTACTTCTATCATTTCTTGTTCCGGTATCTGCCAAACCGGCATGATGGCCAGCTATACAATAACTTAACAGGGAATAATACCCCTTCTTTTCATGACAAAGCTGTGCACCTGCCGTTGCGTGGTCTACCTGTTCCTCACTTCCACGAATTCGTCTCTGAAATTCCTGGGAATATTTTCCTATATCATGAAGTAAGCCTGCGCAGTATCCCCACTGATATGCACCGAACGCTTCTGCATATTGCCCGGCGAGTTCTGCCGTTTTCTCTAAATGATCAATTAAACTTTGTTCCCTTTCGGATTCCTGATCTCTGTGCGCCAGATATTTCATTTTTTATTTTCCCCTTTATGAGGATGCCCAAACACGCTTGTATTATGCGTGATTTGGGCTTGAGTGAAGTCGATTATTTTGACTGGTGAGCCAGTGTATAGGCAGACACGCAATATACATTTACTGTTTTTCCGCTGCGGCTGTTAAAAAACACGCTGTCTCCTCTATGACTGTAAATTGGATGTGGATGGGCATCCTGTCCCAGCCAGTCGCTTTTATGTTTACAGAGCGGAATCCATGTAAGACTGCCATCATTCCAATTTGGTATTACTTTACTGATATATTCCCCATCCTTCTTATGGGGATCAGGGCCATTATCCGTACTGTTTTCCCTCACCGCTTTTATTTCCCAGGGATATTTAAAATATCCGTCACATACCAGATTTCCTTCATGATCCATTGTGAAATGTCCATAAGCATTATAATCATCCGGAAGGGCAATTTCCCAATAGCGTTCGGAAGCCAATTCATATTTTCCTACCATTGCAGGACCATTTTCATAACCACCATGATAAATAATTGAGGAACCATCATCACTCCACATCTCATGGCAAACCCAGTCTCCTGCCTTGCGTTCATATCCTTTTGTATTTCCAAGCGTATCCTTTCCTTCCGTTCGGACCGGATAAAGCTGATCCAAGCGGTGGTCATAGATCCAAATTCTCCTGATTCCGCAATCAAAGCTTGCCCATTCATGGTTATACATAATCAGCTCTGAATCAAGAGGATGAAACTGTACATGCGTAATCCAGCACAGAGGAATCTCCTTTTCGTAAAGAAGTGTCCCATTTTCTGTATCATAAACACAAAGATAGCTGCTTAAATGCTCCTGCTGCACTCTCCCATCTATATCGTAAGCAGGTCTTCGATCCAATCCTGTTCCCTCAGTGACAGGATCGAACTCCAGACAGCGACCGTCTGTCATGGGAACACACAAGCGTTTTCCGTCTCCGCTTATATGTGTAAATGCCGTTACACGGTTCTCAGGCACCTGTGCGAGTATCTTTCTGTTTCCGCTCCGTTCTGTCTTATAAATCATATTATCCTGTATGTAATACACAACTTCCCGTTTATAATCCAGACACACGCTGGCCTTTCCCAATCCCTCTCCAGGAGTTCCATCAAAGTAAACGTAGCTCTTTAAAATTCCTTTATGATTATCTGTTAAATACGTTTCTTCTCCTGTAACCAAATCTCTCACGATCACATTGGGAGATCCGGTCTTATCGCTGATCATATAAACCCTTTCACCATCCTCAGACAGCGATGAACAGGTAAAATAAAGCAGCTGCGTATTAAATATCTCTCGATCCCGCGGATCACTCACCAACATTCTTCCGTTTAACTGTGATTCGATCATATTCATGCCTCCTCCTTAACTGTTAGCTTAATTCAATATTACCACTTCGTCTCCAGAAACTCGGTATAGGCAGTAAATTACACCTTACCTGACATGAGTTTCCTTCCAAATTCAATCTGATTACAAAAGCAAACAGAACTATTTAATAAATTATACCACACTTTTGTACCTCTGACATAAAACAGAACACTTGTATTGTCTACCGATTTTTAGAGAACGCAAAAGGCCGGAACCCTCGAAAAATCAAGCAATTCCAGCCATAAAAAAAGCGCGAGACGGGATTCGAACCCGCGGCCCCCACCTTGGCAAGGTGGTGCTCCACCACTGAGCCACTCGCGCATAAAAATATAAAATTAAATCGGGGTGACAGGATTCGAACCTGCGACCTCCTGGTCCCAAACCAGGCGCTCTAGCCAAGCTGAGCCACACCCCGTATTTTTTTACATATACCTTCAAAACCACATACTGAACAACCAAGCCACAACCGTTTTCCCTAAACCTTCTGGTCAAGCCCTCGACCGATTAGTATCAGTCAGCTCCATGCATTGCTGCACTTCCACCTCTGACCT
>ENA-OQAB01001660-OQAB01001660.1-human-gut-metagenome-genome-assembly--contig:-NODE-1660-length-10310-cov-2.723657_pt1 | contig 10310 bp, 14 predicted proteins | sample MGYA00242490_ERZ504517 | MGnify/ENA primary metagenome ERZ504517 (study PRJEB26092, sample SAMD00036298) | human gut metagenome | host: Homo sapiens | study: EMG produced TPA metagenomics assembly of... | reverse complement strand
TATTTCTTCTCCTTGTCTTCGGACGAATCAGACAATGTTTGTCAAATCCAACTAAGTCCATTTCGGTTCTGCCATGTCGAAGAGCCTCCATTGATCAAGCTTGATAATTCTTCGGATTTCCGATATTGGATTCAACGCTCTCTGCATCGCTTTTTCATGTGGATTTTTCGGTACATATACAGGTTCCATCGTCCGCGGATCCACTCCCGTATAGTACATACAAGTCGATATCGTCGACGGTGTCGGATAGAAGTCCTGTACCTGCTCCGGCATATAGCCAAGATCCCTTAAGTATTCTGCAAGAGCCACGGCTTCTTTCATCGTTGAACCCGGATGCGAAGACATCAGATACGGAACCAGATACTGTTTTTTCCCAAGTTTTTCGTTGATCTGTTTATATTTTTTCGAAAATGCCTGATAGACACTGTTTTCCGGCTTACCCATCTTTTGAAGAACAGGATCTGCTACATGCTCCGGGGCTACTTTTAGCTGTCCGCTTACATGATACTCACACAGTTCCTTGAAAAAAGTATCATCTTTATCTGCTATCAGATAATCGAATCGGATACCTGAGCGAATAAATACCTTCTTTACATTCGGAAGTGTACGAAGTTTTCGTAAAAGCTTCAGGTAGTCTTTATGATCCACCTTCAAATTTTTACACGGCCGCGGAAATAGACACTGCTTTTGCTTGCACACTCCTTTTGTGAGCTGCTTATCACAAGAAGGTGCTCTAAAGTTCGCAGTCGGTCCGCCAACATCATGAATATAGCCTTTGAAATCCTTATCCCAAATAAATTTTTCTGCCTCTGCGACCAAAGATTCATGGCTTCGCGTCTGAATGATTCTCCCCTGATGAAACGTAAGAGCACAAAATTGCATCCGCCAAAACATCCACGATTGCTGATCAGACTGTATTTTACCTCCTCGATTGCCGGAACTCCTCCAAGCGCCTCATAGGACGGATGGTATGTTCTCATATAAGGATAGCTGTAAGTGCGATCCATTTCCGACTGGCTAAGCGGTTTGGACGGTGGATTCTGGACTACATATAAATGGTCCGAGTATGGTTCCACAAGTCGTTTTCCTGAAAAAGGATCTGTATTGCAATACTGCGTATAAAAACTCTTCGCATAGTTTAGCTTGTCCTGCTTTAATTGTTCGTAAGATTCCAACATGATCGCATCGTAGACACTGTCTAAAGACTTCACCTTACAGACAGTTCCGTCGATGTATGTGATATCCTCCACTGCAATACCACTCTCCAGCGCTTCGGCAATCTCAAGAATCGAGCGTTCTCCCATTCCATAAGAAAGAATATCTGCACCCGAATCCAATAAAATCGAACGTTTTAATTTATTTGACCAGTAATCATAATGAGCCATTCGGCGCAGACTCGCCTCAATCCCACCAATAATGATCGGCGTCTTTTTATAAACCTGACGAATCAAATTACTGTAGACGACCGTCGCATAGTCCGGACGTTTTCCCATAACGCCGCCCGGCGTAAATGCATCTGTCTGACGTCTCTTTTTCCGACACAGAGTAGTGATTCACCATAGAATCCATATTCCCACTGGATACAAGGAATCCAAGGCGAGGTTCACCGTATTCTGTAATGCTGCTTTTATCTTTCCAGTCCGGTTGACAGATCAACCCAACTTTATATCCATTCGCCTCCAAAAGGCGTGTGATGATCGCATGCCCAAAGACGGATGATCCACGTAAGCATCTCCGGAAACATAGACAAATCCAACTGTTCCCAGCCTCGCTCCTCCATATCTTTTCTGCAAATCGGTAAAAATCCATTTCTCATTTCAGTACCTCATAGGTGTTATTTTTAATATCTTCATAATCTTTTATATAATAGTCTGCGAGCGCACGTTTTTTTTCATCCTGATTTTTTGAAAAATCGTCTTCCACTGCACAGACTTTCATTCCGGCATTGACACCTGCCAAAATTCCGTTTGGCACATCTTCAAAGACAAGACAACGTTTCGGTTCCACCTGCAAAGATTGTGCAACTCTTAAATACACATCAGGAGCCGGTTTTCCCTGCTTTTGCTTCGCACGATGTCCATATAGAATCAAATAACGGCAATCTTTTGTTGATCTTAAAACTGCCTCTGCAAGCTCGCGTTTATTGCTTGTAGCGATTCCAAGCTTAATCCCTCTTTGATGAACTTCCTGTAAAAAGTCAAATGCTCCTTTTTTCCAGTATAAGCTCATTTGCATATTTTTCATATGCCATTCCATACCATTCTTCCATCAATTCCTCTAATGTGTGTGGAAGGTTTGGAAACAATTCCAGAAAATATGCTGCTGTTTCCGAATAACTTTTTCCTTCCATTCCTTCATGAAAAATTCTCCGGCTGTGTCAAACCATATTTTCCTAAAAATTCATCGTCGATTGCAGTCCAGACCCACATGGAATCCACCAGTGTGCCATCCAGATCAAAAATAATCGCCTCTATATTCTCTAACATAATCGCTTAAGTTCCTCCTTCGTAAGAGCCCGGTATTCACCGCTCTTTAATGTCTCATCCAACAGAAGTGTTCCCATAGAAAGCCTTTTCAAATAAATTACTTCTTTCCCCACGGCATGAAACATCCGCTTCACCTGATGGAATTTTCCTTCCTGTATCGTAACTCTTATCTCAGAAATCTCTCCGGAATACAAAATTTCAAGCTTTGACGGAAGTGCAGTCTCGCCGTTTCCGATTGACATTCCTACGGCAAAGATTTCTTGATCGACCTCATCTACAATCCCCTGCACCTTTGCATAATACACTTTATCCACATGTTTTTTCGGTGACAAAAGCCGATGCGCCAGCTCTCCATCGTTTGTGATCAAAAGAAGACCTTCTGTGTCTTTATCAAGCCTTCCTACCGGGAACAAATCTCTGCGCTTTTTTGAGGAAATCAACTCCACTACTGTCTTATCCTGCCTGTCTGTTGTGGCTGAGACAACTCCTGCTGGTTTGTTTAGCATATAATACTCGTGCGTTTCATAGGAGACCGCTTCGCCCATACAGCACACTTTTTGATGTGAAATGTCAATCTTTCGCTCTGGAGATTTTTCAATACTTCCATCCACTGTTACTTTTCCCTGACGGATCAGTTTTTTTACTTCTGTTCTCGTCCCAACGCCCATATCTGCGAGATATTTATCTAATCGTATCATTATGACTGCCATCTCCATCCAGGTAAATATTTGTTCTTCAAAGTTCCGTTTGCAAGTTTCCCAAAGCCTAGCGGATAGCCGTCCACAAGGACAAGCTGCCAGCCTTTTTCTTTGTGATCAACAAGATCGTCAACTTCGATCGTCTCACCTTTCAGATAGCGGATCACACGCTCATCCTCCACGGAAAGTGAGATTGTGCGGCGGTATTCTTCTTTTTTTCAGACACATCGCAAGTGACTGACTCGGCTCAAACCGGTTCTTTTTCACATCTCCAAGATACAGTCCTGTCCGAAGGAAACGAATACCTTTTACATTCGGGATATCTTCCGGCATATAGTAGACTTTCTCGCTGTAAATCTCCAGTCTGCTCCAGTCCATCTCCCATGTGATGTCCTCAAAAAATGCAAGCAGTTCTTCCGGCACTTTTTTCGCGCGCTTTTTCTTTTCTTTGACCACTAGTTTCTCCGACTTTTCCCCTTTTTGAAGCAATGCCAGATAATGTCCCTCTCCGTGCATCTTATACGGCCAGATACGGACTGTTTTTTCAAATGCAGGCTCTTTTGATTCAGTCACTTGCGGCATTCCTTTTGCAAATCCCTCATATGGCCGAATCTCTTTTATCTCAAATTCCGGATATTGTTGTCTTAAATATTCAATTGTTCCCTCATTCTCTTCCGGATCAAATGTACAAGTAGAATAGAGCATCATTCCACCCGGTTTTAACATTCTTGCAGCCTGCGTGACAATACTTCTCTGAATCTTTGCAAAAAATTCCGGTCCATGTTCTTCCCAGGCTTTCACCATCTTTTTATCTTTTCGGAACATTCCTTCGCCGGAACATGGTGCATCGATCAAAATCTTGTCAAAATATTCCGTAAAATACTCTTCAATTTTACCTGGCTCCTCACTGAGCACAAGCACATTGCCGATGCCGAACACTTCAATATTTTTTAATAAGCCCTTTGCTCTGGAATTGCTGATGTCATTTGCCACAAGCACACCTTCCCCGCAAAGTTTTGCTCCAAGCTCAGTCGCCTTTCCTCCCGGTGCTGCACAGACATCCAGCACCTTATCCCCCGGTTCAATCGGAAGGCGGTTTGCCGGTGTCATGGCGCTAGGCTCCTGTAAGTAAAAAAGTCCGGCAAAATAATATGGATGCTTTGCCGGCTGCACATGCTCTCCATCATAATAAAATCCATTCTCAATCCATGGTATCGGTTGAATCTCAAACGGACAAATCTTTTTAAATTCTTCCACACTGATTTTTTTTGTATTTACGCGGAGACCATAAAGTCTTTTCTCCTCATAACACTTTATATAATCATCAAACTCTGCTCCAAGCAGTTCTCTCATCTTTTTTTCAAACGCAATTGGTAAATTCATTTTTCATCCTCCATGTCAATTTCATATTATACCATAGCCATACTATTTTCTCCACAAATATTAGTCAGAATACGCACATTTCAGCTTATGCGGTTCCAGATACCGCATCACCCAATATGGATTGACACTCATTTCCTGACCGTTCGGATACACATAAATTCCCACATGCAGATGCACCGGAAATTTCCCTTTTGTACCTTCCTCTCCATAGCCTGTATCCCCCATGAATCCAATCACATCCCCGGCTTTCACTCGGTCTCCCTCTTTAATATCCGCATAGGAATCCAGATGTGCGTAATAAAAGTATCCACCGGAAGGCGCCAGAATACCCGATACGGTATCCCCCTTTCGGAAGCCACCCTTTACTTTGTATGACACCGTCCGTCATGCTGACGACCGGATAATATCCTGGGACATCTTTTTTTGCCATCAAATCACATCCCTCATGTCCGCGTTTTCCACCATAGTTTCGTTCTTTCATCCATCCATTTTCAAAGACCACCGTTGCATCTTCATCCGTCGTTGATTCTGGTACTGGAAAATATTTCACATCATCCCAGATTGCCTGATTGATTTTCAGATAAGTATTCCATGCCTTTTTCTGTTCCCATGTCTTCTTTCGTTCGCAAAACGTTTTTTCTGTACATGTATACGGAAACGGTTGATAGCCAAACTTGCTTTCCAACAGATAGATTCCTGCCTGCATCCCTCTGCTTAGTCCATCACAAAAACTATTGATCATTTTTTCACCTAACTGCTGATCTCGAAATTCCATCTTCATAACTGTATTTTCATGCAACCGTTCCATTCTGCTTATCGACAGCAGTCTGCCAATCCATATTTCTGTAACAAAAGAAAATAGTAATACAAAAAGAAGTAATTGATATGCCTGTCTCTTTTTCACGACAAACTCCTTTTTGTATTACTATATGTTTTTCTTATCTTCAAATATGTATTGTTTTATTTACAATTTTTTAAAACTGCAAGCAGATAATCCCACATGCGCTGCACAGATGCAACTTCCAGTTTTTCATTCACAGAATGCACGTCAAACATATTTGGACCAAAAGATACGCAATCCAGTTCCGGAAGCTGTCCGGATAAGAGACCACATTCTAACCCTGCATGAATTGTAGCAACTACAGGAGCTTTTCCGAACATCTGCTCATAAGTATCGATCATGATCGGGCGAAGTTTTGAATCTGACTTGTACATCCATGCCGGATAGTCACAGGATACTTCTCCTTTTCCTCCTGTGAAAACAGCATACGCATTCAGCATCTCTTCGAGTTCTTTCTTTTTACTCTCCACAGAACTTCTCACCATAAAGATCAACTCGATACTATCCTCTTTTGTAGATACGATTCCAAGATTCAAAGAGCTCTCTACAAGTCCTTTCAATTCACGGCTCAATCCTTGCACTCCATATGGTGTAGAAATTAACAGGAATACAACTTTATCTGTTGTATCTGCTGTGCATACATTCAGTGTAGTTTCTTCAGAAAGTACAACTGAAATTTCCAAATTCGGCTCGTCTTTTCCAAATTCAGTTTTCACAGTTTCTGCAAGTTCTTCCACATATGCTTTGACGGCATCTTTCTGTGTTGTGTCCACTAAGATTTTTGCTTTCGATAACGGCGTGATAACATTGTCTTTTGTTCCGCCATTCATCTCAATCAGTGCATATGAAAATTGTGTTTTAAGACTGTTTAAAATTCTTCCGAGTACTTTGTTAGCATTTCCCCTTTGTTGATTGATCTCGATTCCAGAATGTCCGCCTCTCAATCCTCTCACAACGATCTCAGCCGCAACCCCTGTTTTTTCTTCTTTGGCCAGCGGAAGCGTAATCGTATGGCGGAAACCGCCTGCACATCCTGTCAGTAATGTTCCCTCTTCCTCGGAGTCAATATTGATCAGCATACGACCTTTTAATACAGAAAGATCGATTGCTCCTGCGCCACCCATTCCAACTTCTTCATCTGTGGTAAAGACTGCTTCAATCGGCGGATGTTCAATCGTGTCACTGTCAAGAATTGCAAGTGCATATGCGATGGCAATTCCGTCGTCTCCCCCAAGACTGGTATCTTTCGCCTTTAAAAACTCCATTCTCCTCATATACTTCAATTGGATCTGTGTCAAAGTTATGTGCAGAATCATCCGTCTTTTCACATACCATATCCAAATGTCCCTGAATGATCACCGGTTCACTGTTTTCAAATCCTGCTGTTCCGGCTTTTTTAATAATCACATTGTTCGCCTCATCCTGAATGCATTCCAAGCCTCGCTCTTTTGCAAAGTCTACACAATAATCACTGACTCTTTTTGTGTCAAATGTTGCCCTCGGAATCCGGCAAAGTTCTTCAAAAAAATAGAAAAACCTGAATTTTGGTTCTAAATGTTCATAATGCTGACATAATAAATTCCCTCTTTCCTTTAAAAATTTTCCTATAATCTATTGTGTCACATCAGACATAAAAAATCAAGCATATCCATATATTATAAAAACAAATTGGAGGTCTGTTATGAGACGCTATGCCTTCCCATTCAGTGTGATTTTATTATTTTTTATTATGCTTTCTTTCCCACAGGAAGTATTCGACGGAGCAAGCGAAGGATTACTGCTTTGGTTTCAGATTGTCCTCCCTACTTTACTTCCGTTTATTATCATCTCAAATATCCTGATACAAACAAATTCTATCTCCTTGTTATCCCACATATTTGGTCCTGCTTTTCAGAAAATCTTCCGTATTTCAACTGACGGAAGCTTTGTGGTACTTGCAGGATTTCTCTGTGGTTATCCGATGGGCGCTAAAGTGACCTCAGATCTCATTTTGGCAGGACGTATAACCAAAAGTGAAGGCAGCTATCTGCTTTCTTTTTGCAACAACACAAGCCCCATGTTTATCATAAGCTATGTAATCTGGCAAAATCTGTACGATCAGACTCTGCTTTTTCCATCCTTACTGATTTTGTTTGCCTCACCGATATTGTGCAGTTTTGTTTTTCGAAACATTTATAAAAAAAATCTGCCAGCCAAAACAGCGGGAAAAACCAGTATATCTTCCCGCATCCATTTTAACTTTGAGATCGTTGATACCTGCATCATGGATGGGTTCGAAACCATAACGAAAGTCGGAGGATATATCCTATTATTTTCTGTTCTGTTATCTCTTTTGCAGATGCTTCCGGTAAAATCAGCTTTGATATCAAACATATGCCTCCCGATGCTGGAAATCACCAATGGAATACCTATGTTATCTAAAAACATACTGTCCCAAACAGAAAAATATGTTTCTATACTTGCACTGACTTCTTTTGGCGGATTCTGTTCTGTCGCACAGACAAAATCCATGATTCGTCAATCCGGTCTCTCTATTGTCCCTTACATAGCAGAAAAACTGGTCACCGCATTGGTAACCAGTTTGTTAGCTTTCTTTTATATGACGTTTATTCATCCATAGAATCGCTGCCGAATTCCGCTTCCATACCACGGTCAGACTTATCTGGCACTTCCAGCTCCGCACGATTAGTCTTGACGATGTCGTAACACTCTCTCAAAGAATTCACAAGACCATCGTATTTTGTTGTGTAGCTGTCCAAAGTATGCCCGATAATATTTTCCACGTTCGACATAATATCGTCTGTGTACTGCATCGCACCAATTCGGATATCATTCGCATCATTTGTCGCATTATCCAAAATCTCCTGCGCCTGCTCTGTCGCTGCTGTCACGATATCATTCGCCTGAGCATATGCCTGCTGCATGATCTCATGTTCGCTTACCAGTTCGTTTGTATGAATCTGAGCTTCCTCCAGCATACTCTCGGCTTTCGCGCGTGCATCCGCTAAAATCGCATCCTTATTGGCAATGATCTTCTGATAACGCTTAATCTCGTCCGGCGTCTTCATGCGAAGTTCACGCAAAAGCTCGTCCATCTGATCTTTATTTACAATAATCTTTGTTGTAGATAATGGCTGAAATTTACAACTGTCAATATATTCTTCAATTTCCTCAATAATTTGTTCAATACGACTGCTCATAATTTACACTCCTTTTCTTTCTTCCATCTTCTCTTTTATTTTTTTCACAATCACTTCCGGTACAAACTGTGTAATGTCTCCCCCAAAGCTCGCAACTTCTTTTACCGTTGTCGAACTCAAAAAGGAAAACTCCAGACTTGTCGTCAAAAACAAGGTCTCAATCTCCGGTTCAATTTTGTGATTCGTCTGTGACATCTGTAATTCATATTCAAAATCTGTAATTGCACGCAATCCCCGAACAATCACTTTCGCATCCATCTGCTTTGCAAATTCTACTAACAACCCCTCAAATGGAATGATTTTGACATTTGGGAAGTCTTTTGTCACTTCCTCTAACATTTTAACACGTTCTCCTACAGAAAACAACGGCGTTTTCGCTTTATTATTCAATATTCCGACAATTAACTCATCCGCGATGGCGGCGGAACGTCGAATAATGTCCAAATGACCAAGCGTCACCGGATCAAAGCTTCCCGGATAAATGGCTCTTAGCATTCTTTAAGCCTCTCTTTCTAAAAATATATGTTTATTAGTCTTATATATCTTTTCTTTAATAACAGAAAAACCAAGTTCCTCCACATAAGAAAACTCTGTATCCAAAGAACTTTCCACAATCACGACAGCATCTTGCGAAAGAATAGTTGATTCAGAAAGATATTCTAACACCTGCTTTTCCAGCATCTTACGGTACGGTGGATCCATAAAAATATAGTCAAACTGATACTTTCCTTCCAGACGTTTTAGCGCGCTCAAAACATCCATCTCCAAAAGCACCGATTGTTTTGCAAGCTTTGTAAATGTAAGATTCTCGCGAATACAAGCCATCGCCTTACGGTTCTGTTCTACAAACACCGCTTCTTTTGCTCCTCTGCTGAGGGCTTCTATTCCGATTGCTCCACTTCCGCTGAACAAATCCAAAAACAGGAATCTGCAATCTCATGCGAAATCATATTAAACAGTGTTTCTTTGATACGATCTGTTGTCGGTCTTGTGTCAAGCCCATCTATTGTTTTTAACTGTAAGCGTTTTTGCGCTTCCTGCTATAACTCTCATAATGTTCCTTTCCTGAATAAAAATATCATTTTTCATTATACGAATTCCCTCGAAACTTGTCAATTACTGCACAGAAAAAACGTGCAAACCTTTTCTGATTTGCACGTTTTTCTAATTACATCTGCCAATTATTTCTCTGACATTTGTTTTTCCTGCTGCTCGATCATTTTCTTTACCATATATCCACCAACAGATCCGTTCTGTCTTGATGTTAAGTCTCCGTTGTATCCTTCTTTCAAAGGTACTCCGAGCTCACTTGCCACTTCATATTTAAATTTGTCTAAAGCTGCTTTTGCTTCCGGTACTGCTGTTCTGTTTGATGAACGACTTGCCATAATTCATTTCCTCCTCTAAATCTCTTTCCTTTTTATTTTGTAACTGTTTTGTTACAAGGATAGTATATGGAGAATTCATAAACTTACACTAGAAATAGTTTCTTTTTTTGGACAAATTCTGTCTGTGATTTAAAGCGTTGTTTCAAGCATTCCTTCCCGGATATATTTCTGTAAATACTCCTAATATTCTGGTGATTTTGCTTTTCCAAGTTTTCATCTTCCGAAATCAGCTGTTCCGCCGCCTCGCTCGCACGCTGCAAAATCTTTGCATCCTGAAATACATCACCTAATTTAAAATCCAAAATCCCGCTTTG
>ENA-OQAB01001659-OQAB01001659.1-human-gut-metagenome-genome-assembly--contig:-NODE-1659-length-10311-cov-1.992537_pt1 | contig 10311 bp, 12 predicted proteins | sample MGYA00242490_ERZ504517 | MGnify/ENA primary metagenome ERZ504517 (study PRJEB26092, sample SAMD00036298) | human gut metagenome | host: Homo sapiens | study: EMG produced TPA metagenomics assembly of... | reverse complement strand
TAGGAGGTGTCGGGCATCTGGTGGGCGTCGAGCGGGGTGGGCACGCAGATGGCGACGAAGCCGCACTCCGCGATGCGCGAGAAGTCGCACGTGGCCTCGAGGGTGCCCGCCGCGACGAGCGCGGCGAGATCCTCCTGAACCACGTCGCCGATGTAGTTCTCGCCGCGGTTGACCATGGCGACCTTCTCCGCCTGCACGTCGAAGCCGATCGTCTTGAAGCCGGCCTTGGCCTTCTCCACGGCCAGCGGCAGCCCCACGTAGCCGAGACCGACCGTGCCGCAGACGAGGGTGCGGTCGGCGATCATATCTTGTACAGCATTATTCATGTTCATTCCCACGCTTTCGTTTAACGCAATCCTCTATGTAGTCGAGTTCTTTTTGAACCCTGATATCCCAAGATGGAAACTGTGTTAAGCAACTTCGGACGCTTTGGGCTCGCAAGCGTTCTGCCAACCTCGGGTCATTCGCGATCTTCACAATAGCCTGCACAGCATCCTCGCAGGTTTGAACGAGCACTCCGCTTTCATAGTGTTCTACGAAATCGTTGCATGATCGGTCATCGAGTACGATGACGATTGATCCAATAGCCATTGCCTCAATCAACGAGTTTCCGCGATTCGTACCCTGAGCCATAAATAGATTTGCTTGTGCAAAAACCCTATAAGAGGCCAATAGCGAAGAAGGTATATTGCCAAGAAACTTGATATTATCTAAGAGGTGGTAGCGTTGCGCGAGATCCAATAGTTCTTGGTAATAAGCACGGTCTTCGATGTCTCCTGCAAAAACTAAGTCCATATCTACGCCCATTTCCTTCAATTGGTGAAGGACCTCTATTGCACGATCTTGTCTTTTATACAAAGTCACCCGCGCTCCGTAGAAAATGTAAGGCTTTGATGGACTCGGGTTGCGATATGTCTGCAAGAGGCTTCCTTGATCGTACTGCACACCGTTGTTCCAAACTTCTAAGCGATAAGGCAGTCTGCTCCCGCATAGGCGTTCGCAAACCTCTTTGGGCTTTGAGCCATCATTCGTGATAATGAGGAATTCTTTTCTCGTAACGAAAGCGCAGTATTGAGGGAAATAGCGCAGAAAGACGAAAAAGCGGCCATAGGGATCAAGCGCTCGGATCACGTGCCCAGTACCGAAAAGCCTCTGCCCGCACGCGATCCCCTTTTTTGTTGCAACGCTGATCGCGGGAGAGCCATCCGCGCCTTGAAAATAGACAAAATCATACTTGCCCTGCTTTAGAGCGCGCTTGACTGCGTGCCTAATTTTGAACATGAAGAGGATCTTTTGTAAAATCGAGTCACCTCTTTTCACGAAAGTTATTTGATTGATCTCATTCAGCCAATCTGCCTTAATGTTGATCTCGTTTTCAAGGTTGGCGCCGGACACGATCATATCCACTGTCCAGCCACTTTTCACCATTCCTCGCAAAACGTATTCTTGAGAAGGCAAGCCGGCCGAATGCTCCCAACCTTCGAAGATGAGCCTTCTCATAGCCGCAACGCATGCTGTTACAACAAGAACCTTCATATCGCACAAACTTTCATAACTATATAGAAGATGAAATATGCATTTACCGCCGACATCCCTGCGTGACGCACGCATACGGATCATGCAGCTTAACTGCTAAATGTTCTTTCCGGAGCGATACGCCTCCGCTTGACGGGGTGCGCGACTTCCGAAAAACCAAAAATACTATGACCGCTGAAAAACGTTTGGCCGGAAAAAGCAACGTGTTGGCAAAAAAAGAAAGGGTAGGAATCTGCAGCACGATGGCGTACAACACTGCGTTTCTCACAGTCATGCTCGCAACGCATGCTCTTGTAAGATATGCCTCCAATCAATCCATACATTCCCGACATGAGTGCGACGCCTATAGTTCCTAAACCAAAAAACGAAGATACGAAGAAACCCGGGGACTGTAAAATATTGCGACACAAGGACGTATGGAGTTGGCAAAGGCTGCGGAATAGCGACATCTACTAGTCGCGACATTTCGAAGAATACGATATCCGCTCCGGTGTCGCGAAAGGATTCGCATAGCACGTGCAGGGCGTCTTCCCGCAAAACATCGTCGGAATCGACGAACAGAAGCACTTCGCCACGAGCCTCGGAAATGCCCACGCGGCGCGTCCGAAGCAATCCCTTGTTGTCCTGATGGAAAACTCTAACCACTGCCGGATTATCCTCGGCAAAGCTGTCGCAAAGATCGGAGCTGCCGTCGGTCGAGCCGTCGTCGACGAGCACGATCTCGTAGTTCTCCATATTTTGAGACAGGAGGGATGACATGCACTCCTCAAGGTAATCCATCACGTTGTACACCGGAACGATTATCGAAAAGAATAAGTTCCCGTTCACCTTGCGAGCCTCCAAATGTCACACGCCGTCTGCGCCCTGCAGAGCTCTCTTGCAAAGAGCATGCTGAGCACCCTTCCGGTCGTACGAGAGCGTTTTATTAGCGATGCTGCATTTGACATTCGCGCAAACCCTCGTCCTTTTTGCTCTTGGGTTGATTAGAGCGCGAATAAGCTGATGCGATCGCTGATAGAATGAAAACGATGGCCACGCCTCTCAGCAAAGAGGTCGGTTCGTACTGGAACCATCGGAAACATGTTGCGCTGATCCAGACCGCCGCGATGCAGCCAACGGCGAGCAAAGCGCCTTCCCGCTCCGGAATCAGAGCAAGAGCCCTGAGAGCGCAGCCGACCAGCACGGAAAAGGGAACCACTCCCCACATGCCGAGATAGTAGTGAAAAGTAGAAAGGGAAATAACAACCAGCATTATGGTAATAAACAACGCGCGCTTCCCTCACCGGATCCAGAAAGCCACTCACGTCAAACGGCCAAACGCTGACCGTTGCAAGGTAGGTCGGGAACTCCGACAGCCTTTCCGCAGACGAACGCAGGCCCTCCGTCGCCAAAACGGCAAGGGAGGTATGGTAGGCCGAGTAGGCGCCGTCCCATGCCAGCCCGCTCTCCAAACGTCTTGGAAAGATAGTCTGCGATTCTTTCGAGAGAGAACTCCCCGCCTCTCAAAGCCCCCACCCCCAAAAGCACGAGCAACGCCGCGGCGCATAGAGGGATGGCGACCCTATACCGCGTCCTGTACGAGATCAGCATGATGAAAACCATCGCGACCATTTCGAGAGAGGTGATCCTGTTGCCCGTCGACAGATCGAGGTAGATCCGGTACAAGAGCACGAAGATGATCGCCGAGATATAGCGCTTGTCCCCTCCGGTGAAATACAACGCCACGAGCAGAAAGGCGATCGAGTACTCGTACAGCGAGCTCGAAACCACCATCCTTCCCGTCCCGCTCGAGGAGGATTGAGCAATAGCCCCAAACAGGACCACCACGACCAAGCACGCGGCGACGATCGTCCCGTTCCCCCGGTCGGATACGATTCGCATGGTAGGGAACGGGCGAACGTCTAGCGGAAGGACCATGGCGATACACGTCAGGAAAGCGAGAACGATCGAAGCTCCCTCCCATGCGTACGCCGTTCCGCAGAACAGCGTATAAGGGGAGTACTCCTTCAGCATCCCGAGGTACTGGACCATGAGGACGCTGTAGACGCAGTACAGCATGAACGCAAAGGGGATTGCCAGGAGCCAGTTCTTTCGAGCCGCCACTAAAAGGTAGGCGCACAGCGCCGTAGAGGACACCATTGCGGCAGTCGAGGTCGCATCGCTCGGGAATGCGATGGAGGCGCACAAAACGATCAAGGACGCGCCGAGAACGCAAGCGCGCGCAAGGAAAGGCCCTTGGCTCCGCATGGGTCCGAAGCCGCTTTGCGATTGGCGAATCGACGCAGACCGACTCAACGCTCATCCTCGTTACCGGAGGCCTGCGCCTGGCTTCGCGTCTCGAACCCCATCGGCGAATCATCCAGCAAAGCACGGAAGGCCTCGACGGCCTCGTCCAAGGAGGAAACCGTCCTGGATGCAGAAAGGCGAACGGTCTCCCTGCATCCGCCGGTGTCGTACGTCACGACGGGAGTGCCGCAAGCTTCCGCTTCGAGATTGACCGTGGGGAGGTTGTCTTCGACGGTCGGATTGAACAGGACGTCGGCCGCCGTGTATATCTCCGCGAGCCGCCGAGCCGAGTCCGTCCGCGGCAGAGCGACGATCCGTTCGGGAAACGCTTTTCGCCTGCCTCTTGCTAAGCCCCACCAAAACGATCGCGAATCGCTCGTCCAGCTTATCCGCAAGGCGAACGAAGTCGTCAGCCCCTTACGGTCGGACCAGACCGAGGCGACCCCCAGAACCACGAAAGAGCCTTCCAATCCGCGATCCTTCCTGAACGCGCTCGGAGAGGGCTTGAACACGCCGTCGTCGATGGAATTGCGGACGACGGCGACATCGTAGCGATACAGGAAGCTCTGCCCAACCAGGCTCGCGAGCCATTGCGAAGGGGCGATGAGCTGCAAGCGGCTTTCGGGCAGCATGGTGAACAGGCGCCTCTTCTGCTCGAAATTCCATCCGACGCTCTTAGCGCAGTACGTCTTCGGATACGTTTTCGTCTGAGGGCAGCCGGAGCCTTGCGCGCAGCGGGTTTTCCACTGGTCGCATCTCGCGTAAGTGAAGTGTATGCAGTGCCCGGTGAACGCCCAGCAGTCATGAAGCGTCCATTTGACCTGGCAGCGGTGAACAGCAAGCCAATTGAAAAGCATCTCCACGTTTATGTAATAGCCTAGCAGCACGTGCAGGTGCACCACGTCCGGATCGATCTCGTCGAGCCTTTTCAAGAGCCGCCTCGTGATGCCCCTCGAATGGAACCCCGCCTTGCCGTCCAGGCGGGTTCGGAAGGCGTCGAGGCAGATTTCGGGATAGGTCGCTATCTTGACCATATGCTCGTCCTGCTCGTGCTCGCCCCGGGCCCAGAACACATACGACTCGTTGCCCCGCTCTAGAAGCTCTCTATGCTTCTTGAATACGACGGAGTTGGCCCATCCGCCAGCGTAGGCATTTATCTGGACGTACTTCATAGAGACTCGCCTTCTGACTCGAGTTGCCGAGCGGCGGAGTCAATTGGCGCCCTCTTGGCGCAAGATCGGCCGCCCTGATGGGGCTTCGCGCTTTTGCGTCCCGCACGATCCCCCAGCAGCCTCGCGCAGCAGTCGATGCCGAAAGCTGCGAGCTCGACCAATTCGCCCTCGCGCAGGAGCCGCGAAGCCACCGCCTTGGCGAGCCTCGCTCCCTCCCCGGTTGAGGAGGCTCCGCGGAGCAGGTCCTCGTTGCGCGCGAGGGCGACGCCGCCCTCGCGGTTCCTGCGGTACTGCTCGACGGGAGCGAGGTTGTGAGAATGGAGAACCTGCGCGTCGGCGGCGTAGGCGACCTTCCAACCTTCTCGCAGGAACGTCGCGGCCATGAGCAGGTCCTCGTAGATGTTGCAGGGGCGCTCGAAGCCGCCGCACTCCAAATAAGCGTTGCGGCGGTACGCCGAGCAGACGTCGGACGCGAAGAAGGCCTTCATGCCGAGTTCGGGGACGTCCTCGATCGATCGTACGTTGGATTCGGCCGGGTAGTTGAACTCCCGCACGAGCTGCTCGAAGCGCCTCGCGTCGGGCTTCGGCAGCTGCCGGCCCGAGACCATGGCCACTTCCGAATCGGAGAAGGGCTCGAGGAGCCTCTCGATGTAGAAGCGGTCGACAGGCAAGGCGTCCTGGGTCATGAAGAGGACGAAATCCCCGGAGGTTTCCATGAGCGCGGCGTGACGCGTGCCGCCGTGGTCGAACTCGGAACGAGGTATCGAAAGCGTTCGGGCGCCGAAGCGTTTTGCGACGTCGGACGTGCCGTCTTTTGACGAGGAGTCGACAACGAGGACTTCCTCGAGCTCGACGGTCTGAGCCTGCACGGTCTCAAGCAGGGCGGGCAGCTCTTTTGCGGCGTTCAAGGTGGGGATCACGAGGCTCGCCCTCATCGCACAGCCTCCCTGCCAACCGACTCCCGCACGGCCTCCTCCAGGGTCGCGACCCGGTAATCCAACCCGCACTCGCTGGCCTCCAGGGAGTAGCGGGCGCCTCCGAAGAGCTTGCCGAAGGTCGGGTTGACGCGGGCGAGCGGGCCGACGGCGGCTCCGAGCGCGCGGCTCAGGCGGATGCTGCGCCCCTGCGCCTCGGCGAGCAGGCGCACCATCTCAGACGTTCGGACGCGCTCCGCGTCCTGCGGCAGGAACAGCCCTCCGCGACCCTCCTCGACGAGCAGGCGCACGAGCTCCGCGAGGCTCCGCGAGTAAAGCATGGAGCGGGCGTTGTCGACATCGGGGAAGACGGGCGAGACGCGTGCGAGCTTCGCGAGGCGGGGGAATTGCCCTTCGAGCAGCCAGGGCCGTACACGAGGGGCGCCCGCAGCACGGCGACCGCGAAGCCCGGCTCCGCCAGCGGCTCGAGGACCCGCTCGGCGGCGAGCTTGCTCTTGCCGTAGAGGGTCGAGGGGCGCGGCACCGCGCCGAGGTCGACCTCCTCCACGCCCCCCTCCTCGGCCCCGTAGACCGAGAACGAGCTCAGGCAACGCGAAATGGGGCACGCCCTCGGTCTTCGCCTTGAGGGCAGCTTGACGGACCAGCGCGACGTTGACCTCGTCGTAAAGGCCGCCCATGCCGCCCGCCTTCCCGCTTTCGTGCACGACGGCCGCCAGATGGACCACGGAGCTCGAAGCCCTCCCAGACGCGATCTTCCACGCGTCGCCGCGAGCGCACGCGCTCGACCCCGTACATGCCGGGGAAGGCGGCCAGGTGCGCCTCCACCTCCGATCCGATCCAGCTCGTCGCTCCGGTGATCAGGATGCGCTTCATTCCGCAGCCCCCGCCTCGTCGTCGATCCCGAGGATCTCGCGGCGGTAGCACGCCGGGTCCTTCAGGCGCCCGAGGCTCATGGCGCGCCCGTCGGAGTCGTATCCGGCGAAATGCGAGTCCGTGCCGGTCGAGTCCCCGCTGCCGCTTCGGCCGAGCACCAGCTTCACCAGCTTGAACGCGAGGCACGCGTCGGTGGCGAGAGACACGCTCTCCACGTAGTCGACGTCGTTCTCGAAGCGGGCGTGGGCGTAGTCGATCCCCGCCTCGGGCTCCTCGTCGCCCACGCGCGGGCACTCCAGGCCCGGGCGCACCGCGTAGCGCGCCTTGTGCCGCTCGGTCATGTGCGGGGTGAACTCCACGGGCAAGGGCCTCGGGCCGATGATGGACATGTCGCCCTTGAGGACGCTCCAGAAGTTCAGCAGCTCGTCTAGGGAGTGGCTGCGCACGAACAGGCCGAGCTTGGTGATGCGGTCCTCGGGAGGGAGCAGCTCGCCGTCCTCGTCGCGCTCCTCGGTCATGTTGCGGAACTTCACCATCTTGAAGCTCTTCAGGTCCTTGCCCGTGCGCTCCTGGACGTAGAAAATGGGCGAGCCGACGTCGCGGTAGGTGAGGACCGCGAGCACGAGGTTGACCGGCAGCGTGAGCAGGAGCGCGATCCCGGAGAGGGCGACGTCGAGGGCGCGCTTGCCGAAGCGCAGGTAGAGCGTGCCGCTTTTGGGATGGGCGGGCCCGGCGACGGCGTCGGCGTGGGCGAGGTTGCGCGCGGCCAGGATCGCCGAGGCCTCCGCGACCTCCCCGCGTATCCAGGCGCCGTTGCCTCCGCGCGCCTTCTCGCCGAGCGCGCCGTCGGACTCCATGACCGCCTCGGCGAAGCCGTCGTCGCCGATCGCGAGCGCCCCGTCCGCCATGCCGTCGCCCGTCGCGAAGCCGTCCGTCATCGGGATCCCCTTCCCTCGTCCTCCAGGAGCGCCTCGACGAGCCCCAGCACCTCTTGGTGCACGTCCTCGATCGCCCTCAGCTCGCCGCCCGGGGCGCACTCGACGCGCGCCCAGCCTCCGCGCTCGGCGCAGAACCCCGCGGCCTCGCGGCAGCGGGCCAGGTAGGCCGCGTCGGCCTCGTGGATGTCCTCGAGATCCCCTCGCGCGCGCACCTCTCCTCCACGAGGCGCGCGCCCGCCTCGGGGTCCATGTCCAGGTAGACGACGAGGTCCGGCTCGGGCACGCCGAGCAGGCCGTACTCGAAGCCGTAGAGCCACTCCAGGTAGGAGTCCCACTCCTCCCGGGGCAGCTTCGAGCACTGGTGCACCGCGTTGGAGGTGGTCCAGCGGTCGGCGAGCACGGTGCCGCCGGATTCGTAGAAGGCGCCCCAGTCCTCCTTGCAGGAGGCGTAGCGGTCCACCGCGTAGAAGGCCGAGGCCGCGTAGGCGTTCACGTCGCCGGAGTCGGAGCCGAACCGCCCGCCCAGGTACATGCGCACCAGCGCCGACGAGGCGCTACCGTATCGGGGGAAGGACACCGAGCGTAGGTCGGCCCCGCGCTCGATGAGGCTGGCTCGGAGCAAGCCCGCCTGGGTCTGCTTGCCGGAGCCGTCGAGGCCCTCGATCACGATCAGGCGGCCTCGGGATGGGCGCCCGTCGGCCGTATCACCGACGCTCCCGCTTAGGTTTCCATAACCGCGCTTATCAGACATTGGGGGCGTGGAAATCTCCTCTTGCTCCCCCGCTGTTGCGAAGTCGTCTACCAGCGCGACGGCTCCGTCGGCGGTTACGTCTATTGATTTGTCAGGGTTTCTTTCGAACAATCTCTAATCCGACTTTGACGGTTTTCACACGACCAAGAATCTCTATCTCCAGATACGCCAGGCGCTTGTGGCGATCGAGCTTCTTGATGAGACCCGTCTGGTTCATCAGCGGGCCGTTGAGGATCACGATCTCGTCCCCTTCCATCACGCCGCTCGAGAACTCGACCACGCGGTGGTCAGGCTTGGTGAACGCGTTGATGAAGGCGACTTCTTGATCGTCGAGAGGAGTGAACACATCGTTGTTGCCGAGGAGCCTAGTGAACTTGGGGACGCTTCGCAACGCCTCACGCAGCTTTCCAGGCTGGTCTGTTATTACGAAAATATAACCAGGTAGCAGCACTTCTGAACGCATTTTCCATACGCCCTGGATGCGCTTTTTGACTTCGTACTGGGGGATGAAGGATTCTTGGATCAGCTCTTCGTCGACAAGCTTGTTGATCAGGTCAAGCACGTGCTTTTCCTGGCCGCCGACCGTTTGCACGACGTACCACAATGCCATCACCTCCCTGGCAAGACGAAATAAAGATACGGCTTCGCCCTAGCCATTCAGGCCAAAACGCAACAACGATATGCATCCTCTTGATCGATCCGGAACGCGCACCCAGCGACGATCCCGCTTTCCTCAAGATATGTATGCTGCCGTGTTTTTCACACATCGCCCTGTCGTATCCAGAGCTTGCAGCGGTGCAGTTTCCTGCCGTTAGATCACAGGTCGAACCTGTGGCCTAACGGCAGGAAGCCGTCAAACCGAACCTACAGACGCGCATGCGCTCCTCGCGTTCGGTACGTCCGCTTCGCTTCGGCGAAGTAGCCGTAGTGCTCCACCCGATGCGCATCGCTTGCGATGTACGCGTACAGGTTCTCGTCGAACAGGCGCTTGGCGGGCTTGCGCTCGGCTCCCATGCGACCGCCGGCAATGAAATCGGCCGACGCTTGCAGCTTGCAACCCATCTTCACCAGACCGCGCGCCACCTCGACATCCTCCTGGATGGCGCGATAGCGCTCGGGATGAGCGATGATCACTTGGTAGCCCATCCCCTGCAGTTCGAAGATGGTCCGTTCGTATATCTCGAAGTCGGGCTTGCCCGCCCTCGTAGACAGCTCCAATAAAAACTCGTTCGTGCCGTCGAAGTGCAGATGCTCGGCCCATTCCATGCCCAATTGCATAAGCTTGGAATGGTTCACCTCGAAGCCCATCGTCAGCGGGAACCCGTCAGCGTGCGCCACGAGCAACTCGTAAGCATCCCACATCGCGTCGTAGTCGAAGTAGGGATCGCGCACATGCGGGGTACACACGATAGACGTGATTCCCGCAGCCTTGGCGGCCTCCAGCATGGCCAGAGACTCGTCCAGGTTGCGCGCACCGTCGTCGACGCCGGGAAGGATATGGCAATGCAAATCCCTCATCAGGCCCTACGCCCTCTTCCTGCCACGGGATCCTTAGCGAATCCGCCGCGACCGCCTGCAGGAACGGGGCTGCCCTGCGCACCGCGGGGCGCACGGCGCCCGGCCGTGGGAACCGGCGTGCGCGTCTCGGCCTGCAGCGCGGAAACGTCGCCGTCATCCTTCACGCGGCTGCCGTCCTTGGTGTAGTACGCGTAATAGTATTCGGAACCGGTGCCTTCGCAGAACGTGGCGCAGATGCCGAGGATGTTGGCATCGGCCTTCTTCAGCTGCTCGCACGCGTCCACCAGCTCGGAACGCTTCGT
>ENA-OQAB01001658-OQAB01001658.1-human-gut-metagenome-genome-assembly--contig:-NODE-1658-length-10312-cov-2.237801_pt1 | contig 10312 bp, 12 predicted proteins | sample MGYA00242490_ERZ504517 | MGnify/ENA primary metagenome ERZ504517 (study PRJEB26092, sample SAMD00036298) | human gut metagenome | host: Homo sapiens | study: EMG produced TPA metagenomics assembly of... | reverse complement strand
AAACCCTGAATTATATCCTCATTTTAAGGGCGGGTTTGGGGAATATGTTTACATATACCCGGAAACCTTTGTATGGAAAATTCCGGATGACATGCCCAGCGAGATTGCCGCCCTTATGGACCCGGTGGCTGTAGCCATGCGCGCCATTGAAATGGCCATGACAGAAAGCGGTACCCTTCAGGAGGGCATCACCACCAAAACCCATGCCTTAGTAATTGGTGCTGGACCAATTGGAATTATTGCTTCTATGATTCTGCGTCATATGGGGTGGAACAGTTAACTATTACCGATATGATAGAATCCAAACTGGAAAAAGCAAAAGAATTGGCTCAGGTTGATGTGGCTATTAACCTTTCAGGTATGTCGGAAGCAGGAATGCATAAAGGCTGTTATCGAAGCCACTGACGGCGGTGCGGATGTGGTTCTCCAATGTGCAAACCACTGGAGCGCTACCATTCAAGGTCTGCAGATGGTTAAAAAGTTAGGAACTTACATAGAAGTCGGATTGCCTATGAGTATGTTAAATACGCATGAGGTGACGGTATGTCTTCCCAAGCTTATTTTTGAGAGTAATGCTCGTATCTGTGGTTTAATTGCCAATACACCTTCTACCTTTGACAGTGCGTTCCGCCTATTAAAGAAATATAAGGAAATTCCATTTGAAAAGCTGATAACACACCGCTTTGACCAATTAGAGGATTACTTGGATACAATAAAAAAGATGCCGGAAGAAGGCTATCTAAAGGCAGCATATATTCCAATTATACACTAAAATCCTATATTGCTTGGCAATAGGCGGAATAACCATCATTCTAAAGCCGCCTTCAGCCAAAAAAAGGGAGGCCCTCCGGCCTCCCCGCCAAATTAATCCATAAACTGATCCCCATAACCATAGTGCTCCACCACATAGTCGATATCCTTATCGCCTCTGCCGCTTAAGCACACCAAAATGGATCCCTGCCGCATCTCCTTTGCCCTGCGCATGGCATATGCCACCGCGTGGGAGCTTTCCACTGCCGGTATGATTCCCTCATATCTGGAAAGTTTGAAAAATGCCTCCATGGCCTCCTCGTCGCTTACCGTATCGTATTTAACCCGGCCCAGATCGTGGAGGAATGCATGCTCCGGCCCCACAGACGGATAATCCAGTCCGCTGGCAATGGAGTATACAGGAGCAGGCTCTCCCTTTTCATCCTTCAGCATAATGCTCTCAAATCCATGCATAATTCCCTTTTCACCGAATTTCATGGAAGCTGCATGATCTCCCAGCGCCTCGCCTCTTCCCAACGGCTCCACCCCTGTGATATCCACCGGGTCATCCAGGAAAGGTATGAACATACCGATGGAATTGCTGCCTCCGCCCACGCAGGCGCAGACCTCGTCCGGCATCATGCCTGTCATTTCAAGGAACTGTTCCCTTGCCTCATATCCCACAACAGACTGGAAATCCCTGACCATAAGCGGGAAGGGATGAGGGCCCAAGGCAGAGCCGATACAGTAAATAGAATCCTTATATTTTCATCCTGGTAATATTGGGCGCCTGTTTTGCTATGTCCAGCATACGCCGCATGGCCTCATTTACATAGACGTAATTTCCCCGGTTAATTCTTCTGTATCAGATTCAAAACATGGCTCCGGCTCCAGTTCCTCCTTAAGCCCAAAAGCCAGGCCATGGCTGTTTGCAGTCACGGATTGGCTTTTCAGGCTGTATAGACTATAAAAATTATATGTCCCTGAGGCCTCTCATATCTATAAAACAGACCGGAAAGCTTCCTCCAGATCCTCCAATATGTCGTCGATATGCTCGGTTCCGATGGACAGGCGGATGGTTCCGGGACGGATTCCCTGCTCCAGAAGCTCCTTCTCATTCATCTGGGAATGGGTGGTGGAGGCCGGGTGGATCACCAGTGACTTTACATCCGCCACATTGGCAAGAAGGGAGAACAGTTCCAGATTGTCGATGAATTCTCTGGCCTTCTCAGCCCCGCCTCTTATTTCAAATGTAAAGATTGAGCCGCCTCCCCTGGGGAAATACGTTTTGTAAAGCTGCTGCTGGATCGGATCCTGGCTCACACTGGGATGATGAACCTCTTCCACCTGGGGATGGGCCTTCAGGTATTCCACCACCTTAAGCGCATTTTCCACATGGCGTTCCACCCTCAGAGACAGCGTCTCCAGCCCCTGCAGAAACAGAAATCCGTGGAAGGGTGACAGAGTAGCCCCTGTATCCCTTAGGAGAATGGCCCTTATCCGGGTGACAAAGGCAGCCGCTCCCACGTCCTGGGCAAAACGGATGCCGTGATAGCTGGCGTTTGGCTCTGTAAGTCCGGGAAACTTGCCTGAGGCAGCCCAGTCAAATCTTCCGCCGTCCACAATCACCCCGCCCACCGTGGTTCCATGACCGCCGATGAACTTTGTGGCTGAGTGTACCACGATATCGGCGCCGTACTCAATTGGACGGACAAGGTATGGCGTGGCAAAGGTATTATCTATGACCAGGGGAATCTGATGCCGGTGCGCAATGGATGCGATTTTTTCTATATCAGCGATATCGGAATTTGGATTTCCCAGAGTCTCTATAAAGACAGCCTTTGTATTATCCCGGATCGCCGCCTCTACCGCCTCTAAATCGGACGGGTCCACAAAGGTAGTCTCCACCCCATATTCAGGAAAGGTGTGGGCCAGGTAATTGTAGGTGCCTCCGTAAATATGACCGGAGGACACAATATGATCCCCTGCCCGTGTCAGGTTCTGGAATGTATAGGACAGGGCCGCTGCCCCGGAAGCCGTGGCCAGTGCCGCCACGCCGCCTTCCAGCTGAGCCATTCTCTGCTCAAATACATCCAAAGTAGGATTTGTAAGACGGCTGTATATATTCCCCGGATCACTGAGATTAAACCGCGCCGCCGCATGGTTACAGTTGTCAAATACATACGATGATGTCTGGTAAATCGGTACCGCCCTTGCCCCAGTCGTAAAATCCGGATGCTCCTGACCTCCGTGAAGCTGGGTAGTCTCAAATTTAAAATGTCTGTCTGCTCTCTTACGCTTCTCTCCCATGATATTGTCCTCCGTCTTTTTATTCCTACTATTTCTATAGGTTTAATTGATAATATCATGGTATCTTTTTCCTGTCAAGAATTTATTTTAGTACATTCTTAAATTCTTGAACCTCACATTTGGGGCCCCGCACATTTTTAAACCGTACTTCCCTTATCCATTTCAGGCATTCCCGGCGCGTTCTTATCAGAAGGCGCGCAGCCAAACATTTTTTTGTATGCCCTGAAAAAATCTGGAATAGTCTCCAAATCCCGCTCTGGACGCTGCCTCTGCCGCCGGCACCCCCATTGCCAGCTCCTTTCTCACGATGGCCATGCGCTTATAGAGAATGTAGCGGGCCACTGTGGTTCCCGTGGCCCTCTTAAATACAGCTGTCAGATGATTCTTACTCATATAGAAGGTCCGGGCCAGCCCTTCCAGGGTCAGAGGGGCAGACAGGTTCTGGTTGATGTAACGGATGATTTCCTGTACCTGCCCTTCCTTTCCGCGGGAAGTCCCTGATGCCTCCCTGAATATTGCAAAAATCTTAGTCAAAAGAGACAGGACCCGTGCGCGGATTGCAATATTAATTTCTGGATTGGTTAATTCAAAATCTAAAGAACTTAAATAATCAAAAACTTGATGATAAAGTTCTTCTTTATTTTGTGCATGACTCATATGAGCAACTTTCACAACTTGATTAACCAAACAAGGCAAACAGTAATCTCTTATTTTCATATACTCATTCCTCTCTTTCATTAACTATTCTAGCATTATATTTTAATAAAATATTGATATTTCCATATTATGGAAGCCTATGTTCTTGTAATTCCAATAAAACAACATCATTAAAACATTGCAAAGAATAATGATAAAGTTGATTCTTGATAGGAATATGGATAATCCTATCAAGATATGAAAAATGAGAAAGTTTCTTATTATTTGTAACTACATAAATTTTAGCTCGACTCTTTTTTAAAGCAGTTAAAGTTTGATAATAACGAGAATAACAATTATCAGTCACATATTCTCCTGATTATTGAATAAATAACAATAAGAGTTTGATCATCAGCATTCTCAATAAAAGAAAGTTGATCAATAAAATGTGAGAATGAATATGTCATAATTCCCTTCATTGCTAAATCATAATGCAAATTTTTAACCATATTTTCACTATTTAAAATGCCAAACATTCCAATCTTAGGAAATGAAAGTAAATCATGAATAAATTCATCTAACATATCAAAAGAAAAATGTTCAAAAAAGTATTGTATTTCTTCCTGAACATATTTTTGATAAGTTGAAACTTCCATTTGATTGTCTTTTTGTAACAATGAATGTCTTTGACTATGTCCATGAACATTTAATGATTCCTTGAAATCAGAAAACGACTGAAAACCAATATGCTTAATAAATCGACTTACCTGTGAAATAGAGACACTTGCTGATTTAGCTAATTGATTAATTGAATAAAGACTGACTTGATTTATATTTTTTACTATATATTCACCAATACATCGATCAACTACCGAAATATGCGGATCATTAATATAATCTAGTAATGTCATCAATACTAAATTCATGTCATCTATGCCTTATTAAATGAATTATAATATTTTAAAAATTCATCACTATCAAAAACATAAACATGACTATCATGGGTATGATGAATAACAAGATGATGTTTTGATTTCTTTTCAATTGATTGAATATCTTTGTATTCAATTATTGTTGGAAGCATAGCAGCAACTTTCCATTCATAAATCATCATTACATCATCAAATAAAACCATCTTATATCTTCCTAATAATAAAAACAAAGCAATTAATGCTAACATAAAAGCACCAATCATTTGTGGTTTATGTCCATTCATTGCTGAATAGACTCCAATTCCAATAAATGCTATAAACATCATCAAACATACAATAAACATACGATATTCTTTAAATCTTTTTTTCATTTCTATCACCTTTTTTAAGTTTACCATATTCAATAATGTTTGACAAAGTATTTTGAGGTTGCAAATTTATTAAGTGATAATTTTTTATTAAATTATAAAAAAATATTCACATTTCAATAAAAACGTGTATAATAGAATAAAAAAAGGAGGATATTGATATGAATTATGTGGAAAAAGTACTATCAGAAGTAAAAACAAAAAATGCTGATCAGCCAGAATTTATTCAAGCTGTTGAAGAAGTTTTAGAAAGCTTAGAACCTGTTATTGCTGCTCATCCTGAATATGAAGATATGGCAATATTAGAAAGATTAGTAGAACCTGAAAGAACAATTATGTTTAAAGTACCTTGGCAAGATGATCAAGGTAAGGTTCATGTAAATAGAGGTTATCGTGTACAATTCTCAAGTGCTATTGGGCCTTATAAAGGTGGTTTAAGATTACACCCTTCAGTAAATTTAGGAATTATTAAATTCTTAGGATTTGAACAAATCTTTAAAAACTCATTAACAACTTTACCTATTGGTGGAGGTAAAGGTGGTTCTGATTTTGATCCACAAGGAAAATCAGATAATGAAATTATGCGTTTTTGTCAATCATTTATGACTGAATTATATCGTCATATTGGACCAGATGTAGATGTACCTGCTGGGGATATTGGTACAGGAGCTAGAGAAATTGGTTATATGTATGGTCAATATAAACGTATTAGAGGGGCTTATGAAAATGGTGTTTTAACTGGTAAGCCTTTACCTTATGGTGGTTCTTTAATTAGACCTGAAGCAACTGGTTTTGGAGCTGTATATTATGGTAAAGAAGTTTTAAAACATTTTAATGATAGTTATGAAGGAAAGACTATTGCATGTTCTGGTTATGGAAATGTTGCATGGGGTGTTTGTTTAAAAGCTAGAGAATATGGAGCAAAGGTTGTTTCTATTTCTGGTAGAGATGGATATATTTATGATCCTGAAGGAATTATTACTGATGAAAAGATTGATTTCTTAGTAAAAATTAGAAGTTCTAATGATGTTAAATTAAAAGATTATGCTGAAAAATTTGGTTGTGAATTCCATCCAGGTGAAAAACCTTGGGGATTAAAAGTTGATATGGCTTTCCCATGTGCAACACAAAATGAAATTGGTTTAGAAGAAGCTAAACAATTAGTTGCCAATGGTGTGAAATATATTATTGAAGGTGCTAACATGCCAACAAAACCTGAAGCAATTGCCTATTTCTTAGAAAATGGTGGAACATTAGGACCTGCTAAAGCTGCTAATGCTGGTGGGGTTGCAGTATCTGCTTTAGAAATGGCACAAAACTCAATGCGTTATAGCTGGACAAAAGAAGAAGTTGATGAAAAATTACATCAAATTATGATTAGTATTCATGAAGCTTCTGTTGCTGCAGCTGAAAAATATGGTTTAGGTTATGACTTAATTAAAGGTGCAAATATTGCTGGATTTGAAAAAGTCGTAGCTGCAATGATTTCTCAAGGAATTTATTAGAAACAAAAAAGGCTTGTCATATGATAAGTCTTTTTCTATGCGCATAAATGAGATAGCACTATTATAATATTGGTATAGACAAAACAATTTCTCAGTGAGAATCTTCAAAAAAACTAAGTCTTGAGTTAAGTTATGATGAGCTTCTAGAAAAGAAATGATAAAAAAATATTTTATTAAATAGTAGTGAAGATTTTTTAGGTTCTACCTTGATTATTACTTCTGTTATCTTTTTATATGACTAAATATCCCACAACTCCCATAAGCGTTCCTAAAACAATTGACATAATAGTCATTGGTATTATTGACTTCTTATCATCCTTAACAGCTAGAATAATGACAGGAATAGTTAATAATAAATTTAACAATCCACCTTTGAGCCACCAAGGTAATCCCCATTCTATAGAAAAGATTATAAATGGAGCAATCAAATAATGAACAAATGCAGAAAAATTTGAGTATTTATCCATTTTCATTTTAATCATAGGTAAAACATCAATAAGACCTCCCAATAAACCAATAAGCAATGTAAACAAAAATGTTGTCATTTATTTTTCCCCCTTATATTTTCTTTGACATTTTAAACAATCAATCTCATACTGATAAGAAATAAGCTTTTCTTTTAAAATAGTAAGCAGTGGCGACTGATCATGTATACAACATAATCTATTTTTAATCTTTATTAATTTATCATTTGAAATCTTTTCTGAGCTAACATCACCAAAAGCAATATGAATATATCCACAACTTTCACATTGACACTGATAATTGAAGATAAAATTATCATACGTTGTATAACATAAATATCCAATATTTTCACCACAAGATTCACAATAAATCCAACCACCATATTGATTTGCCAATCTTGTATGAGACAATTCCTTTATCTTTGTATTTCTACTCATTTTCTCTCTCCTTTATTTTAAATGATCGATAACAAAATAACTGCAATTTGAATACAACTCAAAAATAATAAGAATAAATATAAGAAGATTTTTTTATTCTTTTTATAACGTATTATCAATAAACACTCAATAGATGGTAAAATCCAGATAGCTAAATACTTTGATAAAGTGGAAGTCACTTCACCATTCATACGAAATTGTATAGGTATCTGCGCTGGTAATAATGGCAAACATAAAACAGATAAAAATATTAAAATAACTGGAAATATAAAAACAATGTATTCTTTTAAATTCTTCATAAATTTCCTCCCTTCATAAATTAGACGATAGATTAATTGATTTTGTGACAAAATAATATAAATAAAAAAAGACATAACCGAAGTTATGCCTCAATTAATATATTAACTAATCACAAATTCACACTTATCACTATAAATCAATGATTTTTTTGTATGAAAAATATTCTTATACATGAAATCTTCTTCATATTCATCAAATAAAAAATTATAGTCAACTCAATTGATTTTTTTCCAATACACCACTATATAGTTATATATCATTCATCAAAATAAAATAATTCTTCAAAATTTTTTTATCTAAAGCAATACACAAAATCAATGCTAATTTTGCAGTTGGATTAAATTGTCCAGTTTCAATAGAACTGATTGTGTTTCGAGATACACCAACCATCTCAGCTAATGCGGACTGTGAAAGTTTTTTTTCTGATCTTGCTTCTTTTAAATTGTTTTTCAGTATCAGGCCTTCATTCATTATTAAAACCATCCCATTCCTTTTCCCACAATATTTATCAAACATGCAATTGAACCAATAATACCACATACAAGTCCAAACAACCATTCTTTTTCTTTAGTATAGCTATATTTCGTTGCAAAACGTCCTATATATCCAATTAAAAATGCCAGTAAGAAAACTTGATAATCAGCAAATGCTTTTCCAGTTATCAATTTTTGAATAACTAAAATGACTATTAAAACAGCGTAAACTGATTCTATTGCTAAAAAAGCAGTTTGATTAGCAGTTTTTTCAATTGCTTTATATCACTCATCTCCATGTATATTTTCTTTTTTACTTCTAGCTAAAATTTCTTCCTTATTCATAAATATCCTCACTCTCTTTCTGACAAGTTTTCTTGTCACTTATAATATATCATCGCCAAGTGTACTTGTCAATACAATTGCCAATAAAACTTTGCATATCTGTAAACTCGATTGTCTTAATTTTTTTCAAATAAAAAAGACATAACCGAAGTTATGCCTTAACTCATTATTCTTCTGCAGGTAATTCTTTTAATTCTTCTTCACCTGTTACATATTTTAAAATAGCAATAGCTGCTTCTTTTGGTCCTTTATGTTCATTACCTTTAATACCAAGTCTTGTACGTAATTGACCAACTTTAACACCTTGTTTAAACATTCTTTTGAAATAATCCTGTAAGATCGGTTCTGTTTGTTCTTTTCTTTGAACAGGACCAAATGGATTAGCAAAATAACTTTCAACAATACCCATTTCAGTTGTTGTTCCTTTAGCCATACGTGCCCCTGATCTAAAAACTTGAAGTGCTTCTTCAGGACTATCAAAGAAACTTAATGCTTCACCATCTTCTTCATAGTTATTTGCATATAAGAACATATCAACATCATGTTTAGCAACAACATCTTTGTAATCAGTAATTGGAATAACAATACGTGCATTGACTTTATCAGGATTCATAAAGACTGATCTATCTAATTCTTTAAAACTATAACCAGCATCTAAGTCATCTAAACGCACAAATGCCCCAATTTCTGTACCAGAAGTCTTAACCTTACCTTTTTCATTTAATGATAAAACACCCATATCATCATAAATAGTTGTTAAATCAGTGATATATGCAGCTCCAATGACTTTAATTTGTTCAATTGTTTCACTCTTACCAGCACCACTATCTCCCATAACAACAATATTCTTTGTTTCACCATTATGAAGTGTCATCTTAACCATTGCTCCATGAATTGGTAATTCACGATGATTAATCTTTTGAACATTGTGTAAAGTTAAAATCATTTTCTTCATATATCCAAAATAATCAAAATTATCATTAGCAGATAATAAAGCCACAATCATATCATTAGATTCATCTTGATAGAATGCTTGATTCATTTCACCATCTTCATAACCAAAGACATAAATTAAATCAGGTTTTCTATTTCTATATTCTGTTTCATCAGCCAAATCAAATAAGTTACATAAAGTAACCCCTTGTGCCATAAACTTCACATTAAAGTAAACAAAACATAATAAATCACCAACTTTAGCTGGATAACAGAACCAAGAATCGGAATCAAATTTACGATCTTCAATTGGATTTCTTTTCATTTCAGGGAAAACACCATCTCTTTTATTACGTTTTGAATAAGCAATAAATGGTGGATGAATAACTACTGATTCAATAAAAGGAATTTCATCCAAATTACGATATTCATATGGCAAGAATGGTCTCATATGAGTCACTGTTAACCCAGCATTAACCCCTGCTGTAATTTGACGTAAGACTTTATCCTTCTTACCTAATGCAGATTCAATTGAACGATAGACTTCTAATACCAATTCTTCAAATTCACTTTGTGCATCAGCAAATTGAACATTTTGATATCCTGCTCTCTTTGTTTCATTGAATACAACAGCATATCTTTGTAGACGTCTCCAGAATAGTAAATATCTTCTACTAATGCAATAAACATATCAATATCTTTAAAATATTTCTTAGCTTCTGGACGAATTGAACACACTTCATCAACCGACATAACTAATAATAATTTAAAAATACCTCTTAAATTATCTAATAAATCAACATCATCTTCTTGAATACCATGAAGATATCCATAAGATAGTTGTATCTTTTCTTTTAA
>ENA-OQAB01001657-OQAB01001657.1-human-gut-metagenome-genome-assembly--contig:-NODE-1657-length-10315-cov-3.716726_pt1 | contig 10315 bp, 12 predicted proteins | sample MGYA00242490_ERZ504517 | MGnify/ENA primary metagenome ERZ504517 (study PRJEB26092, sample SAMD00036298) | human gut metagenome | host: Homo sapiens | study: EMG produced TPA metagenomics assembly of... | reverse complement strand
CTGGCCCCCAACAACCAGCGAGGTACGGCAACTTCCACCTACCTGACCTCATGGGATGTAGGAATAGGTATCGGTATGCTGACAGGCGGATATATCGCCGAGGTCAGCACTTTCGACAAGGCTTATCATTTTCGGAGCCTGCCTGACGATAATCTCCATGCTTTACTTCAAATGGCAAGGTTACCCCTCATTATCATAAAAACAAATTACGATGAGAAAAAAAGAACGTTACGAAAAAATACTCGCCTGGTTCAGGGAAAACCGCCCCGTAGCGGAAAACCGAGTTGCATTACGACAATCCGTATGAGCTATTGATTGCGGTAATCCTTTCCGCCCAATGCACGGACAAACGGGTAAACATGATAACTCCCCCACTATACCGGGACTTTCCTACTCCCGAAGCTCTTGCCGCCACCACCCCGGAAGTGGTATACGAATACATACGCAGCGTATCTTATCCCAACAATAAGGCCAAGCATCTTGTGGGCATGGCCAAAATGCTGGTGAAAGACTTTGACAGCCAAGTACCCGATACGCTGGAAGAGCTCGTAAAGCTGCCCGGTGTGGGACGTAAAACGGCCAATGTAATCCAGTCGGTTGTGTTCAACAAAGCCGCCATGGCGGTAGACACCCATGTATTCCGTGTCAGCCACCGTTTAGGATTAGTGTCCGACAAATGTACCACCCCGTTCAGCGTAGAGAAAGAGCTGGTCAAGCATATTCCGGAAGCGGAGATTCCCATTGCCCACCATTGGCTTATCCTGCATGGACGGTATGTATGTCAGGCGCGTACCCCTCAATGTGACAACTGCGGTTTGCAATTGATGTGCAAATATTACTGCCGGAAGTATAAAGTTAGCAAAGAGAGCAATGAAGGGGAAGAATAAATAATGATTTCATAGCGCAAAAAAGAAATAAATACTAACTTTGCCGTCACAAAAAGAAAATAGTAACACTTTTAAATAAAAATAGAGTATTATGACAATTGATCAATTTAACTTTGCCGGAAAAAAAGGCATTCGTTCGCGTGGACTTCAATGTGCCCTTGGACGAAAACTTCAACATTACAGATGATACCCGTATGCGTGCCGCTCTTCCTACATTGAAGAAGATTTTGGCTGACGGCGGCAGTATTATCATCGGTTCTCACCTCGGCCGTCCGAAAGGCGCGACTGACAAGTTCTCTTTGAAGCACATTCTGAAACATTTGTCAGACCTGCTGGGTGTTGAAGTACAGTTTGCTAACGACTGCATGGGCGAAGAAGCCGCTGTTAAGGCTGCCGCTCTGCAACCGGGTGAAGTGTTGTTGCTCGAGAACCTCCGTTTCTACGCTGAAGAGGAAGGCAAACCCCGCGGTTTGGCTGAAGATGCTACAGACGAAGAAAAGAAAGCCGCCAAAGCCGCCGTTAAGGAGAGCCAGAAAGAATTTACCAAGAAATTGGCTTCTTACGCCGACTGCTATGTAAACGACGCGTTCGGTACCGCACACCGCGCACACGCTTCTACGGCATTGATCGCTAAATACTTCGACAAAGACAACAAGATGTTCGGCTACCTGATGGAAAAAGAAGTGAAAGCTGTGGACAAGGTGTTGAATGACATCAAACGTCCGTTTACTGCTATCATGGGTGGTTCTAAAGTATCTCCAAAATCGAAATCATCGAAAACCTGCTGAACAAGGTAGACAACCTGATTATCACCGGCGGTATGACTTATACTTTCACCAAAGCCCAAGGCGGTAAAATCGGTCTTTCCATCTGTGAAGACGATAAGCTGGATTTGGCTCTCGAGTTGTTGAAGAAGGCAAAAGAGAAAGGTGTGAACCTCGTACTGGCTGTAGACGCCAAAATAGCCGACTCATTCTCCAATGACGCCAATACTCAGTTCTGCAAAGTAAACGAAATACCTGACGGTTGGGAAGGTCTGGATATAGGTCCTGAAACTGAAAAGATTTTCGCTGAAGTTATCAAGAACTCCAAGACTATCCTTTGGAACGGTCCGACGGGTGTATTCGAATTCGAGAACTTCACTCACGGTTCACGTTCGGTAGGTGAAGCTATCGTAGAAGCAACCAAGAACGGCGCATTCTCACTCGTAGGCGGTGGCGACTCCGTAGCTTGCGTTAACAAGTTCGGCTTGGCAAGCGGCGTGTCTTACGTATCTACCGGTGGCGGTGCATTGCTCGAGGCAATCGAAGGAAAAGTTCTTCCGGGTATCGCTGCTATCAACGAATAAAAAGAATCTCATTAATACAAAAGGCAGCTCTTTGAAAAAAGGGTTGCTTTTTTTTAATTATATATCCGACACATGAAACGAATTCTACTATCCTGCTTTCTTCTTCTCTCCGTATATACACTAAGAGCCCAGGATGCGTGCCTGAATGATGTAGTGAATACACTGAAAGAACGTATCAGCCTGGCAGGCTATGCCCAGGTGGGATACACCTATGATGATGCCGGACGAAAAAGCCAGCAATACTTTCGACCTCAAACGGGTTATATTCATGGCACGCGGTAAGATTACCGACAAATGGTCGTGCTACTTCATGTACAGCTTCGCCAACACCGGAAAGATTCTGGAAGCCTATACGGAATATCAGTTTCTGCCCCAACTCACAGCCCGTATCGGGCAATTCAAAACGATGTACACCATTGAGAATCCCATGTCGCCCTGTTTTGTCGAACTGATAAACTGTTATTCGCAGGCAGTCAACTATCTGGCAGGTATCAATGGCAGCGATCCCCTGTACGGTTCAAATAGCGGCCGTGATATGGGACTCCTTATTTACGGCGACCTTTTCAAGAAAAAGGTTAGTTATAACCTTGCCGTTATGAACGGACAAGGCATCAATCTGAAAGACAAGAATAACCACAAAGACATAGTAGGCAGCCTGATGGTTCATCCGCTCGACTGGCTGTCGGTAGGCGGTTCGTTCATCAAGGGCAAGGGATGCGCAGTAGCCGCATCTTCCGTCAATCCGGATATTGCTGCAGGCGACAGTTATGTACGTAACCGTTGGTCGGCAGGAGCTACCATCCAAACCAAACCCGTCAGCCTGCGTACCGAATATCTTGCCGGTAAGGACGGGCATATAAAGAGCGATGGATACTATGCCACCGCATCCGTACACGTGTTTCCCAAGTTCGACGTTATAGCATCTTACGACTACTTCAACAAAGACAAAGCGCAGGATTACAAACAAAGCAACTATGTAGCCGGTGTGCAATGGTGGTTCTATCCCAAATGCCGCTTGCAGGCGCAATATACTTATTGCGACCCTCACAAGGGAGAAAGCTCCAACCTGCTGCAAGCACAGTTACAGGTTCGTTTCTGATTCTTTAACCCTCACCAAACATTTTGGCATTCTTTTTGTACATTTGTAGAGTATAATCACTTAATGAATACAATCTTATGAACGAGCAAGCCATACAAGAGCAATACCAACATATAGTCAGCTTACTGGAACAGAAACGTCTGAAAGAGGCGCAGATACAACTGGAGGCCTTTTTATGGAACTGTAACGATTGGACTCTTCGCAACCGTCTGGAACAGGCCAAAGTGTCCTACCAATACATGTTACAGTATATGCGCCAGGGCGTAAACGATCCGGAACGGCAGAAACTATACCGGCAGCTTTTGGCAGAAACCCGGGAACTTGCCGAACAAGCGCGTATCAGCTTACTCGATGAAGTCTCTACGCATTATTACCATGCCCTGCACAAGAACAAAGGAATATGGCAGCCGGCTACGGTATGTCTTCCTGGCTTAAAGTACTGGAATCTTTTCCTGACGATATGGCGGTTTGCCAACTTATGCCGGACAATAAACAAAGTCTGGACAGCGCTTTGCAACGGCATGAAGAAACTGCCCAATATCTGTTTCTCACTACGTGGGGAAACAACGGCTGGACGGCGGAAGAGGAACAGGAAGCCAGAATGTATCTGGAATCCGAGTTACTGCCGGTAAATGATTTGTGCTTATTTACGGGAGCCGTCCTACTCAGCTTAATGGAATGTTTCGACCCGCGTAAGTTCTCATGGCTGCTGGATGCTGCGACACACGCCAACACACAAGTCAGCCAGCGTGCTTTGGTGATTATCGCCATTGTACTGCACATACACCCCAACCGCCTGTGGCTATACCCCGAGCTGGAAGCCAGACTATCGCTTCTCAATGAAGACGGCAGCTTCGGCAAACAACTGAACCGGGTTTACATCCAACTGCTCCGCAGTCAGGAGACGGAGAAGATAGACAAGAAGATGCGTGAAGAAATCATCCCGGAGATGATGAAGAACGTAAGTATCATGCGTAACATGAAGTACGGCTTCGAAGAAAACATGGATGAAGACGACCGTAACCCGGATTGGGAAAAAGCATTCGAAGAATCCGGCTTGGGTGACAAGATACGTGAAATGAACGAACTGCAGCTGGAAGGCGCCGATGTATATATGAGCACATTCGCCCAGCTCAAGAGCTATCCGTTCTTCCAAAACCCGCACAACTGGTTCTATCCGTTCGATATGCAGCACTCTGGTATTATACGGGAATTCGGGCTGAAACCGACAGGAGACAATGCCATCCTATCGCTTATATTGCAATCAGGCTTTTTCTGCAATAGCGATAAGTACTCATTGTGCTTCACCATGGCGCATATCCCGCAGGCGCAACGTAATATGATGCTGAGCCAAATGACATCGCAAGACTTGAACGAATTAATGGACGAAAGCAAGTCGTCCGGCCTGAGACAATACGCACAGCGTCCGGATGTTATCAGCAACCAGTATATTCATGACTTATACCGTTTCTTCAAGCTCAGCCAGCGCCGTCATGAATTCCGCGATATTTTCAAAGAGGAAATAGCGTTGCACCGTATCCCTGCACTGAAAGATATTTTACGCAAACCGGAATTATTGGTTACCATAGCCGATTTTCATTTCCGCAAAGAGCATCCGGCAGAAGCTTTAGGCATCTATCAGGAAGTAATAGATATGAATTATGCCGATGCAGACATTTTCCAAAAGACCGGTTATTGCCTGCAAAAGGAGAAACGCTACAAAGAGGCCATCAGCGCTTACCGAAAAGCGGATGTGCTGAAGCCCGATCATATATGGACCATCCGCCACCTTGCCACTTGTTATCGCCAATTACGCGATTTTGCATCGGCGCTGGAATATTACAGAAAGGTAGAGGCAATGCAGCCCGAAAACAGAAACGTTACATTCTTCATCGGCAGTTGTCTCGCCGAACAAGAACGTTACGAAGAAGCCTTGCAATGTTTCTTCAAGCTGGATCTCATGGAGAACGATTGCATCAAAGCATGGCGCGCCATAGGCTGGTGCTCATTTGTCAGCGGAAAATCCGAGCAGGCCATGAGATATTATGAAAAGGTACTCGCCTTAAAACCTATTGCCACAGATTATCTTAATGCGGGGCATGTAGCGCTGCGACTGGGTAATATGGAAAAGGCCGCCGAATTATATGGGAAAGCCGCCTCGGAAAGCGGAAATCGGGAGACTTTCCTTGATATGTTCGACAAAGATAAAGAAACCCTTATCAAACTGGGTATCGACGAGAACGACATACCGCTAATAAGAGATTTGGTTTAGTTGAAAGTTGAGAGTTAAAAATTATAAGCTGCGCGATTGTACTATATAGTAATTTTTAACTCTCAACTTTCAACTAAACAAGAGTTCCTTATAAAGTCGTTGTACCGGTAATCCCATAATATTATAATAACTTCCCGAAATATTCTCCACTCCGATAAAGCCAATCCACTCTTGCACCCCATAGGCACCGGCTTTATCCATCGGTTGGAACTTATCTATATAATAAGTGATTTCCTCTTCGCTCAGTTTGGAAAAACGAACCTCCGTCTGGGCGGCAAAACTTCGCTGCCATTCCGTTGTAGTAATACAAACACCAGTAAATACTTCGTGAGTACGACCTGACATAGCGCGAAGCATACATAAAGCATCTTCCCTATCCTTAGGTTTTCCAAGTACTTTTCCATCTAACCAGACAATGGTATCGGCCGTTATCATCAATTCACCCGGCTGTAACATATCCCGATAGGCATCTGTTTTTTCTTTCGCTATATAAAGAGGTATATCCGCTCCTTGCAATGTATCAGGATACGATTCGTCTACATCCGGCAAGGTACGCACTTCGTAGTCCACGCCAAGTCCTGCCAACAATTCTTTCCGGCGGGGAGAATTGGAAGCAAGTATGACTTTATATTTTTTGAGATTATCCAACATGACTCTAATAAATTATGAATTGCGAGTTATCAACTGACAGAAATTACCAACCGAAGGCTTTCTCGTCTGCCATCCAAAGACCTTTTACTTTTAAGAACTGCTCTACAATATCCCGTCCGCAGCCATATCCACCCTCTTTGTGGGAAATGTAGCGGGCAACGGATTTTACTTCGGGAGCGGCATCTTTCGGACAACAAGGCAAGCCACAAGTACTCATCACCTCAATGTCGGGAATATCATCACCTACATACAATATTTCTTCATCCCGCAAACCATAACGGTCACGAAAATCATGATAATCATGTATTTTGACGGAAGACCCCATATAGATATTCTCTGCCAATATTCCTAAAGCAAGAAAACGCTTGCGCACCGCTTCCGTACGCCCACCGGTTATAATGGCCAGTGGAATTCCATATTTGGCAGCCAGATGCAATGCATAACCGTCCTTTATATTTACCGTGCGCATCGGCTCACCTTCCGTACTCATCGGGATAACGTTAGCACTCAATACCCCGTCCACATCAAAAGCGAGCGCTTTTATCTTATTCAAATCATAGTTGATTGTACTCATACCGTTATTCTTTACTCAGAAGTCAGCTGTTTTGTTGATGTATACTTTCGCTAATCAGCCTATACAGTTCTTGCATTCCCGGTTCATCGGAAAGCATCTGCAAGTGATTGTTGATGACATTCTCGTCATACCGTATGGCAGGCCCCGTCTGCGCAAGACGCGGTTCGAGTTCGTGTACTTTGCAGGCAGTCTCGTCTATCAAGGGTAACATCACTTCAAAGGGAAGCTGATATTTCTTCAACAGTTCGGCAGCAAGGGCGTACATATGATTTGTAAAATTACAAGTGAATACCGCCGCCAAATGCAAACTCTTACGCTGTTCGGAAGTTGCCTCATAGACTTTCTCGGAAAGTACGGAAGCAATATCTTTCAAGGTCTGAGTATCTGCCGCAGAATTGCTTTCCACAAAAACCGGTATCTGCCGGAAATCGACAGTACGTTGTTTGCTGAATGTCTGCATAGGATAGAACACACCATATCGGTTTACCTTACCCGCCCAAACGCCCATCGGAATACTACCGGCAGTGTGTACCCATAAGGCATCTTCTTTGCCGGCAACTATCTCCGGCAACAACTGTACAAACGCCGCATCTTTCAGAGAAACAATATAAAGTTGGGCATCTGTTGCCACAGACGACAAATCGGTAGTATAGGCGGCCTCCACAACCTGTGCCAATGTCCGTGCCGACTCTTCCGTACGGCTGTATATCTGCACGATACGGAATCCTTTATAATAAAGCGTCTTTGCCAAATTCGTCGCCAGATTACCGGCTCCGATAAATACGATAGATGTATCTTCTATGCTTCTCTTCATTTTATCTTGTAGATACCAAATATAAAATACCGCCTACAACCAATAACGCCACCGGCAACAAATAAGCCGACATAGTACCAAGCAGAGCCGTTATCAATCCGAAATTCAATATCAACCACAAACCTATCAGCACCAATCCCACTGACTTATCATGCTTGAATAATAAGAAGATGATTGCCGTATAAAGCAGAAAGTTATCCCTGTTCATCACCCACGACAAACCCAATGTAGAAAAATGCAGCAACTTGTCTACCAGATAAAGCACACCGAACACAATCAACGTGATAGCCGTAGCCTTATATGTGTCTTTGTTATTGTTTGCTTTTGCCGCGCTCACCTTTATTTCCCTCCATATTTATTAAGGTGAATCTTTTCCCATTGCAGATTGTCTTCATTGAAAGGTTTGCGCTCCATTCCTTTATGACCGATCGCTATTATACTGAGGGCTTGCAATTGCAAGGGTATATCAAGTACGTCATGTACATATTCATTGGAAGACATTCCGGATGCGGTAAAACGTTCGCGAAGCTGTACCCAGCAACTTCCCAACCCCATATCTTCCGCCTGAAGCTGCAGATAAATGGAAGCGATAGAAGCATCTTCTATCCAAACGTCACTTGCCAGCGGATCGGCAGTTACAACCACCGCCAATGCCGCATCCGTAATGAATTGTGAAGCCTGCTCTTTACAGAAAGATAGTTTTTTCAATGTTTCCTTATCATCCACCACGATAAACTGCCATGCATTACTGCGTTTGGAAGTAGGCGCCATCAGCGCGGCTTTCATCAGTGTAACCACCTGTTCTTGTGTCAATTCCTCTTCCGTAAACTTCCGCATGCTACGGCGTTTTTTTATCAATTCACTAAAACTTTCCATATATGTATACCGTTTAGAAATGAATACTTTGTTGTTAAGCAATGCAAAGATACAAGATTATTTTTTTAAATTTGCAGCAATGCCCTTGAAACTGACTACATATTACCAGGGGAGCCGGGTGCCCGAACTGCCGGGCACCAATACATTCCATTCCACGGAGCTGTTTCGCATCTACGAAGCAACTCCGGGATATACTCCTTTGCTTATTGTAGCATCGGAAGGCGGAGTGCCCGTAGCCAAACTACTTGCCGCCATACGAAAAAGCGTACGTCTGTTCCCACCCTCTATTATCAAGCGATGCGAAGTATACGGCACAGGAGAATATTTTGATGAAACCATCGACAGGGAAGCTGTTTTTAGTGATATGCTACAACGCCTCACAGACGAAGCTCTGCGGGAAGCCTTTCTTATCGAGTTCCGTAATCTGGATAATTCGCTATCCGGTTATAAAGTATTCCGTAAGAACCGATACTTTGCCGTTAATTGGCTACGCGTACGCAACTCACTGCATAACGTGGAGCAAGCGGAAGTCCGTTTCAGCCCCTCGCGTATCCGCCAAATCAAAAAAGGGCTGAAAAACGGGGCAAAGGTAAAGGAAGCGCATACTCCGAAAGAAATCCACGCTTTTGCCAAAATGCTGCATCACAACTACTCCGCCAAGATACGGCGACACTTCCCCAGCATGGACTTTTTTCAGCAGTTGGAAAAACAAATGACACAGAGCCGGCAAAGCCGTATTTTTATTGTAACCTATAAAGACAAGATTATCGGTGGAAGCGCCTGTATCTATTCCGATGACAGCGCATACCTATGGTTCTCCGGCGGCATGCGCAAGACATACGCTTTGCAATATCCCGGAATTCTTGCCGTGTGGCAGGCATTACGCGATGCGAAAGAGCGCGGCTACCGCCATCTTGAATTTATGGATGTAGGGCTGCCTTTCCGCAGACATGGCTATCGGGAGTTTGTACTTCGTTTCGGCGGGAAACAAATCAGCACCCGTCGTTGGTTCCGTTTTCGGTGGGAATGGCTGAACAGGGTGCTGATAAAGATGTATGAGTAAATGATAACAGACTTTATTACTAAATTATCACGTATAAAAGATAAGCGGATATAAAAACATATCCGCTTATTCTATATAACTCAATAAAGAGTTTACTTCTTAGTCATTGTTGCAGTTTTGGCTTCTACGTTCAGTACTATTTCGTAAGTTCCGGCAGTAACTGTTATATTTCCACCACCATCAGTTAAAGCACTTAAATCACCACCTAAGTCGCCTTTACTCCAATCTCCATCTTTACGGAATTTCATTCCACCATCTTTTAAAGTAACGGTGATAGACCACAGTTTTGTTTCCGGATCATAATCCATTACTGTTCCTGCACTCCATTCACCAGGGGTAGCATCACCAATCACTTCCCAACCTGCCTTAGTTATAGTACCGGTCAAATTCTTTGTATCCAAATCCATACGGAAATTACCACTTCTATCCATTTTAATTTTATCGCCGGCATTCTTCTGTATGTTGAATGTTCCTTTGGAACCATCTTCTTCCCACTTGATTTCACCATTTATACCATAATACACATCTGTATCTTCATAAAAAATTAAATGATTTATCTTTATAAAGAACAAATGTTCCAGTATAGATATAATCCAAAACCCAGGTGATTGAATCTTCAAGCAATCAATCTGCAGAAGCATCCGCCGTTCCATCTTTCTGATAATCTCCTGCAGATAAATAAATTCTGTAGAAGGAACAAAAGTCAACAGCTTCCAAAAGTATACGAGTAA
>ENA-OQAB01001656-OQAB01001656.1-human-gut-metagenome-genome-assembly--contig:-NODE-1656-length-10318-cov-2.590521_pt1 | contig 10318 bp, 10 predicted proteins | sample MGYA00242490_ERZ504517 | MGnify/ENA primary metagenome ERZ504517 (study PRJEB26092, sample SAMD00036298) | human gut metagenome | host: Homo sapiens | study: EMG produced TPA metagenomics assembly of... | reverse complement strand
TCATTGAATCTATCTCTCAGAAAAGGGTAAGGCTTTCCTTCTTGAACCTCCTGATATCGAAAATAGAATCTTTGGTATTCCAATCCTCCACCCGCAAACAGATCTAAGTTCTTATACGACACAATGGAATAATCATATCCAATGCCCAAGCCATACAATCGCATTTTATGAGTATAGTAACCCCGTATGACGGGATCTACGTAACCATAATCGTCTCTCCAACTTTTCCATCCCAACGGCACATTCACATAAAATGAATGCTTTTCTGAAAGATTATACCGTACCGTAAGCTCTATCGGATGTATTAGCTCCTTCACCCGATCTTTAAAACCATAGGCGATACCAATACCAAACCGAGCCGGTTTCTTTTCCTTTGTAATCTCCTGCGCATTGGCTGTCGCAAATAATAAAAGAACAGCCATAGACAAAAACCATTTACTCCTCAGTATATACTTCTTACTCATACTCCATCCCATATTGCACGTTCATAAATATTCGATATAAAAACTATCTTTCAATAACTCCATAAAGATAGCCTCCCAAAGCCCTTACCAGTTAACTGATAACTTCCCGATCCAACCTCAGAGATATCAAGCATATATAGTACTCCGTATCCCCGAATATTCGTCAGTATATGACTAAGGCATAAATATGCCAATAACATGATAAAATTTTTGTTTACTTCCACCGTCCTTTCTTTATTAACAATAGGTTAAATCCTATCAACAAATATAGGTCTTATATTTAACTATTCCAAGATATTTGAGTAGATAAAGAGAGATTTTCTTAATCATATCATGTTATAAATAAAGCATTGTCCGGATATTCCCACATCACAGATTCCGCACCAACTAACTTTTTGTAACACAGAAGAGAAAAGCCCTTATTGTCATTTTTCTCTCCTAAAGAATATCATCGCGGCTCATCCGGGAAAAACATCAGCTGTTTTCCCGAAAACACGACTTGATTTTCGGAAAACACGTATCGACTTTTCCAAAAAACATGTACGTGGTTTTTTCGAGTCCGGTTATCAATCTCTTACAAAAACAGTAATTCACATCGAACTTATTGTAAAATAAAACACCCGAAATAAGGCAGATACCTAATTAAAAACAGTATCTTCGCAATAGATGGAAGTATAACCAAATAAATAGAGCAACTATGTCAGAAGTATCAGGTATCGAATTGGAGAAAGATGCGGCAGGGAACAACAGCTACGTTCGCATCGACTTAAAGAAATATGGGGATATGATCAATCCTATATTGAAACGATTGGGAGTAAACCTATCGGATAGTAACCTTGATGAATTTGAACGAGATTGGAACAAAGGATTGAGCATCGAGGAATTCAGACAATACGCAAAACAAGAACTAAGAAAACATTTCTATGAAAAAAACGCACAAAGAAAATAACACAAAAGTTATTATCCCTAAAGAAATAATCACTTATCTGATGGATTTAGCCGACACCTTATTTGAGAAAGATTATTATTCATACATTGAGTACGCAAACATACTTATCGATGATATCCTCGATTTCATCCACACTTTACCTCATGCACCACATTATAATCTCTCCCATACAGCTGAAATGAGGTTCAACCGATACGGGAGAGATTTGCAATACGCTTTTTTCAAACGAAAAAGCAGCAAGCATACCACATGGTATGTTTTTTTCAACCGGAAAGGTGATCGATATATTACGTTATATCACCAATAATCATAAAGACGGCAAGTATATAAGAGCTCCTTTTACCGAGGAGGATTAACACTTCGTTTTAGCAACCTGAACCCAATCCGGCAATACAAACACTTTCGCTTCTCGCAATATTCTCGTTTTAACTGGATGAGTGATTGCGTATCACCAGCGTTATGGACTTCGATACCGGATCGAGCGAAAGCGGTTACGATATGATTGCGTTCCGGCGGGATACTCTCCAAGAGGCGGGTCGCACGCAGGCAATACTCAGGAAGTTTATTTCGACCGCCGTAAGCGAATAGCAGAGGGACTACCGTATTTATTAACAGGATATTCAAGGCATTCTCCCCGATCATTTTATCTTTTTCCACCGAGGCGTATTGGAAATGATAATGATTCTTCCAATAATCCGAGGGTTGGATACGGAAATAATCCTTGATCTCTTTAGGAGAAGAAGCGGACAGGATCATCGAGAATAACGTATCGTACCGATGCCAGATAGCGGCCAGTTGCGCCAACTTCACATGCGGGAAGTTGGTTGGACGGATACGGAGGCTTTTGAACAAGGAGTCATCCAAAGGCTTGAGCCCGAACTTATGGCGGAGAAACTCATATTCCCGCCTCAGCAGACGGTAGTAATGGCAGGAGCCCTCTTCCGAGAGCATACCCGCTTGTCCGAAAAGCATCGCCTCTACTTGCGACTCGCTAGCCCTTTGCTTTTGGATATATCGCAGGGGGAGGCTTTTCGCCAACCACTCGAAAGCGTCGCTATTCACGCCAAAGCCGAAACTACGGGTTAATAGGATATAGAACACCTCGTTCCAATCCTCTTGATACTGATCCAACAGACGGTATATATCCTCTGTCTTTCGTTCCAGCCGCTCACCGAGCAAGGCATCCATCCATGAGGCCAGATGTACGGAGTCCACATCTTGAATCCGCTCGAGGCAGGGGACGGGCACCTCTCTTACCAATAACCAATCGATATTTTTCCGGACAGGTTCCGGAACGGATAATATCAATTGAGGAATAGGCTCACCGTTCATCCGGCAGATAGATGCGTCATTCACACCCGTTACATGCAAGATAACGGAGTCATATGCCTTATCTGAATCATGATGATGCAGCAACCAATCGGAAGCTTTTTCGTGGATCTCCACGCTTCCGGCCCATACCGTGCCGTCAATCTTTATCTTGGCGTTGAAGAAGTCGGGACCGGCGTCGGTGTTTTGTATTCCGGGATCGATAACAGCGATAGGAAGCCCCTCGGTGGTAGTCAATGGAGTACTCGCGTAGAGTTTGTATTTCCAAACATAGTGTAATAAACGTTCCATATTCTTTCAGAGTTAAGATTTTGGATTCAAATGTAATTCATTTTCTGTATATTTGCGACATTAATTGAATTAAAGTATGAAAATTGCACTTATAGGTTACGGGAAAATGGGCAAAACGATCGAGCAGATCGCCATCCAAAGAGGACATCAAATTGTTTCCATCATAGATATCAATAACGCTGAGGATATATATTCAGAAGCGTTCAAGAGCGCCGACGCGGCGATTGAGTTTACTACCCCGGCTACCGCTTTCAATAACTATATGAAATGTTTCGAGGTAGGCGTGCCGGTCGTATCGGGTACTACCGGATGGCTGGACCGTATCGGCGAGATCAAGGAGAAATGCGAGAAAGAGGGCAAAACCTTCTTCTACGCCTCCAACTTCAGCATCGGCGTAAATATCTTCTTCGCCATGAATAAGTATCTGGCGAAAATCATGAACAACTTCCCCTCCTACGACATTAAAATGACAGAAGTCCACCATATCCACAAGCTGGACGCACCCAGTGGAACGGCTATCACGTTGGCCGAAGGAATCTTGGAAAATATCGATCGTAAAGACCGCTGGACCTTAGAGAACGCCGAGAGCGCGACCGACCTGCCGATCCACGCCATCCGTGAGGGTGAGGTTCCGGGTATCCACGAGATCACGTATGAGTCGGACGTAGATACGATCAGTATCAAGCATGATGCCAAGAGCCGTGCCGGATTTGCGCTAGGCGCCGTAATAGCGGCAGAGTTTACCGCCGGAAAGAAAGGTTTCCTAGGCATGAATGACTTATTCAAATTCTAAACGTATTAGCTAAAAGATGAAGAAGTTCACGAAAAAACAATGGATCAAGTTTAGTATAGCGGCCGTATTATACACGTTGTTCGCTATCTGGATGCAAAACGTATGGTTACTGCTGGGATTAATCGTCCTAGTCGATATATTCTTGACGCACTACATCCCTTGGGGAGCTTGGAAACGGTCTAAGAACCCGGCGGTACGCAACGTATTGGAATGGGTGGACGATATCGTATTCGCGCTGGTAGCCGTTTATTTCATCAATTTGTTCGTCTTCCAGAACTATCAGATACCGAGTTCTTCCCTAGAGAAATCCTTGCTGGTAGGAGATTACCTGTTCGTCAGCAAATTAAGTTACGGCCCTCGCGTACCGAACACGCCGATCTCCTTTCCGTTGGTACAAAATACGTTGCCTATCTTAAACTGTAAATCGTATCTGGATTGGCCGGAATGGGGCTACAAACGGGTGAAAGGTTTGGGCCACGTGAAACGTAATGATATCGTAGTGTTCAACTTCCCCGCAGGCGACACGATCGCCGTGAAAGTGCAAAACCCGGATTACTACTCCTTGGTCGAGGAGTACGGACGGGAACGTATCTTATTGGATAAGGCCACGTTCGGCGAGGTTATGTACCGCCCGGTCGACAAACGGGAGAATTACGTGAAGCGTTGTATCGGTATGCCGGGTGATACGCTCCAACTCATAGACAACCAAGTGTACATAGACGGTAAACCCGCCGAGAACCCGAAAGATATGCAGTTCAACTACTTCATCGAAACAGACGGTTCCCCGATCACAGAGGAGCAATTCCGTTTGATGGACGTAAGCAAGGATGACCGTATGCTGGCCTCCAGCGGCGGTTATTACCAAAACCTATTGTCATACCTAGGCTTTACGCCTAATGCGAAGGGACAGTACAACCCGGTATATCGCCTGCCACTCACGAAAAAGGCCTTGGCGATAGCGGAGAAGTTACCTACCGTGAAGAAGGTTATCATCGAGCCGGAGACGTTGGGCGGCCCTACCTATCCGGTCGGATACAATACTGGCTGGACCCGTGATAACTTCGGGCCGCTTTGGATCCCGAAGAAAGGGGCTACCATCCCGTTGGACGAACGTAATCTGGCGTTGTACAGCCGTTGTATCAAGAATTACGAGAACAACACCTTGGAAGTGAAGGACGGCAAGGTCTACATCAACGGCAAGCCCGAGACTTCCTATACGTTTAAATACGATTATTACTGGATGATGGGCGATAACCGCCATAATAGCGCGGATAGCCGCTCATGGGGTTTCGTACCCGAGGATCACATTGTCGGCAAGCCGATCTTGGTTTGGCTATCCTTGGACAAGGATCGCAGTCTGTTCGACGGTGGTATCCGTTGGAACCGCCTGTTCCGTTGGGTGCATCCGGATTAAAATCGGATTGGAAGAGGTCTATTCGAACTTTAAAAAGGGTCCCGCAGATGACGCGGATGACGCAGATCGTGCCGCTGGCACGGAAAGAATCAGAAATGATCCGCCCGAGGGCATCCGCGTCATCTGCGGGAAAAATTATTTACTGATTAAGCATGACGATCAAACAATATATAATGACCTTGATACGATGGCTGGCAGCTTTCGCGCTAGCCGCAGGGATCGTCATGCTCATACGCCTTTTCTGCATAGAGCCTATCGCATCTCCACGGACTCTATGGAAGAGGCTTTGCATAAAGGGGATTATATCCTAGTCAATAAAATACCGGGGAAGAATAAGCCCGTCCGGGGCAAGGTCGTGCTTTTTACCAGCCCGCTCTCTCGAGATTCCGCGGATGCTCCCTTATTCATCAGCCGCTGCATCGGTATGCCGGGCGATACGATCCGGGTCAGCATGGACGGATATACGATAAACGGGCATAAAATCCCCCGCTCTCCTCGCTCCCTCTGTTCCTATTTCATAACACTGAGCGCCAAGGAGACGTTCTTGGAGACGTTAGAGAAGTTGGACATCCCACTTAGGGATTTCAGGCAGGAAAGTTTCGGCTGTATGCTCAGCCTCACGGCTTTCGAGGAATATCAATTGAGGGAGGAATTGCCCGACGCCATAAACCGTCATTTTATCGGGGAACAAATGCAAGAATACATGTTGATCGTCCCACGGAAAGACCGGGCTTACCCGCTGGACGCCGCCTCGCTCACCGCCTGCAAGGAGATCATCATGCGGGAGACGGATGGTAAAGCTTCCTTCCGTGACGGAAAGTTATATCTGGACGGGCGGGAGACTAATTTCTTCTTTTTCCAACAAGACTACTATTGGGTACTGTCCGATAATACCAACGAGGCGGTAGATTCCCGCCATCTCGGTTTCATACCGGCCGACCATATCGTCGGCAACGCTTGGCTCTGCTGGTACAGCCCCGACAAACAACGAATCTTTAAACCCGTTCATTAATCATGCGACCTGTATATATAGCGACCGCCTATCTAGGCCCCATACAACAATATTGTAAGATGCTCCAATACCCGGAGGTCCGTATCGAGACCGCCGAGAATTACGTGAAGCAAACCTATCGTAACCGTTGTTCCATCGCCGCCGCGAACGGCCCACTCTCCCTATCCATCCCCATCGTCAAGCCAGATACCTTGAAATGCCAGACCAAGGACATCCGTATCCTCCGACCAACGGAAACTGGCGCACCTAGCACTGGCAATGCGACTTTCGGTAATCGGCCTTGACAATTCATGAGTCCGTTTTTCGAGTATATGCCGATGACTTCGCTCCTTCTACGAAAAGAATACGAGTTCCTCCTCGACTTCAACGAGGAACTGCGCCGTCTAGTCTGTGACCTGTTGGATATGCAACCCGCAGTCGTCTACACCGAGCATTATGAATCGGAGGTAGCCAACGATTTCCGGGAAACGATCCGCCCGAAACACGAAGGGGAAGATCCCGCCTTCCGCCCGGAACCTTATTATCAAGTATTCCGGGAGAAATTCGGATTCCTCCCCAATCTGAGTATAGCGGATTTGCTGTTCAATATGGGCCCCGAAGGACTCGTTACGTTACGGGCATCAATTACCGGATCTCTTTAATCGATTGTATCAAGGCTTCCATATCTTTCGGGAAGATATCTCCGATATTACCGATACGGAACGTATCCGCATCCGAGATCTTACCCGGATAGATCACGAAGCCTTTCTCCTTCAGCCGTGCGTAGAACGAGGTGAAATCGAAATCCGCGGAAGGATATAAGAACGAAGTGATAATAGGCCCTTGGGCATCATCGGGCAGCAAGGTCTTGAAACCCAATCTACGCATACCTTCCACCAATATCTGGTGATTCTCTTGATATCTCTTATAACGAGCCGTGATACCGCCTTCCTCGTTCAATTCCTTCATGGCTTGGTAGAAAGCGTGAACCACGTGCGTCGGAGACGTGAAACGCCATTTGCCTCCCCCTTTCTCCATCGCTTCCCACTGGGCATAGATATCTAAGGAAAGCGAGCGGGCATTCCCCTTCGTCGCCATCAATTTATCTTTTTGGGCGAGGATAAAGCCGAAGCCGGGAACTCCTTGAATACATTTGTTCGCACTACTGACCAAGAAGTCGATACCTAAACCTTTCACGTCGATAGGGACACCGCCAAAGCTGCTCATCGCATCCACGATAAAGGTAATCCCCCGGCCCTTGATCACCTCGGCTACCTCCTCAATCGGATTCAACAAACCGGTCGTGGTCTCGCTATGTACCATTGAGAGATGCGTGATACCGGGATGTTCCTCCAAGGCACGTCGGGCTACCTCGCCGGTTACCAGTTCCGTCTCATGCAAAGAGACCAGTACGTAATTGATATGATAATAATCGGCGATCTGCGCCATACGTTTGCCATAAGCACCGTTAGCGAGGATCAATAATTTATCCTCCGGACGCACGGCGGCCCCGATCGTAGCCTCCACACAATACGTTCCGCTACCTTGCAGCAGGACACTGGTGTACTCATCCCCGTCCAATCCCGCTATCGCCAGCAAGCCTTTACGGATCGGGGTAACGATACCCTCGTTATAATCCTTATCCCACGTACACCAATCTTGAAGCATGGCCTCACGCACCGTCTGCGACGTACTCAACGGGCCCGGTGTCAATAATAAATAGTTTCTCATATGATTGTTTTATTCTATTCGGTTATCAAGCTTAATTCCTGTTGTTAATCTTCTCGATGCAAGCGGGCAGCTCGGCGATCGTATCCAAGACGAAATGAGCCCCCGCCGCCAACATACGCTCACGCACCTCTTTCTTCAGAGATTCCCATTCTTCCGCCGGACGGCTGTTATATTCCTCCTCGCTCACGCCCATCTCGTTGCTACCGGTCACGATACCGACGCTCCATACCTTGGCGTTCACGCCCTCCTTAATATCAGCGATCGTATCTCCTACCTTCACCACTTGATCTACGGAAGGAATCGCTAAATCTATCATATTCTTATAGATCATATACGGGGCGGGGCGACCGGCCGGGACCTCGTTCGGTGTCACCAGATTATCTACCCTATATCCTTTGGCCTCGGCTCCGGGACGGACAATCTCCATCATCTTCGCCGTGTACCCGGTCGTAGAGCCGATCTTTATACCTTGCTCGCGAAGCATCGCCATCGTCTCCAAGACTCCCGGTATCGGAGTGGTGAAATCCTTCAAGGAAGCGAACAAATGTTTCTCGAAACTAGCGTACATCTCATCCACGTCCCCCTTGTTCCAGTCCCTCTTATACAAGGCACGGAACTTCTCGTTCACCTCCGGCATGCTCAAGATCGCCTTGATATGATCGATCTTCAAGAGACCCATCGGCTCACGGGCCTGCCGGTAAGTGATATCAATCCCTTTCTCTTCCGAGAATACCTTGAGGAAAGCGTTCAGCGGAGCGAAGCATCCATAATCCACGGCCGTACCAGCCCAATCCATAATGACATCTGAAATCTTCTTCATATTCTGTATATATCGTATTTAATAATTTTCTTGTTTAAGCGATCGTAAGGACATTGTTTTCGGTAGGTTCAAGAGTTGCTATTTCCTCGCAGCCACATAAAGCGGTCTCCTTGCGATAGCGTTGCCGCAAATATACGAAGGAAGCGACAAAAGTGGCGCAGCAAAAGATCCCTACATATCCGGCAAGTTGGTTATAAAATACCGCCCAGTCCAATCTCGTACCCACGAATTCCTTTAGCACCAATACCAGTATCGTACCCGTGTACCCCAGAAAATCTGTTAAGACAATAAAGAAACCGACGTTTCCCCGTATCTTGAAACAAGCGATGAAGCGATCGAAGAAAATCGTCTGGAAGGTTAAGTAAGCCATATACAGGCAAAGGCTCTGCAAGAAAAGCCATGTCACCGGGCTCAATCCCATCCGCTCCTGCCCGAACGACACGAACGCCATGACCATCATGCCCGTAATAATCAAACCGTACAGGACTGAAAGCGCCTTAAAATTATCTTTCACGAGCACCATCAAACCAAAGATCGCCAAGATAGTCAAGGTCACCACGCTATCTATTTGCGTGAACAACCAAGGCGAGTAACCGGACATATCGATGATATTCACCAAGAAGTCCTCCTTGATATCCCGCAATACCACGATCGCTATATTCGCCACGAAAAGCATCGTCAAGAAAGGCATGAAATGCTTAAAAAGCTCCCAACGCTGCCGCCCGTTCAAGGTCTCCCGCTCCGACTTCAAGGCGATATCCTCCTCCGTAGGCTGTGGAAGCCGGTTCAGCGCATATCCCAACAAGGCTAGCAAAGGCAATGCCACCGCCCCGATCAAGGCGGGCATCCAGAACTCGCTGACCTGCCACGTATCCATTACGTACAAGCCGACAGACTTTGCCGTACCGGAACTGATCACCATACTTACGCCCAGCAGACTAGCGAGGACATCCGTCATCCTACGTCCTTCTATAAAGCTGAAAATAATCCCCCACATACATCCCAGCGAAAGCCCGTTCAAGAACATCGCCGCTATATTATAAGGAGCCGAGAGCAACCCGAAGAATACCAACGAAAGTTCCGCCATCACCACGGACATCAAGATGAACCGCAAGCGCTCTTCCCGCCGCAACTCCGATATCAACTTAATTCCCATGAACTTCGACACCACGTACCCCAAGATCTGCACGATCGTAACCGCCACCTTATAGTCCATATTGAATACCTCCAGATCCTCGAAAGCGGCAGCCGTATAAGGCTTACGCAACATATATACCAAGGAATAAGAAAAGCAAAGCGGCCCCTCCGGCCCATAGGATGAAGAAGAGATCGGAAAACCCGCCTCCGGGATGTTTTATTTGTCTGTATCGCAGTGTCCATAATCTTCTGTCGTTTTATTTTCGAAGGCAAAAGTACAGCCGCATGTTACAGACATATTACTGAACCCATGAATGTATATTATTAATACCCAACTAGGAATCAATAAAATTATAAAGAAAATATTTATGTAACATTCATGAAACGGAAACGCAACAT
>ENA-OQAB01001655-OQAB01001655.1-human-gut-metagenome-genome-assembly--contig:-NODE-1655-length-10337-cov-1.969148_pt1 | contig 10337 bp, 11 predicted proteins | sample MGYA00242490_ERZ504517 | MGnify/ENA primary metagenome ERZ504517 (study PRJEB26092, sample SAMD00036298) | human gut metagenome | host: Homo sapiens | study: EMG produced TPA metagenomics assembly of... | reverse complement strand
TGTAGGTAAAATCAAACAGCATCCGCAGCATCTCCCTGTCCCACAAAAGATTATCCAGCGGCGCCATAAAAGTCGTCCTTCCCTCCTGAAACGGCCTGTTCAGAACATCCGCATCCTCTGTGCGCATATAAAAAGGCTCTTCAATCCCCTCCACCCGGAATTCCCGCAGCTCACCCCTATCCAAAAGCTGCCGGATACACGCTCCACGCCGCTCCCTATCCGATACAAAGTGCCCCAGCCAGGCGCCTCCGTTTTTATTCCACAGCATTCCTACACTGCCAATCCTGCGCTTCACATACCATCGGAAAAAAGCTGACTCTCCATCCTCTCCCTGGAATTCCTCTGTCCTTACTTCGTGAAACAGATTTTCAGTAAAATCAAATATCTTCTGAGTGCCTGTTTTTCCCGCAACCGACAGCTCACCCGTATTGTAAAGATAATCCAGCGCCGAGCTGGACAGCTTTTTCGGCCCCCACCTTCCCTTCCGGTTACAGCCGATGGAAAAATCCTTCGCCTGGGCAGGCCCATTCCTGCGGATATCCTCTCGTATCACATCCAAAAGCTCCAGCGCTTCCGTCTGTCCCCGGCGCCGCATCACAGCCGCCGCGCCATCCGCCGCCGCTTTCCTGACCCGCGCCATCCTTCCGAAATCCTCCGTCCTGTAAAATGCACATCATCTTGTCATAACCATCCACCAGGCTCCGATCCGTATACAAAAGCTCCTCCAACAGCCTGGGCCGATAGCCCACAATTCTTGACTGCAATACTAAGTCCGCATTCCGCCCCGCCACATTCAGCGGATCGTACTGAATACATCCCACGCGGTTCATAAACCGCATGATCCCATCCTTTCCCGACAGCCCCTGGCCGCCGTCCAGTCCATGGTACTTCACCAGGAAACGCCTGGCCTCCTCTTTTGATATACAATTGCTGCCAGCTGTCATACCTGCCCTTCCTCTCCTGCATTTCTTACATTATACCAGCCAAAGTATGACAGCTGTATGTCATAGTTGCCCTGCCCGGAATTTTAGCAGCAGAAATATTCATAACAGACGGGGCCTGACCATCATAACTATTCATCTCCGGACCTTAATGAATCCACATCAGACATAATCTCATAATAATGATAATCCCCGCTAATCCGATCACACTCCGGAAAATGTTTATATTCGGTTTTTATATAACGCATGCCGCTTTTCTGCATAACACGCAAGCACCTCCCTGCAGTCCCGGCAAATCCGTTCCTTCAGGCTTTCCGGCTCCAGAACCTTTATCTGGTTTCCCAGCCCCAGAATTGTCCCATACCAGAAATGCTCATTTTCCGGCACCCTGAGCCGCATTATGAAATCCCCGTTTTCCTTCTCCTCCTCAATTTCACCCTTCAGGTATTCCATGCATTTTACCTTTACCTTCTTCCTGCCCTCCAGCCTGATGTCCAGCTGTTTTCTTGTATCCGGCCGGCTGCGCAGTATTTCCGCCGCCTCCCCTGCATCATGCTTTTGCCGCATTGCCTCCTCCATACAGCAAAGTGTGCGCATCCTCACCAGCTTAAACAGACAGTAGCTTTCCTTTTCCGGATAATATGCTGCCAGATACCAGGCGTACCATTGAAAAATACAGGCGGCAGGCTCCACCTCAAACTGCTTTTCCCTGTCTTCGGCATTCGTATAAAAAAAATGACAGCTTTTCCCCTGATCCATGCATTCCCTGATAATTGCCAGCATTTCCGCTCGATGCCAGTTTTCCTTCCCCTGGCCACGCTGAATGCAAGGATTACCTCCGGAGCGGATGTTCCCGCCAACGCCTTCAACTTTTTTTCAAGCGTTATCTTCGGCCGTTTCTTCCTCGTAGGCGGAAAGCAGGCCCTGCAGCGCCGCCACAATATGCTGATAATCCATCTGCTCTGCGGTCTGGCGTTCCATGCAGAAGGTATCCAGTATTTCATAGCCGCCGTCGGCGCCCATACTCGCCGCAACAGGGATTCCCGCCATACACAAGGCTTCAATATCTCTTTGAATCGTACGTACTGAAACCTCAAAGCGCTTTGCCAGGGTACTGGCGCTGGTTTTCTCATGATTCAAAAGATAAATTGTGATTCCCAGAAGTCGGTCCAGCTTCATTTTCACCTCCATCGTCTGCTATTACAGACGTATAAAACATGTTTTTTTCTGTCAGTTTTTGCCAAAAACAGCGTTCATATTTTGTTCATATTTATTTTAAAGAAAGTTAATCTGCCAATCACTGTTTAGACACTTCTCTTTACTATACTATAAACATAAGATGAAGCGAGAAAAACATACAACTTCATCTTCCCTCCTTTAGCGTACAACAAAACTTTTTATAAATAGCTTTTTCATAATAGCTGTTGCCCTTTCTCTTTCACGAAGATCTCTGCCTTTCCCACAGAGGTCTTTCCTTTTTATATAAGTAATTATCATTTTTTTTACTATATTGCTTCGGTTTTTTTAGCTATCTTGTTGGTAAGGTAACATTTTCATATCAAATTAACGAAAATTGGTGTAATTATCAATTTTGTGTTATGATATAGGAGAGCTATCATGGGGAGTTGCTCAATATTCAATGGGAGGGTGGGCATGACTGTAACAGATAACGAAATTTATCGTATAATTGTTGATTATCATGGATATACAGAATGAACCTGAGAATATATTTGAACTGGATAACTGGATCCGGCAAATTGGTCTTCAGGAAGTATATAAAAAAATCATACAGATTTTCCATCAATCTTATGTAGAGATTTCCAATGCGGAATCTCTTTTTTACTATTGCAATGCGTTTTATATTATGGTTTAATATAGATGCCCTTTTTATCAAGAGTTGGGGTAGAGAGTTAGCTCGCTTGATCCCACGCCAACCTGTATGACGCATCATATAAGGTGGTACTGCTAACAGCGATAAGAGAAACAATCACATAACGATTTGCCTTCTCTCACGCTAGGGAAGGCATTTTTCTAATAAGAAGCAAAGGAGATTTGAGAAATGAAAAATTACATTTTTACATCAGAAAGTATTACTGAGGGACATCCGGATAAAATTTGTGACCGCATTGCGGACAGTATTCTGGATGAGGCTCTGCGTCAGGACCCTGCCAGCAAAATGGCTGTGGAGGCAACGATTAAGGATGATTTCGTACTTATTTACGGTGAGGCTAATACCAAGGCAAAGCTGGAGTATGAGGAAATCGCAAAAGAGGTTATTCGGGAAATCGGGTATACGGAGGAGTATGAGGTGCTTGTGAAGGTACGCGAGCAGTCTTCGGAAATCAACCACGCAGTTGTACAGGATGATGGCGAGATCGGTGCGGGAGATCAGGGAATTATGTTCGGATATGCATGCGATGATACAGACAATTACATGCCTGCCGCTATTGAATATGCACATAAGCTGGCAAAACGTCTGAGCGATGTCCGCCGTGGAAATGCATTGCTGCTGCCGGACGGCAAGACACAGGTAAGTGTTGAATATGAAAATGATAAAATCAAGAGGATTGATACGATTGTCGTTTCCACACAGCATGTGGCAGAGGCATCACAGCAGCAGATTGCCGATATCGTTATGAAGGATGTCATAACGCCTGTCATTCCGGATGAGCTGCTGGATGAGGATACCATTTATCTGATCAACCCAAGCGGAAGCTTTGTCATGGGAGGTTCCTTTGGTGACAGCGGTACAACAGGAAGAAAAATCGTTGTGGACAGCTATGGCGGTATGGGAAGAATCGGCGGTGGCTGCTTCTCCAGTAAAGATCCATCCAAGGTTGATCGCAGTGCAGCATATTACTGCCGTTATGTCGCAAAGAATATTGTGGCACATCAGCTGGCAAGTAAATGTGAGGTACAGGTTGCATATGCTATCGGTAAGGTGAAGCCGGTATCCATTATGGTAGATAGCTTTGGAACAGGAAACAAAAGTGATGAGGAGATTCTTGATATCATACGCAGCAATTTCAGCTTTGAGGTAAAGGATATCATTGAGGAACTCAAGCTTTGCCGTCCGATTTACAAGGCAACATCCTGCTATGGACATTTCGGCAGAGAAGAATTCAGCTGGGAGAAGATAAAGGATTTGAAGTATTAAAAGCTGACAGTTTCCTTAGAAGAGCTTCAAAGGAATAATTGTATATAAAAAAGGTATCGTAAGACATACGGTGGGTAGCATACCGTTTTGTCCTTGCGGATACCTTTTCTTAGTATATAGAACTTGCCACAACGCTTTTTGTATGTTGTCGGCGTTTTCCATAAGAAACACCTGAATGCTAAGCAAGCCATATGCTGGGTATACAAAGGGATGGGGATTGTATGAAGATGCTATTCTAATGGGCTGTTATTAGGTATATATTTCTAATTTTGTTATATTCAGTTTCATAAAAAGCTTGTAAGATGATGTTTAAAAAGCTATAGGAATACATATTGATTTCTTCTGATCTTTATCTGTTTAATCCTGGCAAGTGAGCAGTGATAGGAACGTAGGATCGTGACCTGTTAGGATATCTCAGTTTGTTTTCTAACAGTAATAACAGCCTGTTTACTCAAAGGTTCCTTTCTTCAAAAGCTTTTGATTTTTCATGAACCAGCGTCCGTTTGCCATTACATCATTAAGCTGCCAGTCATCATCAAACAACAAGAGATCAGCATTACTTCCGACAGAGATGCAGCCCTTTGCAGGATATAGTCCCAATACACGGGCCGGATTCGCTGTTGAGAAGGATATGCACTCGGTAATTGAAAAATCCTGATTCCGCATCATTTTCTGTACATTTTGCAGGAGGACAGAAACATCGGAGACACCGATTGCGGTAAGGTTACCGTATTCATCATAGTCTGACCAGCTCCCCTGTCCGTCAGAGCTTACGGTGATTCTTCCATAATCCTTTGGGTTCGCCTGCTTGATCCAGGAAGCACATCCCCCATGCTCCTCACAGGTTATATCTATGGTACCACCCATATATAAAAGCTGCAGGGCTTTTTGAAACAGCTGTTCATTTCTTGTGACATGGGTCGGGTGAAACATAGTGCAGGGAAGTCCTGTGTTTTTCACGGCTTTCATGACATAGGCAAGGTCGTCAGCTTCATCACCCATATGCAGTGTCATACAACCCGGCTTTCCTGAGAGCATACCGGCTGTCCTGACTTCACTGGCCAGTCTGAGAAATTCCTCAAATGATATATGTGAGCTTCTATGATCACTTAATGCAAGCTTGACACCAAGGATTTCGTCTATAAACAGGATATCTTTTTTTACTGAGCCTGTAATTGTCGTACTCGGATAAGCATAGGAGCCTGTCATGGCGTAGGCGGAGATACCTTCACTTTTAAGAGCCTTGACCTTGGCAATCAAATCCTCAACACTGCGCGTCACACCGTCAGTCCCAAGTAAACCAACCACCGTGGTGATACCTGCCTGTATGAGAGCGGATAACTGGATTTCCGGCGTCCTTGTCGCAAAGCCGCCTTCTCCCCCTCCTCCGCTTACATGAACATGACGGTCAATCAATCCCGGTGTCAGTTGTTTTCCACTGCCGTCAGTGATTTCCATATAGGGAGCCGTTTCTATATGAGGTGCTATATGGGCAATGTGTCCTTCTGAAATGAGAATATCCTGTATCCCCAGATCCTGTGGCGCAAATATATGTACATGTTTAATCAGTTGCATATCGTTTCCTCCTATAGGGTTCCCAGGCTTTTTAATATATACAGCCACATCGTCAATGTAAATGCACTTCCAAGCGTCGTCATCATGACAACACTGCTGGACAGCGTTCCCTCATGACCCATATTTCGCGCCATGATATAACAGCTTACCGTCGTGGCAGAGCCAAGCATGACAAGAATTGCCACCAGCTTATCATTTACAAAACCTAAAGAAACTGCAATCGGTAGAAAAATCGCAACAAATAGAATCAGCTTCATGAAGCTACAGATCAGGGCAGGCTTTCGTTTGGCATAGAGATCGTGAAATTCAAAGGAACCTCCCATCGCCATCAGCCCGAGCGGTGTCGCAAGGGCTCCCAGATTATGCAGTGACTTCTGCAGTATGACAGGCTGCGGGATTCGGAGCAGGGACCATAGCATTCCGGCACCAATTCCCAGAATAATCGGATTGCAAAGTATATCTCTACCTGTTTGTAAAATAAGCTCTTTTCGCAATACGCCACGCTTTGGCTTCATGAGCGACAGCACAATTACAGCGATAATATTATATAAAGGAACAGTCGCAACTATCATAAGCGGAGCCATTCCTGAATTTCCATAAATATTTTGAATAAAGGCGATGCCCAGTATTGCGGCACTGCTGCGATAGCTTGCCTGTACAAATTCTCCCTGAATACTTCGATCCTTTAATCGATAGGATACAGCAATCGAAAAGAGTATGGACAGCAGTGTTGCCAGAAAGCAGAAGATGATAAAGGATGTATCCCACGCTGTTCTAAGGTCTGTGGTGCTGATATCCTCAAACAGCAGGACTGGCAATGCTGCAACAAATACAAATTTATTCATTTTTGAAAGGAAGGCTGCATCAAACAGGTGTATTCTTTTAAAGAAGTAACCAAAAATCATTGTTATGAATACCGGAATCGTGGCATTCAGACAAAATATTAAATTTTCCATTATATATCCCTCAGCTTTCTATTATACATCGAAATTTAAAAAAATGGAACGCAAGATTTTATAATAGGAGAAGCATTTGGTTTTGTGATATACTTGAAGGTAAGGATCATGATAAGTGAACAAATGGAAATGAGGGCTGATTATGTATATGAATGAAGAGCTGATTCAGGAAAAGCTGGAGGAAATGAATGCAACAAAGATTCAGAAGCTGGACTCACAGATGTATCTGGTTAATTTTGATTTGAAGGAGGATATGCGGATATCCTATGTCTTCAATATTACACGGGAAGGGAAGTATTTTCTGCAGAGGATGCGCCCGTATTCCATGGTACATGGCAAGTTCTCCAATGAATATGAGGTGCTGTCCTTCATCAAGCATGATGTTGAGAAGTTCCAAAATGCAGCAAACAGTACCAATTTCATAAAGTTTCTGGAAATTTCCAACAAGGGACTGCAGCTGACGGAGGAAATCGAAAATGCCTTTTTAAATTATAATGTAGACGGAGAAATTCTGGATGAGCTGAATGAAAAAATGGAAGAGGTTTTTGACCAGATTTATCTGCTTTCCGATATTTCAAGAAGAGTGCTGCTGCATGAAGATGAGTAGGGATAAGCTGCATCTGCTGGAGCTATCCGGCTTTGAAAGAGAACAGCTCGCTCGCATACCGGATAGCTATATTGTCACATGTGCTGATAGAACGAGCGTGAGTGCTGCTATGGTAAAAGAAGCAGATGTCATTATTGGCAGAGTGCCGGTCGAGCTTTTAGGCTATGCACGGAAACTGCGGTTGCTGCAGCTGGATTGTGCTGGCAGTGAGCAGTATACAGCAGATGGTTTGCTTGCGAAGGATTGTCAGCTGTGCAATGCCTCCGGTAGCTTTGGACTGGCGATCAGTGAATATCTGATTTGTACAATTTTAATGCTGATGCGGAATATGAATCTGTATATACGCAATCAGGAGCAGGCGTACTGGCATATGGAAGGACCTGTACAGTCGATTTACGGATCTACGGTTTTGATAGCAGGAACCGGTGATCTGGGACAGGAATTTGCGAAAAGAGTGAAAGCAATGGGGGCACATACCATAGGAATTCGCCGGCGGATACAGGAGAGTGTTCCTTATTTTGATGAACTGCATACTATGGAAGAAATGTGCAATCTGCTTCCGCATGCTGATGTGGTGGTACTGGCACTTCCGAGTACAGAAAGGACTCGCGGATGCTTTGGCAGTGAGCAGCTTGCCTGTATGAAAAAAACTGCGATTCTTGCCAATGTAGGAAGAGGGGATGCTTTGAATACAAATGAATTCCTGCAGGCTATACAGCGTAAACAGCTATCTGGTGCTGTTCTTGATGTATGTGACTGCGAGCCTCTTGCAAAGGAGCATCCGCTCTGGAAGCAGCCGAATGTCATCATCACACCTCATATTTCCGGCACCTTCCAGCTGAAGGAATCCTTTTATCGCTTTACAGAAATTGCACTTTATAACCTGCAGGCATTATTGGAAAACAAGGCACTGAAGAATGTCGTTGACCGAAAGCAGGGATACCGTGTGCATACTGTCGATTATAAGGAAAAATAATTCAGCGCTTAAGTTTCGAAGAAGCATTTCTATATTTCAGATACACTTGCTGCATGTAAAAAGGGAGAAATAGGTCTATATAAGTTTAGACACAGTTTCATCCCTTTTAGTCGTTAAGAAATGCGTGAGATACGGCTGATCTGTAGGCCTGGCTACAGATAATTAACTGCCAGAATAGCGATACCGAGCACTGTAAGCACAACTCCGGTAGCCCGATTCAGTGTTTTGGCGCTGGCCTTATTGGCAAATCTAGCTGCAATTCTTGCCCCAAAGCAGGGTAGAGGCGATGCAGAGAACCAGAGCTGTCATATCCGGCATACCTCCAATGGTAAAGTGACTGACAGCACCGGTAAATGCGGTGAAGGTCATGATAAATACGCTGGTACCAACCGCTGTTTTCAATTCATAGCCAAGTACGCTGGTCAGAATCAGCAGCATCATCATACCGCCGCCTGCTCCGATGAATCCGCAGATAAAGCCGACCATCGCTCCGGACAGCATGGATTGCATAAGTCTTTTTTTTCGGATCGGTATGCTCCATACTGCTTTTTGTTGTCATCACCGGACGTACGATGAATTTAATTCCAAGCAGCAGTGTCATAAAGGTGGAGAATCCGCCCATTGCTGTTCCCGGAACCAGACTCGATACATAGCTGCCAACAAGTGTGAAGATAAGTACGAATATCATCATAATAAGACCGTTGCGGATATCCAGATTTTTATTTTTTCCGTAGGTAAATGCAGAAACTGCACTTGCGAGGACATCAGAGGACAATGCAATGCCGACTGCCATATAAGGGTCCATGCCTAAAAATGTAATCAGCATCGGGCTGATTACGGCGGCTGCGCTCATTCCGGAAAGCCGGTGCCAAGTCCGCACCCTGCCCGCAAAAATGTACAAAAGTGTAAATAAAAATGTCATGTTAATCTCCATTTCTGAGCAACTTGTTGCGAAGAGGCGATGAGAAATTCGCGTAGGCGATTTCTCATCTGCCATCATGGCTATTTGTTTTTGCCCAGAAACAATAGCTGTGTGAAAAATCAGCACATCAGGTTGATTTTTTACACTATTTTCCTTTCGTGAATTATATTCTGTCATCAGGAATACCGGCAGTTATCGGAAAACAGCCGCTTTGTAAAATCATCTGATACACAGTATAGCACAAAATCAAAAAATCTCCAACAATGTCACAGAAAGCAATCAGGCAGTAAAACCAGAAAGCTCATAAAGATAAAAGTCGTTTCTAAACGTATATCTTATACCAGTTCCTAGACAAAAAGCTTCAAAGACTGTAAAAAGAATAATTTTAAAAATGCAAAAAAAGAAACCGCCGAAGCGATTTCTTTAGGGGGAATTGTAATAAGCTTTTAGTTAAATAAATAACTGTGTGCTTGTTATGTTTAGTATTATAACAGAAATAAAAAACTTGAAAAGGCCTAACTTTTTTCTAGTACCTTATCAAAAATATATTTACAATACTTTTCAACTTTGCAGTCATCAGACTAATGGGACGGCGAACCGGGCGCAGAAACAGCCAGAATCCGGAAAGAATCCGGTAAACCGGGTGATTTACGGAAAAAGAATGTCCGTTGCGGATAATATGTATCAGTTTTCCGCTAATCTGCGAAGCGGTCAGAGGTCCTTCCACTGCGGTCTGATTATCTCCCACCGTATAAAAGCCGTCCTTTGTAATACGGCAGATCCGGTGTAAAACCAGTATACCGTTCTCCCTGCGGTATAAAATGACATCACCTTTTTTTAGCCGGTCACAGTCCGCTTTTTCAATGACGGCAGAATCCCTGCCGGGCACAAAAAGCGGATACATACTGTAGCCCTGCGGCTGAACCTGAATGGTATGGTTTTCCAACAATTCAGGAATTGTACGAGGTAAAGATTCCGAAGTATTTGTCTGCATCACTTGTCCTACTGCTTTTCCGGCATATTGTCAGGACATCCGTTATAATCAGAACGGAATGTGCTTTCGGCAAGCTTAGAAGCCGTACCGCCGGATTTAGAACAGGCCTGACAGGTATCAGCGCCGGGATTTGCTTCCGTTCTGCCAAAGCGACAGACAGTTTTATCACCGCTTGCCATAAAAATATCCTTCTGCCTGTTCAGGAACAA